>WNFW01003518.1_pt1 | contig 10877 bp, 9 predicted proteins | sample 5400131 | NCBI WGS metagenome assembly WNFW01 (sample SAMN13153362, study PRJNA577476) | soil metagenome | isolation source: 20 cm soil or saprolite under grassland replicate 1 | place: USA:California | collected 2016-06-15
GTTCCGAGTTGATCAAATTGCTTCACCCAAAAGGAAAAATCGACGAACCGAATCCAATCACGGCTGAATTTAAGGAATGGAAAGGGGACGATCTTCTTGTCTCGGTCGGATGGGGATTCGAAGATGAAGGCAGCGCCACGATCGCTTGGAATCTTGCAAACCACGGATGGCGCGTAGTCTCGCGATAGTCCGCTAAGCGCTTGAGAAAAATCGCGACGACCATTCCATCCAGCTCGGATGATTGGGCTCAGCTTCAGTTTTAGGCGGCGCTGTCGCGCGTCGGAACTTGAGTGTCACTAGCTGCAACACGGTGGACGATAAGGCCTGCGATGATAAAGCCAGACAAGACACACAGGATTGCTGCAAAAAGGATCAGACCGCTCGCCTTACCCTTACCACTTCCGCGCGTAAATGATTTGAAAACGCTGTCAAAAGCTTTCGGAAAATTGTCGATCACGTTAAAGGTATTGTGAATATTGGCGTAGGTGTTGTACGCGGCCACGCCCATGTTGACGACCGAATGGTGACGGTAAGCGTTGGCCCAGCTTTGAAACATGATGGCGTATCCAGAAAATAGGAAGCCGGGAACTAGCACAACATACCCTGCCTGAAAGAAAAGCGCTTCTTGATCCGGAGTGATCTTGCCTAACGAACGCAGCAGGATTCCAACTAGAACGAGAATGTCCCAACTGAAACCGACGGAGGCCATGAGGTAGCCCATCCAGGCCATGAAACGGCGCATGCCGCCGGCGTGTTTAGCCTCGACCCAAACTTTCCCAGTCGCGTAGGCGTTCCAAATGCTGATCCCCAGGTTGAGACACCAAATAAGAAGAATCATGATGTTCATGATCAGCGATCAGCTAATCGGTTTCACTTGGTGGCGTCTACGACAAATTCAACCGCGCAGCCCTTATCCCCCGACGGCTTGATAATGGCGCAGGCCGCGGTGCCACATCATTCGCGCGATTGCCCAGGTGAGAAAGAGCCAGCCGGTTTGGATGGCGAGCGCTTGCCAAAGTTCGGCGCCTTTCAAGCGCTCGAGAAAAATCGCGACCGGACAAAACAGTTCGTAATAGAACGGCATCCATTTCAGCGCCGCCTGAATTCCAGCGGGCATGATGTCGATCGGGAACATTTGGCCGCCGAGGAAGTATTCGAACGAGTAAACGATGAAGACGATGGTGGTGATTTCCAAAATCCAGAACGCCATCATCGCGAGCGAGTAGGTGATGAAGAACTGGATGAACGCCGCCATCAACGTCGAGACGATCGCGAGGACGTAAGTCAACGGATCGTGCGGAAACGTGACGTAGTTGTGGAAATAGAGAAAGATGAGCGCGATCGGCGGCAGGGTGACGAAGGTGTAAACGAGCCGGCCGCTGCAAAAAATGCTGAACCGATAAGCGAGATAACTCATCGGCTTGGTCAGGAGTGCGTTGATCTGGCCTTCGCGAATGTCGGCGGCGATTTGCCATTCGTCCTCGGTCGGCGTGACCAGGTTGCTGACCAGAATCATGAGCAAATAATAATAAATCATCGAGCCGTAGTCGTAGCCGTGGAGACCGCTGCCCCGCTCTTTGAAGACCGCGCTCCACAAAAAGACGGTGCCGGCGAGCGGGATCAATCCGAACGCCGCCCGCAGAAAATAATTCCAGCGATAAACGAATGTGTTCTGGAGCCCGATGTTGAAAACGGAAAGGTATTTCGCTGTTCTGCTGCTCATGCTTTCGCCTCGGTCAGAAGGGCCCACTAAACACGCTAAACGACACCAAAGCTGAGGAAAATCGGCAGAAACCTTTAGCTTTTTTTCGCGTGTTTCGTGGGCTCACTCTGCCTTGTCGCCAACTCCACTGTTAAATTGATCGCGGCGATCATGCTGTCGGCGCGCGCGATTCCTTTACCGGCGATGTCGAACGCGGTGCCGTGATCGGGGCTGGTGCGCGGAAACGGCAAACCCAAGGTCACGTTCACGCCGTTATGAAACGCGTGCAATTTGAGCGGAATCAACCCCTGGTCGTGATACATGCAAAGCACAGCGTCGAATTCGCCTTCGGCTGCATGATGGAAAACCGTGTCCGGCGAATGCGGACCAGAAAAGATTGCTGATTTCTGATCGCTGACTGCTGATTGCAATTCAGAAACAGCGGGCGCGATGATCTCAATTTCCTCGCGGCCAATTTTTCCAGATTCACCGGCGTGCGGATTTAATCCGGCAACGGCGATGCGCGGCGATTCAATACCGCGACGTTGCAGAAAATCTGCGAGCAACAAACCGACGCGGACGATTTCTGATTGTTTGAGCGCGCTTGGAACTTTGTTCAACGGAATGTGCGCCGTGACGAGTGCGACGGTGAGTTTGCCCCCGGTCAAACACATCGCGAAATTTTTCACGCCGCAGCGTTCGGCGAAGAATTCGGTTTGGCCGGGAAACTTGAACCCGGCTTCGTACATCCGCGCTTTGTGAATCGGTCCGGTCACGATCGCGTGCAACTCGCCACGTCGCGCGCGCGTGACCGCCTCCTCGAGCGCGGCTGCTGCGGCGCGCGCGGTCTCAATTGTCGGCGAGCCCGGTTTGCAGTCGGGTTGTCTTCCTGTGACGACGTACTCGGTCGAATCGGGCACGCGTCCCGATTTCAGGGCAAGATCGACAATCTCCGGCCCGATGCCGGCGCAATCACCCAGCGTGATGCCAATGCGCGGTTTTGTCGTGCTCATGCTCGGGATCGTAATCGAATCTGCTCAATCGAGCACGAGCAAGAATTCAGAAAACGCCGAACGCTCAACGTCCAACGCTCAACATTCAATGAAGAGCTAAAACGTTTTGATGAACGCCTTGGAGCGCAGACTGGCGAGCCATTTTTCCTGCAATCTTTGCGCTTCCTGCTGGATCAATTTCTTTTCGATGTCGGGGCGGGCATCGGCAAGCGATTTGATGTCGCCGCCGTGTTTGTCTTCGATTTTGAGAATGTAGTAGTTGCCGGCGAACTCGATGACGTTGCTGATTTTTCCCAGCTCGAGATTGAACGCGACTTTTTCGAGCGGTGCGGCCAGTGTCTTGCGCTCGACCCAGCCCCAATCGCCACCTTTCTCGCGAGTGCTGTCTTCGGAATAAAGCTGCGCCATGCGTTCGAACTCGGCGCCGTTGACGAGCTTGCCGAAAATTTCGTCGGCCATCGCTTTCTGGGCGGCGGCGTTACCGTCACTGGCGTGGCTTGGAATCATGATCAAGCGCAATTTGACCTGCGCCTTGCTGGTGAAGTCTTCCTGGTGAGCCTTGTAATATTCTTCCACTTTCACGGGCGACGCGGTCGTGTTGAGCTTCACGTTCCTGCCCCGCATCGCCTGAACGATCATTTTTTCGGTCTCCATCTTTTTGAATTCGCCCATGGAGAAGTTCTGCGCCTCGAGCGTTTTAATAAAAGTGTTGCGGTCGCCGCCAAAATCGGTGCGGACAATGTCATGCATCCGCTCTTCGACGAAATGATCGGGAATCTGGAAATTTTCTTTCTTGAACGCCTGAATAATAAGTTGGCGATCGATCAAATCCTGAAGCGCGGCTTGGCGCGCTTCCTTAACCTTTTTGATGAGCTCCTCGCCGCTGAATTGGGCGCGCAATAATTTCTCTCGCGGTCCGACCAGGCCGCGGACCTGAGAAAAGGTAATGACGTCGCCATTCACAACCGCCGCCACGCCATCGACCACTTGCGGGTCCCCTGCGGCATAAGCAGCGCGGCAAATGGGCGAAAAATTCAGCAGGCAGGCTGCGATCAGTGCGATGAGAATTTGCCGCATCATGTAAATTTTTTTGTTAGCTCCGAAATTTCCCCGAGATGCGCTGGTTTCGCAACTAAACGGGGGAATTTGCCCGCGACAAGTATAAACTCGCCCCGCCGGGTCAGCATCAACTTTCGCTCGCGCACTTCCACGCGACTGATACCGGCTTTGGCGGCGGCGAGCTTGATTTCGGCGAGGAGGAACAGGTTGTCAACCGCTTCCGGGAACTTGCCGAACCGATCCCGCCATTCGCGCTGGACGCGGTCGAATTGCTCGCGCGTGCTGATCCCGGCGATCTCGCGATAGGCTTTGATCCGCAACCCGGTGTCGCTGACGTAATTTGCCGGAACGAACGCCGGAATGCGTTGTTCGGGTCCGAGCTGGGCGAATTCGGCTTCATTGGTGGCCACAAAATCGATTCGAAGATCGACATCGAGGCGCGGCTGAAATTTTCGCCCTTTCAATTGGGCGACGGCTTGTTTGAGAAGCTGGCAATAAAGATCGAAACCGATGGCCATAATGTGGCCGCTCTGGGCGGTGCCGAGAATGCTGCCGGCGCCGCGAATTTCGAGATCGCGCATGGCGATGCGAAATCCGGCGCCGAGCGAGCTGTATTGTTTGATCGCGTTGATCCTTTTCCGCGCGGCGCCAATGGTCATCATTTCGCGCGGCAAAAGGAGATAGGCGTAAGCTTTGTGCTCGGCGCGACCGACTCGCCCTCGGAGTTGGTAGAGATCGGCCAGACCGAAGCGATCGGCGCGATCGATGATGATCGTGTTCGCGTTCGGAATATCGAGACCGCTCTCAATGATGGTGGTGCAAACAAGCACGTCGATTTTTCCGGCGACAAAACGCGCCATTACTTCCTCGAGCTCGTCGGCATCCATTTGCCCGTGGCCAATTTCGACCCGCGCGTTCGGCACAAGATCGACAATCTTTTCCCGCACGCGCTCAATGGTCATTACTCGGTTGTGCAAAAAATAAACCTGACCCTGCCGTTCCAGCTCGCGATTGATCGCGTCCCGGACGATGCGCTCGTCGTAACCGCAGACGATTGTTTCCACGGGTAAACGGTTGAGCGGCGGCGTTTCGATAGTGGACATGTCTTTTGCGCCGACGAGTGAAAGATAAAGCGTGCGCGGAATTGGCGTGGCTGAAAGGGTGAGCACATCGACGAGTTTGAAGAGGTCCTTGAATTTTTCTTTGTGCAAGACACCGAATCTCTGTTCTTCGTCGATCACGACCAGGCCGAGATCTTTAAAGATGAGGTCGCCGGAAATGAGGCGATGGGTGCCGATCACAATGTCGATTCCGCCTTGACGAAGCAGCTCGAGGATTTTGCGCTGCTCACCTTGCGATCGAAACCGGCTCAGCATTTCGATCCGGACCGGATAATCGAGCATGCGTTGCCGAAAAACTTCGAAGTGCTGTTGCGCGAGTACGGTCGTGGGCGCAAGGACCGCGACTTGTCTGCCGTCCATGACCGCTTTGAAGGCGGCGCGAATCGCCACTTCGGTTTTGCCGAAGCCGACATCGCCGCAGATCAATCGGTCCATCGGCCGCGGCTGCTCCATATCGATCTTCGCGTCGATGATCGCCTTCATTTGGTCGGGCGTTTCGCGAAACGGAAACGAATGTTCGAACTCGCGCTGCCATTTCGTGTCCGGACCAAAAGCGTGACCGGGAACCGTTTCGCGTTCAGCCTGGACGGCGAGCATTTTGCCGGCGTAATCGAAAATGGACGAGACTGCGTTTTTTTTCGCGCGCGCCCATTTTGCATCGGCCAGCGAACTGAGATGCGGCGATCGTTTGCCAACGCCGACATAACGCGAGACGAGATAGGCCTGCTCGAGCGGCACATAGAGCTTGGCTTCGTCGGCGAACTCGAGCGCGAGCACTTCCTGTTCACCGTTGGTCGACGTCGGAATTCGGGTCAGACCGGCAAAACGCGCGACGCCGTGTTCAAGATGGACCACAAGATCGTCTTCGTTCAGTTCGCTGAAATCGATTTGAGCGCGGTGACGTTCGGCGTGATACAATCGCCTTCGCGCATGCGGCGCGAAACGGCCGAACAACTCGGCGGCCGATAAAACGACCAGGTTTGCCGGCGGAAAACAAAAACCGCGCGCAAGCGTGCCCAAGACAAGATCGACATCTTGCAACGAGTCGGCGCTGATCAGTTCGCGGAAACGCTCGATCTCGCCCTCGGTCTGAAAATAAACGACGACGCGCGCTTTACCTTTGTGCCATTCATTTAATCGCTTGATGAATTGATCGCGCTTCGCTTCCGCGAGCAGAAAATCGCCGACCGCGAACTCGCCGATGTCGCAATCCTGAAACGCGCCGCTGAAATCTTCAGGACCGCTTTCAATCCAGCCCTCGCTGATTTGAACTCGCGCCTTTGATTCTTCTGCCGGCTCTGCGTCGATCGTCAGTTCGTCTTTGCCGATGTAATCCCGAACGAATCCGGTTTGATCGTCCGCCCCGCCGAGCAGAATATCGATCTTGCCCAGGTCGCGCACCGAAGTTTGGGTATCGATATCGAATTCACGCAGGGATTCGACATTATCGCCAAAGAACTCAAGCCGCACCGGCAAGGGGGCCTGCCACGAATACAGATCGACAATGCCGCCGCGCACGGCGACTTGCCCGCGAGTTGTGACCTGGGCGACGCGGTCGTAACCGGCGGCGCTCAATTTTTCGAGCAACTGCTCCATGGTGGCGGCGCTGCCGCGCTTGATTTTCAAAGTCGAAGCTGAGACTGCGCCGCGTTTCGGCGCGGGTTGATCGAGACTTGCGCGCGTCGTGACGATTACGTGCGGCCCAGGTTCGCTGTCGATCTTTGCCAGAAGCGCGAGGCGTTCGGCCGCAATTTCGGGATCGGGCAAAACATTTTCAACCGCGGCAAATTCGGCTTCGGGCAAAAATTGCGCGCTCGGAAGCCAATTCAGGATTGTTTCGTAAATCGAATCCTGCGCGCGCACGCTCGGGCACAGAATCCAGACTGTTTTCCGCACCCGGCGCGCGATAATCGCAGCCAGAAACGCCTGGGCCGGCGCGATGACGTGCGAAAATTTTACCGGCGCGCGTTTTGTCTCGATCTGTTCGAGGTTGCGCGTAATTGGTTCAGATTGCGCGACGCTCTCGAGCAATTCGCCGACTGTCGATCTTTCCACGGCGAACTTTCGCCGAAACTGGCGAAGCTTCCAGTGTAGCCACGGCGCTCTGTCGCCATGCTGCGGCTACAGCCTAATTCGTGATCGTGACCGGAGTGCCGGTGGAAAGCGACTTGAAGAAATTCTCCGCCATGAATTGCGGCATCCGAATGCAACCGTGCGATGCGGGATAGCCCGGCAGATAACCGGCGTGCATGCCGACACCATCGACGATGCGCATAAAGAAAGGCATGGGGGCGCCTTTGAAATGAGTGCCCGGGGGCTTTTTATCATCCACGGAAACGTTCGGCATCACGACATTTCCAGCATCATCAACGAAGTCGCCATATTTGGTTGAGACGTGGTTGATGTCCTTTTGGATAATCGAGAATTGACCAGTCGGCGTCTTCAAGCCTTCGCGTCCGGTCGAGAGCTGCGAAATTCCGACCAGCATTCCGCTTTTGTAGAAATAGGCCCGCTGTTCTTTGATGCTGATTTTCACCGACGGCTTACCGCCAATGTGATCGCCGTCCCAATAGGAGACGTTGTCAGCCGGCGCGCCGGTAGTTGGAGCGGTGCCGTGAACGCCGCCGAGATATTGGGTTTGTCCTGAGTAGCGGACGTCCTCCTCACAGCTGGTGACGAACAAGGCCGATATTGCCAAGAGCGATAAAAGGATCAGCCGATAAAATGAAGAACGCATAAAAACTTTTCGGTCGAACCCTTTACCGGCGGCGTATCCAAAGTCAAGAGGTGTAGCGCTGCCAGGGACGGGCCAATTTCGGCCCTTTCCGCGGCTTGAATTGTGCTTTCTTCGACGGCAGCGTTTCAGGCATGCCGACTTACGAGTATCACTGCCGGAAATGCGATAAGAATTTTGAGATGTTTCAATCGATGCGCGACGAACCGCTCCGGGAATGTCCCAAGGACCTTTGCCGGCTCCCAAAATGGGGCCATGGCAAAGTGAAACGCCTTCTCGGGACCGGCGCGGGAATTATTTTCAAAGGATCCGGTTTTTATAGCACCGATTATCGGAGCAAGGCCTATCAGGACGCGGCCAAGAAAGAAGCGCCCACCACTGCGGGTGAAAAATCCGGCGCTGGCAAAGAATCGACGACGCCCCCGGCAAAAACATCGACTTCAGCCCCATCGACTAAACCGAAAAAGGAATCGGCAGCATGACGACGACAACAACAATGACGAAAGTGGTTTGCGGGGAATGCCGGCACGAAAACGAAGCCGAGCGTATCTATTGCCACAATTGTGGCGAACGCCTGGACCGTTCCGGTGTGGCCGCGAAACAAAAAGCGCAGGACCCTCAGGAAGCGCATCGGCGTTTGCAGAAAATGTTGGGACCGCCGAATAGAGCCCGGCAGAATTTTTTCGCGATCAGCAAACTCGCTTTGGCCGCGGCAGTGGTGGCCGCGCTGGTGGAGATCGCGTTGCCCCCGGAACTTCCAGCACCAACGAAGAATTTTCCGCCGCAAATCGATCTCGATTTGGAAAACGCGGCTTCGTTTCAAAAAGCCGGTCCGCTGGAATATTCGCAGGACCAGGTCAACGCGTATTTGGCATATCGATTTATGAGCAAAAAAAAGGTGTTGAATAACCCGGTGCTGACGTTCGTGCGCGGAACCGCTTCTTTCCAGGAAGGCGCTTGCACGATCGGCGTGGAACGCTCGCTCTTCGGCTATTCACTTTTCAGCCGCGCATCTTATCGGGTCGATGCGGGCGCGGGAAAAATTTCGGCCACAAATAATGGAGGGTGGATCGGCCGCCTGTCGGTTCATCCAGCGATCATGCGATTCGGCGATATCATTTTCGCCGATGTATCGTTGGCGCTTGAGCGCGAGCGAAAGTTGCTTGGAAAAATGGGAGCGGTGAGCTTCCACGACGGAAGCGTTTCCATTACAACGCCGACTCGTTAAAAAGGAAGTGGCCGGGAGCCCGCCATTTCTCCATCGGACTCGCCGGCCAACCAACCAGTCAATCAATCTGTTTTAGTTTTCGCTAGTAACGGAGACCCATGTTCCGCAGAAGCTGTCCGCTGATCGCGCCGTCCACGCGGAGGCCGTGGTCGCGCTCATACGCTTGAATGGCGTAATGCGTCCGCGGTCCCATGGCTCCATCGATCGCGCCGTGATAGTACCCAGCTCGCGCCAGTCGCGATTGAACTTGGATCACGATTGATCCATTTGCGTAGGTGTTGTAACCGGGCTGGTTATAACCGTAGTAGCCGTAGCTGTAGTTGTACGGATAATAACTGGAGTAACCGTACGGGTAGTAGCCGTACGAGTACGGGTAACCGAATCCAAATGAAACGGACGGGCCGGACGAGTAATACGGATAGCCGTATCCGTAACCGTACGAGCCGGAGCCGTAGCTATAGGAACGAGACGGATAGCTGTATCTCGTCCTGGTCCCCGCCGACACCCTGGTTCGGTCGCTGAAATTTCCAGTTCGAACCGCGGTGCTTCCACCGGTTGATATTTGCCGGGTTCGGACGGTGCTCCTGTTTCCGCCGGTTGTCATTGTAGTGGTCGCGGTAGACTTTGCTGCTCGTACTTTTGTCTTCGAGCGAGCCTGGTCGTTCCCGTGGGCCGCCATAGCAACCGACCCAGTTAACATCGCCCCTGCGACCACGCTTATTAGTATGCGTTTTGTGTTCATAATCTTCCTTTTGGTTCTAGAAATTAGACGTTAAAAACAGCTCAGAGTTTCACCTTTTTTTGAACTAAAATTCGGCGATCATGCTCGCCAGGGAGCGCGGAGCGCAACTATTCTGGTGCCAAGGCTTTGTGAACTCGGGAATTCGCCACACTCATGTCGGTGCCCTTTTGGTGTTGTCGATTTTGGTGTTCGACTCAGTCGCGGCGACGCCGATTGAGCGGAGTGTTAGCCCTTCCGGGCAATTCATCCTTTACGGCGGCGATGCCGCGTGGCGCGGTGTGGTTTCCGCGCTGGCCGAGCGCAGCAAAGCCAATTTGCTCGCACTTTTGCAACGACGCGATCAATGGGTCACCGCGACTGTTATTAATTTGCAATCGCGGGCGCCGAACCTGCCGGAAATTCCGAATGCGGCGTTACGTTTTAGCCAAACCGGTTCCGGTTTGAAGCTGCAGCTCGACCTCGCCATTTCGCGGGAAATAAATTCCGCCGCGACCGAGCGCGAACTTTTGCGCGCGATTCTGCTCGAAACGATTTATCGCAATCAAACCGCGATCGCTCCGGGAGATGTTTACGTCGAGCCGCCGAGCTGGCTGGTGGAAGGTTTGCTGGCGCTGACGCCGAATCGTGATCGCGCGTCGCTCATCAACGCGCTGGCTGTGTCGGAACGAGTCACGCCGCTGAATGAATTTCTGCGCCAGCGCCCCGAATTGCTCGATCCGGCGGGGCGAATGCTTTATCGCGCCTATGCTTTGGCGCTGGTGCAATTGCTCATCGAAAGCAGCGATGGTCATGCGAGCCTCGGCCGTTACATCGACAACCTCTCATTCTCGTCGAGTGACCCGCTGCCCGATTTGGAAGCGGTATTCCCCCAACTTGCCGGGAACGACGAAAAAATTTGGAAATCGAAGATTGCAGATATCAAGAGTTCAAGGCGCGCTGACCTTCTGACTTTTTCGCAGACGGAGGAGAAACTGGCTGATCTTTTGCGGACAAAATTTCCAACGTTGGACGGGCGCGACAAGTTTGTGTCTGTGTCCCTCCAAGATCTCTACCAAAAAAAGCCGAATTCAACGCAGCGGCTAGCGCTCCAAAAATTTAGTCAGGAGTTAATGCTCCTGGCTGCGCATGCTAATCCGGTGCTGCGCCCAGTCGTCCAGGATTACCAGCAGTTGGCCGGGCAGCTCGCGCTCGGAAAAAATCGCGCCGTGGCGGCACGTCTGGTCGAATTGAAAATTTTGCGCGCAAAACTATCCGCGCGAATGAGCGAAGTGGACGATT
>WNFW01003525.1_pt1 | contig 10867 bp, 10 predicted proteins | sample 5400131 | NCBI WGS metagenome assembly WNFW01 (sample SAMN13153362, study PRJNA577476) | soil metagenome | isolation source: 20 cm soil or saprolite under grassland replicate 1 | place: USA:California | collected 2016-06-15
GTTCTTTCCCATCCCGCCCGACACGATGCTCATTCCCATGTCGCTGGCGCGCCCGGACCGCGCCTGGTTCTACGCGACCGTGTGCACGATCACTTCGGTCGCCGGCGGCGTGCTCGGTTATTTCATCGGCGCGGTGCTTTACGATTCGATCGGGCTGTGGCTAATCCAGCTCTATGGTTACGGCGACAAGGTCGATGCGTTCCGCGCGGCCTACGCGCAGTGGGGCGGCTGGATCATCCTGATCAAGGGACTCACGCCCATCCCCTATAAGATTGTGACCATTGCATCGGGCTTTGCCGGTTACAATCTACTTCTGTTCGTGGTGCTGTCGATCATCACGCGCGGCATGCGGTTCTACGTCGAGGCGTTCCTGCTCAACCGCTACGGCACGCAAGCGCGCGCTATTCTGGAAGAGCGGTTGGAGTTCTGGGCGACCGCCTTTGCGGTGGTGCTCGTCGCCGGCATTTTTGCCGCGCTCTATCTGTTCTGAGTTCCGCTGCTCCTCAATTTTGCCACGGGGTGCGCCCAGCCTTCGCGCGGCCGTGTCACGGGATGGGAATGAGTTCGCGACACATCGGTGCTCGAGGTTTCGCGGCCGCGGCGCGCGCGGCGGTCGCCGCATGCGCGGTTTTCCTCCTTGCCTCTGCCCTCGCGCAAGAGGCGCGCCCTCCAGCCGAGATTCCAACGCCGGACGAGCATGCTGCCAATCCGCCGGCGGCGTCCGAGCCCAATTCGCTGTCCCGGCCGGGCTTCGTCGAAGCAATCGGCCGTTGGCTCGACGATGGCACCACGAAGTTCAGAACAGATTTGCAGGGCGCACAGCAGACCTTCGATCAGCTTACAGATCAGACCCGCGATGCGGCCAAGGATGCGACCGGCGCGGTCGTGGGATGGCCGAATGTGCGTATCGTGCCGGTGCGCGAGCGCTGCGCCGCATCGGCTGGCGGCGGCCCCGATTGTCAGGCGGCGGCGACGGCGGCCTGCCGCGGCAAGGGATTTGGCACCGGCAAGAGCCTCGATACCCAGTCGGAGCAGAAATGCCCGGCGCAAGTCCTGCTCCGCGGCCGCGCCGCGAGCGATGCCGAATGTCGCACCGAGACGTTCGTGACCCGCGCGCTGTGCCAGTAAGGCTCGGCGCATCAGAATCGAGCCGGCCTAGCGACCGCACCCGGCAAAACTCCGCTCATTCCCGCTCCGCTTTCGCGGGGACAATCGGGCAGCAGTGTTGTTGCAAGGCAAGCGTGTTCATGTCGCTAGACAGCACGCGCTTCCTCTGCAGTAATGAGCGTATTGCTTAGGTGACCGGAGCATCGCCGTGAATCTCCACGCCATGCTGCTCGAGCGGGAGGCTGCCGGCCGTCCGGTCACCGTCGGCGTCATCGGCGCGGGCAAGTTCGGCACCATGTTTCTTTCCCAAGCGCGTTTGACGCGCGGGATGCACGTGGTTGCGGTTGCCGATCTCGACGTCGCTCGTGCGCTGCATCAACTTCGGGTCGCGGGGTGGGACGATGCGGCGGTTTCCGCACCCTCGCTGGGGGAGGCGCTCGCGCGCCGCCGCACGCATGTGACGGACGATGCACAAGCGCTGATCGCCTTTCCCGAGATCGAAGTCATCGTCGAGGCGACTGGCGTCCCGGCGGCCGGCATACGCCACGCCCTGAGCGCGATCGCTCACGGCAAGCACATCGTCATGGTCAACGTCGAGGCCGATGCGCTCGCCGGTCCGCTGCTTGCGCGCAGGGCGAAGACCGCCGGCGTGGTCTATAGCCTGGCGTGGGGCGACCAGCCCGCGCTCATTTGCGAGCACGTCGACTGGGCGCGCGCCTGCGGCTTCACGGTGGTCGCCGCCGGCAAGGGCACGCGCTACGAGCCGCACTATCACCGCTCCACCCCCGATACGGTGTGGGACATTCTCGATAAATATCTCTCGATTGCGGACCGCACGTCGATCAATCCGAAAATGTTCAACAGCTTCGTCGATGGGACCAAATCGGGCATCGAGATGACCGCGGTCTGCAATGCCACCGGACTCGTGCCGCAGAGCGAGGGATTGAGTTTTCCGCCGGCGACACGCTTCGAGCTTGCCGACATATGCAAGCCGAGGGCGGCCGGCGGCAGACTCGAGAAGGCCGGCGTCACCGAAGTGACTTCATCGGTCTATCGCGACGGCCGCGACGTGCCGCATCATCTCGCGCTCGGCACCTATGTCGTGTTCGAGGGCGAGAGCGATTATGCGCGGCGCTGTTTCAAGGAATATGCGATGCTGCCGGACAAGAGCGGACGCTACGCCGCGCTCTACCGGCCGATTCACATGATCGGGCTCGAGCTCGGCGTGTCGGTGGCCAGCGCCGCGCTGCGCAAGGAGCCGACCGGTGCGCCGACCGGCTTCCGCTCCGACGTCGCCGCGACGGCCAAACGCGCGCTCAAGGCCGGCGAGGTGCTCGACGGCGAAGGCGGATTCTGCGTCTGGGGCAAGCAGGTTCCGGCGGCGCGCTCGCTTGCCGAGGGCTTGCTGCCGCTCGGCCTTGCCCACGACGTCAAGCTAAAACGCGACATCGCCGAGGGCCAATGTTTGTGCTGGAGCGACGTCGACTATGACGAAAACAGTCTTGCCGTGAAGGTGCGCCGGGAGATGGAGGCGGCGTTTGCGCGGCCGAACGTGTCCGGCGGCGTCGCGGCGGACTAAGGTCCGCTTCGCGTGCCGTCATTCCGGGGCCCGAGCGCAGCGCGGGAAACCATAACCACGGTCCGTGATTATGGATTCCGGGATCGCGCCGTCGGCGCGCCCCGGAATGACGACGGATAGACTTGCTCGAGCAACGCCCGCGCGCGCGTGTGCGAGGGCGTGGCGAGGAACAGCGCCAGGTCGTCGGGCGTGTCGATGTCGAGCGCGATACGCGGCAGGCGCAGCACAGTGGGGTCGATGCCGCAGCGCTTGGCCGCGGCGAGATGGGGCCAGAAGCTGTCGGCGCCGAAGGTGAGCGGCACGGCGCCGGCTGGCGAGCAGACGATCGCATTCGAACCGCGCTCATCGCGCGCCGGCACGATGATGAAGGCGCGCGTGTCGCGGCACGTTGCGTTGCCATGGGCCTCGAGGAGCTTGCGGACGTCATCCGTGTCCACGAGCGGAATGTCGCCCGGGACCGTGAGCATGTCGTCCGCCGCGAGCTGCCGGGCCGCGGCCGCGACCGCGCCGGTGTGCCCCTCGCGCGCCCCATCACTTGAAATACGCGCACCGTATCGCGATGCGATCGCCCCCGCCGCGGGATCGGCCGTCACCACGATAACGCCCGCGAGCTCGCGCACGCGCGCGAGCGTCGCCAGCACGTCCTCGAACATGGCCAATGCCAGCTCTTGCCGCCGCGTCGTGTCGAGCACCTGGGCGAGACGGCGCTTGGCGTCGCTCGTCTCTTTGATCGGGACCACGGCATAGACGTTGCGGCGAGCGTTCATGCCGTCGCCTTTGCCAAAGCGTCGGCGCTGGCGAGCACGTGCCGCGCAAGGTTTTCGCGATCGGCAAGCGTCGTCATCAGCGTATGCGCGAGAGTTACTGGGATGCCGAGCTTCTCCGCCTCGGCGGCATCGGCGCCATCGAGCACATAGGCATCGAGCAAGTCCCGGTAGCGCCGCGCCACCGCCGCCGCGCTCACCTCGAGCCCCAGCTCGGACATCATTTTGGCGGTCGGTCCTTTGACCGCGCGGCCGCCGATGATCGGCGACACCGCCACGACCGGCGCGGCGGCGCGGGCAATCGCCTCGCGTAAATCGGGGACGGCGAGGATCGGCTCGATGCTCAGAAACGGATTGGACGGACAGATCACGACTGCGCGCAGCCGGGGATCACCGAGCGCGGCCAGCAGGCCGGGATGCGCGTGTGCGGTGGCGGCGCCATCATAAATCACTTCCAGAACTCGGGGGGCGCAGCGCCGCCGCACGAAATAATCCTGGAAGTCGAGCCAGCCCTCGTCGGTGCGCAGCCGCGTGCGCACGATGTCGTCGGTCATCGGCACGAGCCGCGCGGCAATTCCCAAGCGCCGGCAGAAATCGGCGGTGACGGTGGATAAGGCTTCGCCAGCCCTAAGCCGTCGCGTGCGCTCCACATGGGTCGCGAGGTCGCCATCGCCGAGCGCAAACCAGGTTTCGCCGCCGAGCGCTTCGAGCGCGGCCATGAAGGTCCAGGTCTCATTGCGTCGGCCCCAGCCGCGTTGCGGATCGTCGAGGCCGGCCAGCGTGTACATGACGGTGTCGAGGTCGGGCGAGATGGCGAGCCCGAAATGCTCGAAGTCGTCGCCGGTATTGGCGACTACCATGAGGTCCGCGCCCGCCACGACGCGGCTCAGCCCCAGCGCGAGCTTGGCACCGCCGATGCCGCCGCACAGCGCGACGACGAGATTGCGATTTGCGGCGGCGCTCATCGGAACAGGTCCTCTTCGGCCGGCCGGATCAGGGCGGCGCCCGGCAAGGGCGACCCTGACCACGACACACCCCGCACCAGCACCATCGGTCTTCGTTCGTCCGCTTGCCCCATCACGAGCGATGCGGCGCTGGCGATCTCGTCGGCAAATCCGGTTTGGGTCACGCGCAGCGCGTGTCCGAACAGGTCCGGTCGCCCGCGCATGTCTATGAGCGCGGGCAGTCCCGCAACCCCGAGCGCGACGCCCACCGTGCCGCGTCGCCACGCACGCCCCCAACTGTCGGTAATGACAACGCCGAGCCGCTTGCGAAAATGCGCAGCGAGCCGCTTGTGCAATCGCTCCGCCGAGGCATCCGGATCGCTCGGTAGCAACAGCACGGGCTCGGCGGCGATGTCAGGGTCGATATTGGAGCGGTCGACCCCCGCATTCGCCATGATGAAGCCGAGCCGATGTTCGACGATCAAGACGCCTGGGCTCTGGCGCACCACGCGTCGGGATTCCGCGAGGATGACTTCGACCAGACGCGGGTCTTTCTCCACCTCGGTGGCGAGCGCAGCCGCGCGCGGCGAGGGCTGAATCTTTGCGAGATCGACGTAGCGCCCTTCCGCCTTGGACACGATTTTCTGTGCCACCACCAGGATGTCGCCGTGCGCAGGCGCAAGGGCGTTCTGCTCGCAGGCAGCGATGATGAGCGCGGCCAGGTCGTCGCCTGGCCGGACCAGGGGAATGTCGGGGATTGGCGTCAGCGTGATCATTATCGCTCGGCTTCACCACGGACAGTGCCACATCGTCCCCTCTCCCGCTTGCGGGGGAGGGACAGGGAGGGGGCACGCAGAGCATATCAAGCCACCCCCTCCCCAACTCTCCCCCGCAAGCGGGAGAGGGAGCAGGTCTAGCGTGTTGCTCGCGCTCAAGTCATCGACCCACTGCGCTTAGCTATTGCGTGCCAAGCCGCAGCAGATCCACGCGGCGCGAAAGAATCGAGGATCGGGCTGATCCTCCCCGCCAAAGGAATTATGATGGCACATGCGCCCGATTCCACTGGGAGCAAAGGGAACGTTTGCGCTGCGCGTGGCGCCGGCGCATCTTGCGAATCAATTCAAGGACGCGATGCTCCCTCCCGTGTTCGCCACTCCGATGATGATCACGGCGATGGAGAATGCCGCGCTCAACGCCATCCGCGGCTATCTCGATCCCGGCGAGAGCGCGGTCGGCACCGCCATCGACGTGCGCCATCTCGCGGCGACGCCGGTCGGGCACGAGGTGACCGCCGAAGCCGAGGTCACCCGCATCGACGGCCGCCGCGTCTTTTTCAATGTCAAGGCGCGCGACGAGAACGAGAAGATCGGCCGCGGCACGCATGAGCGCATGGTCGTCGACCTGCGCCGCCTCGATGAGCGGCTCTCCGCCAAGTCCAAGACATAAACTTCGACACAGAGAAGAGATCACTGGCTGCGCGTAACGTTGAGGCTGGCATCAAAGAACCTCAACGCCGCTTCTGCGATCAATGCATGGATGCGGCCGCGATCGACACCGGGAGCGTCGATGCAGGCCTGCGGGAATTCATTTTTCCCATCCTCGTTGCACTCGTTGACGAAGATGTCGTGATCGACCCGGCCCGGAATCACGTAAAGCTCGGCGCGCGAGACGTGCCGGGCAGCGAACTCGGCATTGTCCTTCGGCGGCGCCTGGGTATCGTCCGCACCGACCGTGATGTAGGTCGGCACTTGGAGCTGCTGCAGTCCCGCCGCATCCATGCCGAATGCCTGCACGATGCCGGGGGCCATCGCAAAGACGGCCTTGACGCGTTTGTCGTGCACGTCGAGCGCGGGGCCGGCATCGAGCGGCAACTCGTTGCGCAGATATTCCGGTAGCATCTGATTATTGCGCCAGCCGCGTTGGAAGGCGAGATACTTTTCGGGATTGATCCTCGCGCCGCCCACCCATAGCGCGGTAAAGCCGCCTTGCGAATGGCCGGCCACGCCGATCCGGCTCGCGTCGATCACCTTGCCCCAGAACGGATCGTTCAGGAGGAAACTGATGGTGAGGCTGACGTCGCGTGGACGTTGCCACAGCTTGTTCGCGAGATAGGCGATCGTCGAGTCGTAGGTGTTGGCGCGGTAGTGATTGAGCGCGGCCACGATGTAGCCGCGCGAAGCGAGGGCCTCGGCGAACCAGGCATAGTAGAGGCCGTTGCTGCCGCGCCCGTGCGAGAACATGACGAGCGGACGCTTCGTGCCGTCGAATGCCGCCTCCGCGTCCTTGTAAAGATTGAGGTTGGCGAAGAACGGCATGACGAAACGAGCGGCGGAGCGGTCGCGGAGTGCGGCGGGGTAGAACATAGTCAGCGCCAGATGCCGGCCGCCTTCCTGCGCATCGATGAATTCGAGCTGCTGCATGCCGACCGGGGTGCCCTGCGCGAGTGTCACACTGGGATAGGCCAGCATTGCGCAGAGCACGCAAAGGCCGCTCTGCCGTGCACGAGCAGGAGAAACGTCCGGATGGAAGCCGGCACACGCCTATTGTGCATGTGCCAGTTCTCTCCTCGATTCCACGCGAAGGCAAGGGACGGGATTCAGATCCCGCTCATTCCCTCGTAAGCAGGATCCAGGAGGCTCCCCCGCTTTCGCGGGGACGGAGCTTTACAAGGCGCTCTCCCGCAAACCTGCAGCATTGATTTGTGAACCCGCGTCCTAGTATGAGCACTTGCAATGACCGCCATCCGTTCGATCGTGCACCCGACCGATTTTTCCGATCTGAGCGCGGCCGCGTTCGCCCACGCCTTGCGCATCGCCTTGGCGGGAAGAAGCAAACTGCACCTCCTTCACGTTTCCCAATACGATGCCGCCGAGGCATTGGCGTTCCCGCACGCGCGAGACTTGCTTGTGCAATGGGGGCTGTCGGCTGTGGACGATCCGCCCTGGGTCGTCGCGGGAAAGCTCGGAATCGAGGTCGACAACATTCGCCTCAAATTGCAGGAGCCGACGCGAGCCATCGTCGATTTCCTGAGCGAGGATGGCAGCGAACTCGTCGTGATCGCGACCCACGGACGGGACGGCGTCTCGCACTGGCTGCAGGGCTCGGTGGCGGAGGCCGTTTTCCGCCGCTCGGCGATCCCGACGCTGTTCATTGCGCCGGGTGCCCGCGGTTTCGTCGATCAGGTGAGCGGCGATGTCAAGCTGCGCCGCGCATTGGTCCCGGTTGACTTCTCGCCGCCGGCAGACCGAACGGTCGACATCATTCAGCGCTTCGGCCAACTTCTGACCGGTGCGCATATCGCGGTCGATCTCCTTCACGTCGGCGAGGCGCCGCCGCCGGTCCATCCCGTGTCGTCGAACGCGCCCGCCTTGCCGCCGGTCATCCTTCGCTCCGGCGATGTGGTGCAGTCGATCGTGGATGCTGCCATCGAATTCGACGCCGACGTCATCGCCATGCCGACCGCGGGACATCACGGCGTTCTCGATGCGCTGCGCGGCAGCACGACCGAGCGCGTCATCCGCCACGCGCCGTGTCCGGTGCTGGCCTTGCCGGCTGCATTCCGCCGCTCCCGAGCCTAGCTTCGGGAAAAGCTCCCGGATGTCGCTTCGCTCCATTCAGGCTACGAGTGGAGGCGGACGAGCCGAGCAAGCAAACTGACGCAGTATCCAGGCTTGGCTGCCCCGATCGAACTAGTAATATCGAGCTCGTCACAGCACCTGCGCTCCGGCAGGGAAAATAAAAGCCGAACACCGGCTGCGCGGCAGCGGCACCACCACCTCGGAAGGCCCGCTGATCCGCAAGGGAGGGGAAAGCCATGACCGACACCGTCGCCACCTCGCAACCGTGGTACCGCGGCCTCAGCCGCCACCAGTGGAATATCCTGCTCGCCGCCAATCTCGGCTGGCTGTTCGACGGCTTCGAATTGTACGCGCTGTTCTTGACGGTCGGTCCGGCCATGCGCGCGTTGCTCGAACCGTCGCAGTATCCGCAGATCCCCGCCTATATCGGCACGGTCGTCGCCATCACGCTCCTCGGCTGGGGGATCGGCGGCATCGTCGGCGGCGTCCTTGCCGACTACATCGGGCGCAAGCGCACGATGATCCTGGCGATCTTGGCCTACTCCATCACCACCGGGCTCACCGCGCTCTCGTTCGACTGGATCTCGTTCGCGATTCTGCGCTTCCTCGTCGGCATCGCCATTGGCTCGGAATGGGCCACCGGCTCCTCGATGATGGCCGAGCTGTGGCCCGACCATGCCCGCGGCCGCGGCGCCGGCCTCATGCAATGCGGCATCGGGATCGGCAACTTCGTCGCGTCCTTCGTGTGGCTCTACGTCAGCATGCTCGGCCCGGATTCCTGGCGGTACTTGTTCCTCATCGGGATTTTACCGGCGGTGCTGACGTTATGGATTCGCACCTCGATCCCGGAATCGAACAAGTGGGAACACATCAACGAGCGACGCAAAGCGGCGCGCGAGCGCCAGCGTAGCGGAACGGTGCTGGGTGCCGAGGATCACGCGCTCACGCGCTTCACCGCCGCGGACTTGTTCGCCAGCCCGGAGACCCGCCGGCGCACCATCATCGCGCTGTTGCTGTCGCTCACCACCACGCTCGCCTGGTGGGGCATCTCGTCGTGGTTGCCGCCCTACGCCGCCTCGCTCGCGGCGAAGGCCAACCTGCCGCCGCAGCAATGGGCCGCCTATGCCGGGATGGCCTACAATTTCGGCGGCGTGCTCGGCTATATCTGCCTCGGCTTCCTCGCCGACTGGATCGGGCGCCGGCCGACCGCCATGATCTACTTCGCCATGGCCCTTCTCATGACGCCGGTCCTGTATCTGTGGACGGAGGACCTCAGTCTCCTGTTGCTTTTCGCCGGCATCAACGCGTTCTTCACGTTGGGGCAATATTCGTGGATGCCGGTGTGGCTGCCAGAGCTGTTTCCGACGCGCTCGCGCGGCACCGGTATCGCATTCGTCTTCAATGCGCCGCGCTTTATTGCGTTCCTCGGCCCGCTGTTCGCGGGTACGCTGATCCTGCAATTCGGCGGCTATGGGAAGGCGGCGATGATCTTGTCCGGCATCTACGTCCTGGGATTCGTCGCCGCGCCGTTCCTGCCGGAAACGAAAGGAAAGCCGCTGCCGGAGGACGTGTGAATTCGAGTCGGATAGTCGGCGGCAGCTTCACATTTGACGGAGCAGCGTGATGGCGGCGACCGACAAGCTGTTCGCGGGATCGATCCCCGAAATCTATGACCGGCTCCTCGTTCCCCTCATCTTCGAATCGTATGCGCGCGACCTCGCCGGGCGAGTGGCCGTGGTTGAACCGCAGGATGTATTGGAGACGGCCGCCGGGACGGGTGTCCTGACACGAGCGATCGCAGCGCGACTTCCCGCGCAAGCGCGCATCATGGCAACCGACCTCAATCAGCCGATGCTCGATCGTGCGTCGGAAAGGCAGTCTCACGATGGTCGGATCAAGTGGCGACAGGCCGATGCGCTCGCTCTGCCGTTCGAGGATCAAACGTTTGATGTCGTGGCGTGCCAGTTCGGCGCGATGTTTTTTCCCGACAAGGTTCAGGGATATCGCGAGGCGCGCCGCGTCCTGAAACGGGGCGGCCATTTCTTTTTCAATGTGTGGGACCGAATCTCCGAGAACGAATTTGCCGATGTCGTAACCGAAGCACTGGCGACGCTCTTTCCGCAAGATCCGCCTCGCTTCATGGCCCGCATCCCGCATGGCTATTACGACGTGGAAATGATCCGTAAGGAACTGACGGCCGCAGGGTTCATGGACATTTCGGTTGAGACAGTGGATGACACGAGCAGCGCTTCCTCGCCGCGGGATCCTGCGATTGCCTACTGTCAAGGAACTCCGCTGAGGAACGAAATTGAGACCCGTGATGCTTCGCGCCTGGAAGATGCCACGAAAGAGGCGGCTCAAGCCCTGGCGAGCCGATTTGGAAGCGGTCCTATCGAGGGCCGCATCAGAGCACATGTGATCGACGCCGTTTGCTGAGTACGACGGCCGCAAGTGACCTCCCAGGACGGCAGAGGGTAGCGCATGACATGCGCGCATGCGTTACTGGGCAATCGGATATGACCAGGGATGCCGCCTTCACGCGGCATTCGACGATGCTCTTCCGGATCGCGCCGGCTGGGCAAGGCGAGCCTCCGCAGGACAAGCTCAGCAGCGGCTATTTTTTCTTCGCAATTTCCTGGATGAACGGTTTCCACTGCGCAATTTCCTGGTCGATCTGTGCACGGTACTGCTCGGGCGTGGTCTTGACCGTGTCGGCACCGGCCCTGCGCATGATTTCCTTCACCTCTGGATCGTCGGCCATCTTGAGCAGGATCTCCGACAACTTGCGGATGATCGGCTCCGGGGTCTTCGACGGGGCCATGATGCCGTTCCACGTCTCCACCACAAAACCGGCAAGAACTGCCTCACCCACAGTGGGGAGGTCAGGCAAGTAGG
>WNFW01020305.1_pt1 | contig 10865 bp, 8 predicted proteins | sample 5400131 | NCBI WGS metagenome assembly WNFW01 (sample SAMN13153362, study PRJNA577476) | soil metagenome | isolation source: 20 cm soil or saprolite under grassland replicate 1 | place: USA:California | collected 2016-06-15
GACCATGTTCGGCGAGAATAACGGCGCGATCTCAACTCTCACGCGGCTGTTACAAACGTCATATAGCGGCTGGCTTTACGCCGCAACGCCTGTTACGCCGGCCCTTCTTAGGCTCGATCCGTTCTGGGATCCGTTGCGCTCCGATCCGGCTTTCCAAAAACTCTGCGAGGAAAAGCAGCCGTGATGCTGCTCATCACTTGAAGCGCCGGTCCGGTTTCAACTCTTCGTCCGCAAAACCTTCGCGCAATCGGAGCTGGTAGATTATTTCCGCGTTGCCCTTTGGAAGACAAACGCGGTAAGCTTTCCGCATGAGGGAGTGGCCACGGTTTTGCTCGGTTTGCGTGGCGACATTCTCTCACTCGAATCACTGTCGCCCCGGGGCGGACAATTATTCCGGCCTAGGCGACCCTGCATTCGGAACCCTTACGCTCGCAGTGCGCGGGCGTGGGTTGCCTTCCTGCCGCAGGGCGTAACGCGACCCGTTGGCGTTCGTGGCATGGCGAGGCATGGCAAGGTAAATCCAAACCGAGCATCCCTCTTTGCCGTGAAGTACTGGGAAATCATCACTGACAATCTCAGAAACGCGGTTGGAGCTTGAGTTATGTCTCAGCCCTTGATTCTGAGGGGCGAACAATCTGGATTGTTGACGCGCATCGCGGCGACGGAAAACGTTTCGTTTTGTATTTTTCGAGCTGCGATACAGCGTTATCTAAGGTTTGCCGCAAGCAAAGGCTTTTCCAGCGATGATCCATGTCAGTGACACGCTGCATTGGGCTTGCGCCGGGACGCCTGTCAGAAATAAGACGAAAATGTTCAATCTGACGGGCGAGCCGATCCAGAATCTCAGCTCTCGGCCACGCTGGTGACGACCCTCTGCGAATCGAGTCAGAAAATTTTTGTAATTCTATGACTCCAGTCTTCACGGCACTGCGAATTTCTTTCGCAAGCCGAACCTCGTCCGGCGGCGGCACCGAATTGAATGGTTCCGTTGCGCTGGCGCTGCCGGTTGCTCGCCCAAGACGGGTCCGGTCAATCGGTTGGTCCGCAACCGGCACGAGCGGTGTATCGTGCTTTCTGCGAGGTCGATCCTCTTTCATTACTCGACTGCTGAGGCAAAGGCTGCCGATGTCAGAGCCGGAAATTTAATAACGATTGGACTGAACACCAGTCGCTCAGCCATCCGCTGCTTATGCTCGGGAAGCAGATGGCCGTAAACCTTACCGACGAGCATCCCGCCGTCCTGGTGGCCGAGCCATTCAGCGATTGTTTTGAAATCAATTCCAGACATCACAGCCATGCTCGCGAAGTAATGTCGCAAGTCGTGAAACCCAACCCACGTCAGACCAGCATTCTCCCGAGCGGCCACGAATGATTGTTTCAGGGTCTTCGCTGGTCTATCTGTTTTCCCCCGCTGCGGACTTGGAAAAAGCCATTCGCTATCTGGCGCCCTTCTCCCCGCCATGTCTTTCAGATGCGTCTCCAATTTCGCGTTGAAATCAACATGACGCGCCTTGCTGTTCTTAGCTGACCCGTCGGCACCGATGCGAAGGAATTTTCGCTCAAAGTTCACGTCTTCCCACTTGAGGGTCAACGTCTCGTCGCGTCGGGCACCGCTGTACGCCAGCAAGCACAGATAATCGAGAAGCTGCACGCTGTTCTTGCCACAAACGGCCGCGCCCTTGCATAGCTCCTCGAATGCTGCCGGAGAAAGCAATGGGCGCACAGAAGGCTTCACCTTCTTCGGGCGAATCCCTTCGGTCGGCAGATGAACGATCAACCCGTCGTCCTTTGCCTCTTTCAATACATTTCGAAGAACAATTACATCTATGTTCACGGTGCGCGGCTTGATCCCCGCTTCGAGCCGCGACTTGATGACGTGAGTGATCATTGGTTTCGTAATTTTGTCCAACCGAACATTGCCGATAGCGGCGATCCAATGGACCAACGAATGCCCTTCCCGCGCGATGGTGCGAGGCTTTTTGCCGCTGTCACGAGCAGTCCTCTGAAACTTCAGATATTTCTTGGCGTAATCCGAAAACAGCGGACGTAACCCCGTGTCAGGCAGCCCCTCCGCGCGCTTCTGTTTCTTGATGTCGGCCATTTCGGCACGAGCCGCTTCTAAAGTCGAAGATTTCAGCGGAATCTTGCGAGCAGACCTTTCCCCTGATACACGCGTCTGCATGTAAAGCTTCTCGCCGCGTTTCCACAGTCCTCGCACTTTTCGATTGCGAGAGTCCTTGACGCTGCTAAAGCGATAGCGGTGTTTTGTGTGACGTTCGGCTTTGGCTGGAAAAATCAAACTATGCGAATTGCTTGTGGTTTCTTTGGCTTCCATGCGGTCAAAGTAGAACACCGCAAGGCAAAAACATTTCAACAGGTCGATTTACCTAGGTAGCCGGCGTGGCGGAACTGGCAGACGCGCTGGACTCAAAATCCAGTGATCGCAAGATCGTGTGGGTTCGAGCCCCTCCGCCGGCAATCTCTTCCAGTAGGCGTTGAGCACCTGCTCGCTCGCTTTTAATTCAGGCAGTTCCTCTTTGTTCGACCGAGTCGCTGACGTGTGCTCCACGAAGGAACCGTTCGTCGCTGCCGCCCGGCCTCTGCGTTGGCCATTTTCCAGATAACTGCTCGGTCGACCACATTGGACATGCCGAAACGACGCAGATATTCAGCGAATGTACATCGCTGTACCTTCGCGAAATATTTGATTACTTTCGCTGGAAGGCGGAATCAGTCGATTGCGCCTTGGGGAAATCATTGTCCCACGCGGTATGTAGTCCTGGCCGGCGGTTGGATTACCCTATATTTTTCGACGCTGCTCACTCCATTATTGTTGACGGGATTGCCGTTATCATCCACGTCGATCCATTGACCTCCGCCGATATGAGTTCCGGTGTCGGCCGCAATCCAAACCCTGTGTGTCTTGCTGGTCCCCGTTTTTGGGGTCAGCTCAAAGTTGAGCTGAGTGGGTTTGCCAGACTGCGTGGAGGCATTGAGGATCGATGCCTTGACGGCTCCATTGACAACGACAGTGACTTTATAAATGCCAACTGCAAGGCCATCGGAGGTGTAATGGCCGGTAGCATCGGTCTTAACAATCCTGGAAAAATTACTTCCGTTTCTTGCTTCGATTCGGACATCGGCGCCTTTGACGGGATGTCCGGCGGGATCCTTCACAACCCCGTCAAAAGCGGACGTCCCGGCCAAGGCACTAAACGCTACAAGGAATAAGCCAACAAAGCTAATACTATATGATTTGAGGAACATATCGGCATCTTACGGGTTTTTGGCTGACAAGTCGAAATGTTTTTTGTTTCGATATCGACACTGTATATCTCAGAAGGATTCTTTTTTGGAGGGTGGAGATCGTCACTAGAACAATAAATGATTTTTTTGCTATCCGGTGACCAGTTTGGATGAATCGTATGTGAGTCTTTGTCGGTTAAGCGGCTCATTCCAGTTCCATCAGGATTCATTACGTAGATCGCCTGAAAGTCATTTTCATCGGATACGAGCGCGACCTTCTGACCATCCGGAGACCACGCGGGATCCTCATGGCCATCGGGGCCGTGGGTCAATTGGATGGAGTTGGAGCCGTCCAGGTCCATGGCGAAAAGTTGCTCTTTACCCTCGATCACGCTTTCATATATCATCCTTTTTCCATCCGGGGACAAAGCAGGCGTTGCATTATCAGCGTGCGTAATCTGATACGCCAAACTGATGGCTTTCGATTGACCTGCCACGCTCTGGCATACGAGTGATACTCCTACAAATACGACCATCGAGAAGGAACATCTCATCGACCTTATTGCCATTTGAGCCGAGCTACTTTGGAGACTGAACGTCCTATGCAATAAGCCAGAGTACCACAGCCTGAGCGACAATTGCCGTGGTCGGAAAGCGGCTTGCAAGCTTGTTGTGATCGAGCAAAATATGGGGAGCGTTTACGAGGATACGTCGCGGCAAAGACAGGGTGCAAAGCGTCTTCGGCACGAATTGGATGTCTTACTCAATTCTATTTGCATCATGCGATCTTTTCGAGCGCCTGTGATTCGTGTGAACCATTCGACGTTGCCACACATGTCTGCTGTCGATCCTCGAGGTAGCTACTTGGTCGAGAGCCGAACTTGCGCTCGAAAGCGCGGTGGAAAGAGTCTGGGGGTTGGGACACATGCATGCTCGGCGCGCCAGCACCTCTACTGACAGGTCGGAATGGAGATTGCGGATCACCCAGGCAACTAGGTCGGAGAAGCGGTCAATCGGATGATTGTCGAAAGGTACAGCATCCGATGGGAGTTCCTCTTGATCTTCCTTGGTAAGGCGAAGAGTTAACCCTTCTTCTACTGATTGCGCGACATATGGACCGTAGTCTTCCTGAATCATAGCTAGCGATAAATTCACGTGTGGTGACCTCCCGCCCACTGAGCAAACCGGTTGGAGCTACTCCATAAATGCCGGTACAGACAGCTCCAATTCTCCGCGTATCGTTCACTCGCTCCAAGATCCAGGTGGCCACCTTATCACTAACCTCCGGACGCTGAATCCCTCTTCCTCCTGCAATGACGATTGTATCAAGAACCGGTGCTGTACTCAGCGTCTCCCGTGCTTCGAACATGAGGCCCCCTTCCGCATGGAACCGATCTGAAAATACACCGATCGTATGGACCTCATAACATGGGATGCGATTGCCATATCCGTCGTCCAAAGCGGCTGCTACAAAGGCGTCAGCGGGGCCGACAAGATGCAACGCGGTAACTTCATCAAATCCAACAAGACCAATGCGTATCGGCCGGAAAATGGAAGCACGGTCTGAAAGACTCTTCACTTGCAGAGCCAGAATCTCGCGTTGTTTGCGATAACACTAGGACATCGAACCGACAAAACCGGACGATATCGCTGACTTACATCCCTGCTACATCAGGAAGTCTTAAATCGTCGGATTTATGTCCGTCTTTAGTTTTGTTGGACTTTTTGTCCAAGGGAGTAGTGTGATTTTGTTTCTCCCACGATCCGAGGATGCGGATGAACCGCTGTCCACAAACAGCTCAGACAACCGGCGCGAAGTCGATTCAACGAATCGCGCCGTTAAATGTTGACATGACCCCTGGGAAGATTGACGCGGAGGCGCTTGCCGAGATGATGCCGGAAGTATATGAAGACTTGCGGCGCTTAGCCGCGAGTTATCTTCGCGGGGAGCGGTCAGAGCACACCTTGCAGCGAACGGCGTTAGTGCACGAGGCCTATTTACGCCTTGCCGATCAGCGCCAGGAGGTCCCGTGGCAAAACCGTGCTCACTTCCTTGGCATCTTTGCGCGGATTATGCGTCAGACGCTAACGAACTATGCTATCGCCCGACAACGAGAGAAGCGCGGCGGTACAGATCCAATGGAACGGGCCTTTGAATTCTATGACCAACGAAAAATTGACGTAAGTGCTCTGGACGCCGCGCTGCGAGACCTTGAGAGGCTGGACCCGCGACAAGGGCAGATCGTCGAACTGCGCTTTTTCGGCGGTTTGACGGTGGCGGAGATCGCCTCAGTGATGGGAATTTCTCCCGCGACGGTCAAGCGAGAGTGGGCGACCGCGAAGATATGGCTTCGCCGAGAATTGTCTCGCAATAGTTGAATATTGTTCCACTACTTCCCTGCAATACTTTATGATACTGTAAAGGAAAAGAGAGCAAGATGAGATTATGGATTCGCATCGGTGGCAACGACTGAAAGTGATTCTCGCGGAAGCGCTCGAGCAAGAATCGCCAGCGGATAGGACCGCGCTAGTCGGGCTTTCGTGTGGCAATGACGCCGACCTTCTGCACGAGATTGAATCTCTTTTAGCGGAGGCGGAGCCGCTTCTTCGCGAAACACCTGACGAATTGGAGGAGTGTGCTGACAACTTTGCCGCAGCACTTCCGCGCGAGGATGCCTCGGAAATTGGCAAGCGTATCGGAGCATACGTGATCATTCGCGAGATTGGCCAAGGAGGAATGGGAACTGTCTATCTCGCGGCGCGCGCGGATGGGTATTTCGAAAAGCAAGTAGCTATAAAGTTGCTGAAACGCGGGGTCGCTAATGAAGAGGTTCTTCGTCGTTTCCGCTCGGAACGCGAAGTCTTAGCCCGCCTCGACCATCCGAATATTGCGAGGTTAATTGACGCCGGCACGACCGACGATGGTCTCCCATATTTCGTGATGGAATACATCGATGGAATACCGATCACTCGTTTCGCGCATCGTAATTCTGTCATTCACCGCGATCTGAAACCAAACAATATTCTTGTTAGTCGCGAGGGAGAGCCAAAGCTGCTTGATTTTGGAATCGCCAAGGTCGTCGGGAACAATACGAATCCTGTCGAAATCACTACACTCGGCCAGGAGCGACTTACGCCGATCTCGGCTTCACCAGAACAAGCCAAAGGTGAACCGGTCACCATCTCTAGTGACATCTACGGGCTTGGCGTAGTGCTTTATGAGATGCTGACCGGTGTTAGACCGCATCGCTTTCTAACGTCTGATCCTTCCCGTGAGGAGCTGGTCGAGGTCGTCTGCAAACAACTACCGACGCTTCCTAGCCTCGTCGTGAAGGACCGTGAGAGACAGCGTCAGCTCCGCGGGGATCTGGACGCGATCTTGCTTCGAGCGCTGCAGAAGGACCCGACGCTGCGGTATCCATCGGTTGCTGAGTTCGCCGAAGACATTCGACGTCACCTCGTCGGTGAACCCGTTCGAGCGCGACAGCACAAGGCGGCTTATCGAATTAAAAATCGCTTGCTGCACAATCGGACCATTCAAGTTTCGTTCGCCGCCGCAATCCTAGCCTTATTGATCGCAGCGGCGTTTATTTTTGGATCACGAATGCGATCAGGTCTAAAGCAGCTAGGTATGCAAGCTCCCGCTGCGTCCCCGGGCTTGGGCAACGCGTCGCTTTCAGAAAAAAGTATAGCGGTGCTGCCATTCGATATTTTTAACAACGACACAGACAACGCTTACTTCGCCGATGGCGTCCAGGAAGCTATCATCACCGATTTGGCGAATGTCGCCGCGCTGAAGGTGATCAGCCGCGGCAGCGTTGCGCCCTACCGCGGGAAAGCGAAGAACGAGCGCGAACTTGGGCAAACCCTCGGTGTTTCCTACGTCGTGGAAGGTAGCGTGCAGAAAGCTGGGGATCGCGTTCGAGTCAACGCGCAGCTTATAGATGCCCGAACGATGACTGAAGTTTGGGCGCAACAATATGATCGGAAGCTCGACGATTTGTTTGGTGTTGAGAGCGATCTCGCGCAGGCGATCGTGTCGCAGCTTAAGGGCAAGTTATCGCCGGACGAGAAAGCCGCGATCGAAAACCGGCCGACTAAAGACATGCTCGCGTATGATCTCTATTTGCGGGCACGCGAGTCGTTTTTTCAAAGCAATTGTCAAAACGCTGTCCATCTGCTCGAACAAGCTATTGCTCGCGACCCGCAGTTCGCGCTCGCTTATTGTTCGTTGGCCGAGGTGCAGCTTTATATGTACCGCTTTAACAAGGACACGACGCCCGGCCGGCTGGATCATGCTAACGAAGCAGCCGAGACCGCTTTGAAACTCGCGCCGAAGCTCCCGCAGTCGCATTTGGCTAAAGCGCAATATTACTACTATGGTTTGCACGATTACGAGCGGACGGAGCGCGAATTGGCCACCGCGCCGTCTTCTGGTACGGACAACGCCAAGTTTGTTGATCTGGCTGCATTGACTGAGCGACGGCTCGGACATTGGAAGGCTGCAATTCGCGACGGCGAAAAAGCGGTTGAGCTCGATCCGCAAAGCCCTTTCATCATAAACGAGCTTGTCGAAAGCTACATATCAGTGCGGCGATTTACTGATGCTGAACGGCTTGCCGACAAAGGGATCAAGGCGATGGTCACACAAAGCGGGTATCTCTGGGGACTCAAGAGCCAAGCTCTGCTTGGGATGGGCCGGATCAAGGAAGCTGGCGCCGTCCTTGAAAACTCGCCTGCGGACATGAGCCACCTTTATCGATCAGTGATGGTGGCGATGTTCGCGGGAGATTTCCCCAGAGCTTTTCAATTGCTGGCAAACGCAACGCCACTTGAAAAAGAGAGTGACACGGTTCCTTTTTTCGATGGAATCGTCGCTCGAGCCCAACACAATGCCGCGAGAGCGCGGTCATCGTTTCAACTCGCGCGCGACCGCATGACTATGAAATTACGCGAGCATCCCGACGATGCGGAGCTAATTAGCAATCTTAGCGTGGCCGACGCCGGACTTGGTTTGAAAGAGAACGCGTTGCATGAAGCCAGGCGGGCTATCGAGTTGTGCCCCCTTTCGCGTGACGCAGTCGACGCACCAGGCTACCAAACGATGCTAGCGCTGGTCTATGCGTGGACAGGCGAACACGACGCGGCGCTGACACAGTTGGAAAAAATTGTACGGATGCCCCGGGGCCCGGATTATGGCGAATTGCGTTTTAATCCCTGGTGGGATGAGATCCGTACAGATCCGCGGTTTGATACATTATTGAGTCAGGCGGCTCTTCCACCCGTCTACGAATGAAGACTTTGCCGAGGCTTATCACCCGCTGAGTTTCTTTCACTCAACCTTTATCCAAACGCCGAACAGACTTGCTTAGCCTGCAAAAAGCTCGCGGCCATTAATCGGGCTCGCCGGACAGCTTATTGCCACTCGGATGAAGCCAGTCATGCCTTGGCGCGGTATCAAACAGGTCGCATTTCGGGAATTTTAAGACTTTTTGAGCTCTTTTCCCAGCCACTATTGCATTACAGTGTGTGGGAAAGCTTTCATCCAAGTGCGCTGATCAACCAATGCCAATTTGGCGGCCGCTGCCGGAGGGTCGGTCACGCCAATGAAGATTGGGACGATAGCCAAAAGGGCAAAACCCTTGTCTGTTGGCATTCTAGGCTTCGACGGCGTATCTCTCTTGGATCTCGCTGGACCATTCGAAGCCTTTACCGTAGCTCGCACAGATGCGGCCGACGGAAAAGACCAACCTTGCTACAATACAAGGATTATCGGCGTGACCGGCAAAACATTTGCTTCTGAGTCAAACGTTGTTTTCAAGACCGAAGACACACTTCTCCGAGCCAGCCATGTAGATTCGATTATTGTTCCAGGCGGGGTAGCAGTGCGCGCTGGCGAGACATACCGAAAGATTTCAGAGTGGCTCACCGCTCATGCTCACCACATCAGGCGGATAGTGTCCGTTTGCACCGGGATCTATCCTCTTGCGAGGAGTGGCTTGCTTGATGGGCGCAAGATAACTACTCACTGGAGATTTGCGCAGGATGTGGCGAGACAGTTCCCCAAGGTACGCGTCGATCCTATTTCGTCGTTCATCAAGGATGGGCCGTTCTATTCCTGTGGCGGTGGAACCGCTGCCACCGAGATGACGTTGGCGTTGATCGAGGAAGACTACGGTTCGCGCGTCGCTCTCTCAGTTGCTCGCGAGCTAGTTGCGCGTCTCAGACCAGGCGGAGATAGTGAAAATTCTGTCGATCTATTACAGTTCGACTGTGGACCGATGGATCGACTCGCCGATCTCCCCGCCTGGATCGGTTCACACCTAAGCGACAACCTCTCCGTGGAGGTGCTCGCGAATAGAGTGTGCTTGTGCCCCCGTCATTTTACTCGCCTCTTTAAACATTTTTTCAACATGACACCAGCGGCCTTCGTCGAACGGGTAAGGCTCGATGAGGCACGGCGTCGTTTGATCCTTCCTCGAAACAACGTCGAGAATGTAGCGCGCGATGTCGGATTCAAGAACGCCGATTCGTTCCGACGCGCTTTTGAACGTCACCACAGCGTCAGCCCCCTCCGTTATAAGAAAACTTATAAGACTCAGATCAGTAGCCATTACAACGCTTCTCTTTTTGCGGCCTGATCGGTTTCGATGGTGAGCTGGTGGCCCGTATGGGATTACGTTAAGCGCGGATAACTTGCCAGTCGTTCTTTTGTCTCGTTCGAAGCGACAACCAAGAGTTGCAAGCACAACCGGATATTCGTGCCAAGAAATCCCGAGTAAAATCGCGACTCGCTGCAAGTCCGTAATAGTCGGGTTTATGTCCTCACACCACGCCTCGCGGGTTGGTTAGTCTCGGCGCCAATAAGAACAAGCGGCTGCAGTTATGCTGCGACTGCAAAACCTAACCAAACCCATGGAGAAACTAATGATAAAAAACGTGCCAATTAAGTTCGGACTTCTTCGCATTGCTCTTGTAGTGAGCGTTGGATTTCCTTTGCTTTTCGCATCGAACGCACTTGCTCAGAACCCGCCGCCACCGCCTCCTCCGCCGGGCGCTGCGCCAGCTCCGGCACCAGGCGCCGCTGAGGTCGAGCGCGTGATTGTGACCGGTTCAAACATTCCGACAGCGGAAGAGGTCGGGGCGAACCCGGTGTTTAGTCTCAACCGCGACTTGATGAACAAATCCGGTCAAGGCGGCACGACCGAATCGCTTCTCAAGAGCCAGCCAGTGTTTGGTGCGAGCAGTGTCCCGGTTCAGAACAACTCGACTGGGCAAGGCGGCCCAGCGGGAACAGCTTCTATTTCGCTGCGCGGTTTCGATCCCGGCGCTTCGCTCGTCTTGATCGATGGCCGTCGCGTTGCGCCATATCCCGGGGCCGCGAACTCGGGTGCTGGTTTCGTGGATTTGACTACCGTTCCCGTTGCAGCCATTCAGAGCATTGAGATTCTGAAAGATGGCGCTTCTACGACCTACGGGGCGGACGCGGTTGCCGGCGTGGTGAACCTGAAGCTCTATAAAGACTATCGTGGCGCTCAGGTGACCGGGCAGTATGGCAACACCCTGGACAAAGACGCAGCCGAATGGTTTGGCGACGTTCTGTTCGGAGTGGGCGACGA
>WNFW01003529.1_pt1 | contig 10860 bp, 8 predicted proteins | sample 5400131 | NCBI WGS metagenome assembly WNFW01 (sample SAMN13153362, study PRJNA577476) | soil metagenome | isolation source: 20 cm soil or saprolite under grassland replicate 1 | place: USA:California | collected 2016-06-15
ATCGGCGTGGAAGACATCGAGGGCACCGACGGGCTTTTGGCGCGCGTGGCGCGGCTGCGCGGCGAGGGGCGTATCCGCGCCAAGACGGGTCGCGGCGTGCTGGTGAAGGCGCCGAAGAGCGGCCAGGATTTGCGTTTCGATCTTCCGGCGATAGGACCGCGAACCCTGGAGGGCGCGGTCGCGGCAAAGCTTGCGGGAATTGCGATCGTCGCCGGCAACACCATTATTGCCGAGCCACAGGCGATGATCGAGGCCGCCGACGCTGCCGGGCTGTTCGTGACGGGCCTGCCAGCGTGATGCAGCCTCGCACCGGCGGTGTCGCGCGAAAAATATTCCTGATCGCGACCGAGGAATCCGGCGACCGGCTCGGCGCCGGCCTGATGAAAGTGCTGCGCCAGCGGCTGGGCGGCGCGGTGCAGTTTGAAGGAGTCGGCGGCCGGGCGATGGCGCGCGAAGGGCTGGCGTCGCTGTTCCCGATCGAACAATTGTCGATCATGGGACTGGCAGCGGTGGTGAAGCAGCTGCCGGCCATCCTGCGTCTGATCCGGGGAACCGCCGCCGCTGTGATTGACGGCTCGCCGGCCGTTGTGGTGATCATCGACAGTCCCGATTTTACCCATCGCGTCGCCCGCCGCGTCCGTGCCCGCGATCCCTCGATCCCGATTGTCGATTACGTCTCGCCCTCGGTCTGGGCGTGGCGCCCGGGGCGAGCGCGGGCGATGTGCGCTTACGTCGATCATGTGCTGGCGCTGCTGCCGTTCGAGCCCGCCGAATATCGCCGGCTGCGCGGACCGCCCTGCAGCTATGTCGGCCATCCCCTGATCGAACAGATCGAGACGCTGCGCCCGAGTCCCGGCGAGCGCGCGCGCCGCGACGCGCAGCCGCCGGTGTTGCTGGTGCTGCCGGGAAGCCGGCGCAGCGAGATCGGCCATCACATGGCGGTGTTCGGCGAAACGCTCGGCCTGTTGCAGGCGCAGGGCATTGCTTTCGAGCCGGTGCTTCCGACCATGCCGCATTTGCAGGAAAAGATCGCAGCCGCGCTCCGGAGTTGGCCGGTGCAGCCGCGGCTCGTGGTCGGCGAGCAGGACAAGCGGGCGGCGTTTCGCGCGGCGCATGCCGCATTGGCCAAGTCGGGCACGGTGACGCTGGAGCTCGCGATATCGGGGGTGCCGATGGTTGCGGCCTACAAGGCCGGCGCTGTCGAGGCCTGGATCGTCAGGCCAAGGATCACCTCTTCGTCCGTCATTCTCGCCAATCTCGTCGTCGGCGAGAACGTGGTGCCGGAATTGATCCAGCAGGATTGCACGCCGGCAAAGCTGGCGCCCTTGCTGCGCGATGTGCTGGCGGATACTCCATTGCGCCGGCGTCAGCTCGACGCCTTCGCCAGGATCGATCAGATCATGTCGACGGGTAATCAGCCGCCCAGCGCCCGAGCGGCCGACATCGTGCTGGCGACGCTAAGGAAGGCGCGGGGGTTCGAATTAGGCCTGTGAATGCGGTCGGGCTAGACCAGCTAGATGTCGTAATAGAGATAAAACTCGTGAGGATGGGGGCGCAGCCGGATCGGGTCGATCTCATTCTTGCGCTTGTACTCGAGCCAGGTTTCGATCACGTCGCGGGTGAACACATCGCCGCGCAGCAGGAACGCGTGGTCGCTTTCGAGTGCGTCGAGCGCCTGGTCGAGCGAGCCGGGCGTCGATTTCACCTCCTTTGCCTCGGCAGGCGGCAGGTCATACAGGTTCTTGTCGATGGGGCTGCCCGGATCGATGCGGTTGTCGATGCCGTCGAGGCCGGCCATCAACATCGCGGCGAAGGCGAGGTAGGGATTGCACGAGGGATCCGGCGAGCGGAACTCGACGCGCTTGGCGCGCGGGTTCGGTGAATACATCGGGATCCGGCAGCAGGCCGAGCGGTTGCGCTGCGAATAGACCAGATTGATCGGCGCCTCATAGCCGGGCACCAGACGCCGATAGGAGTTCGTCGTCGGCGCGCACAATCCGCACAGCGCCCAGGCGTGCTTGAGCAAGCCGCCGATGTAATAGCGGCCGAGCTCGCTCAACTCGGCGTAGTCCGCCTTGCCGTGGAACAGGTTGGTCTCGCCCCTCCACAGGCTCTGATGCACATGCATGCCGGACGCGTTGTCCTCGAACAGCGGTTTGGGCATGAACGTCGCGGTCATCTGGTGTTGGCGGGCGGTGTTCTTGACCACGTATTTGTAGATCATCAGGTTGTCGGCCATGCGCGTGAGCGTGGTGAAGCGCATGTCGATTTCGTTTTGCCCGCCGGTCGCCACTTCATGGTGATGGGCCTCGATCTGGATCCCCAGTGACTCCATCGTCAGCACCATCTCGGTCCGCAGATCCTGCATGCTGTCCGTCGGGGGAACGGGAAAGTATCCCTCTTTCGGGCGCGGCTTGTGACCGAGGTTCGGTGCCTCTTCCTCGCCGGTGTTCCAGCTACCCTCGCTGGAATCGATCTCGTGGAAGGCGTAGTTGATGCCCTGTCCGTAGCGCACGTCGTTGAAGACGAAGAACTCGGCCTCCGGACCGAAATAGCTTGTATCGGCGCGCCCGCTTCCCTTCAGATAGGTCTCGGCTTTCTGGGCGATGTAGCGCGCATCGCGGTTATAGGACTGCCCTGTCACCGGGTCCCTGATGTTGCAAATCAGGACCAGCGTCGTTGCTGGGCTGAACGGGTCGACGAAGGCCGTCGTCGGGTCCGGGACGACCAGCATGTCGCTTTCCTGAATCTCCTGAAAGCCGCGGATCGATGAGCCGTCGAATCCGATGCCTTCGTCGAGGCTGTTGGCGTTCACCGCGCTTGGTGGGACGGAAAAATGCTGCCAAACACCCGGCAGGTCGGTGAACCGTAGATCGATCATCTGGACCTTCTCATCCTTGATCGTCTTCAAGACATCTTCTGTTGTGGCGCAATTCGGAACCATGGTTTCACTCCTGCAGCTCTGAGGGGTCTTGAAGATCGCGTTGCCCTTCCAGTCGCGGCAAAGCGGCTTGAGACGGATTTTGGTCTACGCCCAACCCCTTCGATGCCGTCGCCGCGCCGGCTTCGATCCGGCGCGGCGACGTTGCGTCAGGCAAATCCCGTCAGCCGCGAGCCGGCGGCTTCAGCTTTGATGCGGCCCGCGCATAAGCTTCATGGCGTCTTCGATATGTCGCCAGGTTTTGGCCAGCTCGACATCGCCCTTCGATTCAAGCTCGATGGCGTTCTGAGCGGCTTCCGCAATGGCTTTGGCGCCGTGGGCTTCCAGCAATTGCCGCGCATAGTCGTGGATTTCGATTTCTCGCATGGCGTCACTCTCCTCTTGTTCCGTGCGCGATCGTGATCGGACGCCGGAACCGTAGATGTGGACACCTATCAAGCCCTTATAGTTTGCATCCTGGCGCGGGACGTTTGCAAGAGCCTATTCTGGTGACGGCGTCGCGTAACCGGGCCCTGGTAGAGCTTGATCCGTTTTCCCTCGGGATAAGTGCGAAGCGTTTGCCCCGGAGATCACGCGCAAAAAATAGCGCCACGCGGGGAACATTGGTCACGGTCGAGAACGCAGAGCCGTGGGTCTTCCGGCAGGTGGCGCAGTGGCAGTGAACGATCGGCCCGGGTTCGGCCGCGACTTCGTAAGCCACGCTTCCGCACAGGCAGCTTCCAGTCAGCATGGTGGCTCCCGAGATCGCTCGTGAAGATCAAAAAATCCCGCCGAGGGAGATCCGCTCTCCGGGCGGGATTTTCGAAGCCGTACGGCGAAGCGAACCGTTTCGGCCCGTTATTCGCGGTTGGCGATATAGACGTAATCGCGATGCGTGAGGCCGGTATAAAGCTGGCGCGGACGGCCGATCTTCTGCTGCGGATCCTCGATCATCTCGCTCCACTGACTGATCCAGCCGACGGTGCGGGCGACCGCGAACAGCACGGTGAACATCGAGGTCGGGAAACCCATCGCCTTCAGCGTGATGCCCGAATAGAAGTCGACATTCGGGTAAAGCTTGCGATCGATGAAATATGCATCGCTCAGCGCGATCTTCTCCAGTTCCAGCGCGACCTTCAGCATCGGATCGTCGCCGTGGCCGGTCTCCGCCAGCACCGCGTGACACATCTTCTGCATGATCTTGGCGCGGGGATCGTAGTTCTTGTAGACGCGATGGCCGAATCCCATCAGGCGAACTTCGCTGTTCTTGTCCTTTACCCTCTTGATGAAGGCCGGAATCTTGTCGACAGTGCCGATATCGCCGAGCATCGCAAGCGCGGCTTCATTTGCGCCGCCATGGGCCGGTCCCCACAGGCAGGCGATGCCGGCGGCGATGCAGGCAAACGGATTGGCGCCGGAAGAACCCGCGATCCGCACCGTCGAGGTCGATGCGTTCTGTTCGTGGTCGGCATGCAGGATGAAGATCTTGTCGAGCGCGTCCGCCAGCACCGGATTGATCTTGTATTCTTCGCAGGGCACCGCGAAGCACATATGCAGGAAGTTCTGGGCGAAGGAGAGCGAGTTCTTCGGATACATGAAGGGCTGGCCGATGGTGTATTTGAAGGCCATCGCGGCCAGCGTCGGAATCTTCGCGATCATGCGCATCGAGGCGATCATGCGCTGCTGCGGATCGTTGATGTCGGTGCTGTCGTGATAGAACGCAGCCAGCGCGCCGACGGCGGCGACCATGATCGCCATTGGATGGGCGTCGCGGCGAAAACCCTGGAAGAACCGCGCCATCTGCTCGTGTACCATGGTGTGGTGAGTCACGCGGTTGTCGAAATCGAGCTTTTGCGCCTTGGTCGGCAGCTCGCCGTAGAGCAGGAGGTAGCAGGTCTCGAGGAAGTCGCCATGTTCCGCCAGTTGCTCGATCGGATAGCCGCGGTATTCCAGCACGCCGGCGTCGCCGTCGATATAGGTGATCTTGGACTGGCAGCTGCCGGTGGAGGTAAAGCCGGGATCGTAGGTAAACAACCCGGACTGGGCGTAGAGCTTGGCGATATCGATCACGTCAGGCCCAACGGACCCGCTTAAGATCGGGAAATCGTAGGTCTTGTTACCGACTGTCAGCGTTGCGGTTTTGGTGGTGGATGTTGCGTCCATCGTGAAGTCCCCGATGAAATCGTTGTGAAAACCGGCCGCCTCCGGACACCCCGACGGGTGAGACGGGATCGGTGGCCCGGCCTGGAAGAACCTTTGCTAGATGGGTATCGCATTGCTGTTTGCACTGCAAGATCACCGCGTGCGGGCGCAGTAGTACCGCCTTACAGGCTGGCCTGATCGGCCAGACGGGCCAGGCATTCCTCCCGCCCCAGCACCGCCAGCACGTCGAAGATGCCCGGCGACGTGGTCCGTCCGGTCAGCGCCACCCGCAGTGGCTGGGCCACCGTGCCGAGCTTGAGGTTGTTCTGTTCGGCGAAGTCGCGCACGGCCGCCTCCGATGTTTCCGAGGTCCAGGGCGTGACGGCCTCGAGCGCGACGCGAAGCCTGCCGATCAGTTCGCGGTTTTCCGGGGTCAACAGGGCCGCCGCCTTCGGCTCGATCTCCAGCGGCCGGTCGGCGAAGATGAAGTAGGAATGGTCGATCAACTCGATCAGCGTCTTGGCGCGCTCCTTCAGGCTCGGCATCGCCTGCAGCAATTGGGCGCGCGTGGTGTCGTTGAGGCGGGCCTTGAGGTCGGCACCGTTGGGAATATAGTCCAGCACGTCCTCGAACATGGTGACGAGGGAGCGATCGTCGGTGTGACGGATGTAGTGGCCGTTGAGGTTTTCCAGCTTGGCGAAATCGAAACGCGCCGCCGAGCGGCCGACGCCTGACAGGTCGAACGCCTCGATCATCTCTTGCGTTGAAAATATCTCCTGGTCGCCGTGGCTCCAGCCCAGCCTGGCCAGATAATTGCGCAGCGCCGCCGGCAAATAGCCGAGCGAGCGATAGGCATCGACACCCAGGGCCCCATGGCGTTTCGACAGTTTTGAACCATCGGGGCCGTGGATCAGCGGAATGTGCGACATGCTGGGGATGTCCCACGAAAGCGCCTCGTAGATATGCTTCTGGCGCGCGGCGTTGATCAGGTGATCGTCACCGCGGATGACGTGGGTGACGCCCATGTCGTGGTCGTCGACCACGACGGCGAGCATGTAGGTCGGATTGCCATCGCCGCGCAGGAGCACGAGGTCGTCGAGGTTCTCGTTCTGCCAGACCACGCGGCCCTGGACCTGATCCTCGATCACGATTTCGCCGGTCTGGGGCGCCTTCAGCCTGATGGTGGGTTTCATGCCGGCGGGCGCCTCCGAAGGGTCGCGATCGCGCCACAGCCCGTCATAGAGCCGGGTACGGCCCTCGGCGCGGGCTTTTTCGCGCATCACCGCGAGTTCCTCTGATGTGGCGTAGCAGCGATAGGCCTTGCCGGCGGCCAGCAATTGTTCCGCGATCTCGCGGTGGCGCGCCGCCCGGGTGAACTGGTAAATGACCTCGCCGTCCCAATCGAGCTCCAGCCACTTCAGCCCGTCGAGGATCGCCGCGATCGCCGGCTCGGTCGATCGCTCCCGGTCGGTATCCTCGATCCGCAGCAGCATCCTGCCGCCGCGTTTCCTGGCATAGAGCCAGTTGAACAGCGCGGTGCGGGCTCCCCCGATGTGGAGAAAGCCCGTCGGTGAAGGGGCAAAGCGGGTGACGACGGAATCGGTCATTGCAGGAGCGGGCCGGGGACAAAGAGGGCATGCCTGAAGCGCGGTGGTGTATAGCAGGAACGATGCATAACTAAAGCCTTCCTTGAAGGTTGCGGATTTGGCAGAAGGTCGGCTGATCCGCAAAAGCAGGACTCGGCAATGACGATGGAAACGGTGGCGGCGGAGGCGGGGCGCGATTTCATTCGCGACATCGTCCAGGCCGATCTCGACGCGAACAAATACAAACAGATCGTGACGCGCTTCCCGCCGGAGCCGAACGGTTACCTGCATATCGGCCATGCCAAGTCGATTGCACTTAATTTCGGCATCGCGCAGGAGTTTTCCGGGCGCTGCCACCTGCGGTTCGACGATACCAATCCGACCAAGGAAGAACAGGAATACATCGATTCGATTCAGGCCGATGTGAAGTGGCTCGGCTATGACTGGGGAACCGATCTTTTCTTCGCATCGGACTATTTCGGCCGTCTGTACCAATGGGCGGAAGGTCTGATCAAGGACGGCTACGCCTATGTCGACGATCAGTCGCAGGAAGAAATCCGTATCAACCGCGGCACGCTGACCGAGCCCGGCCGCAACAGCCCGTTTCGCGACCGCCCGGTGGATGAAAACCTCGATCTGTTTCGCCGCATGAAAGCCGGCGAGTTCCCGAACGGCGCCCGCGTGCTGCGCGCCAGGATCGACATGTCCGCTGGCAACATCAATCTGCGCGACCCCGTGCTGTATCGAATCCTGCACGCCACTCATCCGCGCACCGGCGATGCCTGGTCGATCTATCCGAGCTACGATTACGCCCACGGCCAGTCCGACGCGATCGAGGGCATTACGCACTCGATCTGCACGCTGGAATTCGAGGACCACCGGCCGCTCTACGAATGGCTGCTCGACAAGTTGCCGGTGCCCTCAAAACCGCGTCAATATGAGTTCGCGCGGCTCAACCTCACCTATACGCTGTTGTCGAAGCGGGTGCTGACCGAACTGGTGCGCGGCGGCCATGTCGCCGGCTGGGACGATCCGCGGATGCCGACCATCGCCGGCTTGAAGCGGCGCGGCGTGCCGCCGGCGGCGATCCGCGAATTCGTCAAGCGCATCGGAGTTGCCAAAGCCAACAGCGTCGTCGACGTCGGCATGCTGGAATTCTGTATCCGCGAGCTTCTCAACAAGACCGCGCTGCGGCGCATGGCGGTGCTGCGCCCGCTCAAAGTCGTGATCGAGAATTATCCGGAAGGCGAGAGCGAGGAACTGGAGGCCGTCAACCACCCCGACGATCCGGCAGCGGGCACGCGCCGCATCGCGTTCGGCCGCGAGCTCTACATCGAGCAGGACGACTTCATGGAAAACCCGCCGAAGAAATTCTTCCGGCTCTCGCCTGGCAGCGAAGTGCGGCTGCGCTATGCCTATTTTGTCACTTGCCGCGAAGTCATCAAGAATGCAGCCGGCGAGGTCACCGAGCTGCGCTGTACCTACGATCCCGCGACCAAGGGCGGCAACGCGCCGGACGGTCGCAAGGTCAAGGCCACCATGCACTGGCTGCCGGCGGCGCAGTCGATGCCGGCGGAAATCCGCATCTACCATCCGCTGTTCGCAAAGCCCAACCCCGACGCCGGCAATTTTGCCGCCGATCTCAATCCGCAGTCGCTGGAAATTCTAAAGGACGCGCGGATCGAGCCGGCAATCGCGGCGGGCAATTCGCCCGAACCCGTTCAGTTCGAACGGCAGGGCTATTTCGTGCGCGATCAGGACTCAACGCCGGACCGGCTTGTGTTCAACCGCACCATCGGCCTGCGCGATACTTTTGCGAAGGAAGTCGGGGGAAAGGGCTGACGGCTCTGCGCAGCCCTCTCAGCAATAGCCATAGAGGCCGCAGACATAAGGCAGGCGGCCGCCGGTAAATGAAAGCGGCCCGCCGTAATACGGGCCGTCGTAAAAGTAGGACCACGGCGAGCCGTAATAGTAGCCGCCGCGAGCCCATATCGGATTTGGCAGCCGGTTGTATCCGATAATGGGCGCCGAATATTCGCGTGTCCGAACAACAGGGGTGCCAACCTCGGCAGGCTCCGCGAAAATCGCGCCGAGCTTGCTCTGTACGGGCAGATCGGCGGCGTGCGCGGTCATGGCAGTGACCGTGAGAGCTAAAATCGACAGCATGATCCCGCGCAGCATGACAAAAGCCCCCGATTGATTCGGGAATCCTACCGTAGGGCCGTTAGGAAACGTTAACCCCGTGCGCGCTCGCCAACGATCGGCTTGCGTGCCACATTTGCGAAGGAAGTCGGCGGCAAGCGCCAGTGCGGTCTTTCCCCCGATATTCTGTATCCGTTCCGCTATTCGCTCGGCGATTATATACTTTACACCACACGGCACAGGATATAGATAGTGGCCGACAGGCCGGCGCAGCTTTCAAATGAAGAATCGCTCCTCAAAAAGAGCGACCGTGCGGCGCGTGAAATCGAGAAATTGTTGAAGGACAGCGACGACAGGCTGTCCTTCAACGGGCTCAACCTTGCTAAACGCTACGTCGAGGGCGACCTTGAAATCGCCATTAGATATTGTGGCGCTGGTGGGCATTCCGACAATTCTAGCCACCATATTTTCGTCAAAGCGTGCGGGGGTCGGCATTTCGATCAAGCTCGTTTGGTCAACGGTCTGTACGCGAAAATTGAAGCTGGAATTGAACACCGCCGAAGCGATTGGAACTACGGTTTCGTGAAAGTCGGTGTTTCTGAGATTGTTGAGGGACCAAAGAAGGTCGTTCCCTCCGCGGTATGGTTTGAGCCCGCAAATCATGCCCCAGGCATCTTTTCCGAGTATCTTTTCTTTTTCTTGGGTTCTCTTACTTTCAAATACCTTTTGGTCTCTGGCGACCGGAAAGTTGGCGCTTCCAGCGGCGTACCCGTTTTTTACTGCGAGGGCTCCCGCAAGATGATCCAGAGACGATCTGGTATTGCTGAGGGCGTCGCCAATGCGGGCGTAGAGCGGCCCCGGCAGGGCCCTGATAAGTTCGACCTTGAACCACTGCTTAGGCGGCTCAACGTCGATGTAAGTCCGAATGGGATAAGGCTCGGTTTCAAAGAAGGCCCGAATTTGGGAGGCCACATCTTTGATGTGGCTATCGGCCCCTTCAATCTTTAATTTAGCGCTGGCGAGCAAATCGGGTAGCATGACCATCCTCATGAGCGAGCGAGACAAAGATCAATACAGCGAGAAAGAAGCGAAAGAACGCTTTGAAGCTGCGCTACGCGGCGCAATGAAAACGCCTCACAAGCCGCTGAAGGAAAAGCCGAAGACGAAGCATAAGGCCAAAAAGCGCCCTAAAACTGCAAAAAAGAAAATCTGAGCTTTACAGAATCAATAGGATTCTTACTCTCTACAAGACAAAAAAGAGGGTGGCCGAAGCCACCCCCAGTTGAAGTACGCAACATTATTGCCTGTTTCGCCGCGTCAACGGTTAGGCAGGCTACGACAGTGAGCAACAACGCTCTCCCATCGCCCGAGCCGGAAGCGGACGTAACTGCGTACCGCGACCGGCGACGACATCGGACATGATTGCATTCTGCAATCTCCTTCTGTCAGAGCGAGGTGAGTCCTCGCCGCCTCGGAAGCGCCTCTTGCGCCCCGCGCCCTTTTCAGGGCTTGGAAGCGTCCAAGACTGACAGCGGATGCCGCGCCGATTCGGCGATTTTACCACGGATGGGACTGATTCAAGAAGCCATGTTCTTGATCTGTGCACATCACCGAGTCCGCCAATATTTGACGAATCGAGGTTTGGGCTTTGGCTTGGGGTGATGCTTTGCCCGCCAGCGCAAGAACCGGCGAGCGAGCCGCTTAAAATCAGGCTCAGTTAGATTGACGATACGTCAGACGCTTGCCAGCCGCGCCCTTGACGGCAAGGTCCGCACGTTCCCCGTCGTTGACGCCAAGCGCCACGCGGTTTGAGTACCGGAAGTCAAACTCCGAGAGATAGCGGTGAAGGTGCTTCTCTTTGCAGTGCTGATAGACGCCAATCATGCCGCGCTTGAAAATCGAGTAGTAGCCTTCAACGGTGTTGGTCGTAACGTCGCCGCGAACATATTCTTCCGCCTTGTGATTTACCGTCTCATGGCTGGCAAACTCGGGACCGATTACTTTGTAGGACGCGCCTTCATCGGTCATCAGCCGGGCTTCGCGGCTCAGGTTGGCGCGAATGATTGGCTG
>WNFW01004594.1_pt1 | contig 10859 bp, 5 predicted proteins | sample 5400131 | NCBI WGS metagenome assembly WNFW01 (sample SAMN13153362, study PRJNA577476) | soil metagenome | isolation source: 20 cm soil or saprolite under grassland replicate 1 | place: USA:California | collected 2016-06-15
AAATATTGCCGACCTCAAATCTATTGAGGGCCTCGAACAACAGAAGCGTGATCTCGAGGCGGAACTCTACAAGACCAAGAACGCTCTTGAAGGGAGCCATGCCGAAGCAACTCGGCTTTCAAGCGTGGTGCAGAATCAAAAGTCGCTGCAAGAGCGTCTCGATGGCCTGTCGAGGCGAATCACCGCTGCCCGCAATGCTTTGAAACCGGGCAAACCTGCGGCCGGCACACTGTTCGATTCACTCGACAGGGAGATCAGGCGGATTCGCCATCGCTCGGTGTGGTGGAAATTAGGCATGGCAGTCTGCCAAGTGCTTCCAAACACACATCCTGCCCGAGACCTTTTCCCTGATCGGAAGGAAATGGGGCGCGAATTGAAACACGGGTTACAGGAGATACGCCGCGCACTTTTTTCCAAGAACGCATCGACAGAAAAGATCGCGCTTGGGCTTGGGCGAGTACTTGAATTCCAGCGCCGTGTACAACAACTGTCAGTGTCCCTGAAATTGGCGAACAGGATTCGATTTCTTCGGCGCGACGGTGGTCTCTCGACTGTAGCGCGTGTTTCAAACTTGCCCGAAAGAAGCGCTGTCCGCAGTTGGCTCCTCCGGTCACAAATTAATAGCGAACCTTTATTGTTGCCCGACAACAGATTCGCGCATGTGTTCGATGCCACCTGGTATCTCAGAGAACATCCGGAAATTGCCGCCCAAGGCATTGATCCACTCGAACACTACATCGAGCGCGGCGCTAAGGACGGCTGCAATCCCCATCCGCTGTTCGATACGACGTGGTATCTCACGATGAATCCCGATGTTCGCAGCGTAAACATAAATCCATTTGAGCATTATATTGAAACAGGCGGTCGCGAGGGACGCGATCCTCATCCCCTTTTCTCCTCAAAGTGGTATCTCGAGCAATACCTGGATGTAGCCAGCGCAGGATTGAACCCGCTCGTTCACTACATCACCGCGGGGGCGAAAGAACGGCGTTCACCCCATCCAATGTTCGATGCGCACTTCTATGCGGAAAAATATGCGGAGGCGGCGGACGAGTTCGAGGACCTCTTGCAGCATTACTTAACAGTTGGTTGGAAAAAGGGATTTAAGCCGAATCCGAAATTTGACCCGGAGTTTTATCTTCGCACATACCCAGACGTCGCCGAAGCACGGATGGAACCGCTGACTCATTTCCTCCTTCAAGGCCGCGCCGAAGGACGAGTTCCCTCTGCTCAAGATCTGACCTTCGAGCCCTATTGCTCCAGTTTTGAGATTCCCCATGAACCTGTTCCCATGAGAGGGCCAGCCACGGCTGAATTGAAAGCAATCGCGTTTTATCTCCCGCAATTTCACGCGATTCCGGAAAATGATGAATGGTGGGGAAAAGGATTTACTGAGTGGACCAATGTGCGCGCAGGAAGTCCTAATTTTGACGGCCACTATCAGCCGCATGTTCCCTCTGTGCTTGGGTACTACGACTTGCGCGATCCAAGTGTGCTGCAAAAACAGGCAGAGTTGGCTGCGAGTTACGGAATCTACGGCTTTTGCTTTCATTACTATTGGTTTGCCGGGACAGTCCTACTGGATCTTCCGCTACAGCAAATCGTTAACACGCCAGATTTAAGTTTTCCGTTCTGCATTTGCTGGGCAAACGAAAACTGGACGCGGCGCTGGGATGGCAAAGAGCAGGAGATCCTGATTTCCCAGCATCACTCTCCTCAAGACGATTTGGCTTTCATCCGCAAGATTGAACCGATCCTGCTCCATAAGAATTATATTCGCGTGGTAGGTAAGCCTCTTTTGATAGTCTATCGGGCGTCGCTCTTTCCCGATCCACTGGCTACCACTACGCGTTGGCGGAACTACTTTCGTGAATGCGGTCACGGGGAATTGCATCTCGCGATGGTGCGCAGTTTCAACGATCAAACGCCACCTGAGTCCTACGGCTTCGATGCCGCGATCCAATTCCCCCCTCATTGCCCCGCTAACGCGGTTACTTCCTTGGTTCCCCACAAGAGCGAACTCTTTACGGGCACAGTGTTCGACTACACGGAGCTTAAAACGATCGCACTCAACCAGCTCAAGACGCGGCAGGCCAGCGCAAAGATGTATCCGGGAGTGATGCCTTCCTGGGATAACACTGCCCGACGCCGCAGCAGGGCCACTGTCTGGGCGAATTCCTGTCCTGAGTCCTACTATGAATGGCTTTCGGCGGTGGTAGCTATCGCGAGCACAAAACCCGTTGAAGAACGACTAATCTTCATCAATGCCTGGAACGAGTGGGCGGAAGGCTGTCATCTGGAGCCCGATGAGCGATTCGGTTTTGCTTGGCTAAATGCTACATCCCGCGCCCTACATGAGCCGCCCCAGCCATCGCAGGAAGACGATCCTTCTTGTATCGTCCCTCCAGCCGAAAAATGTATAGAACTGCCCCGTCTACCGGACACCGTTCGGTTGGATATCTCGGTGTTGTTTTATCATCGCGACGATCTGATTCCTTCGTTCTTACAGAGCATTCTTCCACAGATCCGATCGGCAAAGTCGCGGGGTGATATCTCGTGCCGGCTGTACCTTACCTTTAACTACAAAGCCGCACCTCCAGTACAGGCAGCTATCAAAAGTCTTATTCACTCCGTGTTTCCCGAGGGTGCGAATGACATTTACATCCGCGAAAATGGTTTCAATGTTGGGTTCGGTGCCGGCCATAATGTCATCTTTCAGGCGAGCAAGTCCGACCTTTTCCTAATATTGAACAGTGATGTCCGCGTCCTGGCGGAGAATTGGCTGGAGGCTCTCGTCGATCGATTTTACGAAAGCGACGCGGCTCTGATTGGCGTCGCCAAGGGCGCCTCGAGATTGCGCGAAGACGGTTGTGGTATTCCCATTGAGCGGCCGGGTGAGCAATTTGATTTCGTCGATGGCTCTGTGCTCGCGATTCGCTCCGAGCTGGCACGGCGTTATGGACTCTTCTCGGACGCGTTCGATTACTTCTATTTTGAAGACGTTGACCTCTGCCTTCGCTACCGGCAGATGGGTCTGCGCCTGGAACTTCTCGACGTTCCGTGCGAACATGATCGCAGTTCAAGCTCGCGCCTTCTCCCTCAATATGCCGTCGAAGGAGTGCTCAATCGCAACAGGGGACGTTTCTTTGAACGATGGGGCAGTTATCTCCAGACGCGAAAGTTGCCGAACAGACTCGGGCTTCGTTTTCTGAACATCGATCGACAATTACAGTGCGCCAGTTTGCCGGCGCTGTTCGCGCTACTCACCGATCATCCCACAGCTACGTTAGATTTATTCGGCGTGCACGAGCAGTTGGTACCGATTTTCAAGCATCCGCGCATTCGGCTCATTCCGTTTTGGAAGACATTTCAAAAAGACGACTATTTGCGCTACTACGAGATCGAACGTAACTCTGCGGCCGTTCAACCCCTGACAGTGCAAATCGCAAACACGGTCGGCTGCGTACCAGATTTCGAAGCAGCGCGCGCCCATCTGAACTCGATCGCCGCAGGTGAGGTCGCGTCGAGCCTTTCCAGGACCGCACTTTTGTACGTCGCTCGCAAAGAACCTCTGTTCGATGGCCGGCAGCCAAGCCCAAAGTGTTATGTGGCCACGGAGGAATTCCTCTCTCGCCGCGGTTTTCAAATTCAGCTTTGGACCGAACTGGGAACCTTTGAAACAGACAAACTTCCGGTAGGGAAGGTGCCTTGCAAGCATGCGGCGACAGCCTCCAGCTTGGAGTTACTTTCTGATCTTGCGCAAACGAAGCTTGTCGTATGCACCGATAACTGGATTTCACAACTCAGCCAGTTACTAAACAAAAAGACGTTTCTCTGGCTAGGAGCAACCGCTCCTGAGCATGCAGTTTGGAACTTGGAGCAAGCCGGAGCTTTCGTTGACAACACGCTCTCCTGTTTGGGTTGCTATCACTCCTTCGGACAGAATAGTCACAACACCTGTTTGCGGGGTGACACGGCCTGCGTCCGTCAGGAATTGAGTGACAGCTTTATCGCGGCGTTAGAACGATTTCTGGAGGGCAACCCAGTCACAGCCGCCGATCTCCAGACGGGACGTCAGCTTTCAGGGCGAGAACGATCGATCCCCTCGATACATTTATCACTTGACCGCTGGCCGCGCACCGCCGCTGCCTCAATCCTCGTTCTAATACCCATGAACCCTTCCCTGGATCAACCTACAGCTCAGCGTGCGGAGCAACTTGCCACGAGGGCGACCGAGGGAATGCGGGGCTGTCGCATCGTTGTTGATAATACCGGCGCAGCGCCACCCAGGGGATGTCATCCGTATCGGCAGTCAGCGATGGCGGCTCTTCGGCAGAATATGATCGAACGCCATTTGCGTGACGAGAGGTGGATATTTTGGGTCGACGCAGATGTGGTCGCCTATCCGGCGCACCTGCTCGACCAGCTCATTACTCGTTGCGACGGCGGGATCGCCGCACCGATCGTAATCATGGAAGGAAGTCTCGATGAACCTGTAAACAAGGCCGGATTTGGCCCGGGGCGCTTTTACGATATTGCTGGATTTGTTGAACGAGGACGATGGGCTCGGTTCACGCAACCTTATTTCGATCAAGTCGGCCCGGTTTATGAATTGGACTCCGTAGGCTCATGCTACCTTGTGAATGCTGACCTCTATCGCTGGCAGGGCAGACATGAGGTTGACGTCGCGTCGAGTAACTTCGTGTCCACCAATTCGGTTTGGTCAGAGGAAACCATTCATCGTAATCAGCAAGCAAAAGCCAACTGCTTTACCGAACACTACAGCATCTGCGCATTTGCACGGTCGGTTGGGCTCCCAGTGCGCGCATTCGGCGATCTTATCGCATATCATCAGAAAAACTGATATCGGAGTTCCGACAACCAGATCGCGTCATTACCGTTACTCTAACAACCCGTGCCGGAACCGCCACCCCAATATGTCAGTCCGGGCCACTTCTTTTCGCCGGTCCCTAGTGCTGAGGACCTGGCGCGAGCCGTCGCTGCCGTTGCCAGTTTGCCACCGGTGCTTGGTATCGACATGCGAGAAACCGAACAACTGGCATTTCTAGAACGCTTGTCACGTTACTACCCTGATGTCCGATTTCCGGAGCATAACGATGGCAGCACCCGGTTCGCGTTCAACAATCCGTCCTATTCCTGGAGTGACGCGATCATTCTGTTCTGCGTGCTGCGCGAGTTGCGTCCAAGGCGAATCATTGAAGCAGGGTCTGGATATTCATCGTGTCTCATCCTTGATGTGAACGAGTTGTACTTTGACTGGCAAATCAACTGTACTTTCATCGAGCCATATCCCGAGCTGCTGCACTCGCTATTAAAACCGCAAGATGCGGATCATGTGAACCTGGTCCCAAGCAAGTTGCAGGATGTGGAACCTAGGTTGTTTGAATCCCTCGCGACCGGCGACATTCTCTTCATCGACTCCAGTCATGTGGTGAAAGCCGGAAGTGATGTGCTGACGCTGTTTGCAAACATTCTGCCACGGCTCAAGGTCGGCACGTTCATCCACTTTCATGACGTGTTCGATCGCTTCGAGTATCCAGTCGACTGGCTAATGCAAGGTCGCGGGTGGAACGAACAATATTTTTTGCGCGTATTTCTGCAGTACAACAGCAGCTTTCGGATCAAGCTATTCACTCCGTACATGATTGCCCGGTATGGTGCCTGGTTCCGCGAACGGATGCCTGATTGCTTCAGGAATACTGGAGGACATATCTGGATCGAGCGTGTCGGCTAGTCCTAGCCGAAAAAATCTTGATTCTTGATGTCTTAGTCGGATCAACTGCTGAATTGCCGCGACGGATTACTTATCTTTCGAATCAGGAACGCGATGTTTCGAAACAAAGGGTATTGCTACTGCTGTGCTTCGACCGTTGAGTTCGTGGCTACAAGCGATTGGTGGCGTGACGACTATCGGTGCACGAAATGCGACTCCATTCCGCGAGAGCGCGCAGTCATGTACTGCATTGAAAAATTTTTCGCTCAATGGAGAGAGCTAAGCATCCACGAATCCTCTCCAGTACCAGGCAGGGGCGCGAGTCGACGATTAAAGGATGAAGCGCCAGGATATGTTCCGACTCACTATTACCGAAATATCGCCGCAGGAGAGATTGTGAATGGCGTTCGCTGCGAAGATCTTGAAAACCTGAGTTTCGAGGACGAGAGCGTCGATTTGCATGTCACTCAGGACGTCTTCGAGCACTTGTTTAATCCAGCTGCCGCTTTCCGTGAAATTGCTCGGACACTTCGACCAGGCGGCGCGCATGTCTTTACCACGCCGCTCGTGCGGAAGAACCAGTCGACTCGGTTTTGTGCGCACCTGGCGCCTGACGGGACTGTCGTCCAATTGATAGAGCCACCTGAGTACCATAGAAACCCAATATCCTCGGAAGGATCATTAGTCACGGTGAACTGGGGATACGATATCACGGACTTTGTTTTCGAAACTAGCGGGCTTTTCACGGAAATCGTCTTCCTTGATATTCTCGACTGTGGCATACGCGCCGAATACATCGAGGTTCTAATAACCCGAAGGTCCCCGAGGAAGACAGGATCCGCCGCAATGTAGTAAAGACTTCACGTCACCCGTCGCGCGTTTCATGAAGCTCCCGTTTCTGCATCGGTACCGGATGATAGGGGCGGTTGGCGCTAGCATCGTGTTGTTGCTGCCTGCGGCTCTGGACCGGCCTAAGTACGAAAGATATGAATCTGCGACGCAATGGGAAACGGATGGAGGTTTTGTGGCTAATGGACAACCGAATCCCCGGGACTTCCCTCCATCTGTCGTAGGGTCAGCGGATGCACGGTTCTGGAGAAACTATACCCAGCAGAAAGGAGCCGTGCCAGCCCAACTGCGGTCGGCTCCCTTCGTCTTGCGCACGAACCGCGTAATCATACCGGTGGTGGGTTTCCCCAATTCGGAAGATGCTGGACTTTACCTCGAGTCGGAAATCGATCATCAACGATTTTGGGTCCGCGATGGGGCAGCGCATCTCGAATGGCAACCGTTTACGCTTTCTCTTCCCAAGTCCCTAACGAACAAGTCAGTTCGACTGATCGCCTTTTCCAAGAGTACGCAAGCGTATATCGGCGTAGGACCTCCATACTTCCGAACCAATCGCGCCTTCCCCGGGCTAGCCTTCTCGAAGATCTTTAGCGCACTCTCCCTATCAGCCGCTTACCTGCTGTTGCTGTTCTTTGCTCCGTTCTACTGGCTAACGCGCTTCAACACTTGCGCGCCGATCGAGCGTGTTCTTGCCGCATTCATTATCACATCGGCGTTGTCGTTCCCTTTGTTTTTCCTGGCCTTCTACTTCCCATCTGTGGGGCGGTTCTTTGCCCATTTCTGGCTGGTTCTTTCCAGCCTGTTACTGTTGAAGGTAGTCATTACTGGTTCATATCTACGCTGGAGCGGAACTCCAAAGGACTGCCTTCTCATCCTCGTAGCGCTCACAGTATTTCAAGGCCTATTTCTTTTCTCCTTCAATATGGTTTCGGTTCATTATGCAGCTAACTATCTTTTTTACCCGGCATCGTGGTCAACGGACAATCAGATTCCCACTACGACAGCTCGGCTTCTGGCGCAGGGTACCATTTTCTCCGAGTGGCCATTCGGTTCGTGGCGTTTATCTGATCGCCCTCCGTTACTGGCCACTTTGCTCTACCCAGCGGCAGTCGTAACACGAGACTTTGCTGACCATCTCGATAGGAGTGTAGCGAGTATGTCCTTACAAATTTGCGGTTTTGGATTACAGAACTGCTGGCTGCTGCCTGCCTGGGTTCTCTTCAGGCGCCTCCGTTTTGAGCGGCAGGAATGCGTCTTGGCGTCGCTTCTCCTGGCCGCTACGCCTTTCATCTTTTTTAACAGTATCTATATTTGGCCAAAGCTCCTAACCGGCACGTTTTGCCTTGCTCAATACCTCTATTTGGTTCCTTTGTCGCGCGAATCTAATCCGCAGCCCGGCTTAAGATCTGCTCTGGGTGGCACTGCGGCGGCGTTGGCTATCCTCTCTCACGCGGCGAGTGCAGCAGCGGTGCTCGGCATTTTTACTGCAGCAATTTACGTGCTTATGAGCAGCCGGCGGCCACGGCCTTACGCGCTTTCAGCGTTGCGAAGAGTAAGGGCGTTGGGATCAAGGGTGCTGGTCGCAGTTCTAACCAGTATCCTCGTGTTATCGCCCTGGCTTCTTTGGACAAAGTTTGGATCGCGGTCATCGAATGCATTACCTAAATATTTTCTTACAGGCAGCTTTGGCTTCGACACGCCTGATGAGAGCGTTGCTCACGCCGCTCTGGGATTTTATCGGAGCCTGGCACTCAAACAATGGTTGAGCTCGAAAGGTCTGGCCTTAGCAACCCTTGCGGGATTCTATCAAGGGGATTTGCATAAAGCGGGCCTCCAAAATCCACTGGGAATTATCACAAATCTATGGAGCGCACTCCAAGCCGTCCGCGCCTTTCAATTTTTCTGCATGCTCCCAAGTTTGGGTCTGCTTTTGATCCCTCTCGCAGCTCTTCTTTATTCCTTATGGCAGGACAGAATCAGGGGAGATGTCCGCCGATTTATTGCTGGACTAACGATCGCAGCAATAAGCAGCTTTGTACTACAGTTCGCAGTAATGATGAGTCCGCATTTGTTGTCACACTATCCGTACTTTGTTCCCCTCTCGCTTCAGCTGCTGGCAGTTATCGGCGTTGTGATACTGAGGGCTTCCGCGCTGGTGCGATGGACGGCTGGGCTAAATTACGCCGCGTTTGTATTTTTTTGGATTGTACTCGCAGCTACCAAAACGCCCATCTCGTCCATATTGGCATTGCTTGTGAGCATGGGTCTCATTCTCATTGCGACTGTCATTTTGTTCAAACTTTTGGTTAAAACGTCCGGTGCTTCTCATAGTTTAATGAAACCTCGATGTAATCCCGCTGTTCGTGAATGAAGGTCCTTATCACTGGAATTTGCGGTTTTGCTGGAAGTAGCATCGCGAGAGGTTTGCAGGATCTCGAGTCGACCATCGAGCTTTCTGGCATCGACAATTTCAGCCGGCCCGGCAGCGAATTGAACAGAACCGCCTTGCGCAACCTTGGAGTCCCGGTGCACCACGCTGATCTACGCAATGCCAGCGACGTTGACGCGCTGCCCGCGAGCGACTGGCTTATTGATGCAGCTGCAAATCCCAGTGTTCTCGCTGGTGTTAGCGGAGTGACGAGTAGCCGTCAGCTCGTTGAGCATAACTTGGCGGGCACCATTAACCTCTTGGAGTACTGCAAACGATATCGCGCGGGTTTCATTCTCCTGAGCACGAGCCGCGTTTATTCGATACCGCTACTGAGCAGCTTGAAAGTTCAAGAATCTGGAGAAGCGTACCGCCCGGTTGCAGAGCAGGATTTTCCAAATGGTATAACGACGAATGGTGTCGCAGAAACCTATTCGACAATGCCACCGGTGTCTCTCTATGGCAGCACTAAAATCGCTGCGGAATGTTTGGCTTTGGAGTACGGAGTCGATTTCGATTTTCCGGTTTGGATCGATCGTTGCGGTGTCATGGCCGGTGCCGGTCAATTCGGTCGGCCCGATCAGGGAATCTTTACTTATTGGATCAACGCTTGGCTTAGAAATCGCCCGTTGAAGTACATCGGATTCAATCACAAGGGCTATCAGGTTCGCGATTGCCTGCATCAGCCGAGCACGCGGCAAAACATCCGAACTGGCTGGAGCTATCGGCCCCATGACGGCGTCTTCGCCGCTCTCACTTCTTTCGGTCGTGATACCGGCTCGCGATGAACAGGATAGCATCGCGTCCACCATTGAACATCTTCACATCGAGCTGCATCTGCGCGATGTTCCCCACGAGATCATCGCTGTCGATGATGGAAGCAGAGACAAGACCTGGCAGATTTTAACGGAACTGCGCAACAAGTTGCCGGAGTTACGACCGGTTCAAAATACTTTCCAAAACGGTTTCGGTAGAGCGGTTGCCCGAGGCTTGGACGAAATGAAGGGCGATGCGGTAGTCATTACGATGGCGGATGAATCTGATGATTGTCGCGATGTCGTCCGCTACTGGCAAAAGCTCAATGAAGGCTATGAATGCGTTTTTGGCAGCCGCTTCATGAAAGGTGGCGGTGCGATCGATTATCCGCGCGTGAAATTTATTTTGAATCGGGCGGCCAATCTTTTCCTGAAGATACTTTTCAACATTCAATTAAACGACACGACCAACGCTTTCAAAGCCTACCGCAAAACGGTGATTGATGGCTGCCGCCCGTTGATTTCACCCCATTTCAATCTCACGGTTGAATTACCGCTCAAAGCGATCGTCCGCGGATATTCATGGACCGTTATCCCCATCACTTGGCGCAACCGTCGGACAGGGGAAGCTAAGCTCGCGATTAGAGAAATGGGCAGCAGATATCTTTTTGTATGCCTTTATGTATGGCTGGAAAAATATTTCAGCCGCGGCGACTACCGGAAAACCGGCAGCACTCATTAACTGTCTTGAGCGAGCGTGCTTTGGACAACACGCCCTTGTTGTCATGCTGTTTGTGAATAGAACAGTAGATGTGCCGCGATGAATTCCAGTTCCTTTGCCACCAGAGACTCCCCGAAGCTCGTTGCGGCCGAGAGGCTGCCGCGACCCAAGCCCGTGCTGTTCCTGCACATTCCCAAAACAGGCGGCAGCTCGTTTCTGACAGCCTTGGGGAACATATTTGGTGAACGTCGGGTCAGGCGGCTGCGCTGCGCAGAAGAGATGGCGCAGGCGCAGATCGATCGCATTGTCTCAGACGAAATTCAAGATATCGATTGTTTGGTCGGACACTTTCCGATTCATGTGTTTGCCAAG
>WNFW01003531.1_pt1 | contig 10858 bp, 5 predicted proteins | sample 5400131 | NCBI WGS metagenome assembly WNFW01 (sample SAMN13153362, study PRJNA577476) | soil metagenome | isolation source: 20 cm soil or saprolite under grassland replicate 1 | place: USA:California | collected 2016-06-15
CCGATAGCGACAGGGACGGCGTGCCTGACGGTCCGGACCAGTGTCCCAACACGCCGGTCGGTGCGACCGTCGACACGAATGGCTGTCCGGTCGACAGCGACCGCGACGGCGTACCCGACGGCATCGACAAGTGCCCCAATACACCGGCTCGAACCGAGGTGGATACGGCAGGCTGCCAGCGCTCGTCGGATACCGACGGCGACGGCATAGACGACACCAAGGACAAATGCCCCGGAACGGCGGCCGGCACGCGGGTCGATGCGGCCGGATGTCCGATCCTCTTTACGGAGGCCAAGACCCCGGTCGTGCTCCGCGGCGTGACTTTCGAGACGGGCCGCTCGGCGTTGAAGCCTGATTCGTACACGATTCTCGACATCGTGGCGGCGTCGCTCGTTGCCAACCCCAGCATCAAGATCGAAATCGGTGGACACACCGACAACACGGGGGCCTCGGCGACGAACCTGCGTCTGTCGCAGGCACGTGCCGATGCCGTACGGGCCTACTTGGCGAGCAAGGGCGTCACTCCCGAGCGGATGGTCTCCAAGGGGTATGGTGCAGCGCAGCCGGTCGCGCAGAACACGACGGCAACCGGTCGCGCGCAGAACCGGCGCGTCGAGCTGCGGCAGACTAACTGAGGCGGAGGCCAAACGTGAAACGCATCGCCCCGATACTCGTCGTGCTGGCGCTGACGGCAACGTGGCTGGAGGCGCAGTATGCTCGCCGCTACGAAGTCGGCGTATTCGGCGCCTACACGAGATACGACAAGGCCTTCGGTCTCGCCGACAAGCCCGGCGGCGGGGTGCGCTTCGCGTACGCGCTCACACCGATGATCGATCTCGAGGTCGAGGCGCTGTTCCAGTCACCGCAGGATGTCGGCGCGGCGCACATCGAGGGGCTGATCGGCAGCGGCAGCCTCGTCGTGAACGCGCTGAACGCGAGCCGCATGTCCGTCTACGTGCTCGGTGGCTACTCGCTACTCGATTTCGGCAATACCACTCCCTACCATTTCACCGACGGCGGATTCCACGGCGGCGCCGGGGCGAAGTTCTTCATGAGCTCGCGGTTCGCGCTCCGATTTGAGGCGCGCGGCATCTACACGCCAAGCACGACGAGCACGTTTCCCGGCGGGTCGAAGAACGCAACGCACCTTATGGCGTCAGCGGGGCTCGCGTTCTTTCAGCCGGACCCGGCCCGCGCCGGGGACGCCGATCAGGACGGCGTCGGGGACAAGACTGACGCCTGCCCCGATACGCCACGTGGCGCGACCGTCGATAACCGCGGTTGTCCCGCCGACTCCGATAGTGACGGCGTATTGAACGGGATCGATCAGTGCCCCAATACGCCGACGGGTGCGACGGTGGATGCGATGGGCTGCCCGCACGATCAAGACGGCGACAAAGTGTTCGACGGGATCGATCAGTGCCCCGACACGCCAGCCGGTACTGCCGTGGACGCGAAGGGGTGTCCGCTCGCCGGAGCCGCTCCAGGCCCGCTGGCTGACTCGGACCACGACGGCGTGAATGATTTCCTCGACAAGTGTCCGGACACGGCGGCGGGCGCGACCGTCGATTCGACGGGATGCCCGATTGATTCCGATCACGACGGGATTTGGGACGGGCTCGATAAGTGCCCGGATACCCCGGCCGGCGCGACGGTCGATGCGAACGGCTGCCCGTCGGATTCCGACGGCGACAACGTCTTCGACGGCATCGATCGGTGCCCCGACACGCCTGCCGGCACACCGGTTGACGCGTTCGGCTGTCCGGCAGACAGCGACAAGGACGGCGTGGGCGATGGCATCGACAAGTGTCCCAACACGCCGGCGGGGATTCAGGTCGATGCAAACGGGTGTCCGCTCGCGCACGACACCGACGGTGACGGGGTGATCGATCCGCAGGATCGCTGCCCCAACACGCCGGCGGGTTCGCGCGTCGATCAATTCGGCTGCCTGTTGCTGTTCGAGGAGCGCCCCGTGACTCCGGCGCCCCCGGGCGCGCCGCCGGCCCGCCCGACACTGATTCTGCAGGGCGTGAACTTCCAGAGCGGCAGATCGGTGCTGACGACGTCGTCGTACGCAGTTCTCGATCAGGTGGCCGGGTCCCTCGTAGCCAATCCTGAGATTCGGATCGAGATCGCGGGATATACGGACTCAACGGGCCGGCGTCCGATGAACCTCCATCTCTCCATGGCGCGGGCTGCCGCCGTGCGCGCGTATCTCGCTCGCCGGGGCGTCAGCCCGATGCGGATGCAGGCACGAGGATACGGGGCTTCAGGCTACATCGCGCCGAATGCGACGCCCGAGGGACGGGCACAGAACCGGCGTGTTGAGCTGCATAAGCTGAACTAAAGACGCAACAGGGGCAGCAGACGCAGCAGGTAAACAGGTCACTGGGGTCAGGACAAGCGAACTGTCCTGACCCCTAGTATTTTCAGTCGCCCCGACCCTCTCGAGACCCGTATGCGTTTGCAACATGTCGTGATCATCGGTCTTCTGGTCCCAACCGTCCTGCAGGGACAACAGCGTGCCTGGCAATCCACAGATTACTATCGGTTGACCGTCGTGAGCAGTCCGGCGCTGTCGCCCGACGCTCGACGTGTCGCGTTCGTCGTGACCACGGTCGTCGAGGACAAGGACCGGCGCCACAACGAGATCTGGATGGCGCCCGCCGACGGCTCCGCGCCGGCGTTCCGCTACACCAGTCCCACAACCGAAGCGTCGAACCCGAACTGGTCGCCCGACGGCTCGTTGCTCGCGTTCTCGAGCAAGCGCGAGGGAGCGGATGACGACATCTGGTTTCTGCGGACCGCCGCTCCGGGCGGCGAAGCATTCCAGATCAAAGGCGTCCACGCGACGCCCATCTTCTCGGCAAATGGGCAATGGCTCGCGTATGCATGGCGCGGCGATGAACCGGACAGCATGAAGAAGGAGACGTGGCGGACTCGCGTGTCCCCCGCCGCGATCACCCGCGGTGCCGATCCCAAACGCTTCGACGGCCGTGTGTATACCTCGATCCCGATCGTCGGCGATGAGCGTGGCTACCTCCCCCCGCGCGAGACCAGGCGCCCCAGCCATTTGTATCTCGTACCGCTCGCCGGCGGTGCACCGCGCCAGCTCACCAGCGGCGACCTGAGCCAGAACTCGCCGGCGTGGTCGCCCGATGGCAAGACGATCGCATTCGATCAGGACTCCACCGAGAACAAGGAAGTGCGGAACGACAACTGGCCCGCGCTCTTCCTCGTCAATGTTGCCGATGGCACGACTCGAGCCCTTCCCACCGGTTTCGCGCAAAGCAGCTCGCCCGCATGGTCTCCGGACGGGAAGACGATCGCGTTCGTGTGCTCAAAAGGCCGGGACGTGGAGAACGACATCTGCATCATTCCGGCAGGCGGAGGCAGCGCCCGAAACCTTACAGCGGTGGACTGGAGTCTCGACCCCAGCAGTCCCACCTGGTCGGCCGATGGCAAGACGATCTACTTCGGCGCCGAGACCAACGGCAACGTGCACCTCTTTGCCGTGGCGGTCGCTGGAGGCCCAGTTCGTCCGGTGACAACGGGAGAGCGGCAGCTGCGCGGCTTCTCGTTCAGTACAGACGGGCGGTCGCTCGCCTACACGGCAAGTGACATCACGCATGGCACCGAGCTGTATGTGGCTCCGCTCGCTCGCGGGGCAGACCGCAGGCTCACGTCGTTTAACGATTCGCTCTTCAAGCAGGTCACCGTGATTCCCGCTGACACGTTCTGGTTCACCGGCGTCGGTGGCCTGAAGATCGAAGGCTGGTTGATGAAGCCGTACGGCTATCAGCCGGGCAAGCGCTACCCACTGGTGCTCTCCATTCACGGCGGCCCGCACTCGAACTACGGCAACGTGCTGTTTCCGGAGTTTCAGATGCTGGCGGGTCAGGGCTACTGGACGTTGTTCACGAATCCACGCGGGTCGAGCGGCTACGGGCACGCGTTCACGTACGCGACGCGCGGCCGGTGGGGGATGGAGGACTACCAGGATCTCATGCAGGCGGTGGACGTCGCGATCGCACGCAGCAAAGGCGGCGTCGACACGGCGCGGATGGCGGTTCTGGGCGGCTCGTATGGCGGCTTCATGACGAATTGGATCGTCGGCCACACCAACCGGTTCCGGGTGGCGCAAACCGATCGCTCGATCTTCAACTGGTATTCGTGGTACGGATCGTCCGATGCCCAGGGGCTGACCGAGTACGAGTTCAATGGGGCGCCGTGGGAGAGCGATTCACTCTACCGCGTGCTCTCGCCGATGAAGTACGCGACCAGCATGCACACACCGATGTTGATCGTGCACTCCGAGGACGACAAGCGCGTGCCGATCACCGATGCCGAGCAGCTCTTCATGTCGTTGCGCAAACGCGGCATCCCGGCCGAGTTCGTGCGCTATCCGCGCTCCTCCCACGGTCTGTCGCGCACGGGTCCGCCCTGGCTGCTGGTCGACCGGCTGGAGCGGATCCGGACCTGGTTCGCGCACTGGATCGGGACCGGCGAAGCGGCGCCCGCGGCCACGACGAGCCAGCATTGATCGCTCGGCAGTCCGTCCTGCTCGCGCTGGCGGTCACGCTGCTGGCGAAGCCGGGGCTCGCACAGCAGCGTCGCGCGCGCCCGGCAACGCCACCCGCCGCCCCTCGCCGCCCTCCGCCGCCCCCCGCCGCCGCCGTTATACCCACGCCGCGTTCGGTCCTCGGGTTCGAGCCGGGGGACGACCGGAAGCTCGTCGAATGGCCGGTGCTCGTCCGCTACTTCGAGGCGCTCGCCAAGGCGAGTGACCGGGTCGATTACCGCGAGCTCGGCAAGACGACGCTCGGCGCGCCCTTCATTGCGCTCGTGATTTCGAGCCCGCAGAACCTGCGGCGGCTCGACTACTACCGGCAGGTGAACGCGGGACTCGCGGACCCCCGCTCATTCCGGACCAGTCGGGCCGCCCGCGAGGCACTGCAAAGCGGCAAGACCATCGTGCTCATCACATCGAGCATTCATTCGACGGAGGTGGGTGGGCACCTCTCGCCCGTCGCGCTGGCGTACCGGTTGGCGACCGATACCGGCGCGACGACGCGCGCGATCCTGGACAACGTGATTCTCTGGCTCGTGCCGTCCTTGAACCCCGATGGCGTCACCATCGTGGCGAAGTGGTACAACCGGACGATCGGGACGACCGCGGAAGGAACCTCGCCACCGGAGCTGTACCACCATTACACCGGGCACGACAACAACCGCGACTGGTACGCGTTCACGCAGGTCGAAACGCAGCTGACGGTCGATTCGCTCTACAACGTCTGGCACCCGCAGATCGTGCACGACATCCATCAGATGGATGCGAACGGCGCGCGGCTGTTTCTGCCTCCGTATCTCGATCCCGTCGAGCCCAACGTCGATCCGCTGCTCATCGATGGTGTGAACGCGCTGGGCAGCGCGATGGCGTGGGAGCTCGCCGGCCAGGGCAAGTCCGGCATTTCGATCAATTCCACGTACGACGCCTGGACGCCCGCGCGCGCGTATCAGCACTATCACGGCGGCGTGCGGATCCTGTCGGAGACGGCAAGCGCGGACCTCGCAACGCCGATCGACGTCCCGTTCGACCGGCTGCAGGCGCGCGAGCGCGGATACAACCCGCGCGAGCGATCGTGGAACTTCACGAACCCCTGGCGCGGAGGACGCTGGTCGCTACGCGATATCCTGTCCTATCAGACAGAAGGCGCCTACGCGCTGCTCACGCATGCGGCGCGCGAGCGCGAGCGCTGGCTTGCCAATTTCTTCAACGTCGAGACGCGCGCGATCCGCGGTTGGCGCGAATGGCCGTATGCCTACGTGATCTCCGCGCGCCAGGACTCGGTCGCGCTGAGCGCGATGCTCGGGATCTTGCGGCGCGGCGGCGTGGAGATTCGCACGGCCCTGCAGTCGTTCAGCCTGCAGGGCCAGCGCCATGCAGCGGGAACGTACGTCGTCGTGCTGCGCCAACCGTACGCGGCATTCGCCAAAACGCTCCTGGAAGTGCAGAACTATCCGGACCGGAGACTGTATCCCGGTGGACCGCCGGAGCGCCCCTACGACGTCACCGCGCACACCCTGCCGCTGCTGATGCGAGTGACGGCGATCGCGGCAAACGACTCGTTGCGCGTTCCGTTGTCGCCGCCGATCACGCCGAGATCGGTCAATCCCATCCCGCCGCTGCAGGCTGACACGCAGCGCATTGGCCTCTACAAGTCGTACGACGCGGCGATGGATGAGGGTTGGACGCGGTGGGTGTTCGACAACTGGAAGGTGCCCTACACATCGCTCGTCGACTCCGTGGTGCGCGCGGGGAAGCTGCACGATCAGTTCGACGTGATCATTCTGCCCGATCAGTCGCCGCGCGAGATTCTCGAAGGCTTGCCGCCGCGCTATCCGGCGCCGTACGCGGGAGGCATCGGTCCCGACGGCAGCGAAGCGCTGCGGCAGTTCGTCGTCGACGGCGGAACGCTCATCGCGTTGAATGAGGCGAGCCGATTCGCGATTCAGGCGCTGCTGCTGCCGGTGCGGAACGTGCTCGAAGCGGTGGGCGACGAGGATTTTTACGCGCCGGGCTCGATCTTCCGGCTGGAGCTGGACACCTCGACCGCCGTCGCCCACGGGATGCCGCGCGAGACGATCGGATGGTTTCAGGGAGGGCCCGCGTTCGAGGTCCTCGACTCGAACGTGACGCAGGTCGTCGGGCGGTGGCCCGAGGATCCGACGCGCATCTTGCTCTCCGGCTGGGTGCTCCATCCGGAACGCATCGCGGGAAAGGCCGCGATCCTCGACGTCCAGCAAGGCAGTGGGCACGTGATTCTGTTCGGCATCCGGCCGCAGTATCGCGGGCAGAGCATTGCCACTTACCCATTGCTATTCAATAGCTTACGACCTTGATGAGACGCTAATGCTTGCCCGATCGGGGGCTGATTTCCTATGTTGGTGGCCCCTATGAAGTTGGCTCGGCAGGCAAGCGCTTTCTTCTTTTGGGCCGCGATCGCAAGTCGCGGCCTTTTTGCCCAGCAGCTGCCATCGTCGCCCGAGACGATGCGGTTGCGTGGCATCGAGCTGCGGTACGTTCTCCCCGATCCGATGTTCGACAACTCCCAGGCGGATCCGATCAAGGCGCTGTACGTCAACGCGTGGGCGTTTGGGTCGAGCAAACTCGCGCAGCTGGTCCGGCTCGCGGACTCGACGGAGATCAACGCGTTCGTCGTCGACGTGAAGGACGACACCGGCTGTCTGCTTTATCCCTCGGAAGTGAAAGTCGCGCAGGAGATCGGCGCAACGAAATGCGTCCGCACGAAAGATGTCCAATCGCGTCTCGATACCCTGCGCGCGCACGACATCTACGCCATCGCGCGCATCGTCGTCGCGAAGGATCCGCTGCTCGCCGAGCACCGGCCGCGATGGTCGGTGCAGAATCGCGACGGCAGCGGGTTGTGGCGCGATCGAATCGGCACCGCGTGGGTCGATGCGTATAACGACTCGGTCTGGATCTACTCCGCGCAGCTCGGGCAGGAAGCAGTGCGGCTCGGCTTCAACGAAGTCCAGTTCGACTACGTGCGTTTCCCCGACGAGCCGAAGGAAGCGATGGCACAGGCGATCTTTGCTGCCCGCAAAAGAGGCGAGACGCAGCGCGAGGGCGTGCAGGCGGGGATCGCCATTCTCGTGAATCGCATTCAGCCGCTGGGCGTCCCCGTCACATTCGATATCTTCGGCTTGACGGCGTCGGCGACCGGGGACCTGGGGATCGGCCAGGTGTGGGAAGACTTCGTGACGGTCGCGGACGTCGTGTTGCCGATGGTCTATCCCAGCCACTATTACAAGGGCAGTTACGGACTCGCGTGGCCGAACGGCGAGCCATACCGCGTCGTTCGCAACGCCCTCAGCGAAGCACTCGAGCGCTCACGTCCGCTCGCCAAAGCCGCGACGATCCGCCCCTATCTCCAGGCATTCACGCTCGGCCGGCGGAAGCCGCGCTATACGCCGCACGAGATTCGCGAGCAGATCCGCGCGGCCGAAGAGCTGGGGATCGAGACGTGGGTCCTCTGGAACCCCCGCAGCGTATACCAGCGCGATTCACTTCGTCCCTACCGCGTGCCGGTCGTGACAGTTACGGGTGGCGCTCAGTAACGCCATATTCACGCACATGAAACGGCTGTTGCTCACCCTGACCCTCACCGGGGTCATTGTTGCGTGCTCCGATGTCGGTGGCGTCGATCCCGAGGCGATTCCGGGACCTGAGCTCGTTGCCGTCCGGATGGCGCTCGATTCCGCATTCCTGCACGACACGTCGCTCGATCCCGGATTTACGGGGGACTCGGGGCTGTACGCGTTGATGTCCGTACTCGTTTTCCCGTTCATGGATCGCGCGTCCCGCATCGCGCAGGGCTCGGGGGGGGACACGACGCGCGTGGTCGGCATCGAATTCGACATCGACGCAACACAGCGCGGCTCGCACATCACCAGCAACCTCACCGCGATCCTCGCTTGGCGAGGGTACAATGGCGCGACGGGCACCATGGACTCGGTGTTCTTTCTGCTGGGAGCGGGTCGCGCGCCGATCGCGGACTCGTTATGGTCGCGCTTCACGCTCGACACCGCCGGCACGGGCACGGGCTTCGTCATTCATCAGGCGGCGGATTCGTCGGTCACGACGTGGCTATCGCGCAGTGGCCACCTGCATACGACGTCGAGCCGGTACGGCTCGAGTCAAGGTGGGTCCACGTTCAACGTGGCTCGAGGCATGCTGAACGGCGAGTTCACGATCACGGCGAAGTCGGTTCCGGATTCGAGTACGACCGTCACGTCCGCACTGGATTTTGGAAGCGGTGCGCGCACCGTGAGGGTGAAGATCCGCGGCACGCTACCCTGAGTAGGACGTCTCCAGCACCATCCCGGGCGTCCAGGCGGTGATGTAGCCGGTGATGGCCGACGCTGCGACGGTGTAGGGATTGGCGAGATAGAGCTGGCCGGGACCTGAGCGGCCCGGAAAGTTGCGGTTGATCGCGCTGATGGTGACCTCTTCGCGCGTCTTCGACACTCCCGGCCCCGCATTGATGCAGGCGCCACAGGACGGCTCGAGAAACGTGGCGCCCACCCGCCGGAACACATCCAGGTAGCCCTTCTCCTCGCAGTAGCGTTTCACGTCCTGAGAGCCGCATTGAATGAAGAAGCGCACCCACGGCGCGACACGCTCACCGCGTCCCGCGGCTTCGGCGAGCACGCGCGCGTACATGTCCATGTCTTCTTTTTTGCCCGCCGTGCAAGAGCCCGCGTACGCGATGTCCACCTTGATCCGCTGCCTGACGTCATCGATGTGGAGCCCGTTCCCGGGGTCGCCGGGAAGGGCGATCATCGGGCGAATGCTCGCTGCGTCGACCTCGATGACCTCGCAGTACTCGGCTCCGGCGTCACTCGTGAGTCCGGCGCACAGGCGCTCCGCATCAGCGCGGGACATCTTCCGATAGTCCATCAGGTATTCGACCGTCTTGGCGTCCGGCGCGACGTAGCCCGTAAACCCGCCCACCTCGGCTGTCATGTTGGTCATCGTGGCACGCTCGTCTACCGACAACGATTCGACAGCATCGCCACAGTACTCCACCAGTTTGCCGATCGCCTTGCCGGTTTTGACGTACGGATGGCGCAGGACCTCCAGCATGAAGTCCTTCGCGGTGACATTGTCGGGTTTTTGGCCGGTGATCACCACCTTGACCGTCTCAGGCACCTGCAGCCGGACGTCCTTGGTGATCCAGGAATTGAAGATGGCAGTCGTCCCCACGCCGAACGCGATGCAGCCCACCGCGCCGGCATGCGGCGTGTGCGAATCGGAGCCGATAATCACCTGCCCGGGCAGCGCGTGCGACTCCAGGATCTTCGAGTGGCAGATCGCTTCGGAGCCATGATGGCCGAGCCGCAACTCGCCGTAGAGCTTGATCCCCTGCGCCGTGGCGAATTCGCGCTGCTTCTTCTCGAGCTGCAGCGCGACGTCGAGTAGCCCTTCCTTCACGCGCTCGGGCGTCATTGCTTCGGGCAGGAAGGTGAGATGGTCGCGGAACATGAGAATCGAGCCGGGATCGTTCACCTTTGCGTCTTTCCCGACGAGCTGTTCGAAGAAGATCGCCGCCATCGGCGTCACGTATTCGTGACTGAAGCGGATGTCGGTCAGTACGAAGCCTTCGTCGCCGGGCTTCACCGCGGGAACGCCGATCTTTCCCTTCGCCGGATCGACGACCCAGCGGCGTGCGAGGATCTTCTCGCCCAGTGTCATCGGCCGCTTCGGCGTCTTGGGTGGATGCAGCACCACCTCGCCCTTCAGCCGCGCCATGTTGTAGTTGAACAACCCGCCGTGCTCGATGATGCCGCGCGTGATCTCGCCCTCGCCCGCCGTGAACACCGACAACGGAATGACCTCGCCGCGGCGCACCTTGTCGAGAATCGAGAAATCGGTCGTCGTCAGAACGCCGAGGTTCTGGCAGTTCTCGCGGTAGATGCGCTCGATGCTTTCGGCGACGACCAGTTTGATGCCCGCGCACATCTCGGCGTACGGCGACTGCTCACGGGAGGAGCCTTTGCCGCGCCGCTTGCCGCTCACCGCCGCCACGAACCCGCCGCGTTTCACCGCGCCCCGTGTAATCGGGAATTCGTCACGGCACTTGAGTCCCAGGTAGGGGAATTCGCCCAGCGTTTCGTCGTAGTAGTAGCAGATGTAGGCGGGCGTGATTTCGTCGGTCGAGATGTCGTCGCGCAACTTGTGCTCTGGTGTCCAGGCCGGATCATTTCCGGCGAGCTGCGCACGCACGAAGCCCGGATCCTCGGTCAGGTAGAGGATTCGGCCTTGCAGCCGAAC
>WNFW01004258.1_pt1 | contig 10857 bp, 11 predicted proteins | sample 5400131 | NCBI WGS metagenome assembly WNFW01 (sample SAMN13153362, study PRJNA577476) | soil metagenome | isolation source: 20 cm soil or saprolite under grassland replicate 1 | place: USA:California | collected 2016-06-15
GATCGACGATGCCAACTTCGAATTTCAAATCGCGAAATCCGAAACAAATTCAAAATCGAAAGCAAAGAAAACGGCGCGCAGCGCCGTGGCTACAACAAAAACATCTGCGGCCGACACGGCCGCCTCTGCAGTTTTGATGAAGTTTGAGTGGCTTTACACGAAGAGCAGCGGCGTGTGGTATCCGAAAGTGGCGCCTGGAGATGTGGTAAACGAAGGAGAACAGATCGGCACGGTCGGAGATTTGTTCGGCGACACTTTGGAAAACGTTAATTCACCAGTAAACGGCGTTGTGTTGTTTTTGACCATCAATCCATCAGTGCTCGAGAATGGACTACTGATGGGAATCGGGGTGGAATAGAAAGTGACCAGTCGGTCAGTTTATGGCAATCGAACGTAACAAGCTGCTGCGATCGATTGCTGTTTTCCTAGTGAGCGTTGCTGCCCTGATCACAGCAAAACAGGGGGCCGCAGAAAGTGTTGTGCCTGTTCCAGGGAGTGAGGCCGATCCGCTGGTTACGCTCAACAACGCATTTCGCGGAGAATACAGTCGCGCAAAGACGGAGGCCGTTTCAAAGGTAGGACCTCTTATCATTGTTGAGGGCAGCCACATGGTGCTTGTACGAAACGCCAAGAGAACCGAAGCACAGATACAGCCGCCGAACTATCAATCGTTGAAAGCCGTCGCGCATATCCCTTTTGCAGTTTTTCTGATGTTCGATCAGTCGGATTTTGGGGAGTTAACAGAAGAAAGAGTCGCTGAATTACGCAATTACAGAAAGCTGATCGTCAACGCTCAATCGAGCCTCGGCGATACAGGGTTTTCAGATAGTCAGCTTCAAAGGCAGAAAAAGATAATCGACGACTCTCTGGCGTTTCTCGATGCTGCGATCGAGAACCGCCAGGTGCAAAAGACAGCGCTTGATGAATTTGCCAAACAGATGACTCCTGTGTTGCTGGAGAACGTGGATGAGGCTGCCAGAGCTGAACTTGACGCTCTGCATTCGCACGTAACTGAGTGGCGGCATCAAATGACGCCGGATGAATGGAAGGCGCTTCACGTGGTTGTCATGGGCGCGCACATGCCTCGCGACGAGGAGATAACCATGCAGTATTTCGAACGATTGCTGGATGAACCTGTTGAAGGTCGCCGAATAATCTTTGCAGAAGGATTATGGGAAGAGCCGCGCGCGCTGGATCTCCTGGGCACTCACCTGGTTGACGGAAGCACGGGCGCTGCGTTTTTTGGAGAATTCATGCGCATGCACCGTGATCTCCTGTCGGATGCAGCACGAGTTTATATTCAAAACACATTGTTAAAGCCTGAGCCGAAACACTAGGGAGAAATCAGAGAAAGTTACGGCATACCAGCAATGGCGTTCGCATGGCTAACTGCTGAAGCCGGCGAACTACTCGGGCACCATTCGCCGGAGCCGCCGATTTCAGCTGGAAAATCCTTGGGCTTGAGTAATCCGTCGCGCATCGGAAGAATCGTTTCCGCATAATTCAGATGTACTGCGGGTTTGAACGGAAAATTGCGTAGATCGCCGATCCGCACGTCGATCAAACCAAGCGTCGGATGATCGACGCTAATGTGGCCGCCGCATTTCGTGCAATAACGACGATCGCTGATATCGCTGCTCTTGAATTTCCCGAGGAACTCTGCGCCTTTCCTGAGGTTCACGTTCTCCCATTTCCACAACGTGAACGCGCTCACCGGCGCGGCGGAATAACGCCGTCAATTTTCGCAATGACAGTAACCCATCTCCAACGCTTCGCCGCCCACCGCGATCTCCACCACTCGCAGTAACATCCGCCTGTCTGCGTGGCTGCCATGATCAAGATATTTAATCAGGAAGACAGCGAATCAGGAAAGCAGGAAAAATCGGGGATTCGAATGCTGGCGTTTGACTCGCTCGCTCCCGCTCACTCGGCTCTTCGGCCTTCCGGTCGATATCGTCTGATCCTCGTGGCCAACCCGCTTTCGCGGACTGCTGTTGTTGTAGCGGTGCTCTGACTGCGAAAAGATCCGCGAAAATCCGCGCTAGTCTGTGGCTGACTGTCTTTTCCTGAGTTCCTGGGTTCCTGATTGATTTAATAGCCCAACGCTTTCTTTCGGTCGTTCGCAGTGGGCAGAGCATCTTTGCGGACTGTGATTGCCGGCGCGCCGGAGTCTTTGATCTGCACCGACTCGAGGGCGTTGTACTCGATGTCTTTTGTGTACTCCGAAGGAACGTCTGCGTCCGCATAGATGGCGTGCACGGGGCAAACCTCCACGCATGCCATACAGTCGATGCAGTCGTCGGGATGAATCACCACCTGCGTATCCATCTCGTAGAAGCACGCGACAGGACACACCTCTACGCAATCGGTGAATTTGCATCCGTTACATTTCTCGGTCACAACGTGGGCCATAGCGTTCAGTAATTAATCACGGTTGCGTGAAAAGTCTGTTACGAGTATTGAGCGACGAGGGCGAGTCAAATTTCTGGTTTAGGCTATCGGCGTGCAGAGGACTGCCCGCCCTACCTGTCTCCATGTTTTCGCTGTCGTTGATAGGGCGCGTCATCCCGTGCGCGCCGCCCGCGAAATATCGTCACGAGTCCGGAACAAGATCGCCACGGAAAACGTGACGATGGTGCCGAAGCAAATCCACCATGGGAATTCCATCACCGGCAGCCAGCCCGGTTGCATGTACAATTTACCGCCGAACAGGCCGGCGATGTTGTTCGGAAGACCGCTCAAGATCGCGACGACGACAAAGCCTATGATCATCGCGACGATGTTTCCCAAGTCGTTGCCGCGCCGCTTGGTGAACATGCCGCATAGGAAAACGCCGAGAAGCGATCCGTACGTGTATCCGAATATCCCGAGCACGATCGGGATGATGCGCACCTTCGGATGCACGATGATGAGATATGAAGTCGCCGATGCGACGATAATCATCAGGATCGAAAACCAGACCGTAGCCCAGCGGACGGCGCGCAGGCTCTGTTCAGCTGTTGATCGTGGATTGATGTACGGCTCGTACCAATCGCGCGTGAAACTTGTGGCCAACGCGTTTATCGCTGTGCTGAGCGAGCCCATGGCGGTGGCAAAAATTCCCGCGATCAACAGCCCGCGCAGGCCGACGGGCATCTGGTACAAAATGAAATGGCAAAACGTTTCGTTAGGCGTTTTGGGCAATGTTGGATCGGGGTGCGCCTGATAATAGACCCAAAGCAACAGGCCAATGGTTAGAAACGTCAGCACGATCGGGATATCGGCCAACCCCGACAGAATCAATGATCGCCGGCTCCGGCGAATATCGGGCGCGGTCAACATCCGCTGCACCATATCCTGGTCCGTGCCGTGCGTGGACATGGTGATGAAGGTCGATCCGATCAGGCCGGCAAAAATTGTGTACTCGACCTCGAACATTCCTTTGATCTTGTCCCAGCCGTGTTTTGCCGGATCGAGTCCAGTGGTGAAGAAATCCGAAATCCCGAAGCTGCCGTGGCGCTGGACAATTTCGTCCCAGCCACCCGGAATTTGTGAGTATAGCAAACCGACCGCGATCAACGCGCTGCCAATCATGATCGAGGCCTGGATGAAATCGGTCCAGATCACCGCTTTGATCCCGCCGAGAGTCGTGTAGATGGCGGTCAAAATGACAATGGCAATCGTTGAGCCGATATAAATGAACAGCGTTTCTTTTTGTCCGGGCTGCACGCCGCGAATCATTTCATACGCAAGCGCAAGCGCGATTGCCGCTACATAGAGGCGCGCACCGGACGCCAGCACGCGCGTAACCAGAAAAACAGCTGACGCCGCGTTCTTCGTCGGCACGCCGAAGCGCGCGGTGAGATATTCGTAGATCGAATAAACTTTGTAGTCGTAGTAAGGCTTGATGAAAATGTAACTGACCAGGATGCGCGCCAGAATGGTGCCGAGCGCCAGTTGCAAATAAGTGTAGTTGCGCTCGTGGAAGCCTTCGCCCGGCGTACCGAAAAAGGTGGCGGCGCTCGTTTCCGCCGCGATGATCGAAGCGAGTACGGCCCACCACGGGATTGCGCGACCGCCGAGAGCGAAATCTTTGAGGCTCTCCTCCTTCCGGCCCATGTAAAGGCCGATGAAAATGATGACGATAAAATACAGAAGTAAGACCGCGGTATCGATCGCGAGCCGACTGTCCATATCGGCGGTCATTTAGCCACGGATTAGCACGGATTCACACAGATAATCTCCGATTTCGTCATGCTCATGCTCCTGCTCGTGCTCGTAATCGATGCGGTAGGCTCGGACCGCTACTCGAATGTCCAATCCGAATGACGAAATAAATCCGAATAACGAATGTTGCGAGTGGCGACCCTCCAGGTGGATCGGCTTCTCCACAAGAAAATGCTAAAATAAGTGGACGACGTAGCGTTGAGGACAACGCGATTCATCCATGAAATTCACCAAAATTCGCGCGCCTGATTTCGATCTCGAAAAGACACTTGATTCAGGGCAGGTGTTTCATTGGGAAAAAAACGGCGACGGGTTTGTCGGGGCGATTGGCAATTTGCCTCTTTATATCGAGCAACGCGGCGAATTTTTAAAAGTTCGTTTTGGCGGGCCGCCCTTTCGACTCCGCTCAGGGCAGGCTACACCAGCACGCGAGCCGCGTGTGCTCCCCGGAATTGTTGCGCGTTATTTTGCGCTTGATCATCCGCTGGCGGCGATTTGCGATTCCTTCCCGAAGGATTCAGTGATGAATGCTGCGCGCCGTTTTTGTCGTGGGTTACGCATCATTCGGCAGCCGAAATGGGAATGTCTCGCCACATTCATTTGCTCGTCGATGAAACAAGTGGCGCATATTCGCCAGATTTCGTTGGCGCTTCGGGAACGATTTGGCGCACAACGGAGGATCGGCACTCACATCGCGTACACGTTCCCTTCGCCTCGGCGACTTGCGAGAGCTTCGGAAAAGGAGTTACTCGAATGCAAACTCGGCTATCGCGCCAAAAACCTGCGCGAGACGGCGCGGCTCGTCAGCTCCGGCGAAGCGGATCTCGAAGCGTGGTCGGTGTTGTCTGATGCTGACCTCCGAAAACACCTGTGCGCATTGCCAGGCGTGGGGCCGAAGATTGCAAATTGCGTGATGCTTTTTGCGTATGAGCGGCTGCGAGCATTCCCGATCGATGTATGGATAGAGCGTGTGTTGAGGCAACGTTATTTTTCGCGTCGAAATAAAATGACCGCGCAGCGGCTGCGCCAATTCTCCGAGACATATTTCGGCGAACACGGTGGGTACGCGCAGCAGTACTTGTTTCATCATGCGCGGATGAACGGTCGAAACTGGAGTCGCTCGAGAGATTCCTCGACTCCGCTTCGCTCCGCTCCGAATGACAAGTAGAGAATGCGCGTACATCCGGGGAGCGCACGCGGCTCGCGTGCTGGTTTCGGCGTCGCGCGGAAACAATCTTTCTTCAAGCGCGGCATTCACTGCAGAGCGCAAGCGCGGCAAAAGTTCGTGATCGCGAGAACGCGATCACCAGCACGCGGGCCGCGTGCGCTCCCCGGCACGAAGCTGGACAAGTTGTCAGCGTCTGTGGCCTGAGATAATGTTCCAGCTTTAAAGAGCTCCCACGCCCGAATGCTTCTTCACCAAGCGATCATTGCTCCATGACGACGGCTGAAATTGTCTTCGCCCAGCCGGGCAATCCCGACAGGCTGCGGGACCACGAACAAGATGCCCGGATGATTTTGTGGGCGCTGCTTGCGGCGATTCTGATTCATTTGATCGTGGCGTTTTTGCTCGCTGCGTTCAGCGGCTTTTTTTCGCCCAGCCTTACGACGCCCGAGAAACCAGTTGAACTGACGTTCATGGATTTATCGCCAGCATCGATGGCTTCGAAGAATTCCGCGTTCATCGAAACGGACGAATCTAAAAAAGCACCGGAGCCGAAAGATAAGACGTTTGAGTCCAACGCTAATTCCATTGGAGCCAGCGAGTTGGCCGCTGCCGGCGAAATGCCGCTGCCGTCTCAGGCGGGTAAAGACCGCCCGTTGATGGATTTTGAGTCAAATCCCTACTCGCTCGACAGCAAGGGCGCGCAGGCGCAGCAGAAACCGGCATCACAACAGAACGCTGCGCAGCCTGCCGCACAACCCGAGCCTATTACTGCTGCGGAGCAATTTGCGTTGCTGACTCAAAAGTCAGCCTCTGCGCTCGACGCCGCGGCTGCTTCATCACAGGCGCAGTCGGCGTATCGTCGCCAAAAGGAGCGCACTCACATCGCGGGAAACATTACCAACCGCGGAATCTCGTCGGTGAATGCCTTGGGCACACCGCTCGGCCGTTACCAGAAGATTGTGGCCGATTCAATTGGCTCACGGTGGTATACGTACGTCGATCAGAAACGTGATTTGATCAACATCGGCACATTGCGGTTGGGATTTATTATCGATCGAAGCGGACGAGTGAAGAACCTCAAAGTCACCGAGAACAGTTCGAACGAGGCGTTCGCCAGCGTGTGCGTGCAGTCGGTGATCGAAGCGCATCTTCCGCCCATTCCCGAGGATGTGGCGCAGTCATTGCCGCCTGAAGGTTTGGAAGTGGAAGGACTTGGGTTCATTATTTTTCCTAACGGATGATCAGCGCCTGGATCATTGCCGAAACGGCGGGAATCGTGGATGTCGTTCTCGGATTTTTCTCGAGGGGCGGCCTTTTTATGTGGCCGCTGCTGGTATGTTCGATCGTCTCGGTGACGATCATGATTTTGCGCGGACTCGCGTTGCGCCGGAAAATTGTGATGCCATCTGCGATCGAAGCCGAAATCGAACGCATGGCGCCGGGCGAAAGTCCCGAACGGCTGTCACGCCTTGTGTATCATGATCCGTCCTCGCTGGCGCGAATCACGCGCGTGGCGCTGCAACACGTGCGCGGGCCGCGTTCGGAAAATGTTGAAGTGGTGCAAACCCGCGCACGTCACGAAATGGTGCGGCTGGAACGAGGCCTCATTATTCTTGAAGTCATTGTTGGCATTGCGCCGCTGCTCGGGTTGATCGGCGCCGTCTCTGGTTTGGTGCACGTTTTCTCTCACCTCGGGTTAAGCTCCGGCGGATCGGACACGCGCCAGATTGCGCTTGGCATCGCAGAAGCATTGAACGCAACCGTCTTCGGACTTTCTATCGCTGTCCCGACACTGGTCGGGTTCACCTATTTTTCCCGCAAGGTGGAAGTGATGTCCGTGGAGATGGAAACGCTCGTCGTCGAGTTGATCAACAAATGCTATTACGGCCGCGCCGCGCGCGAATACAAGGCAGCGCCGATTCCGACACCCGTCGCGTGAGGCGCGCGACGAATCTGATCGCATGAATTTTTCAGTACGAAAACGGCGAGCGCCGGTCATCATCATCGTCTCGCTCGTCGATATTCTCATCATCCTGCTCATATTTTTTGTCGTCTCGACAACGTTCAAAAAAGATCAGCCGGAGGTGCAGATCAATTTACCGGAATCGAAAACCGCGCAGAAGCGGCCGGCGGAACTCGATCACGCGATCGTGAGCATCGATCAAAATGACGAGGTTAAGCTCGATGGCCGAGCCATAAACGTGGAGGAATTGGAAGCGGCGGTGCGCGGTTTGCCTGAGCAGCGAAAGTCGACGCTCGCGCTGCAAGCGGACAAGAAAGCGTCATTTGGCACGATCATTAAGGTGATGGACGCGTTGAAGCTCGCAGGCGTGAAAAATTTGCCGGCGTTCACCCGGGAAGAAGGACCATGATCCTGCCGATCTTGCAGTACGGCGACCCGAGCCTGCGAGCCAAAGGTGAACAGATCAAGAAGATCGACAGTCGAATTCGGGAGCTGGCAGCGAACATGATCGAGACCATGCACGCGGCGCACGGGGTGGGCTTGGCAGCGCAGCAGATCGGTCAGCCGTTGCAGATCACCGTACTCGACGTTTCGGCAGTTGAAGACCGGCCAAGCACGCTCAGGCTCAGTGGCAAAGACGTCGAGCCGAAGAGCGCGATGCCGATCGTCCTCATCAATCCGGAAATCGAGTTACGCGGCGAAACCGAAGTGGGCGTGGAAGGTTGCTTAAGTTTTCCCGAGATCACCGGCGACATTGAACGAGCGCAATCGGTGCTCGTGCGCGCGCAGACGTTGGAAGGCGAGATGTTTCAAATCGAAGCCAGCGGTCTTCTCGCGCGGGCGATCCAACATGAACACGATCATCTCCATGGAATTTTGTTCATCGATCGCATGAAGTCGGCGGCAAAAGCAGCATTGTCGAGTCGCCTGAAACGTTTGCAAAAGGAAACGAAACGCGGCGTCCGGCATCACGAAGAAGTTGTGAGCGAAACGACGTTGTAGCAGCTCCAACAAAGACGCGTTTACGAATGCTGTAGCGTCCGCTGTCCTCAGCGGAGATGGCCTCGCATTGCAAAAAGGATTTGCGCTGAGGACAGCGCACACTACAACTTTTTGGTCACGGAGCTATTTCGTCAGAAATCCAGTCAACGGGCTCGTTGCTGACGCTGCGTTGAGCTTATCGGCTAACCCGATTTCGCGGGCTTCGCGTCCTGCTTCGATAGCTTTCTTGAATGCTTTCGCCATCCGAACGGGATCGGACGCGATCGCGATCGCGGTGTTGACCAACACTGCATCAGCGCCCATTTCCATCGCTTGGGCGGCATGACTCGGCGCGCCGAGGCCAGCATCCACTACAACCGGAACGGTTGCTTGCTCGATGATGATCTCGATCTGCGCACGCGTTTCAATACCGCGGTTGCTGCCGATCGGCGACCCAAGCGGCATCACCGTGGCCGTGCCGATGTCCTGCAAACGTTTCGCGAGCACGGGATCGGCGTTGATGTACGGAAGAACAGTGAGCCCTTCCTTCACCAGAATTTCCGCCGCCGCGAGTGTCTCAACAGGATCGGGCAGCAAGTAGCGCGGGTCTGGATGAATCTCGAGTTTGATCCATGTCGGCAAACCTGCGCTCGCCGCCAGGCGCGCGAGGCGCACGGCCTCCTCCGCATTTCGGGCGCCACTGGTGTTTGGCAGGAGAAGGAAACGTTTGGGATCGATGAAGTCCAGAATGTTCGCAAACGGATCGTGTTTGCCTGAGAGATCGGCGCGACGGAGCGCGACGGTGACAAGCTCGGTGCCGCTGGCGATGAGTGCATCACGCATCAACTCGTTCGACGCAAATTTTCCAGTGCCAACAAGCAGACGCGATGCGAACTCGCGATCGGCGATCTTCAGTTTCGAAGGCTTATCAGCCATGGGAAAGAATAAGCGAATTCACGGACAGGCGCGAATGTCGATGTAGCACAGGCATCTTGCCTGTCTGGCCGATACGCATCTTGCCTGTCGCATAGGGTAGACGCGCGCCTCTTGATGTGCGTTACGACCTCTTCGGCAGGCGAGACGCCCGCCTGCCTCACAGACAAGTGTCTGTGCTACTTTCGCTCGTGACCAAATTTGATTTTCGCCAACAAGATTGCGTCAAAGGAATGTCGCGCCTGGCGGATGAAACCATTGATCTTGTGGTGACATCGCCGCCGTACAATCTCGGAATCAGCTACGGGAAGTATTCCGACCGCCAGGACAGGCAATCGTATTTAGATTGGTGTGGCGAATGGGCAGAGCAAATCCACCGCGTCTTAAAATCAAACGGCTCTTTTTTTCTCAACGTCGGCGCCGCCCCGTCGAATCCGATGCTGCCGCACGAGATCGTGATGACATTACGTGAGTGTTTCGTGCTGCAAAACACGATTCACTGGATCAAATCCATCGCGATCGATGCAAATGAAGGAAAAACCGATGTGCACGACCCTCACCTCGCTCCTCTCGGCGCTCCACCCGGTCGCGATCCCAACCCCGACGCGAAGCGTCGAGTGGGGGTCAGAGGCGGCGTGAAGACATTCGGTCATTTCAAGCCTATCAATTCCTTCCGATTTCTGAACGATTGCCACGAATACGTTTTCCATTTCACCAAGTCCGGTCGTGTCGAACTGAATAGGCTGGCGCTTGGCGTGCCGTACCAGGATAAGAGCAACATAGGATAAGAGCAACATCGCGCGTTGGTCGCATACGAGAGGAAAAGATCTGCGTTGCCGCGGGAACACGTGGTTCGTCCCCTACGAAACCATTCAAAGCCGCGAAAAAGAACGGCCGCACCCAGCGACATTTCCGGTTCAACTCGCCGAATGGTGTATCAAATTGCACGGAGCATCGCGCGTCCGATCCATGCTGGATCCTTTTGTAGGCATCGGTAATTCCGCGGTCGCAGCGCAGCGTTGTGGTCTCAAAAAATTTATCGGGTTTGAGATCGATGGCGCGTATCTCGCGGAAGCTAAGCGGCGAATTGCTGATGGTCGCGGCCCTCGATCTCGAAAGTGAAAGTCACTTGGCGAGCATCGACAGCACAGCACCTGCTACTTCGTCTGCGCTGACGGCTTTCATGCAGCGGAAATCGATCGGGCATTCGCGGAGAAAACAGGGGCTGCATTCCACATGGTGTCGCAAAATAGTGTGCCCGTTGCCGAGTGGACCCGTCAGGAGTGGTTCAGTCGAGCCGAAAACCGCTACCACAGGCACGCCAACCAACGCGGCAAGATGCATGGTGCCCGTGTCGTTGGTCAGTAGCAAACGGCACTGCCGCAGTTCGTCGATAAGTTGTTCAAGCGTCGTCTGCCCGATGCGATTGACGCAATCATCGCCGATCGCAGCGGCGATCTGTTCGCCTATTGCAGCGTCGTTCTTCGTCCCGAACAGAATCCATTGCGCCGATGATTGCGCGGTGATCTTTGCCGCTGCCTCAGCGAATCGCTCCGGTAACCATCGCTTGGCCGGGCCGTATTCCGCGCCAGGACAAAGACCGATC
>WNFW01003532.1_pt1 | contig 10856 bp, 7 predicted proteins | sample 5400131 | NCBI WGS metagenome assembly WNFW01 (sample SAMN13153362, study PRJNA577476) | soil metagenome | isolation source: 20 cm soil or saprolite under grassland replicate 1 | place: USA:California | collected 2016-06-15
TGGACCGGGACGGACCTCGCGGCGGCCAATTACAACCCCTTCACCTGCGGCCTGCCGCTGAAGAGCCGGGACGGCTCGCCGCTGCTGCAGACCAACCGCACGGCGCTGATGACCGACAAGGTGCGCTTCGTCGGCGATCCCGTCGCTTTCGTCGTCGCCGAGACTTTGGCTCAGGCGCGCGATGCCGCGGAGGCCGTGGAACTCGACATCGACCCGCTTCCCGCCGTGACCGATGCGGCGGAAGCAGCAAAACCCGGCGCGCCGCAGCTCTACGATCACATTCCCAATAATGTGGCGCTGGATTACCACTATGGCGACACCGCCAAAATCGACGCCGCCTTCGCCGGCGCCGCGCATGTGACCAAGCTCGATATCGTCAACAACCGCGTCGCCGTGGCGCCGATGGAGCCGCGGGTGGCGCTTGCGGCCTATGACAAGGCGAGCGGGCGCTACACGCTTCAGGTTCCGACCCAGGGCGTTTCCGGCAACAAGGTCACGCTTGCCAAGATCCTGAACGTGCCCAACGACAAGGTTCGCATCCTCACCGCCAATGTCGGCGGCTCCTTCGGCATGAAGAACGTCAACTATCCCGAATACACCTGCATCCTGCACGCAGCGAAGGTGCTGGGCCGTCCGGTGAAGTGGACCGATGAACGGTCGACCAGCTTTCTTTCCGACAGTCATGGCCGCGCGCAGCTGATCCACGCCGAACTCGCGCTCGATGCCGACGGCAAGTTCCTGGCCGTTCGTCTCTCAGGCTACGGCAATCTCGGCGCCTACATCACCGGCGTGGCGCCGGGCCCGTTGTCGCTCAACACCGGCAAGAACCTGGCCAGCGTCTACCGCACGCCGCTCCTGGGCGTCGACATCAAGACGGTGCTGACCAACACCACGCTGATGGGCGCCTATCGTGGCGCCGGACGGCCCGAGGCCAATTATTACATGGAGCGGCTGATCGATCGCGCCGCCGACGAGATGGGCATCAACCGCTTGACCCTGCGCAAGCGCAATTTCATCAAGCCGTCGCAATTGCCGTTCGCGGCTTCCTCCGGCGTCACCTATGACAGCGGTGATTTCCAGGGCGTGTTCGATATGGCGCTTCAGATGTCCGATCACGCAGGCTTCGCCAGGCGGAAGAAAGACAGCCGCAAGCAAGGCAAGCTGCGCGGCATCGCGGTCGGCTGCTATCTCGAGGCCACCGCGCCGCCGAGCGGCGAACTCGGCAAGATCACGTTCGAACCGGACGGTTCGGTGAAGCTGACGACCGGCACGCTCGACTACGGCCAGGGTCACGCCACCCCGTTCGCGCAGGTGCTTTCCGAGCAACTCGGCGTGCCCTTTGAGAAGATCACGATCGAGCAGAACGACAGCGAACTGGTGCGTTTCGGCAGTGGCACCGGTGGATCGCGCTCCATCACCGCCACCGGCACGGCCATCGTCGAGTGCTCCGCGCTGGTGATTGCAAAAGGCAAGCAGGCGGCCTCGCATCTGATGGAGGTCTCCGAAGCCGATATCGAATTCGCCAACGGCCGTTTTACGATTGCCGGCACCGATCGCAGCATCGACATCACCGAGCTTTCGCGGCGGATGCGCGAGGGCGAGATGCCCGACGGCGTGCCGTCCTCGCTCGACGTCGATCACGCCACCAAGGACACGCCATCGACTTTCCCCAATGGCTGTCATGTCGCGGAAGTCGAGATCGATCCCGAAACCGGCGTCACGCAGATCGTGCGCTATACCGGCATCAGTGACTTCGGCACCATCGTCAATCCGATGATCGTCGAGGGCCAGTTGCATGGCGGTGTCGCGCAAGGCATCGGTCAGGCGCTGATGGAGGAAGTGAGCTACGATTCCAGCGGCCAGCCCATTACCGGCTCGTTCATGGATTATGCGATGCCGCGCGCGGAGGACATTCCGCTGATGGCGGTCGGCGATCATCCCTCGCCCGCCAAATCCAATCCGCTGGGCACCAAGGGCTGCGGCGAAGCCGGCTGCGCCGGCAGCCTGGCCGTGATCGTCAACGCGGTGCTCGATGCGCTCTCCGACTACGGCGTCGCGCAAATCGACATGCCGCTGACCCCGGAACGGGTCTGGCGCGCGATCAGGGATGCCAAGCCGAAGGCGGCGTGAGGAGCGTTCTTCGGTCATCAGCGCGGTCGCTCGCCACACAGATAGCTGTCGTCGCCCGCGAAGGGGGCGACCCAGTATTCCGAGGCTTCAGTGATGGAAGCGAACGACCGCAGCGTGCTGGATACCCCGCATGCGCGGGTTATGACGCGTCGAGAATGACCCAGCAGCGAGACCGCAACAAAGACCGTCATACGCGGGCTTGACCCGCGTATCCATCAAGCTTCATGAGAGTCTTGCGAAGAGGATGGATTGCCGGGTCAAGCCCGGCAATGACGAGTTAGTACGCTTCGCCCGTCCCTACGCCGCCGCCTGCTCGCGCGGCTGGTAAATCGCGATGTGCTGGCAATGCGCCACCGGGGTGCCGTTGGCGACGACCAGCGCGTCGAGCTCGACGAACCGATGACCCTTCTTTTCGTAGTTGCCAGTCACCCTTGCGCGCGCCGTCAATTCATCGCCGCTGCGGGCGGCGGCCAACAGCTGCATCCGGCTGCCGACATGAATCCAGGGGCCCAGAATGGCGTTGTCGACCAGCACTTTGTTCATGACGCGCTGGATCAGCCCGGGATGGCCTAGCCTTTCCCGTGCATAGATCGCATCGCTCTCCCGAATATCCGTCAGATATTCCTTTGCCGCATCGCCGGCCCAGGCGCGCGGCACCGTGCCGAGCCATTTGCCGAGTTCATACGAGGCCGCATTCACCGGCTTGCGCTCGGCCACCGGCGCGGTCTCTCTAAAATCGGCAATCGAGAGCGATGCTGCCGACGCAGGCAATGACGCGCGCCCGGTAGCACAGAGCTGGCCGCGGCTCCTGACCTCGATCGAAAGCGCGCCGTTGGTTGCCTCTGCCGTCACGTCGGCGATCTCGCCGTCATAGACCGGCTTGACGAAGCGCGCCTCGATCAAGCCACGCTGGAGAAACGCGCGGCCCCATGTCGCGACCGGCAGGTGGATCATGTAGGCGAATACGTCGACACCGGGCACCAGCCCGCCGGAAAACCCGAACCGGCGCGCCACCGCGTCGTCATGGATCTTGTTTTCGGATTGTTTTGAGGTGTTGTAGGCCGAGACGCTGTAGGTTTCGAGCCGGCTGGGCATGCCTTGATTTTCCCCTGATTTTGATTGGCTTTTCTGCTCATATCGTACGCGAAGAAAATGCCGTGGCAAGCGCGTTCCATCAGCTGTTTTGCTCGCAATTCCACTTCCGATGGGCTACCACGCGCAGCTTAAGAACGCCGTTTGCGTTCGCCGGTCAAATCCCCAACCGATGACGCCAGATTTGAACACCACCCGCATCTATGTCGACGCCGACGCCTGCCCGGTCAAAGACGAAATCTACCGCGTCGCTGCGCGGCACGCCTTGCCGGTCAGCGTGGTCGCGGGGAATTTCATTCGGGTGCCGCAGCATCCGCTGATCGAGCGCGTGGCGGCCGGTTCCGGGATGGATGCCGCCGACGACTGGATTGCGGAGCGCGCCGGCAAGGGCGATATCGTCATCACATCGGACATTCCGCTGGCGAGCCGCTGCGTCAAATCGGGCGCCGAGGTGATCGCGCCGAACGGCAAGCCGTTCACGGAACAATCGATCGGGATGACGCTTGCGGTCCGCAATCTGATGACCGATCTGCGTTCCTCAGGCGAGGTTACCGGCGGTCCCAGATCGTTCGCAGCGCGCGATCGTTCGGCGTTTTTGTCGACGCTCGACCAGGCCATCCGCCGCATCCAGCGCCAGCGGGCCAGTGTATCAGCACCGAAACAGAGTTAGATAAAGACATGGCGCCGCCGCTGATCCAGTTGAAAGACATCGCGCTGACGTTCGGCGGCACACCGCTGTTGTCGGGCGTCGAACTGTCGGTGTCGCAATCCGAACGCGTCTGCCTGATCGGCCGCAACGGCTCCGGCAAATCGACGCTCTTGAAGATCGCGGCCGGGCTCGTCGAGCCCGACAGCGGCAGCCGTTTCGTGCAGCCCGGCGCCACCATCCGCTATCTGCCGCAGGAGCCGGATTTCGCAGGGTTTGCGACCACGCTGGCCTATGTCGAGGCCGGCCTCGGACCGGGCGACGACCACTATCAAGCTCGCTACGTTCTCGAACAGCTCGGCCTTCACGGCGATGAAGACCCCGCGCATCAATCCGGCGGCGAAGCCCGCCGCACCGCGCTGGCGCGGGCGCTGGCGCCCTCGCCCGATATCCTGCTGTTGGACGAGCCCACCAACCATCTCGATCTCACCACCATCGAATGGCTGGAGAGCGAACTCGATAGCCGCCGCAGCGCGCTTGTCATCATCAGCCATGACCGCCGCTTCCTCTCCAACCTGTCGCGCAGCACCGCCTGGCTCGATCGCGGCCAGATCCGGCAGATCGACCGGGGTTTCAGCGCGTTCGAGGCCTGGCGCGACGAGGTGCTGGCGGAGGAAGAGCGCGACCAGCACAAGCTCGACCGTAAAATCGTCAACGAGGAGCATTGGCTGCGCTACGGCGTTTCCGGCCGGCGCAAGCGCAACGTCAAGCGGCTCGGCAATCTCTACGCGCTGCGCGAGCAACGCCGCAATTATCGCGGCGCCACCGCCAACGCCAACCTCGCGGCCTCAGAGGCCGATAAATCCGGCAGACTGATCATCGAGGCCAGGAACATCGCCAGGACCTACGGCGACCGCAAAATCGTCGATGGCTTTTCGATCCGCGTGCAGCGCGGCGATCGCATCGGTATCGTCGGTCCCAACGGCGCCGGCAAGACCACGCTGATCGACATGCTGACCGGCGCCAATCCGCCCGACAGCGGCAGCATCCGGTTCGGCGCCAACATCGAAATGGCGACGCTTGACCAGCATCGCGAAAGCCTCGACCCCCGGTCGACGCTGGCCGACGCGCTGACCGGTGGCGGCAGCGACAATGTGATGGTCGGCGGCAAGCCGAAACATGTCGTCAGCTATATGAAGGATTTTCTGTTCGCGCAGGAGCAGATGCGCACGCCGCTCGAAGTACTCTCCGGCGGCGAGCGCGGCCGGCTGATGCTGGCGCGCGCGCTGGCAAAACCCTCCAACCTCCTGGTGCTGGACGAGCCGACCAACGATCTCGATCTCGAAACCCTCGACGTGCTGGAGGAAATGCTCGGCGATTACGAAGGCACGGTGATCCTGATCAGCCACGACCGCGATTTTCTCGATCGCGTGGTGACCTCGGTGATCGCGCCGGAAGGCGACGGCCGCTGGATCGAATATGCCGGCGGCTATACCGACATGCTGGCGCAGCGCGGCGCGGATTTGAAGCGCGAGCCGGTGAAGCCTGCTGCCGAAGAGAGGAAAGAGCCGAAAGGCAGCGCGGCCTCCGGCGCCGCAAAACGCCGGCTCAATTTCAACGAAAAGCACGCGCTGGAAACGCTGCCGAAAACCATCGCCAAATTGCAGGCCGAGATTGCAAAACAGCAGCACCATCTTGACGATCCCAATCTCTACACCAAGGATCGCAGGAAATTCGACGAGGCTTCGGCTGCGCTCACCAGGGCGCAAGCAGAGCTCGCGGCCGCCGAAGACAAATGGCTGGAGCTTGAAGTGCTGCGCGAAGAGATCGAACAAGCATGACCCGGAGCAACGCCCGATGACCACGTCGCTAGCCGCCAAGATCGCCCGGGAATATGGCACACCCGCAGCCGTCATCGACATGGACCGCGTCGAGCGCAACATCGCGCGGATCCAGGCCGCCTGCGATGCCGCCGGCGTCGCCAATCGGCCGCATATCAAGACCCACAAGAGTCCTTTCCTCGCCAAGCTGCAGGTCGCGGCGGGCGCCGAGGGCATCACCTGCCAGAAGCTTGGCGAAGCCGAAGTGATGGCGGACGCCGGCATCGACGACATCCTGATCAGCTACAATCTGATCGGCGAGGAAAAGATGGCGCGGCTCGGCGCGCTGCAGGCCAAGGCCAACATGACCGTCGCCGCCGACAATTCCGTCGTGATCGCGGGGCTGCCGCAAGCCGCCAGTGCTTCCGGCCGCCCGCTCCCGGTCGTGGTCGAATGCGACACCGGGCGCAAACGCGCGGGCGTCGAAACCCCGGCCGAAGCGATCGCACTCGCGCGCGAAATCGCGGCCTCCAAGGGATTGGTGTTTGCCGGCTTCATGCTCTACCCGACCGAGACCGGCTGGGGCGAAGCGCAGAAGTTTTTCGATGAAGCGCTGGCCGGCGTGCGCGCCCACGGGCTTGATGCCGCCATGGTCTCCACCGGCGGTACGCCGAACCTGAAGAACGTCGGCAAGCTCAAGGGCGCCACCGAGCATCGGCCCGGCACCTATATCTACAACGACCGGATGCAGGTCGCCGCCGATGTCGCCACCTGGGACGATTGCGCGCTGAACATCTATTCGACGGTGGTCAGCCGCGCCGGTCCGGATCGCGGCATTCTCGATGCCGGATCGAAGACGCTCACCTCCGATACCGGCGGCCTTGATGGCCACGGGCTCATTTTAGAACATCCGGAAGCCAGGATCGCGCGCTTTGCCGAGGAACACGGCTTTCTCGACCTTACCCGCAGCAACACCCGCCCCAACGTCGGCGACGTCGTGCGCATCGTGCCGAACCATGTCTGCGTGGTCGTCAACATGATGGACGAAGTGGTGATGGTGCGCGGCGGCGAAATCATCGGCACGCTGCCGGTGGCGGCAAGAGGGAAACTGCGCTGAACCTCATCCTGAGGAGCGGCCGCTTGGCCGCGTCTCGAAGGATGCGCCGCAAACTCACGGTTCGAGACGCGCAGCCTTGCTGCGCTCCTCACCATGAGGACCGAGCCATTTCAACGCCCCTCTCCCCGCTGCCGCGCCGGTGGCGAATGAGGCCTGCAGCAAATAGCCGCCGGTCGGCGCTTCCCAATCGAGCATTTCGCCGGATGCGAAGATGCCGGGCAGGCGGCGGATCATGAAATCGGCATCGATTTCACTAAATGAAACTCCACCCGCGGTGGAGATCGCGCGTGCGATCGGCGCCACGCCGTTGAGCTTGAGCGGCACGGCGTTGATCAATGCGGCCAGGCTTTCCGGCGATGACGACCCCAGCGGAATGCCAGAGGCAATCGCCGCTTCCTGTAGCAGCCCGATGGCGACCGCAGAGAGATGCGTCGTCTTGCGCAGCCAGTTTGAAAAGGATTGTTTGCCCTTCGGCGCTGCAAGCCGCGCGATCAGCCCGCTCGGGTCAAGATCGGGCCGCAACGCAATGCGCAGCGTTGCCTGCCCGGAATTGATGATGGCCTCGCGCAAGCGAGCCGAGAGCGCATAGATCGCGCCGCCTTCGATGCCGTCGCGCGTGATGACGGCTTCGCCGCGAACGCGGTGCGATCCAAACGTCAGCGCAACGCCCTTGAGCGGGTGGCCCTGAAAACGGTCGCGGAAGATGTCGGACCAGGCAATGATAAATCCGCAATTGGCTGGCCTTATCGGCGAAATCGTCACGCCCTTTGCGGCAAGCGCTTTCACCCACGCGCCATCGGAGCCGAGCCGCGGCCAGCTTGCGCCGCCGAGCGCGAGCACGGTGGCGCGGGCCTCGACAACGCGATGGCCGTCCGGCGTTTGAAACGAAAGCTGTCCGTCATTCTCCCAACCGGTCCAGCGATGGCGCAACGCGAATTGCACGCCCCAAGCGTCCAGCCGGCGCAGCCACGCGCGCAACAGCGGCGAGGCCTTCATTGCCTTGGGGAAAACCCGGCCGCTGGAACCGACAAAGGTCGGCTGATCCAGCGCTTCGCTCCATTGGCGCAAGCGATCCGGCGGAAACGCTGTGATCGCGGCCACGAGTTGTGGCTGCGCTTGACCGTAGCGCGCGAGAAATGCAGGCAGCACTTCGCTATGCGTCAGATTGAGCCCGCCACGCCCCGCCATCAGGAGCTTGCGACCCGCTGACGGCATCGCATCATAGACCGTGACGCCGGCGCCGCCGCTGGCCAGCACCTCGGCCGCCATCAGCCCGGCCGGACCGGCGCCGATGATGGCGACTTGTGTCTTGGAAGGTGGAGACATGGCGGGAGCGTAGGCTGGATTGGTCAAGCACAGATACCGTCATGCCCGGGACAAGCCCGGCCATGACGAAGAAAAAACGCGAAGTACTATAGCTTGATCCCCGCCCTGGCCGCGGCCTGGCCGATATATTTCTGGGTCTGCTGGAACGCGCCTTCCAACGCCATGGCCTTCGACATGTCGCTGATCTCTTTGAAATGCGCGGCGACGGCATCAGGGGTCCAGTCGGATTGCCCTAAGTTGATGCCTTCGGTTTCCATGATCCTGATCACCGCAAAGGAGCCTGCGCCCGCACCCATGATGGTACGGGTCGGCGCGTCCTCGGCCAGCAGGTAAAGCACCGCCGGCGTGATTGCTTCCGGTTTCATCAGCGCCAGCGCCTGCGGCGGCAGCAGCTCTTCCGTCATCCGCGTCGCCGCCGTCGGCGAGATCGTATTGACGCGGATATCGTTCTTGCGGCCTTCCTCGGCCAGCACGTTCATTAAGCCGACCATGCCGGACTTCGCCGCGCCGTAATTGGCCTGGCCGAAATTGCCGAACAGGCCGGATGACGAGGTGGTAATGACGATGCGGCCGTAGTTGCGCTCGCGCATGCCGTCCCACACCGCCTTGCAGCAGTAAAACGTGCCGGTGAGATGGACGTCGATCACCTTGGCAAAATCGGCGGGCTCCATCTTGCCGAACGACTTGTCGCGCAGGATGCCGGCATTGGCGCAAAGCAGATCGACGCTGCCCCATTTTTCCGTGGCCCTGGCGACCATCGCCTTGACCTGTTCGTAGTTCGAAACATCGGCGCCGTCGGCCATCGCCTCGCCGCCGGCTTTGCGGATTTCCTCGACCACGGTTTCCGCTGGGGTCAGCGAGCCGCCGGTGCCGTCGCGGGCACCGCCGAAATCGTTGACCACGACCTTGGCGCCCCGGCTCGCCAGTCCCAGCGCATGCGCGCGCCCAAGACCATTACCCGCGCCGGTGACGATGGCGACGCGTCCGTCAAATCTGATTGTCATGCGTAGGATTTCCCGATGTTTGTTCTTTCGTCATGGCCGGCCCAACCCCGCGGCCATCCGTCAAAAAACGAATGGTTTTGAGCAGTGATGGATTGCCGGGTCAAGCCCGGCCATGACGGCGAAGCGCTCAAGCGAAATAAATCAGACCGATCCAGTCGGCGACCAGCGCGGGCTTTTCCTCGCCCTCGATCTCGACGGTGACATTGGTGCGCGATTGCAGCTCTGTCGGCTTGCGCAGCCTGGCTTCTGCGAGCGTAAATCGGCCGCGCACCCGCGAGCCGGCGCGGACCGGCGAGATGAAGCGCAATTTGTCAAAACCGTAATTCACGCCCATCGTGGTGCCCTCGATCACCGGCATGACCTCATACGACATGATGCTCAGCAGCGACAACGTCAGGAAGCCGTGCGCCACCGTGGTGCCGAACGAGGTTTCGCGTTTGGCGCGCTCGGGATCGACATGGATGAATTGATGGTCTTCGATCACGTCGGCGTAGACGTCGATGCGGTTTTGATCGACGAGATGCCACGGTGACACCCCGACCTCCTGACCCACCATCTTCTGATAGGCTGCAAGCGAAATCGGTGGCTTCTTCCAGACCTCATTCATTGATCAATTCTCCGTCGACCCGGCCGACCGCAGCTTCTGCAATTGCGGGAATTGCTCTTCGCGAAACTCCTCGCCGCGCAGCGGGTCTTCGCGATCGTTGTCATGCTCCAGCCGGCGCAACTGCACGCGGCGGATCTTGCCGGAAATCGTCTTCGGCAGTTCAGTGACCAATTCGATCCGCCGGATGCGTTTGAATGGCGCCAGCCGCGTGTGCAGGTGCTGAAAGATCGACAGCGCGGTGGCCGGCGAGCGCGCCACGCCGGATACCAGGAGCACATAGGCCTTGGGAATCGAAAGTCGGATCGGATCGGGACAGGGCACAACTGCAGCCTCCGCGACCGCTTCATGCTCGAGCAAAATGCTCTCCAGTTCGAACGGGCTGATACGATAGTCGGATGATTTGAAGACATCATCGGAGCGGCCGACAAAGGTCAGATACCCCTCATCGTCGGCGAACACCACGTCACCGCTGCGATAGAGATCGCCATCCGCGCCGCTCAATCCGCCGTCGTCGCCCTGATAGCCCTGCATCAGCCCCGCGGGCCTGATATCGCCAAGCAACAAGCTGACCTCGCCCTCCTTCGTCACCCGTCCGTCGAGATCGGTGATCCGTACGTGGTACCCAGGCAACGGACGGCCCATCGATCCGACCTTCACTTTCTGCCCCGGCGAATTCCCGGCCAATGCAGTGGTCTCGGTCTGGCCGTAGCCATCGCGGATCGTCAGTCCCCACGCCGCGCGCACCTGATCGATCACTTCGGGATTGAGCGGTTCGCCGGCGCCGCAGACCTCGCGCAGCGATACCTTGAAGTCTGCAAGCTTCTCCTGGATGAACAGCCGCCACACCGTCGGCGGCGCGCACAGCGTGGTCACGCCACATCTGCCGATGGTCGCGAGCAATCCCTTTGCGTCGAAACGCGGCTGATTGACCACGAACACCGAGGCGCCGGCACTCCAGGGCGCGAACAAGCAGCTCCAGGCATGCTTGGCCCAGCCCGGCGAGGAAATGTTGAGGTGGATATCGCCCGGCAGCAAGCCGAGCCAGTACATCGTCGACAGACCGCCGACGGGGTAACTGCGCTGGCTGTGCCGCACCAATTTTGGCTTGGCCGTG
>WNFW01003533.1_pt1 | contig 10855 bp, 8 predicted proteins | sample 5400131 | NCBI WGS metagenome assembly WNFW01 (sample SAMN13153362, study PRJNA577476) | soil metagenome | isolation source: 20 cm soil or saprolite under grassland replicate 1 | place: USA:California | collected 2016-06-15
CGGCATGCTGTACGCGGTGTACGAGGTCGCGCCGGCGCACGGCGGCCGACTGGTCAAGGCCGACATCGAGGCGGCGAGACTCTCGCTCGGTGTCAAACATGTCGTGCCGATCATCGGCAATGGCGACGCCGACACAGGCTTGGCCGATGGTGTTGCGATTGTGGCCTCCAACTGGTGGCTCGCCAATCAGGCCCGATCAAAGCTCGCAGTCGACTGGGATCTGAGCGCTGCGAAGGGTCATAGCTCCTCCGCGTATCGAGCCAAAGCCGATGCCGCTATGGCGGCAGGCGCGGGCACCGATGTGCGCCGCGACGGTGAACCGGACGTGAAGCTCGCCTCATCCGCACAGCGAATCTCGGCACGCTACGACTATCCGTTTATTGCGCATGCGACGATTGAACCGCAAAACTGCACGGCGCGCTACAAAGAAGGCAGACTCGAGATCTGGGCGCCTAGTCAAACACCGCAGCGGGGACTGGAGACGCTCCACCACGCCCTCGGCATCGTACCCGATGCTGTTACCCTGCATTTGACACGTGCCGGGGGCGGCTTCGGCCGCAGGCTCATGAACGACTACATGGTACAGGCGGCGGCGATTGCGAAGGCGGTTCCGGGCGCACCGATTCAGCTCATCTGGTCGCGCGAGGACGATATCCGCCGGGATTACTACCGTCCCGGAGGGTGGCACAGTTTCGAGGCGGGCATCGGCCCGAGCGGAGACCTCGTCGCATTCAGCGATCACTTCGTGACCTTTGGTGACGGCAAGACTCCTGCCAGGGCCGCGGGCTTCAACGTTGCGATGCCTCCGGCCGGACTCATCCCGCACCTTCGTTACAGCCAATCCATGCTGCCGACCGTCGTGACTACCGGTGCGTTGCGCGCGCCTGGCTCCAACGGGCTTTGCTTCGCATCGCAATCGTTCCTCGACGAGGTCGCGCTAGCGGCTGGAACTGATCTTCCGAAGCTCCTGTTGAGCCTGCTCGGCGAGCGTCGCGAGATTGCGGCGCCGGACAACCGTTCACCATCATTCGACACCGGACGCGCACGGGACGTGATCGAGAAAGTCGTGCAAACCTCCAGGTGGACGCAGAAGCCAAGCGAGCGCGGCCGGGCCAAGGGGTTCGCTTTCTATTTCTCGCACCGGGGCTATTTTGCGGAGGTCGTCGAGGCCAGCGTCTCAGGCGGCGATGTCATAGTCCACAGGGTATGGGTCGCAGGAGACGTCGGCAGCCAGATCGTAAATCCCATGGGCGCGGAGAATCAGGTGCGCGGAGCAGTCATCGATGGTCTGGCGCAGGCACTGACTGGTCAGGCAATCGAGTTCATCGACGGGGCAGTGCAGCAGAGCAACTTTGATGACTTCCCGCTCGCGCGAATTTCCACGACACCGGAGATAGAAATCGCCTGGGTCAAGTCCGACAAGCCGCCGACCGGGCTGGGTGAACCGGCATTGCCTCCGGTCATTCCAGCCCTGACCAATGCGATCTTCGCTGCCACCGGCACGCGGATCCGCTCGTTGCCAGTGCGCCTGAAGAGCGCGTAGAAGGATGCATCGCCTCCGACCCCACGCCGGCATGAATTCCAGCGCATGACGGCACCCGCGGACGGCTTCTGAGGACCGCCCGCATGCGATGCCTGGACTCTCGTCAGTTGAACTTCACCTGATCTGGGGTGATTTGCGGATCTTGGTCCAACAGCTCTTGCAGGAGATTGGGGCCGTTTGCACGTACCAGCTTCAGAAACTGCAGCGTCGTGTGAGCCATGCCTGCGACGCCGAACTTGCAGTTGGCCAGCGTGGTATGGACAAGTGAGAAGTCGCCGCCGTGACACATTACGAGGCAGTCCTTGATGGTGCAGTGGATGAACTGATTGTAATCCAGGGTAATGGTCGTGTTCGTGAAAAAATGATTTTCGAATCGCATCTCGAGTTCCCTTTTCCCTTGTGTTCGGCGACTCGCCGGAAGTTTGGCGACGGAAGGCGAGTCGCTCGGACCGTCAGACACAGCCATGATCGAGAACCTGCGCAGAGTCGTCATCGTTGTTGCGATCCTGAACCTCGCCTATTTTGGGGTCGAGTTCACCGTGGCCGCCACCACGGGTTCGGTCTCGCTGTTTGCCGATAGCATCGATTTCCTCGAGGATGCGTCGGTCAATCTCCTGATCGCCTGTGCGCTCGGCTGGAGTGCGACTGGACGGGCTCGCCTGGGAATGGCTCTCGCTGGGATCCTGCTGATCCCCGGTCTCGCGACACTGTGGACAGCGTGGGGAAAGCTTATGGCTCCGGTGCCACCGGCAGCCCTGCCCCTGTCGCTGACCGGCTTGGGTGCCCTGGCTGCCAATCTATCGTGTGCATTCATGCTGGCGCGCTTCCGGACCCACAGCGGCAGTCTCACGCGAGCGGCTTTCCTCTCGGCGCGCAACGATACGGTAGCGAATCTCGCGATCATCGCGACCGGGTTCGTTACCGCCTCTACGCATTCCGCTTGGCCTGACTTGCTCGTCGGACTCGGCATCGCAGTGATGAACGTCGACGCCGCGCGGGAAGTCTGGCGGACGGCAGCCACCGAACACAGGGCTGCCGCGTGGCGCGAAGCGCACGGCGGCCGGAGGGGGTCGGCCCGTTCTCGGAGTTTCAAGTAGCGCGCAGTGCCGTCGCCACCGGGACTCGCGCGGCGCGCAGCGCTGGAAGTATTCCACCGATCAGCCCCATCGCCAGTGCCCACGCGATGCCCACCGCGGCGAGCGTAAGGCTCACGTCGAGCCGGAAGCTGAAGCCGAAGGGACTCACCGACATTCTATGGAAGAGCGCCCACGCGAGAAGCACCCCGAGCAGCGCACCCGGCAGGGCCAGCAGGATCGACTCGAAGAGGATGGAAGCGACGATCGCCGCGGAATCGAAGCCGATCGCGCGGAGCGTGGCGATCTCCCGGCGCCGTGAGTCGACAATCGAGTAAAGCGAGTTCACCGCACCGAGCGTCGCGCCGATCGCCATGATTGAACCGACGAAGTAGGCGGCAAAGTCCAGCAGCGCGTTCAGCCCCTTGAAATCATTCTCGATCGACTCGCGCTCATGTCGGACTTCAAGATGCAGCGTCGGATTGGCCTCGAGGGCACGGCGCAAGGCGTCGTAATCCCCGGGGAATTGCAGCATCGCCGCCGCCCGAGTGTACTGGTTGCTGCCGAAGGTCGACATGAGCGTCTCCGCGTCGGTCTCGACGACACACTGTTGAGTATCCCCTTGACCGAAGTGCCCGACGACGGTCCACTCGGTGGCGTGAATCGAGCGCCTGGCGCCGAGCTCGAATCCCGTGTACTGCCGGACGCAGGGATTGCTGGCGATGAGCTCAAAGAGGCCCGGGTGAAACATCCGGCCTTCAGTAAGGTGAAATTTCGGATCAAACTCGGTCGTGAAGGCGCCGGTGAGCCCGACGAGCGGAAAGAAAACGCGCCTGTCGGTCATGCGCCGGTGAGCCTCAATCAGCACTACGGCTGTAAACACCACGAGGGGCTTACCGTCACTGCCTTTCTTGATCCCCGGCAGGTTAAGGACGGTGTCGGCCTCGTCCCTCGGGATGCTGCTGCCGATGCCCTGCGCGCCGAGGCTGGTGAACACCACACGGTCGTCGCGCGCGTTGCCCAACGCCTCCCGTCGCGCCCCCGTACCCATCGACAGCATCGATACCAGTACAGCGACCGCGCAGGTCACGCCGATGACGATCGTCAGGACCGAGCCGATGCGCTGAGCGAAGCCCGACAGGCTCATCGCGAGCAGCGCGACGAATTGTCGGGCGAAGCTCATCCCGCGCCGTGGCCGCCCAGTGCCGTACCCACCCTCAGCCTCGCTGCGAGCGCAGCCGGGACGGCCGCGCTCACCAGTGCCACCAGCGCCCCGGACACGAGACCGATCACGACGACGACGCCGGGCATCGAGAGTCCGAGTACGAATCTCGCCGCCAACGGCAGGGTGAGCGTCGCCAGCGCAAGCCCGAGGGCGGCGCCTCCGAGGAAGAGCACCAGCGCCTCGGCGAGTATGAGCAGGAACACGGCGCGATCGGTGAAGCCGAGGGTCTTGATGACTGCGAGCTCCGGTGTGCGCTCGCGAGTCGACTGAATCATCATGGTGGTGGTCGCAAAGAGCAGTGCCACGAGCACCGCGCCCACCACTGCCCGGAGCAGGAAGTCGAAGTCGCCGATGCGCTGCACGTTCGCCTGCGCCAGCTCCCGGAGCGACTCGGTCTTAGTTTCGTGGGACGAATTGGCGAACCGCCGGTCGATGGCGTCGCTCACCGTTACCGCGAGCTTGGGATCCGAGACCGCGACGTTGAAATGATTCACGGTGCCCTTGCCGGCTGCGCGGGCCTCATCGAAGTAAGGAAAACTGATGAGGACGAATCGGGCCCGACCGACGCCGACGTCGCTGTCCGTGAAGGTGCCCACGACATCGAACGCCCAGTCGGTCGAGCCGTTTCGCTGGGCGATCTGCATCTTCAGGGGGATATGATCGCCGACCTTCCAGCCGTACTTTTCCGTCACCGTGTCTCTTATGAGCATTGCCGTGCGTGACTTCCGGAAGGCGGCGAGATACTCGGGGGCTATGGTGTACGTGAAGGCCGACGTCCAGTCATCCTCCGGACTCACCGTCACGATGCCGATCCCTTCGGTGGGCTTCTGATAAGTGGCGCCGGTGAGCTCCACGGGGATGGCCACCTTCACTCCCGGTACCGAGCGGATCTGATCGAGCAGGCCCAAGGGGAGGGGTTGGAGGATATAGCTTTCGCGGCTGTGGACGAGCAGCAGATCGGCGCGGGCGGCCGCGACTGCGTGTGCGACACCGGTTTTCAGCCCCTGGAGCACGCCGAACAGCGCGAAGGCGACGCTGACCTGGAGGAAGATCAGGATGGTCCGCCCGGGCTTGCGCCAGATGCCGGACCAGATGAGTGGCAGGAACTTCATGCGGCGTTCGGGGCCTGAGCGGCGATCAACCGCCGAATGCAGTGCCCGTCATATGCAGTGAAAAGTATCGCAGCCGCAGACGGCTCGCAAGTCTTCTCAGCGCGGGTGTAGCCACGCCGGCAGGAAAGAATACGCATCCAGATGCACGTCGCGATCGTATGAGACGCGATTCTTGTCGAGCAGCTCCTGCAATCGGCCTTCCTTGTGAGCGTCGAAGACGTCGGTGCAGCCACCCACGAACTCTCCGCCGACGAAGATCTGCGGTATCGTATTGACCGAAGTGCGCGCGCTCAAGGCTGCTCTGATCTCTCCGCCCCGGTTGCCCTCCTGGTATTCGACCGAGTCGAGATCAACCGAACGGTACGCAATGCCCTGCTTTGCGAACAGCCGGCGAACCGACCAACAGAACTCGCACCACTCGAGCGCGAACATCACGACCGGTTGCGTCGGATCCGAGATTGCGCGCGCTACAAACGCCTCGGCGTCCGCTGCGACTGGCGGGCGCACGCTCGTCGGCTGCGGCGGGGGCGCAGCTGAAGGCACATCAAAGCGATAGTTTGGAGTTGAAAGCGAGACGGCCACTTCCTCGGTAGTCATATCGACGGGAATCTCACTGAAGAGCGGCGTACTCAAATAGCGCTCACCGGTATCCGGCAGCATACACAGCACATTCGCGCCCGGCGCTGCTTCATTGCACACCTGGAGCGCGCCAGCCAGCGTAGCCCCGCCCGAAATGCCCACGAAAATGCCCTCTCTCTGCGCCAGCTCGCGTGATAGCTTCAGGGATTGCGCACCGTTCACCGGAACGAGCCGGTCGATCAATTTCAGCGCGACAGCATCTTCGGTAAGCTTCGGGATGAAATCCGGGCTCCAGCCCTGCATCAGATGCGGACGGAAGTTGGGGTGGCTGCCGGCCGGCGATCGATCGGCATTGCGCAGCTGCGCAATGCCGCTCCCGAGCAACTGCGAGTTATCCGGCTCACACACGATGACTTGCGTTTCAGGACTGCGCTCTCGCAGCACCCTCGCGACGCCCTTTAGCGTACCGCCGGTGCCGAAGCCGGTAACGAAATAGTCAAGCCGTTCGCCCGCGAAGGCGGCGAGAATCTCCGGTGCAGTGGTGCGGGAATGTGCATCGGCGTTCGCTTCGTTTTCGAATTGACGGCACAGGAACCAGCCGTGCGTCTGTGCGAGTTCCACTGCCTTCGCCAGCATCCCGCTGCCTTTGAGGCCTGCCGGGGTGAGCACGACCCTGGCACCGAGAAAGCGCATCAGTTTGCGGCGTTCGACGCTGAAGTTCTCAGCCATGGTTACCACAAGCGGGTAGCCCTTCTCGGCGCACACCATGGCGAGCCCGATCCCCGTGTTGCCACTGGTCGCCTCGATGACCGTCTGTCCCGGCTTCAGACTGCCGCTGCGTTCGGCGTCCTCAATGACGCCGAGCGCGAGGCGATCTTTGACGGATCCCATTGGATTGAACGCTTCGATTTTGACGTACAAATTCACGTGCGCCGGCGCGAGCTTCTTGATCTTCACCACCGGCGTGTGGCCAATCGTTTCAAGGATGCTGTCAAACCTGTTCTTGGAACGATCCATTGGACGACTTCCTCCGCAAGGACGGGCCACCGGCTGTCTGAACCTGGAATATCTCAGCGCCCGGCCAGGCGCCAGAGCGATGTCACCTCGGCCGCGCGCGCCGCGTGCAACGGGTCGGTTTCGTCGGATGCGCGGGGATGCGTCGGTCGCACATCGCTGCGATCCACGACCTTCAGCCCGGCCGCATCGAACGCCGCGAACAGCTCCGATCTTGGCCGCAGGCCCAGGCGCTCCGCAAGGTCCGAGAGGATCACCCAGCCCTCACCCCCCGGCTCCAGGTGCGCAGGCAGCGCACTCAGGAACCCACGCAGCATGCGACTCTCGGGGTCGTAGATCCCGTGCTCGATGGGAGAGCTCGGCCGCGCCGGAATCCAGGGCGGGTTGCAGACCACGAGCGCGGCCCGCCCTTCGGGAAAGAGATCCGCTTGCACGACTTGCACTTGCTCCGCCAGCCCGAGACGCTCGAGGTTCTCGCGCGCGCACACCAGTGCGCGGGGATCCCGGTCGGTGGCGACCACACGCACGATGCCGCGCCGCGCCAGCACGGCGGCCAGCACCCCCGTCCCGGTGCCGATGTCGAAGGCCAAGCCGGACGATGACTTCAAGGCTGCTGGCAGAGGCGCGGCGGCCACCAGGTCGACGTATTCGGAGCGAATCGGCGCAAACACTCCGTAGTGCGGATGGATTCGGCCGCCGATCGCCGCGATTTCAATTCCCTTGCTGCGCCACTCATGCGCGCCGATGAGGCCCAGCAACGCCCGCAGCGAGACGACCGAGGGGCCCTCCCCCGGGCCGTAGGCTTCCGCACAGGCTTGCCGGATGTCGGGCGCCCGTCGCAACGGAATGCCGTAGTCCCCATCGAGCGGCACCAGCAGCGCGCCCAAGGTGCGCGCACGCTGTGAGCGGGCCTGACGATAGAGATGGAAAGCTTCGGCAGGCGATGCGGGCAGTGCGGCCGGCTTTTTTGCCTTGCGCGGCTGGCGGTCGGCGCGACTTGCCAGCGCCTGCAGCATCCGGCGCGCGTTGTGGAAGTCGCCCCGCCACAGGAGCGCCGTGCCCTGGCACGCGAGCCCGTACGCCTCGTCGGCCGTGATGTGGTCATCGGCGATGACCACGCGCGTGGCGGGCGGCGCCCCGCTCTCCGAGAGCCAGCGCGCGGAACGCGCCGCCCCGCCCTCGGTCCAGTGAAGGACCGGGTGCGCGCTCACGCCAGAGCTCGGTATCGCGTTCAGAGCGTTACCCCGCAGGATGCCGTGACACAACGGCTGCAGCGCCTTTCCCGCGGCCCCATCAGCGCCATGGATATTTCCCGACCTGCATTGGCCCAGCGGGTCATTGTACTCAATTCCAGGTAAGCTCGATCGCTCGCGGAATAACGCTGGCCGACGCGGTGTTGTGTTCCTAATTGTCCCATGATCTATCTGGCCTCGACCTGGGTGATCCCGGTGCTGCTCGCGATCACTTTGCACGAGGCCGCCCATGGCTTCGTGGCGCATCATTTCGGCGACGATACCGCCTGGCAGCTCGGGCGAGTCTCCCTCAATCCGCTGAGGCACATCGATCCCTTCGGCACGCTCTTCCTGCCGGCGCTCCTGCTGTCGACACATGCTCCCTTTCTCTTCGGCTATGCCAGGCCCGTGCCTGTGGAGTTCGGGCGGCTGCGCAATCCCCGTCGCGACATGATCTGGGTGGCCGCCGCCGGCCCCGGCATGAACCTCGCGCTCGCGACGGCCGCGGCACTGCTTTTGCACACGGTCGGGTTTCTGCCGGCGGCTATCGGTCCGTGGTTCCTGAGGAACCTCGTCAACGCAATCAACATCAATGTTCTTCTCGCAGTCTTCAACCTGATCCCGCTCCCGCCCCTCGATGGCGGGCGCGTCGCCGTGGGTATTCTGCCCAACGTGCTCGCGGCACCGCTCGCGCGGCTGGCGCCTTACGGCATGTGGATCGTGATCGGCGCTCTTCTCCTTCTGCCGAACCTCTTCGCTCAGGTCATCACGCGCCCGACTGCGGCCATCATCAATGCCATTCTGCGCCTGACCGGCACGGGTTAGGATGTGAGGATGAAGCGCATTTCTCTGGCATTCCTCGCCACCGTGCTGCCGGCGCTGTTCGCAGCCCCGCGAGCGGCCACGCTGGGTGTCTCGATGGCTCTGTTCGATGACAACTTCCTGACGGCGGTCCGCGCCAGCATGAAGGCGCGGGCGCAACAGCTGAATGTCCCGATTCAGTTCGAAGACGCCCAGAACGACATCGGCAGACAGCTGAACCAGATCCAGAATTTCATTGCGCAGAAGGTGGACGCGATCATCGTCAATCCTGTCGACACCGATGCGACGCCGAGAATGACTCGACTCGTGGTGCACGCCGGCATACCGCTCGTGTACGTGAACCGCATGCCCGCCGACAAGCGGCTGCCACCCAAGGTCTCCTTCGTCGGATCTGACGACACTCAATCGGGCACGCTGCAGATGGCCGAGGTCTGCAGGCTCCTGCAAGGCAAGGGCGACATCGTCATCTTGATCGGCGAGCTGACGAATCAGGCCGCTCGCCAGCGCACGCAGGACGTCTATGAGGTCATCGCCAGACCGCAGTGCCGGGGCATACGAGTGCTGGAGAAGCAGACCGCCAACTGGAAGCGCACCGAGGCCGCCGACCTCATGACGAATTGGCTCAGTGCCGGCCTGCGGCCGCAGGCAGTAGTAGCCAATGACGATGAGATGGCCATCGGAGCCATGCAATCCCTGAAGCGGGCAAAACTGCTCTCGCAAACGATCGTCGCGGGCATCGATGCCACGCCCGACGGGCTGGCCGCAATGAAAGCCGGAGACCTCCAGGCGACCGTCTTTCAGAACGCCCCGGCGCAAGGCACAGGAGCCGTTGATACTGCGCTGAGGCTCGTCAGGGGTGAGCAGGTGCCAAGCTTCGTATGGGTCCCGTTCGAGCTGGTGACGCCCGCCAATCTGGCGAATTACCTGGGCAGGCACTGAGCAGCGATGCGCGCCCTGACCACCGAGCCGCCGGATGTCTGCCTCCTCGAAGTCAGGAACGTCAGCAAGGCGTTCCCCGGAGTCGTGGCCCTGCACGATGTCTCCCTGCGCCTGGAGCGCGGCACCGTTCACGCCCTCGTCGGCGAAAACGGCGCCGGCAAGTCCACCCTGATGAAGATCATCGCCGGGATCTACACCGCGGATGCCGGCGAGCTGCGCCTGCAGGGCCGCACGGTACGCTTGAGCTCGCCACGGCAGGCGCTGCACAACGGCATCGCGATGATTCATCAGGAACTGAACCTGATGCCCTTCATGAGCGTGGCGGAGAATATCTGGATCCGACGCGAGCCCGTCAACGCGTTCGGGCTAATCAGCCATCGCGAGCTGCGTCGCAGGACGCGCGCGCTGCTCGAGCGATTGCGGATCGACATCGACCCGGAGGCGGAGCTACGCACACTCTCGATCGCGTCCCGTCAGATGATCGAGATCGCAAAAGCCCTCTCGCACCAGTCGAAGCTGCTCATCATGGACGAGCCGACCTCCGCGCTCACCGAGAGGGACACGGACCACTTGTTCGCGGTCATTCGCGAGCTCAAGGCGCAGGGAACCGGCGTCTTCTACATCACCCACAGAATGGACGAGCTGTTCGAGATCGCGGACGAGGTATCCGTGTTGCGCGACGGCCGATACGTCGGCACCGACAGTCCCGGTAACCTCACCCGAGATATGCTCATTCGCATGATGGTGGGGCGCGAGGTCTCGCGAATCTTCGCGAGCGAGCCGGCTCGCCCCGGCCCGGTCGTGTTGTCCGCACGGCATCTCACCCTGGAGCAACAGTTCCGCGACATCAGCTTCGACCTGCACGCCGGGGAGATTCTCGGCATCGCGGGGCTGGTCGGATCCGGCCGCAGCCAGCTGGCATCGGCCCTGTTCGGCCTCACTCCGGCAAGCTGCGGGCGGGTTTGGATCGAGGGCTGCGAGGTGAAGGTCGACTCGCCGCGGGCGGCAATGGCGCGCGGCATGGCTTTCGTCACCGAGGATCGCAAGGAGACGGGTTGCTTCCTCGGGCTCAGCGTGCTCGAGAACCTGGAGATCTCGGTACTCAACCGCGACTTCGTCCGCTTCGGGTTTGTCCGCGCACGCGCGGTTACGCAGGCTTGCGCAGCGATGAGCCGGCTGCTGGGCGTCAAGACGCCCGATCTGCACGAGCGCATCGACAATCTCTCCGGCGGCAATCAGCAGAAGGTGCTGCTCGGCCGCTGGCTGCTCACCGGTCCGAAGATTCTCATTCTCGATGAGCCGACGCGCGGGGTCGA
>WNFW01003538.1_pt1 | contig 10851 bp, 5 predicted proteins | sample 5400131 | NCBI WGS metagenome assembly WNFW01 (sample SAMN13153362, study PRJNA577476) | soil metagenome | isolation source: 20 cm soil or saprolite under grassland replicate 1 | place: USA:California | collected 2016-06-15
TACGTCCCCGCGGTCAGCGAGATCGGCAGCAGCGTCGCGTCGTGGTGGACCGTGTAGAACTCGAAGACGTGGTAGGTCGGCGTGAGGATCATGTCCTTGCCCCGCGTCAACACCATCGCTTGCAGCACGTTGATGGTCTGCGCGATGTTCGCCCCGCGCACCCGGTCCGCGTGGTTGTTGAAGATGTTCAGGTGCAGGGCCGCCACCACGGCGTCGCGCAGCGTGTTCTGCTGGTACAGGAACCCGGGGTTCGTGCCTGGCTCCACGTCGTGCCACATCCCCCACTCGCCCACGATCAGGGCGACGCGCTTTTGCGGATCGTAGCGGTCCATGATCGCCGCGTGACGGGTGATGAGCTCGTCCATGCGGAGGGCTCGCTGCATCGCGACGAACCACTCGCGCTCGCCGAAGGTGGCGGCGGAGCCCTTGTTCTCCCAGGGGCCCACGACGGTGTAGTAATGGAGGTCGAGGCCGTCGATCTGCCTGCCCGCCTCGCGCATCACGCCCTCCGTCCACTCGAAGGCGGCTGAGTTCGGGCCGGCGGCGATCCGAAAGGCCCGGGTCTCTCCGAAGGGCCGCAGGAACGTGGCGAATCGCTTGTACTCATCGGCGTAGTGCAACGGGGTCATGTTGCCGCCGCACCCCCAACTCTCGTTGCCTACTCCCCAGAACCGTACGTTGAACGGCTCCGGATGCCCGTTCGCCGCCCGCCGATCCGCCAGGGTGCTGCCGCCCGGGTGGTTCACGTACTCCCACCAGTCGGCCATCTCCTTGACCGTCCCGCTCCCCACGTTGCCCACGATGAACGGCGCTGCCCCCAACCGCCGCACCAGCTCCAGGTACTCGTGCGTCCCGAAACTGTTGTCCTCGGTTACGCCGCCCCAGACGCTGTTCACCATCTTGGGCCGCTGCGCCGGTGGCCCGATCCCGTCCTCCCAGTGGTAGTAGTCGGCAAAACAGCCGCCGGGCCAGCGCAGGTTGGGGACCTTGATCTTGCGCAACGCCGCGATGATGTCGTCGCGCAGCTGCCAGGGGCCGTTGCCCTCGCGGTACCAGATGCCGTCGTAGATGTCGCGGCCCAGGTGCTCGGCGAAGTGGCCGTAGATGTGCCGGCTGATGGTGTCCTTGCCCAGGTCGGCGTTCACCACCAGCCGGACTCGCTCCTGCGCCGCGCTCGTGTTCGGCGGCACGAACAGCGTGAGTACCGCGAGGATCGCTGCGGATCGATGGATCATGCTGGTGTTCGTCCTCGTCACTTAGTAGCCGGGGTTTTGCTGCAGCCCGGGATTGAGATCGCGCTCGGCGGACGGAATGGGCCACAAGTAGTCGCGCGGTGCGCGGAACGGCCGCTCGATGTCGCTCCGCGCCGTGACGCGCTGGCCGGCGCGGTCGATATAGTCGATCCCGTACGCGAACCCCGGCATCACGGCGTCGGCGATCCGCCAGCGCCGCAGGTCGGCGAAACGCAGGCCCTCGAATGCGAGCTCCACCGCGCGCTCGTTGCGCACCAGGTCGATCGCCTGCTGCTGCGACGTCAGGGTGACGTGCGGCATGGTGACGCGGTCGCGGATCTGGTTCAGCGCCCCGGCCACGGACGCATCGGCCCACTCCCCGAGCTCGATCCGCGCCTCGGCGTACATCAGCAGCATGTCGGCGTACCGCATCTTGATGATGTTGAGGCCCGAGTCCTGGCGGTTGACCTTGTCCGCGGGATCGAGGTACTTGCGCGGCAGGTACCCGGTGAAGGTGTTGTAGAAGTTCCCCAGGTCGAGCGCTTCCGCCGTGATGCTACAATACCCGGCGGCGCCATTGACACCGCAACGGGGGTACGAGTTGAAGACCGTGCCGTCGAGGTTCTGAGCCCCCGGGAACAGTACGGTGGCGTAGAACCGCGGGTCCCGGTTGGCGTACATCCCGAGCGATACGACCGTCTGCGTGTAGGCCGTGTCGGTCCCGGTGACGACGGTGTCGATCCGAATCACCGGCGGCAAGGAGTCGTACAACGGCGAGTCCTTGGGGAGCATGCCGTCAGTCATGTAGAACTTGTCCACCAGCGCTCGGGTAGGCGACAGGGCCACCTCCTGGCCGCCCTGCGAGCGTGGCGCGAAGTCGTACCAGGCCGGCCAGCCGTTCTGGCCGGTGTTGATCTGGTAGTCGAAGATCACTTCCGAGCTCCCCTCACCGGCGTAGGTGAAGAGGGCGCGGAAGTCCGGGTACAGCCGGTAGACAGCGAGATCCATCACCGCCTGCGCGGCGTCACGCGCAATGCCGAAGAGGCGGTTCGCCTCGGTCGCATCGCCCGCGCTGTACTTCTGATAGCTCGCCTCGTACAGCGCCGCCCGGGCCTGATAGGCGAGCGCCGCTCCCTTAGTCGCCCGGCCCTTGTCGGAGGCCGGCCAACTAACGGGCAGCAACGCGGCCGCGGCAGTGAGGTCCGACATGATCCGATCGAAGACCTCGGCGCGCGACGCGCGCGTGACCTTTCGGGCCTCCGCCACGGTAGGCACCGACGTGAGCAGCGGCACCTCGCCGAACAGCCACAGCAGCTCGTGGTAGTAGTAGCCGCGCAGGAACAGGGCCTGACCCTTTATCCCGGTTGCGGCCTCAGGCGACAGGACGCCGGGCTTCACCACGTCGAGCTGGGCCAGAACCTCGTTGGACTTGGCGATGCCCCGATACATACCCGCCCAAAACCCCCGCGTGGTCCCGGACAACGCGTCCTGCATGCTGCGCGCGATGTCGCTCAAGTCTGACCAGTATTGCTGGGAATAGCCGATGTCCGACGGGTTGTCGAAGTAGATCGTGACCGGACCAATCATGTCGCGGTATACCGCATTGATGGCGTACCTGAAGTCCTGCTCCGTCTTCCAGAAGGCCTCGTCGCGAATGCGATCCGTCGGGACGGTGTTCAGGAAGTCGTCGTCGCATCCGGCCGCGCCCAAGGCGAGGCCGAGCAGCAACCCGAAGGATGGGAGTCTCGTCATGGTTGGCGGCCTCAGAAGCCGATGTTGGTGCCGAAGCTGATCACCTTGGTCTGCGGGTAATAGTCACCACGCACGGTGGCTGGATTGACCTCCGGATCGAGCCCGATCTCCATCCCCGAGCGCTGCCACAGGTTCTTCCCCGCCACGTAGATGCGCATCCGCTCGATGCGGAAGCGGCTGCTGAGGCGGCTGGGCAGCGTGTAGCCGAACTGGATGTCGCGCAGCTTCACGTAGCTCGCGTCGGTGAGCCACCACGATGACGGGTAATGGGTGTTGTAGTTCTGATAGATGTACGGGGCCGGCACGCGGGCGTGGGGATTGCTCGGCGTCCAGTAATCCAGGTGCCACGTGGTCGTGTAGTTCTCCCACGTCGGCCCCTCGGCCAGGCCCAGCTCGATCCGCTGGACCCGCTTGCCCACGCCCTGGAGGAAGAAACCGGCGTCGAAGTTCCCCCAACTTGCGCTGAAGTTGAGGCCGAACAGGTAGTGCGGGTTGGGGTCGCCGATCACCACCTTGTCCGCCTCGTTGATGACGCCGTCGTTGTTCTGGTCCTTCCACTTGATGTCCCCGGGGTGCGTGCCGGATCCCGTGAAGGGCTGCAGGGCGTGGCTCGCGACCTCCGCCTGCGTTTGGAACAGGCCCTCTGCCTCGAAGCCGTACCACGCGCGAATCGGCTGGCCTTCCATGATCACAAAGTCCCAGCCGGCGTACGGCCCGGTCCCGACCAGATCAACGACCTTGTTCTTGTTGTCCGAGAGGTTGAAGTCGATGCCGTACCGGAAGGCGCCGGCCCGATCGTGCCAGCCGAGCGCGAGCTCCCAGCCGCGGTTCTCCACTACACCGGCGTTCTGCGTGGCCGCAGCGCGCCCGACGATGGCCGGGATCGGCAGGTCGAGGAGAATGTCTTTAGTCCGGCGCAGGTAGTAGTCGGCAGTGAGCGTCAGCTTGTTGGAGAGGAACGAGGCGTCGACGCCGACATCCGTCGCCGTCGTGGTCTCCCACGAAATGTCCTGGTTGGCGAGTTCGGTCTTGGCCGCGCCGGTCTGGAGCGTGCCGCCGAAGTAGTAGGGCTGATTCAGCTCGATCGTCGAGTAGTACTGGTAGAGCCCGACGTCCTGGTTTCCCAACCGGCCCCATGAGCCGCGCAGCTTGAGCTCGTTGATCGAGCCGACCTTGAAGAACGGCTCCTCCGAGATGCGCCAGCCGGCGGAGAAGGACGGGAAGAACCCGAAGCGGTTCCCCTTGGCGAACCGGCTCGACCCGTCGTAGCGCGCGTTGGCCTCGAACAGGTAGCGCCCTCGGTAGGAGTAGTTGAACCGGCCGAACGCCGAGCGCAACGCCCACTCGTTGTCCCCGCCCCAGTTGTTGTCGAACTGGGCGTTCCCAAGATCGATCTGCCGCAAATCGTTGTTGTAGAACTGCTGACGGTTCGCTCCGAACCAGTCGTTGGCCTGGTGGATTTGCTCGTACCCCAGTACGCCGGAGAGGCCGTGGGCGTCCGCGAAGGTGTGCCCATACTTGAGCAGGGCCCGGAGCGTGAGCTGCTGCCCGTCGTTGATGTCGCGCCAGAGCTGATTGGGCCCCCACTGCATACGGACGACGGCCGGGTTGTTGTAGTCGCGGAACGCCTGCTGCGTGCGGAACTCGGTGTTCGTATAGTGGTCGTAGCGTACCGAGGCGGTGGTTTGGATCTCCGCCCAGCCAGGCAGAATCTTGTAGTTGAACCGGCCGGTGACCGTCCCCTGCCAGGTGGCCCGCTGGCGGTCGCCGCTCTCCTCGGCATAGACGAGGGGATTGCGGTTCGTGTCGCTCCACCCCCACGTGCCGTCCGGGTACTGTGCCACGACGGTGGGGGGGGTGTCGTGGATCAGGTAGAAGGTGGACTCCCAATTCAGCGAAGGGTTGATCGTCCACCTCCGGCTGCCGGCGACGTCCAGGCCGGCGCTGATCCGGTCCGACGGGTTGAAGTCGGTGTTCAGCCGCACGGCGTGACGGGTGGCTCCCGTGGTCGGCATCAGGCCGCCCTCGCGCATGTAGTTCAGCGAGAGGGCGTAGCGCGTCGCCTGATTGCCGCCCGTCACTCGCACGGTATGATCCTGGAGCGGCGCCGGATGGTAAAACAGGCCGACCCAGTCGGTGTTCGGGTAGTGCAGTGGGTCATCGCCCGCGAGCGTGCGCTGGATATACGCATCGGAGTACTTGGGCGCGAGGCCGGCGTTGACGTACGCGACGTTGGTCAATCGCATGTGATCGGCGATGCTCACGCGTTGCGGGAAGGTCGTGATGTTCTGCGTCCCGAAGGAGCCGTCGTACGTGATCTGCACACCTTCCGTCACACTGGCGTGCTTCGTCGTGATGAGAATCACGCCATTGGCCGCGCGCGAGCCGTAGATCGCCGCCGAGGACGCGTCTTTCAGCACCGAGATGTTCTCGATGTCCTGGAGGTCCACGGCGTCCATGGTGCCCTCGATGCCGTCAACCAACACCAGTGGACGCGACGCGGCCTTGCTCTGGAACGCCCCGGCGTCGCTGCCTCTGCCCAGCGTCCCCTGCCCGCGGACCAGGATGTCGGCCGCGTTCAGGCCCGGCTGCCCACCCATATCAACTACCTCGAGCCCCGGCGAGAGACCCTGGAGCGCCTGCGACACGGTCGGGACCGGCAGCTTCGCCAGCTCCGCGCCGCTCACCGCGCCGACGGCGCCGGTGAGGTTCACCTTCTGCTGCGTCCCGTACCCCACGACCACGATCCCCTCCAAGGCGACGGCGGTCACCTGGAGTTGGAAGTCGGCCGTGACGGTCCCTTCCGCCGGCACGATGACGGCCTGGGCCCGGGCACTGTAGCCCAGCCGCTTGACGCGAACGACGGCCGCGCCGGCCGGCACGCCGCTGATCCGATAGCTACCATCGGGATCCGAGCGCGCGTCGAGGTTCGTTCCCTCGACGACAACCTGCGCGCTGGCGAGGGGCGCGCCCGCGTCGCCGGTGATCCGGCCCGTGATCGTCCCCTGCTCTTGCGCCGAGGCCTGGGCGACGGCGAGCCACGAAACCAACGGGCACACCACCGTCACCGACCGCAATGCTGAACCGATTGTTGGACGCTTCATGGCGGCATCCGGGTGAATGGATGGAAGAATGGTTCGGGGTGCGGGAGGAGAGAGGCTGCGGCACGCTCGCGGCTCCATCGCGCACGACCGTGCGCGCAGTGGCGGCTGCGATTGGTGCGTAAGCCGGGCGCGTTGCTCTGATTGCGCCTGCCGGGCTGTGTACTCACCGGTTAAACGTTCCTGAACCGTAGTTGATCTGGTTCAGGCGATATGATACGCCTCCGGCGACGGTCCGCAAGGAGGGGGGGCCTCACCCTCCCGCGTGCTACTGTGGCCCGGTAATCGGCGCTCCGGCGATGGGCCAGCCGTCCCAGGACCAACAGAGCGGCCGGATCTGGAGGGTCCGCGGAATCGCCAGCGGCGCCCCGGGCGAGGCCGATCCCGCGGCGACGTTGACGTAGTGGTGGACGATGTAGTGACGGCCACGCTCGGCCAGGATGGCGTTGTGGCCCGGGCCTGCAATCATTCCGCTGCCTGCGAGCACGAGCGTGCCGCCGCCCGCGGTCATGGGCACGCCGTCCCGGTCGGTGTACGGACCCGTGACGGAGGTGGACCGCCCTACGCGGACGTTGTACGTGCTGTGGGCGCCCCGGCAACAGGCGTCGAAGGAGACGAACAGGTAGTAGGAGCCCTCGTGCCGGATGATGTACGCCCCCTCGATGGCCTGGTTGTCGCGCGGTCCGCGCACCGCATCCACACCGGCGCGAGCGGCGAGGGAGTATATCGTCGTGTCCTCGGATGACAGCATGCCGGTGCGCGCCTCAATGCGACGCATCTTGATCCCGCCCCAGAAGGAGCCCCAGGCCAACCAGACGCGGCCCTGGTCCTCCACGACGATGGCAGGGTCGATGGCGTTGAACGGGTCGCGGCCGGGGTTGGATTCGAGCACTTTGCCCTGATCCACCCAGCGATAGTCAGAGCTGTCGCGGTCGAGTGTGCGGTTGGTAGCGAGGCCGATGACGGAACGCTGGCCGCCGAACGTCGAGAGCGCGTAGTACAGGTGGTAGCGGCCGTTGAAATACGAGATGTCGGGCGCCCACGGAAGGCGGGTGCCCGGGACCGCGCGCTCCGCCCAGCTCGGGAGCGGTGTGTCGAAGACGGTACCCACGCGCTCCCACTTCCAGAGATCATCGGAGCGCCGAATCTCGACTCCCGGACCGGTGGAAAAGATGTAGTACCGGCTGCCCGCCTTGATGATGGCGGGGTCCGGCACGTTCCGCACGTCGCCCACCTGCGCCGGGACGGGGACGGCGCCCGCCGCCCACGCCAGCGTCGCGAGCCCAATGGCGCGTGGCGCCGTCAACCCGCGTCTCAGTCGGCCGCCGTGGACCCGACGGTTCGCGGTGTCGCGGCGGGAGGCGCCGTGGTCTGGGCGACGACCAGCTCGGCTTTCAGATATACCTTGCGCGGCGCAGCCGGACCGGCACCTTCGATCTCCGCGTGGAGGATCTCGGCCGCGGTCCGTCCCACCTCGAACTTGGGTACGTGGATTGTGGTGAGGCGCGAGGCTGGCGGGAGGAAATCCAAGAGCTGGAGGTCGTCGAATCCGATGACGGAGACGTCCGTCGGCACACGCAGACCCACCTCATCCAAAGCGCGGCAGAGTCCCAGAGCGCACAAGTCGTTGTAGCACGTGACCGCAGTCGGCCGGTCCTCTGGCTGCCGGTCCCGGAAGTACTCGAGGCCCGCCTGGTACCCCTGCTCGAGGCTGTTCCCTGCCGGCACGACGAGGTCGCCCGAGAAGACGAGCCGGGACTCGCTGTAGGCTCGTCGCACTCCCTCGAGCCGTTCCTGGCTGTGGAGCGAGTACTCCGGGCCCACGAAGTGCGCGATATGGACGTGGCCCAAGTCCATGAGGTGGCGCGCGGCCGCCTTGGCACCCTCCACGTTGTCGACGTCCACCAGATTCGCCTGGATACCGCGGATCTCCTCCAAGAGGACGAAACTGATGTTCCGCCGCTTCATGTCGAAGATGTGGGAGAGATCGGTTTCGTCGTCCAAGACCGGCGTCAGCAGGATCCCGTCCACGTCCCTGAGCGTGAACAAGCGAATGATCCGCTGCTCGGCCCGGAAATCGCCCTCGCTGGCCGCGACGAGAAGGACGTAGCCCCGCTCGCGCAGGTAGCTCTCCGCACCGGCCACGACCTCGCTGAAGTAGGGATTGGCGATCTCGCGCTGGACGAAGGCGATGCTACGGGGACCCTCGGTGTGGAGGCGTCCCCGTGCGCCGGGGCGGGGGCGGTAGCTCAGCCGCCGCATCGCCTCGAGCACCTCCTCCCGCGTCCGCTCATTCACCGTGCTCTTGTCGTTCAGCACCGCGGAAACGGTCGCCTTCGACACGCCGGCGAGGTCCGCAACGTCCTGTATTGTGGGTCGGGCCACGCTCATCCCCTCGAAGCCGCGCGACTTGAACCTATTTGAACTTGTTCGCAGGTGCAACAAGTTCGTAAGGCCGCCTTTCGCGAAGGCTTGTCAGCCCGTGAAATACAAATAGCCGGCCAGGATGACGGCCAGGACCACGGCGGAGGCGGCGACCTCGCGCCACCCCCAGCTGGCGTGGGATGCGGCGCGATGTTCCGCCGTGATCGTGCCAAACGAGAGATTCTCGATTCTCGGGTAATCGGGCGGCGCCGTCATGTAGCTGACGCCGACCATGACGATGGCAGAGATGATCGTGATGAGGATACTGAAGTACTGGAAGTTGATGTTGTTGATGACCCAGAGAAACGAGCCTTCGGGATAGCTCGCGAGCAGGCCAAGGGTGATCGGCGTGTCCGTCAGCATGCGGAACAGCCCGACGACGAAGCCGATGACCATCGCCCACAAGCAGCCCTGGGAATTGAGCCGCTTCCAGAAGACGCCGAAGAAAAACGCCACGAATATCGGCGGCGCGAGATAGCCTTGCACGGATTGCAGATAGTTGTAGAGGCCCGTGGCGCCCTTGACGACCGGAATCCACGCGATCGCGATGAGCACCATGATCCCCGTCGCAATGCGGCCCATGCGCACGATCTCATGCTGGCTGGCGTGGGGCCGCAGCTTCTCGTAGATGTCTACGGTGAACAGGGTGGAGCAGGCGTTGAATACCCCCGCCAGTGAGCCCATCAGCGCGGACAGCAGGCCCGCCACGACAATACCGCGTAAGCCCGGTGGCAGGAGGTGTTCGACCATCAGCGGGAAGGCGCCTTGAGCGGCAGCGGTGGCCCTCCCGGTGGCGGCATCGTACACCACCGCCAGTCCGGGCACCTTGCCGCTCTTGGCGAGCGCGAAGCAAATCAAACCGGGGATGATGAACAGGTAGACGGGGAACAGCTTCAGCACCGCGGCGAAGATGCTGCCGCGGCGCGCGACTTGTTCGTTGGGAGCGCCCAGCGCGCGTTGCACGATGTACTGGTCCGTGCACCAGTACCACAGGCCGATCACCGGCGCGCAGATCGCCATGCCCAGCCACGGGAAGTTCTGATTGAAGTACCAGGCCTGCCGCACCGTTTCCCCCGCGGCGTTCCGTTCCCAGACCGGCGCCCACGTGCTCGCAACCCCGGGCGGCACCAGCGGTTTCCAGAGGTTGAACATGTCGGAGCCCGCGAGCTCCTTGAGCTGGGCCCAGCCGCCCAGCTGCACGAGCCCGTACACCGTCAGCAGCGCCGACCCGACGATGAGGACGGTGACCTGGACGGCGTCGTTGTAGGCGACCGCGCGCATCCCGCCGAGCGCGGTGTAGAGACCCGTCAAGGCAATCACCAGCACCGAACCGATCCAGAAGCTGTCGATATGTACGAAGCCCAGGTCCAGGCGCAATCCCGGTAACAGCGTGCCGAACACCACACCACCGGCGAAGATGCCGACCGCGATCTTCGATACAATGAACGTGACCAGCGACACGATCGACAGGACGTAGCGCGACGCGGTGGAGAAGCGCCGCTCCAGGAACTCCGGCATCGTGAACACGAGCGAGCGCGCGTAGAAGGGCACGAACACCCACGCGAGCACCAGCAGGCACCATGCGTGAAACTCGTAGTGCGCCAGCGCCACGCCGTCTCTCGCCCCTGAGCCGGCGAGGCCCACGATGTGTTCCGATCCGATGTTCGAGGCGAAAATGGACGCGCCGATGATCCACCACCCGAGATTGCGTCCGGCGAGGAAGTAGTCGGCGGCTTCGTCCTTGCCCTTCTTGATGACCCACCACGCCACGCATGAGAGCAGGCCGAAGTACAGGGCGATCATCAGCCAGTCGATCCCGGTCAGCACGGATGAAGGGGCCGTCGATGGAGTCATGGTTTCTGCCCGTAAGAGGCGTGGTCGCCGTGTTTGCGGAAGTAGTGTCGATCGATGAGATACGTGGGCGGGCGCGGCGCGTTCGGTGCCGCCGCGCGCTCCGCGAGATCCATGCGGGCGAGGAGTTCCAGGACCCGCGCGCGCTCGATCGCCTCGAACGGATCGGCGCCCCAGGCGAACGGGCCGTGGTTCGCCACCAGCACGGCACTGATCTCGTCGGGATCGATCCGTCCGGCGCGGAACGTCTCGACGATCACGCGGCCCGTGTTCTTCTCGTAGTCCACCGTCACTTCCTCTTCGCGCAGCGGCCGGGTGACGGGAACATCGCCCCGGAAATAGTCCGCGTGCGTCGTCCCCATGCAGCGCACGGGAAGGCTTGCCTGCGCCAGCGTCGTGGCCGCTTCGGAGTGCGTGTGGACGATCCCGCCGCAGCGAAACGCGCGATACAGCTCGAGGTGCGTCGGCGTATCCGACGAGGGACGCAGCTT
>WNFW01031153.1_pt1 | contig 10851 bp, 13 predicted proteins | sample 5400131 | NCBI WGS metagenome assembly WNFW01 (sample SAMN13153362, study PRJNA577476) | soil metagenome | isolation source: 20 cm soil or saprolite under grassland replicate 1 | place: USA:California | collected 2016-06-15
AGACGACGGCGTGCGCCACAGCGTTCGCGTCGGGGAGGTGATCGACTTCGAGATCGAGGACATCGTGCCCTTTGGTGTCGAGACCGGAGAGCCGGTTCGCTTTGCCGGGATGTTCCATCCGGTGGCGTCTGACTTGACGATCGCGGAGGCGACCCGCTCGCGAATCAACGCCTTCGGGATCGAGTACGAAGGCAAGACAGGCCTCTCGACCTCCGAGTTCTCTTGGGCGGCCTGAACAGGTGATCGCGCCGGCGCAGGAACATGCGCCGGGCACGGGGCTCGCGCCGCTCTTTGCTGCGGCGCGCGCGCGGCTCGGCCTGATCACCCTGCTCTTCGCCCTCGCCGGTACCGGTTGGTGGTGGACGCTCGGCCAGATGCGCGGGATGGACAATGGTCCCTGGACGGGTCTTGGAACGCTGGGTTGGTTCCTGGGCGTCTGGGTCGTGATGATGGCAGCGATGATGTTCCCGTCGGTGGCCCCGACGGTCGCGCTGTACTCGCGTATGGGCGGCGAGCGGACGCCGTTTTCCGCGCTCGTGTTCGCGGCGGGCTATCTCGTCACGTGGACCGGCGCCGGGGTGTTCGCCTTTTCGATTGCGTTCGGCGGACATCGACTCGCGGGCGATGTGCTCGCCTGGGATCGCGCAGGCCGCTGGGTGGCAGGTGTAACGCTCGTCCTCGCAGCGGTCTATGAGCTGACGCCGCTGAAGGACGTCTGCCTGGGGAAGTGCCGGAGCCCTCTCGGCCTGCTGCTCCGCCAGTGGAGCGGCGGCCGGTCAGGTGCCGTGCGGATGGGCATGAAAAACGGCGCTTGGTGTGTCGGGTGCTGCTGGGCACTGATGGCGTCGCTCTTCGCGCTCGGGGTCATGAGCATCACCTGGATGGCCGTCGTCGCAGGCCTGATCGCGGCCGAGAAGACCATCCCGTGGCGCCGCGTCGCGATCTACGGGACAGCGGCGATTCTTCTCGCGCTCGGTGTGCTGCTGTTCACATCGCCCAAGGCGATTCCGGGTCTCACGATCCCTGGTGGTAATCCGATGAATCAAAAGATGAACCAAAAGATGAACCAATAAGCGCGTCACCGAGCCCACTCGGAGCGCAAGCCCACCCCTCGAAGATCGGTTCTATCGCGGTAGCTTGTATCCCGCATTCCCGGGTCCTAACTCTCGCCCTTCCGGTCTAGGTGAAAAGGAGCTCTCCATGCAGAAGAGGTTGGTCACGCGCTACGCGATGCAGTCGGCCGAGGCGGCCGATGAGAACCAGCGAAGAGTGGAAGGCGTCTTCGCCGAACTGGACGCGAGCACGCCTGACAACGTCAGCTACATCGTCCTCCGGCTCGCTGATGATTCCTTTGTGCACGTGTCATTCCACGATCACGGCGATGACGAGATAAACCCGATCGCTTCGACGGCTGCCTTTGCGCATTTTCAGCAGGACCACGCTGATCGTCGAGAAGGTGGCGTCGACCAGCAGACCGCAACGCTGGTCGGTGCCTACATCACGACGATCGACTGACGCGAAGACCGGTGCCTAGAGCAGCGTCATTTCCGGCTGGCGCGGTGCAGCTGAGCTAGATCCCAGCGGCCAACTCATCTAGAACCGCCGCCGTGGCGGCCGGATCGGTGAGCTGTGGATCGTGCGGAGCGAGGAGCTCACGGTAAGACCAGCCGTCTCGCTCTGCTCGAGTAGCGAAGGGTTCGATTGGGTCGCCACCAAGGTCCTGGCCGAGGTCACCGGCGGTGCAGCGGATGAATGCGCGGGGCAGGAGCTCGAGCGCGCCTGTGATACGTACGGCTTCCGCGAAGCTCGCCAGCGGCTGCGTTCGGAGCCGGGCGACGTAGCTTGCCCGGTCGTCCTCCGCGGTCCAGCCCGGCGGCGGTAGGAGCGCAGCCGGAATTGGGACTCGCCACCCGTCGCCGCGCTCGACAGCCGAGGCCCGTGCGATTTCGGCGAACTCGTCCGGCAAAAGATCGAAGGCCGACTGGCCGTCGCAGGGCACCAACGCATCGATGTAGATCACCAACGCGATCCGTTCTGCGGCAAGGTCAGCCGCGCCGCTGACGGGCATCCCCCCCGTAGCTATGACCGCACAGCACCACTTCGTGGAGATCCTCCAACTCGAGCACCGCGACGACGTCCTCCACGTGGGTGGCGAGCCCTACCTCAGGTCGGCCCAAGTGCTCGCGCTCGCCCATGCCTGTCAGCGTTGGCGTTAAGACGTCATGCCCCCGCTCGCGAAGCACGCGGGCCACTGCCGCCCACTCCCAGCCACCGCCCCAGCCACCGTGCACGATTACGAACGTCGCGATGTCCGGATTCTCTCACGCTGTCCAGCGCGTCGAGAACTCCCTTGGGTCAGCCCACGCTTTGCTGTACGGGCTCGTGGTGCTGCGGCCACTCTTCATGCTGCGCGATGCGTTTGGGCAGCGAGACCGAGAAGGTTGTGCCTTTGCCCTCAGTGCTGTCAAAACCGATCGAGCCGCCGTGGCTTTCGATGATTGCTTGCGCGATCGTTAGTCCCAGGCCTGTGCCGGGGACGTGGTTGGCGCTCGCGGTTGTGCTGCGGAAGAAGCGTTCGAACAGACGCTCCTGCTCTGAGGCTGGGATGCCGTACCCGGTGTCTGTCACGTGCAGCGTGTAGGCGGTGCCGCGATTCTCGATCAGCAGGTGGACCCGTCCCCCCTCCGGGGTGAACTTGATCGCATTGGAGATCAGGTTGTCGAGTGCCTGGAGCTCCACGAGATCGGCGTCGCAGAGCTCGAGTGAAAAGCTGCCGGCGTCAAGCTGGGCGAGGAAGAGCAGGTCTTCCACCATGTGCTGCAGACGCATCGCGTTGCGGCTGACGACCTCGATGTAGCCGGCATCCTCTGCACTGAGCTGATCGGGGCCTGTGCCGAGGAGTTCGAGATAACCGATGATCGAGGTGAGCGGCGTACGCAACTCGTGCGAGACCGTGGCGATGAGTGCGTCGCGCAGGCGATCGAGTTGGCGCTGCTCGGTCACGTCGCGGAGCGTCCAGACCCGGCCGAGGTATTCCTCGTTGCCGTCGATCACCGGAGCCGTGAATCCCTGAAGGTCGCGCCCGTCGCGGGCAAGTTCGAACTCATCGAAGCTCGGCGTGAAGGGGTCGGCAGCGAGTTCCTGCATCCGCCGTGCGTAGCGCTCCGGTTCAGTCGTCCGTTCGGCGATCGAAAGCAGACGCTCGTGGATGGGCCCTTCATCCGCAAGCCCCAGTCCGCTGACAAGTCGACGAAGCGGCCGGTTCGCGATCAGAATCTCGCCCTCCTGGTCGGTCAGACACATGCCGTCGACGGTCGCGTCGATCAGCCCGCGCAACAGCATCGCGTTCCGTTCGAGTTGCTCTTCCGCCCGCTTCAGCTCGGTGATGTCGACGATGAAGCCCTGACGATGGGAACGCTCGCCGTTGTCGACCAAATTCGATGAGTCGCGAACCCAGATGGTCCTGCCGTCCGGGCCCAGCAGCCGGTACTCATACGAGAAGGGTGCTCGAGCGGCAACTGCCGCCGAATAGGCAGCGATCACTTGCTCGCGATCGTCATCGTGCAGGATCCGCCGCCAGAGATTGTCTTCCGCAAGCCACGCCCCCCGCGGATAGCCGATCATCGACTCGACCTGCGGCCCGACATAGGTCAGCCCCTGCTCTTCCGACTCGACATAGACAGCGAGCGGAAGCCCTTCGACAAGCCGCCGGTTCTTGACCTCGCTCACCCGCAGCCGTGTCCCCAGCACGCCCACTCCTGCGCCGATCAGAAGGAACGATGCGAGCCGACCGACGACGAACGCAACCGTCAGCGTCGAACCCTGCTCCGAAGCCGGCACCAGGAAGAGCGCGAACGCGAGCACCGCAGCAACAGACCCGGCCGTGACCCCGAATTCGAACGCGAGCAACGCAACCCACGGCAAGAACATCGCCGATCCCACCGCCTGCGAGTCCTTCGAGAAATAGGCCACCGCCATGGTCGCAGCCAACCCCACAGCCGAAACCGCCACAACCGCCCGTCGGTCGGCGAAGAACCGACTCGTGAGCCCACGCAGGCGCCAAATCAGCATCCCAGCTGTTATCGGCGGGTGGCGCGCCGACCTAGAGGACTAAATCGTCCGAATCAACGGGCGCAGAATCGAACCCGAGCTCGAAGCGGCTCCTTTGCTGACCAGAGACTTGATGTGGCCGTAGAACACCATCTCTCGTGGCGCTCGAGCCCAGTCGTCGTCGCGCCGGCAACAGTGACGGTTTTCGCTGACAGTCCGCGTGCCGCCGCAGCCAACGGCGATTTGCGCAATCCAGATGGAGAGCAGCCCGCCGAAGGCGATGACGCGCCGCTGCATCGGCCGATTCTGCGCGCCCGTTTGCAGCCCGTAGACTCGCCGTGTGAGTCCAGTACTCCGCATCGTGCTGCGCATCCTCGGGATCGGCGCCCTCGTCGCCGGCGGGCTCGCCGTTGCGGTCGGGGCACTGGCCGCAGCGATCCTCATCGGTCCGCTGATTTTCTGGCTCGCCTGGAACGTGCTCAACTTTGCATCCGCGGTGGGGCTTCCGGAGCTGGGCTTCTGGAGCATCGTTCTCGCGACGCTGTTCCTCATCGTCGGCTGGTTCGGCAAGGTGGTGATCACGGCCATCGTCTTCCTCGTCGACCCCTCCTGGTTCCACGGTGCTGCTCGAGTTCGCTGGCCGGAGCCCACGTTCCGGAATTTCGTCGCCGTTGTCCTGCTCGCGCTGCTGGCGTCGCGACCGCAGGCGCATGCGCACGAACGCACGCGCCGGAGAAAACACTGAACTTTCGCCGATCCGCTTAGAGCTCGGCGCGCCGGCTACGAGCCCTCGGCCTCGGGGAGCCTCTGCGCTATCTCCCAGATATGGCCGTCGGGATCCGTGAAGCTGGCAGTGCGCATTCCCCATTCCCGGTTCATCGGGCCGTTGAGCAGTTCGACGGCATGCGTCGCCAGCTCCGCGCACACCGCATCCCCGTCATCCACCCAGATGGTCAGCTGGAAGCGCGACCCGGCCTCGCGACTCGCGACCGCTCCGGGATCGATCAGCTCGCGTGCCGCCGGAATCCTGAGCAGGTTGATGATCGTGTTGTCGAACTTGAACCCCGCGGAGTCCTCGTCTTCGTAAATCGCCGACAGGTCGAAGACCTCCTCGTAGAACGACTGCGACCGTCGGGGGTCTTCGACAAACAGGGTGATGGCCCCAACATTCTTCAGCGACACGCTCACTTCAGCACCTCTTTCGTGGGCTTGACCAGGAGTTCTGGTTGAACCGAACTAGGACCGTCCGGACCGGGCGAAATCATCTCTTCGGCCTGACTTTCAGTCGTCAGGCGGAAGCGGCGAACCGACGTTGACTTGGCCGTGAGCCCGGAAGATGGCTTCCAGCTGCTCGGGCGAGGGTCGTGGTGTCCCGCTCGGCGGCAGTGTCGGCGCCAGCGCCGGTACCGAACCGTCGCGTACCAGTCGCTCGAGCCCCGCCGGCGTACTTACCACGAGCACTCGTGCCGTGTCGCTATCTACGCGGAAGGTGTGCGCGACCCCCATCGGTACTACGGCGGCCGCGCCCGGCACGAGTTCGAACCGCTGCTCGCCGGCCAGCACCGTCAGCCGTCCCTCCTGCACGATGTAACTCTCGTCCTGCGGATGCGTGTGAAGTGGTGGCGAAGCGTGGCGCGGAAAGAGGAATTCGATCAACGCAAAGCGCCCGTCGCTCGCCTCGCCCGGCACCTTGATCGTCGCCAGGGTGCCGAGGAACCAGAGCTGCTCACCCTCCCCCGAACCTGACCAAGTTGCCGCCGCGCTCACCTCGCTGCTCACTTCGGTGACCTCGTCCGTCTGTTATGTCGCGTACTCGTCGAACTGCGGCAGGTCGTCGGTGATCTCGAACCACGGTGCCTTGGAGCCGACGAAGATGTGTTTTGTCGGACGGATGGTAGGAGCATCGACCAACGACCCCATGGCGACGTGCACAAACGCGCCGTCCCGCACCACAGAGAAGAGGAAGGATCCGCACGCCGCGCAGCGCGTGTCGTTGAGGTCTTCTTCTCCGAAAACAGCGACGTCATTCAGACCCTCCGTGATCGTGAGCTTCTCCCGCTCGATACCGGCAAACGCCTTGAACGCGGATCCGGTCGCTGCCCGACATTCCGAGCAGTGACAGTTCGTGGCGTACAGGAACGCATCGGAAACCTCGTAGCGAACCGCCCCGCACCGACCCTTTCCTGCAAGTACGCGGTTGCTCGCCTTCGTCTCGGATGACGTCATCTATCGGCCCTCTTGCTGACGCCGCTTCCAGTCGGCGAGCGTTCCCGGATCGTGACTTCGCTTCCACTCTTCGAGGGCACGATTCTTGTGCTTAAGACCGAAGTAGCGGCCGGGAAACCACCACTTGACGGCACGGCCGAGCGCGGTGCGTCTGCACCAGCAGTCAGGGTCGCAGGCGCACTGGCGACTGCGAGGGTTGTGGATTCGCCCTAGAAGGCTCCGCACGATCCACCGAGCTTACCCCCGTGACGGGATTCCTATGGGAGGGGTAGCTCCCCTCCACCGTCGATGCAGTCGGCGAGGTACAGGGCTATGCCGAGGTCGCCGGTCCAGAAGCGGCCGCGCCCGTAGTTCGACCGGCTGTTCTCCACCTGGCCTGCAGCGTGCATCGCGAACGCGCGCGCTCGCTCGAGCCACCGTTCGTCTCCCGTGCGCTCGAGCAGCGCCAAGAATGCGTATCCGTTCCCAGCTGTGCCGTGGCAAAGGCCTGCGCCCTTTCGGAGCGGCCCGGCCTGCCACGTCAACTCGCCGCCCGCAACAGCAAGCTCCTCGTCAAGGAGGTGGGCGAGAGTCGCGACGATCCCCGGCGCGCCATGGCACCACTGCGTGCGGATCCGGCGATCGCGGTTTGCGTCGACCAATCCCTTCCCCTCCTCCGGCGGCCAGTTGACGAGCCCGTCCTCCTCGACGGCAAAGCGCTGGAGGGTCTCCGAGACTCTCGTGACATCGCCGAGCGCAAGCACAACCCCTGCGAACCCGTGTGCCGGACCGAGCAAACGGCTGCTTCGCCCGGACAGTTGCTGCGTCCACAAGCCTTCCGTGTCACGTCGACTGTGCAACCACTCGATGCTCACCGTCACGTCGAGTCCGAGCTCGCGACCCGCGAGAATCGTGCCGGGACTACCCCACATCAATTCGCAACGTTCGTCGCGCGCGTTCGCCGCGATCAGCTCCGTCAGCCGCTCGACATTGCCCTGCGACGCTGAGAGCCTCTGCAACACCAGCCGGATTCCCGTCTCGCCCATCCAAAGGCTGCGCTCGGCATCCTTGTCAGGGAAATCTGATGGGGCATCGACGGAACGCTCCAAATACGGGACGTAGTCCCGCTGTAACTCGACGAAGCCACGCTGCGCGAGGCGGTAGAGCGCATCCACGACCCCCGCACCTCCGTCATACACCGTCCGCAACTGCGTCGACGTGTCCTCGCCCTCGACGAAGTCCAACGGATGCATCGGCCAACCATCGTCGAATGCACTTTCCGCGTCGGCAACGATGGAGGCGATCGCCGCCCGTGCCCTTTCAGCGCGCCACGATTCGTCCGCGAGCGCCTCGTGCACTTCGGGCGAAAACAGCATCGGGCGAGTCTATTGACGACCTCACAGATATCTGGCTGCGGAGACTGATTGCAAGATCGTGACTCAACGTGATCGGGACTTGGCTTGTATCGCGCACCCCAGGCGAGGTCCATAAGGCGCGGCGATGTTCCAACACGAAGCCTTATTCGTTTTCGCACAACCTGGTTATTAGGTTGCCCGCGGCAGGGTCGATATCCCATGAAACGACAGGGACCCGGATGAAGGGGTGTCGCAGCTCTAGTCCGGGAAGCTCGCCGCTTCTTTCGTCCCTGGCCCTCCCGCGGAAGGGCGGCTTCTCCAACCGCCCTTCTGCCTCTTCAGATCAGCGGTGGGTCAAGAATCCTCTTTAACGTTTCAGTGCTCCGACCACAACAATGAGAGAACTACATGGGCTCGGGTCATTGCCAATTGCGAGGGATCGAACACACGGCCGATGCGAGGATGCGGCCGTGGCAGCTTTTGGGGTACGGCGAGCGCGGCCGGAGGACGCGCGGGCACTGGCGGAGCTGTTCGCGGCTGTCGCCGCGGAGCGTGATGGGATCACGACGGAGCCGCCGGTCGACGTCGACGCGCGGACGAGGCAGTTCGCGGCCTCGATCGAAGGCACGATCGTCGCCGTCGCCGCCGGCGAGCTCATCGGGTCGCTGCACGTTGACGCAGCCCGCTCCGGAGTCGGCGAGCTCGGGATGGCAGTCTCGCTGCGGTGGCGCGGCCGTGGCGTCGGGTCGGCGCTGCTTGGCGCCGCGATCGAGAAGGCGCGCAGCGAGGGGCTGCACAAGCTCTCGCTAGAGGTATTCCCCCACAACGACGCGGCGATCGCGCTCTACCGCAAATTCGGGTTCGTCGACGAGGGCCGCCGCTTGAAGCACTACCGCCGCGCGAGCGGTGAGCTCTGGGACTCGATCGTGATGGGCCTTTCCCTGTGAAGCGCTCGTCCCGCCGCTCGGCGCGGGACGAGCGCATCTCTGACGGTCGTGCTCAGTTCTTGCTGAACTCGAGCACGTCGGCGTTGAACTGATCCTTGTGTGTGGTCGTGAGGCCGTGCGGAGCACGCGGGTAGACCTTCAGCTCTGCGCCGTCGACGATCTTCGAGGAGAGGAGCGCAGAGTCGGCGATCGGGACGATCTGATCGTCGTCGCCATGAATGATCAGCGTTCGTCGGGGATGCCCAGGTCAGGGCCGAGCTTTTCTCGCCCCCACAAGGCGAGGATGATCCCGTTGCCCTGAAAGAACGCGGTTTCCTCTACCTCCAGCGCAGGCCGCCAGCCAAGCGCCGCGTAAAACGCCTTCGCCCGGGCGTAGTCCGACACACCGAGAGTCACGAGCGTTACCCGCTGGTCCACGTGCTGAAAGTTAACCGAGACCGGCCGCGGGTCCGGGCTAAATGATGTCCCACGGCACCGACGCGTACGCGTCGGCAATTGTCTCCATGCGCCGGGCCTGCATTGGAAGGCTCATGCCGTCCACCTCACTGACAGCCGCAACGCCGCGCGCGTTCGAAAGAAATGCGCCCTCGAACGATGCGATGTCGCGAAGTCGTACCGGCGCGCACCGTGTCGGCACGCCCAACTCGACCAACTTGCGCTCGAGCAACTGCATGGTGATTCCGTGCAGGAAAGGCGCAGCCGGCCACACGACGTCGGACCCGTCGAAGAACCCGATGTTGGCGATCGAGCTTTCCGAGATGATCCCGTCCGGTGTTGTCAGCAGCGCATCGTCGAAGCCGTTCCGCCGCGCGAGCCGGAAGTAGAAGCCCTGCCCTGTGGCGAGGTGCTTTAGGTACGCGTCGGGTCGCTGGTGGCGCACCGACAGTAGGCGCTGCGGTGTCGAGACGCCGCCGGGCTGCTTGACGGTGACCATGATCGTCGGTTCGTCGTCGGACTCGAACGCGTAGACGCGGACTGACGCGTCCTCGACGTTCCGAAGCGCGTGCCGTATGAGCTCGCGGACGCGCTTGCCGTCGAGCTCGGCCTCGAAGAGCTCTCTGTTCGCCGCCTCTAACCTCGCGAGATGGAGCGCCAGCCCGCGGGTCCGACGAGCGCGGACCTGCATGGCCGTGAAGTGACCGAAAGCCGACGCGGTCGACCACAGCGTCTCGGCGCTAGGGGAATATCCGTCGATCTCGATGTGCAGTGGGTTCTCGATTCAGGATTGCCTAGACGTTGACCAATTTTCCCGGCTTGAGGTGAGTAACCGCGTCCGAGCGACAGCACGCTTGCGCAGGCGGCCGGGCTGTGCCTCAGCCCGAACCCGGCTTGTCGTCGTATGGATCTTGAAGAAACGGCGCGTCCAGATTCCCGGAGTGTCGCTGCAGCCGTGCGACGAACCGCTGCTGCTCACGCAGCGCTTGCCGCTGGCGCAGAAGGATCTCGTACTCCTCGCCTTGAGGGCCAGGCCCGGGCGGTTTCGGTGCGTCCTGGCGAAGCAACCGACTGATCAGCCGTCTCACAGCGGCATCGCATAGAGAGTTTACGCCGTGTCGCCCACCGCTTACGCCACCGCAGTTCAATCCTCGAGGGACATTCACTGGCGCAGCTGACCGTGCTCGTCCCCGCCCTGGGCTGCACGGCTAGGTTTTCTCGTGAACCGGTGTGGACTGACTCGATCATCGCCGCGGGCGCGATCGGCGCGATCGTCTGGATCGATGGCGAGGCCGAGCCTGCCGGCTTCGCGAACCTCGAGACGCACGAGCCGATGATGCCGCAGCACCGCACGCGGGTCGGCAGCATCGACAAGGCCTACATGGCGCTCGTTGCCGTGACGGTCTTCGACGACCTCGACGTCCAGGCGGCCCGCTGGGTGCCGCAGCTTGATGAGCGGATCACGCTGCGTCATCTGCTCTCGCACCGCAGCGGCCTCTTCGACTACATGTGGGACGGCGAAACGTATGAGCGACTTGCGTTCGGCCCACCTGCACTCTCGGATCCAGAAGCGTTTCTGCAGGCTTCGCTTCGGTACCCGCTGCGCAATTTCGGCGACGTTTCGTACTCGAGCTCGAACTATGCCGCTCTCGATGTGATCCTTGAGCGCGCGACCGGAGACTCGCTCGGTGACCTCCTGCAGAAGCATGTATTCGAGCCGTACGGGCTCCAGCGCACGACGTTCCAAACTGGGCTCGACCTGCCGCCTGAGGTCGCGCACGGCTATGCGCTTAAGGGTGGCACCTTTCCTGCCGTCGACTCACCGCGTGACGTGTCTGCGTATTGGTCCGACCGCTCGA
>WNFW01005346.1_pt1 | contig 10850 bp, 6 predicted proteins | sample 5400131 | NCBI WGS metagenome assembly WNFW01 (sample SAMN13153362, study PRJNA577476) | soil metagenome | isolation source: 20 cm soil or saprolite under grassland replicate 1 | place: USA:California | collected 2016-06-15
CGCGCTCCAGCGCGCCGGCAGCGTGGCGAGCGCATGCCAAGTCGGATCCGCCGCGCCTTGCGGCGCACGCGTCCACGCCAGCAGCACGCGATCGGTGAAACCTGCGCCTCCCAGCCGATAAAGCAGGACGCGCGCCTCGTGCTCGCTCCCACTCGTTGAAATCTGCCACCAACCGTCGGCCATCGAGGCTAGCCGCTCATACTCGGCATTGGTGAGCCGCAAGCGCTCGCGCAGACGTTCGGCATCCTCGACGACCGAGATGCCGAGCGCGCCGAGACGGCGCACGGGATCGGCCGCGAGCGCGAGCGCCGCCTCGAGCTTGACCATGTTGGCGTAGCTCGCAAGCAGCGGCACGCCGCCGAGCACCTGCTCGAGCAGCCCCGTCTCCGTCATCGGCGCGAGCGTCGGCACCGCATGCTTGGCAACGAGGAGCTTGACCATCTCCATGCGCACGCGCTCGCGTGAGAGCTGCTCGAGGCCGGCGCGTCCTTCGATGCAGGCGGCGAGCCCTTTCGGGTCCGGGCTGCCCTCGCCATAGGCGGCGTGGAAGCGGAAGAAGCGCAGGATGCGCAGATAGTCTTCGGCGATGCGCCTGGCCGCGTCGCCGATGAAGCGCACGCGCCGCGCCTCGATATCGGCGAGACCACCGACATAGTCGTGGACAGTCCCGTCCCGGGACAGCGACAGCGCGTTGATGGTGAAATCGCGGCGCTCGGCGTCGCGCTTCCAGTCGCGCCCGAAGACGACTTTCGCATGCCGCCCGAACGTCTCGACGTCCTCGCGCAAGGTTGTCACTTCGAACGGCTGTCCGGCGCCCGCCGCCTCTACCCGGCGGATCACTTCAGCCGGGGGCGCGGTGGTGGCGATGTCGATGTCGCCATGCGGTTCGCCGAGGAGCGCGTTGCGCACTGCGCCGCCGACGATGCGCGCTTCCTCGCCGTCGCCGTCGAGCGCGGCGAGAATGTCGCGCAGCGGCGCCTCTCGAAGCCAAGCGGCGTCGACGCGTCGCGTCACTTCGTCTTGCCCGGCACCAAATGGCCGTCCTCCATATGCGCCGGAACATAGGTCGAGCCCGTCGGCGACCCGCCCCATTGCGCCAACACGATGAAACTGCCGATCACGAGCACGAACGCCACGAGCAGCAACCAGGCAACGCGCGGCAGGCTCCACGAGTCGGGATGCAGCACGCCCGCGCGCGTTGCCCACAAGAAGACGGCGTAGACGAGGAACGGCGCCAGAAACAGCGCGATCTCGGTAAGGAAGGGGCGGATCATCGCTCTGCTGTCCCGGGCGTGGGCCTCAAGTCAACGGCGCTCGGTTCCGCGCTTGGCACAATGCACTGATTCTATCTCGGCGAAATCCACTTTAGCCTTCATAAATCCGCTCGTACAAATTCCGCAAAATCCCCGCGGTCACGCCCCAGATGTAGCGCTCGCCGAAGGGAATGGCGTAGTACCTGCGGGTCACGCCCTTCCAATCGCGGCTGTGCAACGCGTGGTTCTGTGCGTCCATCAGGAAGGCGAGCGGCACCTCGAAGGCCTCGGCGACTTCCGCCGTGGAAAGCACGAGCTTGTAGTCGGGACGCACGCGCGCGAGCGTCGGCAGGATGCGATAGCCGGAGAAGGTAAGATAGAGGTCGAGGTAGCCGATCGGCTCGATCAGCGCGCGGGCGAGCCCGATCTCCTCCGTGGCTTCGCGCAGCGCGGCATCGGCCGGCGTGCGATCCTGCGGATCGATCTTTCCGCCGGGGAACGCGATCTGCCCGGGATGGCTGGGAAGCTCGGTGCGCAACGTGAGCAAAACGGTGGGCTCGCTGCGGTCGACGACCGGAACGAGGACAGCAGCCGGCCGGGTCGCCTTCACGCCGGCCCGGTCCCACGACACGGGATCGAGATCGAGATCGCCGCGCTTGGCCTGCGCCGTGATATCGTTGAGCGCGGCCGGCACGAGATCGTAGAACAGCGCGCGCGTCACCTTTGCCCAGAGATCGCGGCGAACGTGGAGATACGGCTTGAGCCCGCCGGTCTCCGGCTCGGGCTCAAACCGCAGCGCGTGGCCGCGTCCGCACGTCACCCAGTCATCGACATTGGTGCGGAAATGCAGCAGCTGGCCTTGCTCGCCCTGCTCCGCCTTGAGCTCGACGGCAAGGAACGGCGCGTCTTCGACGATGATCCCGCATTTCTCGACCGGGGTGACGAGGAAATACTTGTCGCCCTCGCGCTTGAGGATCGAGGCGAAGAGCTTCACCAGCGCCGTCCGTCCGATCGGCGTCTTCAGATAGAACCAGGTGCCGTCCGCCGCGATGCGCATGTCGAGGTCGCCGCAAAACGGCGGATTCCACAGGTGCACCGGCGGCGGTCCCTTGCGCGAGGCCTCGCGCGCCACGCCTGCGATGGCGTCGAGCCCGCGCCGCGCCTGTTCCGTCTGCTGCGTCATGGCTTCGATCTGTGCCCGAACTGCTCGCCTATCAAGTGTAGCATTTTCGGCGGCGCAGCCGGCGCGGCAGGGAGCATGCTTTTTCGGATGCGTTGCGGCGCGATCAGCGCGGCCTCCGGCACGACGTCAGATCTCGATGTGGAAGCCCACTTCCAACACCCGGTCATGCGGGAGTTTGAAGAAGTCGGGAGCCCGGCTCGCGATCCGGGTGAGAAACGCGTAGATCGCAAACGGCACCGCCCCCATGGCCGACTTCCTTGCGCGGCGGACCACGATTTCGTGCGCGATATAATAATGCACTTGGTCGAGATCGACCCCGAAGCCATGCATCTTGCAACTCTTGAGCGCTACCGGAATGTCTGGGGTCTGCATGAAGCCGAGCCTAATCTGGATGCGATAGATGCCGTGGCCGAGCGATTCGATGACGTGGCGCTCTGCGAACGGGACCCGCGGGCGCCGGTCGGCAACGAAGGTCAGCAGAATCATGGTCTGCTGCAGCACGCTGTTTTGCTTGACATGGTGCAGCAGGATCGGCGAGGCGCCGTGCGCGACCTTGGTCAGCCACACGCCCACACCCGGCGGTCGCGCCACCACCATCTTCTCGACAGTAGCGATGAACTGGTCGAGCGGCATCGACATCTCCTGCAGGCGATGGCGCACGAGCGAGGAGCCCTGGCGCCAGCAGAGCATCAACCACACCATGGCGCCGCCGACGGTGAGGGGGAACCAGCCGCCCTCGACGATCTTGAGCGAGTTGGACGCGAGGAAGGTCGCGTCGACCGCGCCGAAAACCACGATGATGAAGATGGCGAGCGCGGGCGGCCACTTCCAGCGGCCGATGGCCACGCGATAGAGCAGGATCGTCGTGACCAACATGGTGCCGGACACGGCGATGCCATAGGCGCCTGCCAGATGCTCGGATGTCTTGAACAGCACGACGATCAGCAAGGTGCCGATCATCAACAGCCAGTTCGCCGTCGGAACGTAGATCTGACCGGCTTCGTCGCTCGATGTCGACACGATGCGCATGCGCGGGCAAAGCCCCAGCTGCATCGCCTGCCGCGTGAGCGAGAAGACACCGGAGACGAGCGCCTGAGAGGCGATGATGGTCGCCAGCGCCGCCAAACCGATCAGCGGAATGACCGCCCAATGCGGGGCCAATTTGTAAAACGGGCTGTCGATCGCTTTGGGATCGGTGAGAACGAGCGCGCCCTGGCCGAAATAGTTGAGCAGCAGCGCCGGCAGTACCAGGCCGAACCAGGCTCGGCGAATGGCGGTGGCACCGACGTGGCCCATGTCAGCGTAAAGCGCTTCCGCCCCGGTGAGCGCGAGGAACACGCCGCCCATGACCGCGAACGCGGTGACCGGATTGGCAAGGATAAAGCGCGCCGCCTCGACCGGACTGAGCGCTTTGAGAATTTCAGGCGCTGCCCAGATATTGACGGCGCCGAGCAACCCGATGACCAAGAACCAGGTGACCATGACCGGGCCGAACAGTCGGCCGATGCTCGCGGTTCCCCGGTGCTGTATCATGAACAGCCCGATCAGGATCGCGAGGGTCAGCGGCAAGATGAATTTTTCCAAGTCCGGCGTGACCAGCTTGAGTCCCTCCATGGCAGAGAGCACGGAAATGGCCGGCGTGATGACGCCGTCGCCATAGAGCAGCGCCGCTCCCACAACGCCGAGCAGAACCAGAATCGGAAGTTCGGGCGCCTTCGCAATCCGTTCGGACGCCACCAAGGCCAACAGCGCCAGAATTCCGCCTTCGCCGTCGTTGTCGGCGCGCAGGACGAGAACCACGTATTTGAGCGACACCATCGCCATCAGCGCCCAGAAGATCAGGGAGACGATCCCAAGGACGTCGCCTGCGGTCGGCTCCGGATGGCCGGTGGCGCTCAGCGTGACGGAAAATGTATAGAGCGGGCTCGTCCCGATATCGCCGAACACGATACCGATCGCGGTGAGCGCCAGAAAAAGAGGGCTGCCCTTGTGCAATTCGCTGCCGCCGGACGGGCCGGCACCCGATCGGGTCGCGGTTTTGGCATTCACGGTCCTGCCTCCTTGCACAAAGCGGAAACTTGCCTACTGCCAAGCGCTTGCAGCCTCACGATGAGTTGAGTGCGCCCGCGCCCTTGGTCTGCCATTGTTTGCCTGGAACTTGTGCGGTGACCGGCTGTTTTCACTTGCGGCCTTGATTGTGAGCGAGCTTCTCCCCTGCCCTGCCAAGGCTGGGGCCAAAAAGTGCAAGAAGTTCAAGCATTCAAGACCTGTTGGGCGGCCGGGGCTCTGGGGCGATCGTGACAGACCTGCGCCGAGGCGAGATCGCACCCAGTGAAAAATAGCGTAGTCTTCAGCACTTGTGCGAGATTCGGGCGAAAGCGCTCCGCATTGTCAGGGGCGCGTGGCCCGAATGTTGCACGTTTTTTGGTCAAATCTGACGGACCTTGGCGAGGAGATGCGAACCACCAGCCGGCCCGGGTCGTAGATAGAACAGGTGGATAACAAGGAGTTGACGTCATGGCCGTAGCCGGCGATGGGCTGGAAAAGTTCGAAGACATGATTGTGCGCCAGGCCGAAGCGACCGGCGCGCAGGTCGCTGCCGCCAAGGCCGCGATCGGCAATGTGATCTTCGGGCAGGACCCGGTGGTCGAGCAGGCGCTCATCACCGTGCTGTGTGGCGGTCACGCGCTGCTCATCGGTCTTCCCGGCCTCGCCAAGACCAAGCTGGTCGAGACCATGGGCATCGTGCTTGGACTCGACGCCCGCCGTATCCAGTTCACCCCCGACCTCATGCCGTCCGACATCCTCGGCAGTGAAGTGCTGGACGAGAGCCCCGGCGGCAAGCGCAGCTTCCGGTTCATCCCGGGCCCGATCTTCGGGCAGCTGTTGATGGCCGACGAAATCAACCGCGCGAGCCCGCGCACCCAGTCGGCGTTGCTGCAGGCGATGCAGGAGCACCACGTTACGGTTGCCGGCAACCGTCACGACGTTCCGCGCCCCTTCCACGTGCTCGCCACGCAAAACCCGATCGAGCAGGAGGGGACGTATCCCCTTCCGGAAGCGCAACTCGACCGCTTCCTGATGCAGATCGACGTCTACTATCCCGACCACGAGGCCGAGCGCAAAATCGTGTTCGACACCACCGGCACGGAAGAGAGCAAGCCCAAGCCGACCATGACCGCCGAGGAGCTCTTGGCGGCGCAACGCCTGGTGCGCCGGTTACCGGTCGGCGAATCGGTCGTGGAAGCGATCCTCAACCTCGTGCGCTCGGCTCGCCCCGGGCCCGAAACCGGCGAACTCGGCAAGTTGATCGCCTGGGGTCCAAGCCCGCGCGCGAGCCAGGCGCTGATGTTGGTCGCGCGCGCCCGCGCCCTCATCGACGGACGGCTCTCGCCGTCGATCGACGACGTCATGACGATGGCCGAGCCGATCCTCAAGCACCGCATGGCGCTCACCTTCGCCGCGCGCGCCGACGGCGAGACCATGGAAGGCGTCATCGGTAGGCTCAAGGCGCGCATCGGATAAGGCATGACAACGGCCAGGCAGCGCGCGGATAAGCACGAGATCAGGGCAACGCAGCGCGCGAGCGGCGAGGCCCGCTCGCTCGCGCAAAGCATGCCGCGCCTGATCCTCGAGGCGCGCCGCATCGCCGCCACCGTGATCCATGGGCTGCACGGCCGAAGGCGCCCCGGCCCGGGGGAAAATTTCTGGCAGTACCGGCGCTTCCTCTCGGGAGAGCCCGCGCGCCGCGTCGACTGGCGACGCTCCGCTCGCGATGAACATCTGTATGTGCGCGAACGGGAATGGGAGGCCGCGCATACGGTTTGGCTGTGGCCCGACCGCTCCCCGTCCATGCTGTTTCGCTCGCAACTTGCCCAGGACTCCAAGCTCGACCGATGCCTCGTGGTGGCCTTCGCCCTCGCCGAAATTCTGGTGCAGGCGGGCGAGCGCGTCGGCATACCCGGCCTGATGCGGCCGACCGGCAGCCGCAATGTGTTGGATAAGATGGCGAATGCGATCGTGCACGACGTCGCCGAGCGCCCCAGCCTGCCGCCGCTGTTTGCGCCCTCCTCGCTCGCCGAGATCGTGGTGGTGTCGGATTTCTGGAGCCCGATCGCGCAAGTGCGCGCCACGCTCGCGCAGCTTTCAGGGACGGGTGCGCACGGCCACACCGTGCAGATCGTCGATCCGGCCGAAGAGACGTTTCCCTATTCCGGCCGCGTCGAGTTCATCGAGCCGGAAGGTGCGGGCTCCGTCACCGCCGGCCGCGCCGAGACCTGGAAGGGCGAATACGAGGACCGCGTGGCACGTCACCGCGCGGAAATCCGCGCCGAGACCGACAAAGTCGGCTGGAGCTTCACCATCCATCGCACCGACCGGCCGGCGACCGAATTGTTGCTGGCGCTGCACGCACGCCTGGGCGCGCCGCCCCCGGGCGCGGTGGTCGGCAACCGGTTGAGCATGGCGAGACAACCCGGGAGGCACGCGTGATCGCGGGACTTCCGCTCGGCTTCGCCCAGCCGCTGGTGCTGCTCGCGCTGTTGAGCCTGCCCGTTCTGTGGTGGTTGCTGCGGCTCATTCCGCCGCAGCCGCGCCGCATCGCCTTCCCGCCCACGCGGCTGCTGTTCGACATCGCGCCCCGGGAAGAGACGCCGCAGCGCACGCCGTGGTGGCTCACGCTCTTGCGTTTGACGCTTGCCGCGCTGGTGATCATCGCGGCCGCCGGACCGTTGTGGAATCCGCCGGTTGCGACCTCGGCCAGCAAGGCGCCGCTCGCAATCTTGATCGACGACGGCTTCCCGGCAGCGGGCACCTGGGATGCGCGCATGCGCACCGCCGAGGATCTGATCGCGCGTGCGGACGCGGATCATCGCGGCGTCGCGCTGATCCCGCTCTCCGAGCCTTCCCGCGACGTCTCGTTCGAGGCGCCGGCGGCGGCGCGCGTGCGCCTCAAGCAGATCAAGCCGAAGCCGTACGCGGTCGAGCGGGCGGATGCGCTGCCGCCGCTCGGCCGCTTCCTCGCTGCCACGCCCGAGGTCGAGCTCGTTTGGCTGACCGACGGCGTCGATCTCGGCGGCGGCAGCGATTTCGTCGCGGCGCTCGGGCGGCTCGTCGAGCAACGGCCCATCACCGTGGTAGAGGGCGGCCTCGCGCCCGCGCATGCGCTGGTCGGCGCCGAGAATTCGGCCGGCGCGCTGACGGTGAAGGTCTTGCGCTCCGTGGGCGGCGCTGTCGAAACGGGCACCGTACGCGCGCTCGATCTCAAGGGCCTGCCGCTCAGCGATACCTCATTCACGTTCAACGAGGGCGGACGCGAAAGCGAGGCCGAGTTCACGCTGCCGGTGGAGATCCGCAACGACATTGCGCGGCTGGAGATCGCGGCCGAGCATTCGGCCGGCGCGGTGGCGCTGCTCGACAAGCGCTGGCGCCGCCGGTCCATCGGCGTCGTCACGGGTTCGACCGCGGACACCGCGCAGCCGCTGCTCGCCTCGACCTATTACCTCGCGCGCGCTCTCGGGCCGTTCGCGGACATACGCCTCGCCGAACGCGGCTCGCCGGGCCAGGCGGTGAGCCATTTCATCGAGCAGCGCCTGCCCATGTTGGTCCTCGCCGACGTGGGCAACGTCGCCGAGGCGCGCGAGCCCTTAACGCGCTGGCTCGAAGAGGGCGGCGTGCTGGTGCGCTTTGCCGGCCCGCGCCTTGCCGCCGGCGACGATGAGCTCGTGCCCGTGAGGCTCAGACGCGGCGGGCGCATTCTCGGCGGCAGTTTATCGTGGGAGCAACCGCAGCAGCTCAGCGCTTTCCCGCGCGAGAGCCCGTTCTTCGGCATGGCCGTGCCGACCGACGTCAGCGTCAGCCGGCAAGTGCTGGCCGAGCCCGATGCCACGCTGACCGAGCGCACGTGGGCGACGCTCGCCGACGGCACTCCGCTCGTTACCGCCCAGCGCCGCGGCAAGGGCCTGATCGTCTTGTTTCACGTCACCGCCGATACGCGCTGGTCAGACCTGCCGCTATCGGGCACATTCGTCGACATGCTCAAGCGAATCGTCTCTTTGGCGGGGTCGATGGCGGCCGCCGACGGCGCCGCAGCGAATGCCCGCGGGACGCGCGAGGTATTGCCGCCGACGCGCATCCTCGACGGCTTCGGCGTGTTCGGACCGCCGCCGGCAACCGCGCGCGCCGTGCCGGCGACGTTTAGCGGGCGCGCCACTTCCGATCATCCGCCCGGCTTCTATGGACCGCCGGAAGGACTGTTCGCTGTCAACGCGCTCGCGCCCAACGACCGGCTCGCGCCGCTGGATATTTCCGCGCTCAACGCGCAGCGGGACACCTACCGAATGAGCGAACCGCAGGATCTACGCGGGCCTATACTGCTCGCTGCGCTCGCGCTGCTGGCGCTCGATGCGCTCGTCACATTCCTGCTCGCCGGCGGAATCGGACAGCTGTTGCGGCGGCAACGGCCGGCGGCGACGGCGCTTGCGCTGGCAATTTCCGCCGCGGCGCTGCTCGCCTCGCCGCAGGCCTTCGCCCAGGGCCAAGCGTCCACGCGCGCGACGAGCGCCGACGAGCAGGCCTTGAGATCCACGCTCGAGACGCGGCTCGCCTACGTCATCACCGGCGACGCCGAGGTCGACCGCATCAGCAAGGCCGGGCTGCAGGGCCTCACCTTGTTCCTCGCCCAGCGCACCGCGCTCGAGGCGGGCGAGCCGATCGGTCTCGATCCCGCGCGCGACGAGCTTGCGTTCTATCCCTTGATCTATTGGCCGATCGTGCCGAGCGCGCCTAAGCCTTCGCGGGAGGCGCTCGAACACATCGACGCCTATATGAAGCAGGGCGGCACCGTCCTGTTCGACACGCGCGACGCGGTCGAGGCCCCTTCCGGCGCCGGCGGCGAGACCCGCGGTCCCGGCATGCAGGCGCTGCGCGCCATTCTCTCCTCGCTCGATATTCCCGAGCTCGAGCCGGTACGGCGCGATCATGTGCTGACGAAGACATTTTATCTGTTGAAGGACTTTCCCGGCCGCTTCAGCTCGGGACAGCTATGGGTGGAAGCGTTGCCTGCGGCCGAGGAGGACGAGCCGGCGAGCCGTCCGGCGCGCGCCGGCGACGGCGTATCGTCGATCATCATCACCTCGAACGATTTTGCCGGCGCCTGGGCGATGCGCCAGGACGGCCAAGCCATGCTGCCGCTCGTCTCCGCCGAGCCGCGCCAACGCGAATTCGCGTTCCGCGCCGGCGTGAATATCGTGATGTACACGCTCACCGGCAACTACAAGGCCGACCAGGTCCACGTTCCGGCGCTGCTCGAGCGGCTAGGGCAGTAATGCGGGCCTCATCCTTCGAGACGCGCCCTTCGGGCGCTCCTCAGGATGAGGGGAACGCTCGCGGTGAGGAGCGTCGCAGCGCAGGCAAGTTTACGCAGCCTGCGCAAGCTTGGCTGCGGTGCGACGCGTCTCGAACCACGAGGCCCCGATGAATATGTGTGAGGACGTAGCTTGAATCTCGGTATCTCATTCTCGCCGCTTGTTCCCGCTTACATCGTTTGGGCGGCGGTCGCGGTTGCGTTGGCGCTCTCGCTCCTGCTTGTCTTCGCCCGCACCCGCGCGGCGTTGCTGCGCGCCATTGCGCTCGCGCTGTTCGTGCTCGCGCTCGCCAATCCGTCGATCACGCGCGAAGACCGCGAACCGCTCACCTCGGTTGCCGCCGTCGTCGTCGATAAGAGCCCGAGCCAGGAGTTCGGCGAGCGCCTGCAGCAGACCGAAGCTGCGCGCGCCGCGTTGGCCGAACGCCTCGGCCGCATCGCCGGGCTCGAAGTGCGTTTCGTCGAGGCCGGACAAGCGGACGGGGAGACCGACGGCACGCGATTGTTCACGGCGCTCTCCGCGGCGCTCACCGACGTGCCGCCTGACCGCGTGGCGGGCGCGATCCTCATCACCGATGGACGCGTGCACGACGTCCCCGGGGAGGTCGCGGCGCTCGGCTTTGCCGCGCCGGTGCACGCGCTGATCACGGGCCACAAGGACGAGCGAGATCGCCGCGTCGTGCTGGTGACCGCGCCGCGCTTCGGCATCGTCGGGCAGACGCAGACCATCACCTTCCGGATCGAGGATCAGGGCGCGCCGCGAGGCCCGGCGCAGGTGACGGTGCGGCGCGACGGCGAGCCGATCGAAAGCCGCACCGTGCGCGTCGGCGCCAATAGCAACATCACGGTGCCGATACCCCATGCCGGTGCGAACATCATCGAGATCGAGGCGTCTGCGCTCGACGGCGAGCTCACGCTCGTCAACAACCGGGCGGTCGTCTCCATCGACGGCGTGCGCGACAAGCTGCGCGTCCTGCTCGTGTCCGGCGAGCCGCATGCCGGCGAGCGAACGTGGCGCAACCTTCTCAAATCGGACGCCAGCGTCGATCTC
>WNFW01007990.1_pt1 | contig 10848 bp, 8 predicted proteins | sample 5400131 | NCBI WGS metagenome assembly WNFW01 (sample SAMN13153362, study PRJNA577476) | soil metagenome | isolation source: 20 cm soil or saprolite under grassland replicate 1 | place: USA:California | collected 2016-06-15
TGCACGAGGCGGGCGTGCCGATGTCGTTGATCGGCGCGGGGCTGCGCTCGTTTCGCGCGTTGCCGCATCGCCTCGAGCCGGTGCGCGAGGTGAACCGCGTGCTGTGGATCAACGATTCCAAAGCGACGAATATCGCCGCTACGACCGTGGCGGTGCTTGCGATGCAGCGGCCGTTCGTGTTGCTGCTGGGCGGACGGCACAAAGGAGAGCCGTATACCGGTCTGGCGCCCTTGCTCGCGGACCGATGCCGCCTGGTGATCGCCTACGGCGAAGCGGGACCGCTGGTCGAGCAGGACCTCGGCGGCCAGGTGCCGCTCGAGCGCGGCTCCACATTCGAGGACGTCGTGGCGCGGGCCGGTCTCGCGGCGCGGCCGGGCGACGCCGTGCTGTTATCTCCCGCCTGCTCGAGCTACGACATGTTCAAGAACTACGAAGAACGGGGGGCCACATTCCGGAGACTCGTCGAAGCGCTGTGACCTGGGAGGGCCGGCTGCTCGCCGTCGTCACGGCGGTACTGGTCGTCTTCGGGCTGGCCGCGGTCTACGGCGCGTCCAGCCTCGTCACCGTGGCCGGCGGCCAGGTCGGCGCGAGCTTCGCGCTGCGCCAGGCGGTGGGCGCGGCCGTGGGCGGCCTGCTCGCGGTCGTGTTCGCGCGACTGGACTACCACCGCTGGCGGGACTGGGCCTGGCGGCTGCTGGGCGTCACCGTCCTGTTGCTGGTCATTCCGCTGCTGCCGTTCACCCATCCCATCACTCCGACGATCAATGGCGCGCGCCGCTGGGTGAACCTCGGGTTGCTCACGCTGCAGCCGTCCGAGCTCGCGAAGTTCGCCGTGGTGGTCTGGTGCGCCATGCTGGCGGCCAAGAAGGGCGAGCTGGTTCGCAACTTCCAGCAGGGCCTGATGCCGTTCGTCGTCATCCTCGTCCCGGTGGTCGGGCTCATCTTCCTCGAGCCGCATTTGTCGATGGCGCTCCTTGTCGCGCTGCTCGCCGGGAGCGTGCTTTTCACCGCCGGCGCGCGCATCGGGCATTTCCTCGCGCTCGGTGTCGCCTCGACGCCGCTCCTCTTCGGCGCCGTCGCGACCGCGCAGTACCGGATAGCGCGGGTGCTGACATTTCTGAACCCCGGCGCCGCGCCGCAGGAAGCCACCTGGCAGGTGCAGCAATCGCTCACCGGGATCGGGGCGGGGCAGCTGCTCGGCGCCGGATTCGGACAGGGCCAGCAGAAGCTCGGCTACCTCCCGTACGCGTACTCCGATTTCATCTTCTCGACGATCGGAGAGGAATGGGGTTTCCTCGGCGTGCTCGCGATCGCGCTGCTGTTCGGCACATTCGTCTGGCTTGGCTTTCGCATCGCGCGCCATGCGCCGGATCCGTTCGGGCAGCTCCTCGCGACCGGCATCAGCGTGATGATCGGCCTGAGCGTGGTGCTCCATATCGGCGTGAGCCTCGCCGTGATTCCAGCGACGGGTGTGACGCTGCCGTTCATGTCGTATGGGCGCTCGTCACTAATCGTCGCTCTTGCAGCGACGGGTGTCTTAGCGAGTGTCGGTAGGGCCCGCCGAGATCCACGTGCGGCGTGATAGCGTGCGGCGTGGAAGTGAAGGGTCGAAGCGCTTGACACCTCATCGCGACGCCGCATGCCGCACGCCGCACGTGCAGTTATGAAGATCTTAATCGCCGGCGGGGGCACCGGCGGCCACCTGATGCCGGCGCTTGCATTGGCCCGAATCGCCGCTGATCAAGGACACGAGGTTGTCTTAGTCGGCGCGGCCCGCGGCATCGAGGCGCAGATCCTCCCGCGTCATTCGTTTCGATTCCACTTGTTGCCGATGGAGCCGTTGTACCGGCGCGCATGGTGGCGTAACGCGCGCTGGCCGCTGATTGCCGTACAGGTCTGGCGCGCCGCGGGACAGCTGTTGCGCGAGGAGCGGCCCGCGATCGTCATCGGCACCGGCGGATACGCGGCCGGGCCCATCGTGTGGCGCGCGCAGAGCGCGGGCATTCCGACCGCACTCCAAGAGCAGAATGCGTTCCCGGGACTCACCCAGCGATTGCTCGCGCGGCGCGCGCGACAAGTGCACCTCGGCTTTCCTGAAGCCCGGCTCCGTTTGTCACCAGGTCCCCGGACGCAGGTCTTCGTGTTCGGCAATCCGATCACGCCGCCGAGCGCCATCGATCCGAGCGCGGCGCGCACGGAGTTCGGGTTGAGCGGGAAGCACCGAACGGTCCTCGTCGTCGGCGGCAGCCAGGGCGCGCGTGCGTTGAACGAGACCATTTCGCGCGTGGTGCAGCGCGGATTGCTCGGCGACGTGAATCTCCTGTGGGGAACGGGCACGATGCACGTGAATCACTACACGCCGCTCGCAATGCCGGGTCGCGTCGTCGTGCGTGGGTTCTTCGATCCGATCGGCGCCGCCTATGCCGCCGCCGATCTTGTGGTCGCGCGCGCGGGCGCGATGACGGTCTCGGAGCTATGCGCGTGGGCGAAGCCGAGTGTGCTGGTGCCGCTGCCCACCGCCGCTGCCGACCATCAGACCTTCAACGCGCGAGCGCTGGCGAACGCCGGCGCGAGTGTGCTGCTGCTCGAACGGGAGTTCACGGCGGACGCCTTCTCGAAAACCATCGCCCCCCTGGCGCATGACGACAAACGGCTCGACGCCCTGGCCCGGAGTGCCCGCGGACGGGGTCACCCGAACGCCGCCCGAACCATCATGGAAAAGGTTTTAGAGCTTTCGCAAGTTGCGTAGATTTCATATATTAGCTCCCCACAGATGACCTTGTTTCGAACCGGGGATCCCCGTCCCATCCATCTCATGGGCATAGCCGGGGCGGGGATGAGCGCCCTGGCGATACTTGCCAGGCACCGGGGCGTCGCCATAACTGGTTGTGATTCCGACACTTCCGGGACAGGCGCCGATGACCTGACGGCATTGGGAATTCCCGTTTGGAGGGGCCACGATCCGCGACATGTGGAAGGGGCTCGGGCCATTGTAGTTACGGCCGCTGTTCCCCGGGACCATCCGGAGCTGGATAAGGCCCGTGCCTTGGGTCTCCCGGTCGTGCGGCGTGCCGATGCGTTGGGGGAGCTGGTCGCTGGCGGGAAAGAGGGCGTCGTGGCGGTCGCAGGCACGCACGGCAAGACGACCACCACAGTCATGGTGACAGAGGCGCTCACGGCCGCCGGGCGAAATCCAACGGGACTCGCCGGCGGCCGTGTCGCTGCATGGGGCGGCAACGCCCGAATTGGCGGAGAGGACCTCTACGTCGTGGAGGCCGATGAGTACGACAAGGCCTTCCTGTCGCTGAGGCCGACGGTCGCGGTCGTGAACAACGTCGAAGCCGATCATCTCGAGTGCTACGGCAGCATGGAGGCGCTCGAGGACGCGTTCGCCGATTTCGCGAGCCGGGCGGGCCGCGTGATCGTCGGCGGCGACGATGCGGGAGCGGATCGTGTTGCGTTGCGCGTGAGCGCGCCCGTGTGGCGTGTGGGTCAGGGCGCGACTGCGGATGTGCGCATCCGCGCGGTGCGGCTCGAGCCGGGCGGCTCACGGGCGACGATCTCGCTGCCGGGCGGTCACGCGGTCGAGCTCGAGCTGGTCGTGCCGGGACTGCACAACGTGCGGAACGCGGCCGCGGCGCTCGCCGTGTTACAGGCACTCGGCGCGGACCTGCAGGCCGGCCTGCGCGCGCTGTCCGAGTTCCGCGGCGTCGGCCGGCGGTTCGAGCGTCTGGGTGATGCAGGGGGCGTCACGGTCGTGGACGACTACGCGCATCACCCGACCGAAGTGGCGGCGACGCTCGCGGCAGCGCGGCAGGTGTTTCCGGGCCGGCGCGTGGTTGCGGTGTTTCAGCCGCACCTGTTTTCGCGGACGGCGCTGCACGGCGAAGCATTGGGCAAGGCCCTCGCGGCCGCGGACGTGGTTGTCGTCGCGCCGATCTACGCGGCACGGGAGCAGCCGCAGGCGGGCGTGACGCATCACCTGGTCGTGCGTGGCGCGACGCGCGCCGGCGCGGCGACCGTAGGAGTGCGTGATCGCGCCGGCCTGACGACACACGTGGCGCGCGCGGTGCGCGAGGGAGATGTGGTGTTCACGCTCGGCGCGGGCGACATCACGAGAATCGGACCCGAGCTACTCGGAATTCTTGGACGGGGAACGGCGGGAGCGGGGGACGGGGAGCAGGGAGCAGTCGCATGAGGTGGAAGTTGCGAGTCCCGCGGCTGCCGCGCGTGTCGTGGCGCGTGCTGGCGTGGGCTGGTGTGGCGATGATCGTCATGGTCTCGTGGATGACGGCGCCGCTCGGGCTGCGGCGGCTGCAGTTCTTCCGCGTGCGCCAGGTCGAAATCATCGGCATCCGCTTCCTCGATGCCGATCAGGTGCTGGCGGCCCTGCGGCTGTCGCCGACGGCGAGCGTGTTCGACGACATCGAGCCGCTCACGGACCGCTTGCGCGGACTGGACGGTGTTGCCGATGCTTCGGTCAGTCGCCGGCCGCCCGGCTCGCTGAAGGTGATCGTGCGGGAGATCGAGCCCGTCGCGTTCGTGATGAGTGGACGCGGTGCGCTGACACCGGTCGATGCAGACGGACGGCCGCTGCCGTTCGATCTCACCGGCCTCGATCTGCCGGTGGTCCGGGCGAGTGCCGGCGATTCCAGCGTCGTCGGGTTGTTGGCGCGGGTCCAGGCAGTCGATCCCGCGCTGTTTCAGGCGATCGATGCCGCGCGACGGACCGAGACGACGCGTGGTGACGTCCTGCTCGAGCTCGGAGGGGGCGCCCATCGCGTGTTGCTCAGCCGCGATGCGGGGCCGGAGGTGATTGAAGCGGTGGTTCTGGTGGCGAGAGATCTGGCCGCGAAAGCGCGCCCTTATCGGGAGCTCGACGCCCGCTTTGCGGGACAGGTCGTCGTGCGCCGCAGAAGCTCGGTTGGGGGGACGGTCTGATGGCGGATCGCCGCCTCGTGGCCGGGCTCGATCTCGGCAGCACCAAGACCTGCGCCGTGATCGCGGAGCTCACCGGCGATCTGCCGCGCGCCCCGCTCGCGAAGATTCTCGGCGTCGGTCTCGCCAAAAACAGCGGCGTCCGCCGCGGGGTGGTGCGCGACATCGACGAGACGACGCGCTCCGTCGCCGCCGCGCTCAAGGACGCCGAGCGGATGGCGGGCGCGCGGGTCACGGACGTGACGTGCGGCATCGCGGGTGAGCATGTGTCCGCGCGCGGTTCGACCGGCGTCGTCGCCGTGAGCGCCGAGGAGATCAGCCCCCAGGATGTCGCGCGGGTGAACGAAGTCGCGCGTGCGGTGTCACTGGGACGGGATCACGAGCTGCTGCACGACATTCCGCAGGAATACGTCGTCGATCAGCAGCACGGTATCTCGGATCCGGTGGGAATGACGGGCACGCGGCTCGAGGTGGAGATGTATCTCGTCACCGTCCAGGCGACGGCGGCGCAGAATCTCCGCAAGAGCGTGCAGCGTGCCGGCTATCGCGTCGCCGACCTCGTGCTGGAGCCGCTCGCTGCGTCGTATGCGGTGCTGACCGATGACGAGAAAGAGCTGGGCGTGGCACTCGTGGAAGTGGGCGGCAGCTCGACCGGTGTCGCAATCTTCCATGAAGGAAAGATCCGCCACCTCGCGTCGCTCAAGTACGCCGGCTCGCACGTCACCAGCGACCTGGTGCAGGGGCTCGGCGTGACGCAGTCGGACGCGGAGCGATTGAAGGAGCGGCACGGCGCCGCGTATTCACCGCTCGTGGATCCGGGCGAGATGGTCAGCCTGCCCTCCACGCCCGGTCAGGGCGCGCGGACCGCTCCGCGCGAGATGGTGGCGCACATCATCCACCAGCGCGTGGACGAGATCTTTCAGCTCGTGGGCCGCGAGTTCGAGCGCGCCGGATACGGCGCGGGCCGGTTACCCGCAGGCGTCGTGCTGTCTGGCGGCACGGCGCATCTGCCGGGCATGGTCGAGCTGGCGCGCGAAGTCTTCGCCGCACCCGTCCGCGCCGGACATCCCGAGCTGGGGATTTCCGGTCTCGTGGACAGTGTGCAGGCGCCGCGCTACGCGGTGCCGGTCGGCCTGGTGCTATATGCCGCGCGCAAGAGCGCGGGCGGCGGTTCGGCGCCTGGAGTGCTGTTCGGCGGCGCCCCGGAGAAGCTGTTCGGACCTCTCAAGAGATGGTTGCAGGACTTCTTCTGAGCCCTAGGGGAGAACCATGATCTTCGAACTCGAAGAAACCGTTACGCAGAACGCGCGGATGAAAGTCGTCGGCGTCGGCGGGGGCGGCGGCAACGCCCTCAACCGAATGATCGACGAGCACGTGAGCGGAGTCGAGTTCATCTCGGTGAACACCGATGCACAGGCGCTCCTCAACAACAAAGCCGATGTCAAAGTGCAGATCGGCAAAAAGCTGACGCGCGGGCTCGGCGCCGGCGCGCGGCCCGAGATCGGCCGGCAGGCGATCGAGGAAAACCGCGACGAAGTGCTGCATTCACTCCAGGGTGCCGATCTCGTGTTCGTCACCTGCGGCATGGGCGGCGGCACCGGCACCGGCGCGGCCCCGATCATTTCGCAGGTCGCCCGTGACCTCGGCGCCCTGACGATCGGCATCTGCACCAAGCCGTTCCTGTTCGAGGGCCGCAAGCGCATGCGTCAGGCGGAGATGGGTATCGCTGAGATGCGCAAGCACGTGGATACGATGATCGTCGTGCCCAACGAGCGCCTGCTCGCGGTCGTCGGGAAGGGCATTCCGTTCCAGGACGCCTTGAAGAAAGCGGACGAGGTGTTGCTGCACGCGACGCAGGGCATTTCGGCGCTCATCTGTGTCACCGGTCTCGTCAATGTAGATTTTGCGGACGTCCGCACCGTGATGCAGAATGGCGGGGCGGCACTGATGGGGACGGGCCAGGGGCGCGGCGAGAACCGGGCGATGGAAGCGGCGCAGCAGGCGATTTCGAGCCCGTTGCTCGACAACATCTCGATCGCCGGCGCGACGGGCGTGCTCATCAACATCACGGGCGGCGAAGACTTGACGCTCGGGGAAGTGACGCAGATCAGCGAGGCGATTCACGACGCCGCGGGCGACGAGGCCGAGATCATTTTCGGCGCGGTGAACGATCCCGCGATGCACGGGGAAGTGCGGATTACGGTCATTGCGACGGGGTTCGACAAGACCGGCGCCATGGCGGATGCGCTGGCGGGCGTGCAGCGGCCCGCGGCCGGTGTGCTGCCGTTCCGCGATCGTGCGGCGCGGCCGATGCCGATGCCGCCTCCGGGATTCGCGAAGCCGGGCGAAGTCTCGCCCAAGCGTCCAGGCGGCCCGGCGCAGGCGCCGCTGAATCCTGAATTGAATGAAATGGAAATACCGACCTTCATTCGGAGACAGATGGACTGATGACGTGGCGGGCGAGTCATTACGTGGCTGCGGGCGCGCTCGCCGTTGGTATGCTGGTCTGGGCTGCGCATGAAGCATGGTCGTCCCGGCAGCTTCCCGTCGCGCTGCCGATTCATGAAAGCCACGCACACACTCAATCCCCGGCGCATGCAGCCCGGCTTGATCTTCCAGCTGCGCCGCGTGAAGGGCGCCGCCGTCGCCAGTCGCCTCGGCGTGCGGCTCGCCCCCGAAACGCATCTGGTGATGGCCCGGCTCCCGGGGGACTCCGGCTGGAGCGAGACGGTCGAAGAAATCCCCTGGGCGGCGGAACGGCTCCGCACCACCGCCGTCATTCAATCGAATCTGTACGACGCCCTCGACGCGGCGATCCCCGATTCTTTCCTTCCGGTTCGCCAGCGTGTCGCGCTCGCGTGGGCGATTGCCGACGTCTATGACTGGGAAGTCGACTTCACGCGCGATTTGCGGCCCGGGGACCGCGTCGAAGTCCTGATCGAGCGGCTCCAATCGCCCGACGGCGAGAAGCGGTTCCGCCGCATTCTCGCCGCCCGGGTCGACGTGGCCGGCTCTCCCAGCTTCGCCTTCGCGTTCGATGGCGCGAACGGCCAGGGCGGGTTCTACGACGACCGCGGCCGCTCGCTGCGCCGCGCGTTCCTGCGCGCGCCGCTGCGCTTCAGCCATATCTCGAGCCGATTCGGCGGGCGCTTCCATCCGATTCTCAGGCGTTGGAGAACACACGAGGGAACCGACTACGCGGCGTCGTACGGGACTCCCGTGCGCGCCACGGCGGACGGGATCGTCACCGAGGCGGGCCGCAATGGCGGGTACGGCAATCTGATCGAAATCCGGCACGCCAACGGGATTCGCACGCGCTACGGGCATCTGTCGAGGTTCGCTGCCGGCGTGCATGTCGGGCAGCGCATCAGACAGGAGCAAACGATCGGGTACGTCGGCTCGACGGGACTCTCGACGGGTCCGCATTTGCACTACGAGTTCCTGGTGAACGGGCGGCCGACGAATCCGCAGCGCAAGGATGCCGGAGCCGGCGAGCCCGTGCCGGCGAAGTTGAAGTCGGCGTTCGATACGGTCCGCGCGCAGCTCCTCGTCGAGCTCGAGCCCACCGGTGTGCCAGCCTCGACACCAGCGCTTGGCGCCGCCGCCGCGGCTCGCGAAGACTAGCTCCACTCCGTGGAGCTCTATCCCGCCGTCGACATAGAAGGCGGGCGCGTGGCACGCGCCCACGGCGCCATGGCCGAGCCGCTCGCGGCCCTCGACGCATTCACGCGCGCCGGCACGCGCTGGATCCACCTGGTCGACATGGACCGCGCATACGGACGCCCGGACAATCACACGCTCATCGGCGCGGTACTCCAGGCGGCCGCCGTCAAGGTCCAGGTCGGTGGCGGTTTGTTTCGGGAGCTCGACATCGATCAGATGTTCACGCTCGGCGCCACCCGTGTCGTCATCGGCCCGCGCGGCGCAGTGGACGGCGCGCTCGTCGAGCGGCTCGTCGCGCGCCACGGGACGACGCGGCTCGCCGTCGGCATCGACGCGAAGGATGGCCGCGTCGCGCCGCGAGGCACGGCCGACGTTCTCGACCTGACCGCGCAGGAGCTCGCGCGGCGCGTGTCGGGAATCGGCATCCGCACGATCATCTACAATGAGGTCACACGCGACGGCAAGCTGACAGGTCCCGACATCGATGGTGCCAAACAGCTCAGCGCGCTCGGTCTCGACGTGATCGTCTCCGGCGGCGTCGGCTCGCTCGATGACCTGCGCGCGGTGCGCGCGGCTCGGCTCGCAGGGGCCTGCGTGGGACGGGCCTTGTACGACGCCAAGTTCACCATCGCCGAGGCGCTCGCATGTCTCTCCTGATCCTGCGCGGCGTGGCCGTCTTGGCGTTGATCCTGCTGCTCTGGAATCCCGCCAGCTCGCGCCTGCTGCCCGCCGGCGATCAGCCCCTCGTGCTGCTCGACGCGTCGCTCAGTATGACTGGCCCACCCTGGCGGGCCGCGCTGGACACCGCGCGCGGCTTTGCCCGGCGGCGCGCCGTGGTGTGGCGCTTCGGCGGCACCGTCACCGCATTCGACACCACACCGCCCGCAGCCGGCGCCAGTCACCTCGCTCCGGCGCTCGAAGCTGCCGCAGGCAGGGCCGGCGAGGTGGTGGTGGTGACCGATGGTGAAGTCGATGACTTGTCCGGCATCCCGGCCGATCTATTGCGGCGGCCCCGTGTCATCGTGCAGCCCCGCGCGCCATTCGTCGATGCGTATGTTGCGAGCGTCGAGGGCACGCGGCACGTGACGCGAACCGACACGATCCGGCTCAAGGTGAGTTACGGAATAGCTGGGACTCGGGGCTCGGGGCTAGGGGTTCGGAATACGGCGATAACGGTGAGTGTCGGAGAACGCCGGCTGACGTCGCAGCGAGTGACGCTGCCCGACAGCGGGACACTCTCCACCGACGTCACGTTTCCCGTATCCCGAATCCCGAATCCCGGATGGGCGGTGCTCGAGGTCCGCCTGGATGGTGTCGGCGACGCAGAGCCCCGAGACAACAGCCGTCTCTTTGCGATCGACGTCAGCCTCGCGCCGGCGGCCGTCATCTTCGCTTCGCCACCCGACTGGGAAGCGCGCTTCCTCGCCCGCACACTCAGCGATGTCGCGCGAGTGCCGGTGAAGGTGTTCGTCGAGACGGAGGCGGGACGCTGGCGCGACGGCGCGACGCTCGTGCCTGTCCCGACCGGCCTGCTGACCAGCGCCGCGGCAAGCGCGCGGCTCGTGGTTGCCATGGGCGATCCGGAACGCGCGCGGGCATTCGCCGGTGGATCGCGGCGTGCGGTGTTGCTGTGGCCGACGAACGGCCAACCCGGGGACTGGTACGTCGAGCCGCCGCTTTCCTCGCCGTTCACCGCTGCACTCGCAGGGGTGCTGTGGGATTCGTTGCCGCCCGCGACGGCGGTTGTGGTGCAGGCCCATGATTCGACTGCGTCGACTGTCGCGCTCGCGGCCCGCTTAGCGCGGCGAGGGCCCGCACGCCCGATCGTCACGCTCGAGGAGCGGAACGGACAACGCGTCGCCACCGTCACGGCGGCGGGATTGTGGCGCTGGGCGTTTCGCGGGGGCGCCGCTCAAGAGGGATACCGCAGCGTGGTCGCGGCGCTGGTGGACTGGTTATTGGGGGAGCGGGGAGCGGGGAGGAGGGAGCGGGCGGCTCCGGTGGCCCTCGAGTCGCCCAATGGCGTGCCGATCGTGTGGCACTGGACATCGCCGGATAGCGCGCGCGCTCTCGCGATCACCCTGCGTAGCAACGACGCGACGCGTACCGACACGCTGCGCTTCGATCCCGCGGGTCGCGCCGAGCTGCTGCTTCCCCCTGGTGTGTACCGCTACGCACTGAGCGGCGGGCCGGAACAGGGCGTCGTTGCGGTCGAGACCTACTCCGATGAGTGGCTGCCGCGTGTAC
>WNFW01007212.1_pt1 | contig 10841 bp, 10 predicted proteins | sample 5400131 | NCBI WGS metagenome assembly WNFW01 (sample SAMN13153362, study PRJNA577476) | soil metagenome | isolation source: 20 cm soil or saprolite under grassland replicate 1 | place: USA:California | collected 2016-06-15
TCCCCAGGGCCTTCTTCCTCGCCGGTTCCTTCAGCCTCAAATGCAGAGGCGACGCAACCCCCAGTTATCTCATCCGAGCTTTCAAATGGAGACGGAGTCCCTGGCACCGCTCCGTCGCTAAACGGTGATGGCACTTTTCAACTAACTCGAGAAGGCGTATTCGTGTGGAATAATTATCCGAGACCGGGTGACGAAGCCTCGTGGTCGGGCGACCGAGACGCTGAGGAATACGCAACTGGAAACGGCACGATTACTTGGTTCAAGCGAAGTCGTTTCATTACCCGCTACACTGGGAGGATGGTTCACGGTAAACTTGATGGTGCGGTAACCAACGAAGATGAAAATGGGAAAAAGTTCCACGGGACGTTTAGCAACGGAGTGAAATCAGCCGATTGGTCGCGTGACGGGCCTTAACTGGGTCTCAACAGATCAATAACATCAGGGACGACATGGGCGATGGGATCCCGATCAACCTCTCTGGCGCCGCACGGATTTAGCGAGACTGGAAAGCGCGAGCCGGTCCTCCACACCGGCGAAGGCCCCCTCGCATTCCGGAGCAACCTCAGTATTCCGCCGGACCAAACGAAGGCGCTCGTTAACGAGTTGTTGTAAACTAATTCTGCAAAAACTCGGTCGAATTACAGGACGAACCTTCTGCGTTTATCATCTAGCCCTTTGCATACCCTGCGGTTTGACCGAGGTGATCCGTTCTTCAGGGTAGTAACAACGTTAAGTACTTTGCTGGCGGAGGCGCGCGTCCGTCCGTTGGCAGGCGGTCAATCTTGTCTGATTGCAGCTGTAGCCGGGATCGCTAATCCCGGAAAATGAACTGCGTTCGCCTCCTTCCTCCTAACGAAATTCTGCGCTGTGTGTTGGATACTTTACCTAGCTCCACCGAATCCTTATTGTTCAGGTTAACACGGAGGAGTAAATAATCACCATCTTCATACCGTCGGGAAGATTCGCAGCGCATTGCCGGTCGGCTTTATGACCGCCTGCAAAGGAAGTTCGGGAAGAGGAATGTTTCATGGATTTGATTCCATTCCGCCCAGAATGGAATTCCGCGAGCAGATCAAACAGATGGGTGGGTTGAGGAAGGATATCTAAGTGACGAAGGAGATTGAAAGGGAACTGTCCGACGCCCGCCCGGGCATACGTACTTCTTCTTTGATATGAAAGGGCGCAAGCGGCAAAGTGCAGGGCGCCCAAAGATGGAGCCGGAGTTCGAGCTTTGGGACACAAAGGCGCTCGGAGATGGGTTTTTCGAAGTTCAGATCGATTAGGCGAAGAATTCAATAGACGATATTCTAATTCGCGTGACAGCGACAAATTGTGGGCCGGTGTTAGCGCCGTTGCATATTCTGCGCACCCTCGGGTCCATGGAACTAAAAGCACCTGTGAGAACTGGCAAAACACAATTGAGAGTTTTGCTAGTAATATCGGCCTTCTTAATGCCGCTTAATTCCGTTAAGCCGGATACTCTTACCGCAGAAGAGCAAGCTCTCGTTAACAAAGGGGCGGTCATGGAAATGTACAAGCCCGACGAGCACAGTCGGCATTTCATTGCTCATATTGACTCGGTAACGGACCCGAAGACTAGCAAGGCGCGCAACGTTCCTGACAATGCGCAGAGCGTCGTGTGTTTTGTTTTTGGAATTGAGGACGCAGAGCCCGCACGAGAACAAGGACGCAGCATGGCAGAATTTCACTATACCCCTTCGCAAGCTCACGAATTCCTTTTTGCGCAAGGATGGGACAAGTACCACGACCGATTTTTTACCAGATGTTATGTTCAGGAGGGTGAGGGCGCGTACGATAAAGCAGTAAAAGCTCAGCAGACGCACATTGATCAGTCGTCGAGTAGTTGATCGCGATTCGATTGCCGATTTTAGCAAAAGTTTCGCGCAACAGAAAAATCGATCACGCCTGCGTGTGGCGAGCGTAATGTTTCTCGACGCCTTTCGGGAGCAGGCGTTTGCGGCCGCGTTGACGCCGGCGTGCGAGGGTTGCACGACCACCTTTCGTCCGCATCCGCGCACGAAAGCCGTGCTGACGTTTGCGTGTTCGCTTGGATGGCTGATAGGTGCGTTTCATAGAACCGAGAGTGAGCCTGACACGATTTGGGAGCGGTTACAGTAGGAGCGACTCTGGCATTGTCAACGCTGCTCGCTGCTTAAAGATATCACCACTCATCCCGAAAGTTCGGCGCCGTTCACGGTTGCCTGCTGGTCCTAATTTACGGCATTGCCATGGCGGCGAATTTCTGGAATAACCGGGGCGAGTCATGAGCGGGGAAGAAAACGTCGTCATTGAACCGGCAACTGAGGCGGACCTGGACGAGTTGTCTCAAATGCTGGGCGAATTGTTCTCTCAGGAAAGCGATTTTCGACCCGACAAGGAGAGACAGATTCGTGGCTTGCGACTCATTTTCGAGCAGCCCAGCCGGGGACGTGTTTTTGTCCTGAGACGAAACGGCGCGATCGTGGGTATGATCAATCTTCTTTTTACGATTAGCACAGCCGAAGGAGGCTTTGTCATATTGCTCGAGGACCTCGTGGTCCACAAAGAGTACCAGGCGAAGGGGTACGGATCAAAGCTACTTGACCATGCGATCGATTTTGCGAAGAAGAAAAATTTTCTCCGCATCACGCTGTTGACTGATCGCCCTGAAAACGTCGCGCAGGAATTTTTCCGACGTCACGGGTTCGTTGAGTCTACTATGATCCCGATGCGGCTATGGGTCACGCCGCAGCAAAATAGTGATTAGTGATCGGTGACTAGTGGGCCACGGAGGTCACTCCCTGGCGCTCGCGGCATCCGAGTGATGGTCGAGCCAGGTGCTCAGGTGAGTCACGAGGCGTTTTTTGAATTCGGACCGGAATTGAACTTCGTCGACGACTTTTGCTACTTCCGTAACGCTTGCCGGGGACAAATTACTTTTGGCGTAAGCTTTTAATTCATTGGCGCGCGGCTCATCGGAGAAAAACGTGAAAAGACTGGGCACGTAGCGGTTTGTACCCGCCGCATCGACCTTCGCGAGCAGTGCTTTCAGATTGCTCCTGGCGAAATCCCAGGCAATATCTGGATGGCCGCTGTCGCGAGCGACTCGTGGAACAAGTTGCGTCGCACGGCTCGTTGGCAACTGATCGGTGAGAGCAATCGCAAGTGTCTTCTTCACCAATTTCGGATCGGTCGCGCAAGCGAGCGCGTTGTAATAATTTTGTTTTTCCTCAATGCTGGTCGTCTTTAGACCGAGCTGGTGCAGCCTGGTCCAAGTTTTTTCGTCGGCGTAATGGCAGACGACTGTAAAAACTGCGGGCCGCAGATCTGGTGCGAGCGATGCAGGGTTTGCGAGATATTTTTTGAAACGTTCGCGGCAGCCGGCAATTATTTCCAGGTCATTCAAATCTCCCAAAGCGCTGATCAAACTCGCGCGGAGGTTTGCGGCGGTGGCGGGCTCCCCTTGTTTTGGTTCCCAGCCGACCCTCTCAAACGTGGGACGCAAAAGCGAGCGAGCATAGTGCTGAAATTTTTCCTGCTCCGGACTTGCGGCGAGCAGGCCGTTAATGAAATCCAGCACATTGATTATCTGTTCACGTTCCGCGATCTCAGTGGAAGCGGGCAATTTTTCAACCAATCCGAAATACAGCGAGATGGGCGCGCGATCGGCCTGCACCAGCGCCCAAGCATCGCTCAGAAGATTTACGCGATCTTCAACGCCGAGCTTCGGCAGAGCTTGTAGTAACAAAATCCAGGGTGGCTCGTCATATTCGACGCGATAATTTCCAGCGCCCATTACATTCAACTTGAGGGCGCGATCCGCGGGAATGTTCTCAAGAATCTCTGTCTTACCGGTCATCAACAAAGTCGCAGGCGCTTCTCCAATGATCGCGTATGTCAATGGGATCTTCCATTGCAGCGGCGGTGCGTTTTTGAAATTCACGGTAAACCGCTCCTGCGTAAGGCGAACTCTGCCGCCTGTTTCTCGCTTGACTTTCACGACTGGAAATCCGGGCTGCTCCGTCCAGCCGGCCGCGATCTCGGCCACGGGTTTTTTGGAAGTTTCCGAAAGGGCGTTCCACAAATCTGCGGTCGAGGTGTTCGAATACTTGTGAGCGGCGATGTATCTGCGAATCCCATTGCGGAACACATCTTCACCAAGAAAACTCTCCAACATTCGCAGAAACGATTGGCCCTTTTTGTAAGTGATATCGTCAAAGGCGCTATTGGCTTCCGCCTCAGTTGCGATGTGCTGCTGAATCGGATGCGTGGTTGATCGCGCGTCGCCTTCCATTGCCTGCTCTTTGGCGATGCCGATGCGTCGGGTGGGATCGCGTGGCAAATTGCGCCGCAGCCAGACCTCCCATTGCGGATTGAAATGCGCGGTGCATTTGGTGCCCATCCACGACGCGAACCCCTCATTTAGCCAGAGATTGTCCCACCAGGCCATCGTCACGAGATCGCCGAACCACATGTGCGCTACCTCGTGCGCGATCACTTCGTAGATATTTTGTTTTGTCTCGGCGGACGAATTTTTCGGATCAAACAAAAGCGCAGACTCGTAGTAAGTGATCCCGCCCCAGTTTTCCATCGCACCACCGAAACCGCCTGGGAGAGCAATCTGGTCCAGCTTCGGCAACGGATACGGCACGCCAAAATAGTCGTTGTAGTATTGCAAAATCTGCGCCGTGGCTTCAAGTGCGTACCGGCCCAGTTCTGCTTTGCCTTTTGTTGCGATCACACGGACCTGTGTCGAGACACTTCGCGCTTCGATGAGATCGAGCTCGCCAGCAACGAACACATTCAGATAACTCGACATCGGCGGAGTCGCCGCAAATCGCACCTCTTTGCCTTCCGCGATTTTTTTCTCACTTTCGATGGGCATGTTTGACACAGCGAGCCAGTTTTCCGGCACCACGGCAGTCAGTTGAAACCGCGCGCGAAAAACTGGTTCGTCCCAGCAAGGGAAAAATCGCCGTGCATCGGTTGCTTCGAATTGCGTGCCTAGCATGACCTTTGTCGCGCCGCTGCCATGCTCCTGATACCGCATGTAGAAAAGACCCTGGCCTTGCTGATTGATTTTGCCGGAAAAGCTGAGCGAGATAGTGTGATCCCCCGGCGCAAGTTCTGACGGTAACGCGAGCGTGAGCAGTTCGTTTTCCTTGTCGATTTTTGCTGCAGATTTGGGCAACGGTTTGCCATCGAGAGTCGCCTCTGTGACGTCGAGTTCGAGCGCATTTAATACCAGTTGATGGACCGGACTGCGCACCTCTAGCTTCACCGTTTCCGTCCCAGTGAAAGTAAACTTGTCGATGTTCGGAACAATTCGAATGGAGTACTCGGTCGGGACAACTTCTTTCGGCAATTTCCCGGGTGTTTCATTAAGACTGAAAGGGGGTTCCGCAGACATGATGGATAAGATAACGGAATACAGCACGGCCAGAAACGGAAACAGAGCGCGCATGGTGGTCACTAAACAACGCGTGCGAGTTTTTTCACACCTAAATGAGGGCGGCGCGCCCGCAGTCGTGGCTAAGCTACTCGACAATCAACACCAGCAGTAATTGTCCGCTCCCGACTTGGGGACCTTTAATGACTAACGGGCTGCGCTTGCTCAGCTTGGCATCTGTTTCAAGCAAGAGCTCTTTCTCTTTGTACAGTTTCAGGTTCAAGACGTAGCCCAGGTCGTTCTCGCCTCGTGCATCCACGTGAAGCCCGAAAAATTTGCTCGTCGCAAGCCAATCTTCCTGGCCAGTCTTGAGTGTCTTTTGCGATTGTCCGATCACCTGAAATTGGTTGTAGCCAAAGAACTTTTTCAGTGATCCCTCGATCCGCGTTAATTCCGGCGGGATCGGTTTCGGTTGTGCGATATTTTCCGCGATAACAAGTCCGCTCCACACACTCTCCGCGCCCCTGAGTCCGGGTGTCGCCGTGCTGATGAGGACCACAACAGGAATTAACGCTGACCAGCGACCCATGAGCGGTTATTTGGCCGCGTAATCGGCCGGCAAAGTTTGCAACCCCTCTGTCCAAAGCACCGTTACGCGGTCCTGTTTTACCTCAAAGATTGAGACTGTCGCGTTTGGGCTGACGACCGGATCAACGCGGGCGTTTAGAATCTGGGTAAGGTATTGCGATTCCTCACTTCCGCTTTTGTCGCGCATCACGAGAACAGTACAAGCCAAAAAGACCGCAATCGACGCAGCGCTCGTCCACAACAGACGAGGAACCGTCCACCACGTGGAGCTTTCCATCCGGCGCACGCCTGACACCCGAGAGGCCCCGCCACTTTCCCGCGCGATTCTCTCGCGGAGTTGATGGCTGAAGAACTCGGCGTTGTTTAACGTCTGGACGCCTATCTCACTCTTAAGAAGCTTTCGAAGTTTTGTTGCTTCCGTTTTTTCAGCTTCGGCGGCGGCTTTGTCCGGGAGCGAGGCTTCGAATTCCGCGAGTTCTCGCCCGCTGAGCTGGCCATCGAGCCACGCGGTCCATTTTTCCTCAAATGTTTTCATAAACGTCCCTCAGTAGATTCTGCAATTTCTTGCGTGCATAAAACAGACGCGACATCACCGTGCCAATGGAGCATCCCACTGCTTCTGCGATCTCGTGGTATTGCATGTCTTCGAGCTCTTTCATCAAAATGACGGCCCGGTGTTCGGGAGACAACTGCGCGATTGCCCTCTCGATCCGGGCGCGAATTTCGTCTCGTTCCATCATCTCGTGGGGCAACGCTTCCGTTTTGGGAACCGTCTTGGATGCCGGCTCAATTTGCCTCAACTGAATCGCGTCATCGAACTCGGTGCCTGCGCCTTTGACGTGTTTTTTCCGCAACCAATCGATCGTGACGTTCATAACGATCCGATAAATCCAGGTGTAAAATGACGAGCGCCCGCGAAAGCGCTTAATCGACTTCCATGCTTTGAGGAAGCTGTCTTGAGCCAGATCCCAGGCGTCCTGCTCATTATGGACCATATTGTAAATCATGCTGAACACTCGTGTCCGGTAGCGGGTTACAAGCTCGTCGAATGCTTCGGTGTCACCGGCCTGGCATCGTTTCACCAGATCCAATTCCGATACATCGGCCTGAGCCGGAGTCGCTTCCGTTTGCATGATTGGACGGGACCCGTCCCTATTTCATTCAACTGCGATAACCGTCGGATCCGAATCGCCGACGCCACTCGGCGCGGTATTCGCCCATCAGGGCTATGATGCCGTCCCGCACTCGAAAGAGTCGCTGCTGCAATATCGCATATTGCGAACGCGTGATCTGCCCCGCGGGTTTCCGCAATTGGGCTGCAGCTTCCATTGAAATGGTGATGGCTTTCAAGGCGCGCTTTAAGTAGGCGATTGTCATGCCGATTTCGTCGAGGCTGTCCCCACTCAACGCTGCTGCCAGCTTGGCACTGGCCAGCGCAGCATGCGTAGCCAGCTTTACTGCTGCAGGTACGTTCTGGAGGGGAGGATTTTGATCGAATAGTTGGTCGATCCAGATAGTGAGCGCGAACGCAGCGCGATAGAGGTCATGTTCTTCGAACTCCGCTGCCGACCGGCTGGCAGTGTCGAGAGTGGCCTCCTCGTCTTCAGGCACATCATCATCCAGCAACGCGTCGACCTCCGCACTCCAGTCGTTGGCGTCCAATAGCTGCGTCCAACCCATCTCGCGGGCGATGATCTCGTCCCGATCCGGATCATCAAGGTACGTCTCCAGCAACTGCATGTACTTTTCCGTCTTGCCGTCCTGTTGCTGGAGGAAACGCTCCCACTGGTACTCATCCCAGATCCGTTCTGGCTCGCCCTCGTACTCAGCCATGTCGAAACTAAAGGCGAGCTTTGGCGTGCGCGCAAAATTTTTCGTATCAATTGCTTCCTTACGAAGCTTTCCAAACACCGTTGGTTGCAACCTGAGATCGCCATGGCTACGTTCGCGTTCCATGGCCAAGCGCATCGCGTTATCCGCTGTTCTTGCCTTACTGATTGCGTTCTTGCTATCTGCCTGCGCGTCGTCCGGTGATGAAGCGACAAGCGGCGGATCATCCGTCTCTCAACCTGGCGGGACCGTTCCAGGAGAAAAACTGCCGGACGAAGGAAGCTTCGCTCCTGGGCCGGCTGGATCCAGCGGGTCCGTGCGATGGTGATCTCTCCCGGAACTCCAGGGGTCAGTGCCGCTTGGCGAAATGCAGCAACGCTTCGTGCACGCCTGCCCCGTGCTCTCTCCGCGCGACATAACCGCCTGCGTTGCGCACTGCCTCCCGTACTTCCTGAATTGCGTTGGCTGGGCAGGACGGCATTGCGGCGACTTTTCCATCCAACATTGAGATGTCGTTGTGGTGGTCGCCTGAGGCGAAAATGTTTTCGCGCGGAACTTTCAACAGGCGCGCCAACTCGGCGAGCGCCGCTCCTTTATGATAATCAACGTGACAAAACCGCAGATAAACTGTGTTGCGCTGGTAATCCAAGTTCGGGTGCCCGGCCCGCGCGCTTTCGATAAACCTGGTGATGCGCTCCATTTCTTCTTCGTTTTCTGCTATCAGCCCCTCGAGGCGCTCAGCCTCGTAAATGAGACGCGCGTTCGTTTTCCGGTTCACGAAATCTACCACTTCCGCCAGGACCGAGTGAGCCGAAGAAAATAATTTGGCGTGATCACTCGCGCAGCGCTCATTCCAATCCCCAAATGGCTCCCATTCGTCTCCGTTTTGCCCCGGGCGAAAAACATCCCGCTCGGTCGTGAGGATGAAGTCCGGGCGGACGGGAAATGCGAAATCGGAGAGACCCGATTCGAGCAGATCAACGGAACGACCCGTGTTAATCGCCCAGATCGCGCCGGCATTCTGCAATTCGCGAATCAATTCCATGCATTGTGTGTCCAGAACTGGTTCGCTAACTCTGGATACCAGGGTGCCATCGAAATCAACGCTCAGCAGTTTGATTGGTGAATGCATTCAAAACCAATTTAGGAATTGATTTCCAACGCGCAATGAGTCGATTGATTTCAGGAGTTAAAACTGACGATGAAATCGGCTTACGAATTGGCGATGGAACGGCTTCAGAAGGCGTCGCCGTCGCTCGCGCTCAATGAAGATCAGAAGAAAGAACTCGCGGAGATCGATTCCGTGTATCGAGCCAAGATCGCTGAGAAAGAGCTATTCCTCAAAAATCAGATCCGCAGCGCGCAGAATGCCGGCAAATCCGAAGAAGATTCGGCGATTACAGCAGGATTGCGAAGCAAAGAAAGAAAAGCTGCGCGCCAGCTTTTCCAAGTCATCGTAGAGGACCTCGCCGCGGCGAGCGCCTTGCTATTTGATAGCCCGCAAGTTTTGAAGGTTGCCAACGCAGTTTCAGCGCGCCTAAGGTAGACGCTCGCGATGTTTGCACTTCAGCCAGAACTAAAAATTTTTAGCGGCTCTGCCAATCGCGATCTGGCCGACCGGATTTGCAAATACGTTGGCGTCCCGCTTGGGCAGGCGACGATCAGCTCGTTTCCAGATGGCGAGACCTATGTAAGGATCGAGGAGAACATTCGCGGGCACGATGTGTTCATCATTCAGCCCACTTCTCCCCCGACCAACGAGCATTTGATGGAGTTGCTAATCATGGTAGACGCAGCGCGGCGCGCCAGCGCGGACCGGATTACCGCTGTGATTCCATTTTTTGGATATGCGCGCCAGGACCGCAAGGACCAGCCACGAGTTCCGATTACGGCGAAGCTGGTGGCGAATCTGCTGCATGCCGCAGGTGTGAGTCGCGTGCTCACGATGGATCTGCACGCGCAACAGGTGCAGGGTTTCTTCGACATACCGGTGGATCACCTCTATTCGCTGCCGGTGTTGATCAGGTATTTACGGAAGCGACTTACGGGCAAAACAACTGTGGTTTCTCCCGACCTGGGCGGGCTGAAGATGGCGTCGGCCTATGCGGAAGCCCTCGGCGCGAATCTGGCAATCGTGGCGAAGGAACGCAAAAGCGCGACCGAGACTGAAGCACTCTATCTCATCGGCGATGTGGAAGGTTCCGACGTGCTGCTGGTGGATGACCTCACGGAGACGGCGGGAACGCTTACATCTGCAGCGTCGATCCTGGAAAAGCGCGGCGCACGCGACATTTACGCCGGGGTAGCGCACGCCGTGCTGGTCGATGTCGCAATCCAGCGGTTGCAAAAATCCAAAATTACGGAATTAGTAACCACCAACAGCACGCCGGTGCGCACCGTGGAAGGGTTTAAGGTGACGGTGCTCTGCGTCTCCGAGCTTCTCGGGGAAGGCATTAAACGGATACATAACGACGAATCGGTATCGTCGCTGTTTAACATCGAGAACGAAAAAGATGGCAAAACAAGTTAAGCTTAAAGCAGAACCGCGGACGAATGTGGGACGCTCTGCCGTGCGCCAACTGAGGGCGCGCGGATTGATCCCGGCAGTCATCTATGGCGGCAAGGATAAACCGCAGCCATTGCAAGTCGCCGCGCGCGACATCAACACCCTGATGAGCCACGCTTCCGGAGAAAACGTCCTGGTCGAACTGGAGATCACCGGCGACGGATCAACTCGCACCGCGCTCGTACAGGAGGTGCAACACTCGCCTGTCGGTGGGGAGATTCGCCACGTGGATTTTCACGCTATCTCGATGGACCAGATGATTCAGGCCGAAGTTCCGCTCGAACCAACGGGCACCGCCGTGGGCGTCAAAACTTTCGGCGGATTGCTTGAGCAAAGCTTGCGCGCGCTGGCAATCGAATGTCTCCCCGGCGATTTGCCGGACCGCATCACAGTGGACGTCTCTCAGTTGAACATTGGAGATTCCATTCACGTGCGCGATATTCAATTGCCGTCCGGGGTGACTCCCAA
>WNFW01015921.1_pt1 | contig 10841 bp, 8 predicted proteins | sample 5400131 | NCBI WGS metagenome assembly WNFW01 (sample SAMN13153362, study PRJNA577476) | soil metagenome | isolation source: 20 cm soil or saprolite under grassland replicate 1 | place: USA:California | collected 2016-06-15
AGCGGCCGTGTACGGTGCTGCGTGACTACGCGCACACGCCGGACGCGCTCGAGCGCGCGCTCGAGACGCTGCGGCCGCTCACCACCGGCCGGCTGATCGTCGTGTTCGGCGCCGGGGGGGACCGCGACCCGGGCAAGCGCGCGCCCATGGGCGAGGTGTGCGCGCGCCTCGCCGACATCGCCATCGCCACGTCGGACAACCCGCGCACCGAGGATCCGGAGAAGATCCTCGACGCCGTGGAGGCGGGGATGGGAGCGAAGCCCCACCACCGCGAGGTCGATCGCCGCCGCGCCATCGCGCTCGGGCTCGAGCTGGCACGCCCGGGAGACACACTGCTGCTCGCCGGCAAGGGGCACGAGACCTACCAGGTCGTGGGGACCGAAAAGCAGCCGTTCGACGAGCGGGTGGTCGTGAGGGAGCTGGGGGCTTCGTGAAAAACCAAATGCGGAACGCGGAACGCGGAACGCGGAACATCAGGGGGGGCGTCGGTCGCCAGCCGACCCCTCACGTCTGTTCCGCGTTCCGCGTTCCGCCTTCCGCGTTCGGGGCGGGGCGGTGACCGTCTGGGATTCGGAGCGGGTCACTCGCGCCTTGGGGGTGTCGGGGCCCCGCGGCTTGCGGTTCCCCGGGGGGGTGGGGACCGACACCCGCCACCTCGCGCCCGGTACCCTGTTCGTCGCGCTCCAAGGCGACCGCTTCGACGCCCACGCGTTCCTCGATCAGGCGCGGGCGAAAGGGGCCGCCGCGGCGGTGGTACGGGCGGGCACCCCGGCGGTGGAGGGACTGCCGCTCTTCGAGGTCGCCGACACGCTCGCCGCCCTCGGGCTGCTGGCGCGGGCGCGCCGCCGGCTGTTGCCGCCGGGCAGCCCCGTGGTCGGCGTGACGGGGTCGAGCGGGAAGACGAGCACCAAAGAGATGATCCGCGCCGTGCTCGCCACCACCTACCGCGTGCACGCGACGGGTGGCAACCTGAACAACCTGGTGGGCGTGCCGCTGACGATCCTCGCGGCCCCCGACGACGCCGAGGCGCTGGTGATCGAGGCCGGGGCGAGCATTCCCGGGGAGATCCCACGCCTGCGCTCGGTGATCGAGCCGACGATCGCGGTGATCTCGAACGTGGGCTACGCCCACGTCGAGGGCTTCGGCTCGCTCGCCGGCGTGATGCAGGAGAAGCTCGCGCTCGCGGACGGTGCCCGGGTGGCCGTGGTCGGCACCGACCCGCCGGAGCTCGCCGTCGAGGCGCGGCGCCGGGCCCGCACGGTGGTCGCGGGCACCGGGCCGGAGGCGGACGTGCGGCCCGACACAGCCGAGCTCGACGACGGCGGCCACCCGCGGCTGACGTGGCGGGGCCACACAGTCACGCTGCCTGTGGTGGGATTCCACCAAATCGAGAACGCGCTGATCGCCCTCGCGGTGGGACGCGAAGTGGGAGCGGATCCCGCGCGGGCGGTCGCGGCGCTCGCCGGCGTGCGCCTGCCCGGCGGGCGGGGGACGATGCTCGAGCTGGGCGGCCTGACCGTGATCGACGACACCTACAACGCGAATCCGGGCTCGCTGCACTGGGCGGTGAAATTCGCGCACTGGTTGGCGCAGCGGCGGGGGCGGCCCCTGGCGGTGGTCGTCGGCTCGATGTTGGAGCTCGGGTCCGAGAGTGCCAGATTGCATGCGCTCGCGGCGGCCGAGATCGCCGCGCTCGCGCCGGCCGTGGTCGCCGCCGTGGGAGAGTTCGTCCCGGCGTTCGAGCCGTACCGCGACGCGCTCGGCCGGCGCCTGCTGGAGGCGCCGGACGCCGACGCACTCGGGCCGCGCCTCAAGGCGGCCTTGAAGGGCAACGAGATCGTCCTGCTCAAGGCGTCGCGCGGGGTGGCGCTCGAGCGGGTGCTGCCGCACCTGAACTGAGGGGGCGAGGGATCGGACGTGCTCTATCACTTGCTCGCGCCGCTCGCGAAGCAGCACATCCTGTTCAATCTGTTCAACTACCTCACGTTCCGCGCGGCGGGTGCCGTGGTCACGGCCCTGCTGCTGGCGTTCCTCGCGGGCCCGGCCATCATCCGGCGCCTGCGCGAGCGCAACGTGGGGCAGGTGATCCGCGCCGAAGGTCCGGCGAGTCACCACGGCAAGCGCGGCACGCCCACCATGGGTGGGTTGATCATCATTCTCGCGACCGTCGTGCCGACGCTCCTCTGGGCGCGGCTTGACGGTCGCTACGTCGTGGTCGCGGTGGTGGCCATGCTGTGGGCGGGGGCGATCGGGTTCCTCGATGACTACCTGAAGATCGTGCGCGGCAAGTCCCAGGGCCTGGTGGCGCGCTGGAAGCTCGTCGGCCAGGTCACCTTCGGCGTGGCGCTCGGCATCGTGCTCATTCGCTGGCCGATGGCCCCGGACCTGCCGGCTGCGTCCACCCAGCTCCCGGTGTTCAAGTACATCCTGCTGGTCTTACCCCCGCCGCTGTACGTGCTGTTCGTCACATTCGTCGTGACCGGTACCTCGAACGCGGTGAACCTCAGCGACGGCCTGGACGGCCTCGCCACCGGTCTCACCGCCATCCTCGCCGGTACGTTTGCGGTGTTCGCGTACGTGTTCGGCCGCATCGACTGGGCGCGCTACCTGCTCGTCTACTACCTGCCCGGAGCCCAGGAGCTGACGATCTTCTGCGGCGCGCTGGCCGGCGCGGCGCTGGGCTTCCTGTGGTTCAACGCGCATCCGGCGCAGGTGTTCATGGGCGACACCGGCGCGCTCGCGATCGGCGGCGCGCTCGGCACCGTCGCGATCATGCTCAAGGCGGAGTTTCTCCTGCTGATCGCGGGCGGGGTGTTCGTGGCGGAGGCGGTGTCGGTGCTGGTACAGACCGGGGTCTACCGCTGGAACAAATGGCGCCGCGGCAAGGAATACGCGGATGCGCATCGCGTGTTTCGCATGGCGCCGCTGCATCACCACTTCGAGAAGCTCGGGTGGGCGGAGCCGCAGGTGGTGATGCGGTTCTACATCCTGGGGGTCTTGTGCGCGGCGATCGCTCTCGCGACGCTGAAGGTGCGATGATTCCGGAGCCGTGGCGGCACGGCGTCGTCGCGGTGGTGGGGCTGGGGAAGAGCGGCGTGGCGGCGACCGAGCTGCTGGCGCGGGCGGGCGTGCGCGTGTACGCGAGTGACGCCTCCGACCATCCCTACGGCGGCGACGCGCTCGCCCACCTGGGCGCGCTCGCCGGCGTGACGCTCGACGTGGGGCGGCACGACCTGGCGCGCATCCGTAGCGCGGCGGCGGTGATCGTATCGCCGGGGGTTCCGCCCGAGGCGGCGCCGCTCGTGGCCGCACGCGCCGCCGGGGTGCCCGTGCTGTCCGAAATCGATCTCGGCTTCCGCGCGCTCGCCGCCGCGGGCATGCGCTCGATTGCGATCACCGGGACGAACGGGAAGACGACCACGACCGCGCTGGTGGCCCATCTGCTGCGCGCCGCGGGGCTCGCCGCCGAGGCGGCGGGGAACATCGGCCGCCCGCTCGCCGACATCGCCGTGCGGGGCGACCGCTATGCGTGGCTCGCGATCGAGGTCTCGTCCTTCCAGCTGCACGACAGCCCCAACTTCGCGCCCGACATCGGCATCCTCACCAACCTCGCCCCCGACCACCTGGACCGCTATCCCGCGGTCGAGGCCTATTACGCCGACAAGCGCCAGCTGTTTCGCAACGCCGCCGATGCGAACGTGTGGGTGCTGAACGGCGACGACCCCGCCGTGCTCGAGCTCGCCGCCGGCGCGAAAGGGCGCCGGCTGCTGTTCTCGCTCGCGCGCCCGGCCGACGGCTGGTACGACCGAGCGGACTTGGGCGATCACAACGTGGCGAACGCGCTCGCCGCCGCGCTCGCCGTGCAGCAGGCAGGCGTGGCGCCGGGCGCCATCGGGGAGGGCCTGCGCTCGTTCCGCGCCCTGCCGCACCGCCTCGAGCCGGTGCGCGAGGTGAGCGGCGTCCTCTGGATCAACGATTCCAAGGCGACCAATATCGCGTCCACCGTCGTCGCGGTGGAGGCGATGGACCGGCCATTCGTGCTGTTGCTGGGCGGGCGTCACAAAGGCGAGCCGTACACCAGGCTCGGGCCGCTGCTCCGGGAGCGGTGCCGGCTGGTGATCGCCTACGGCGAGTCGGGTCCGCAGGTGGAGCGGGACCTCAGCGGGCAGGTGCCGCTCGAGCGGGGAACCACGTTCGAAGACGTGGTGGCGCGGGCCGGCCGGACGGCGCGCGCGGGCGACGCCGTGCTCCTGTCCCCCGCGTGCTCGAGCTACGACATGTTCAAGAATTACGAGGAGCGGGGAGCCACGTTCCGGCGACTGGTGGAGGCCATGTGAGGGACCTGCGCTGGGAAACGCGCCTCCTCACGCTGGTCGCGGCGATCCTCGTCGTGTTCGGCCTCACGGCCGTGTACGGCGCCTCGAGTCTGCTCACGATCTCGGGCGGGCAGGTGGGATCGAGCTTCGCGCTGAAGCAGGCGCTCGGCGCCGCCGTGGGAGGGATCGTCGCGGCGCTGCTGGCGCGCTCGGACTATCGCAAGTGGCAACGCTGGGCGTGGCCCGTGCTCGGGCTCGCGGCGGTACTGCTGCTCATCCCGCTCCTCCCCTTCACGCACCGCATCGCTCCCACCATCAACGGCGCGCGCCGCTGGGTCAACCTCGGCTTCGTGACGGTGCAGCCCTCCGAGCTGGCGAAGTTCGCGGTGGTGGTGTGGACCGCCATGCTCGCGGCGAAGAAAGGCGAGCGCATCCGCACCTTCCAGTACGGTCTCCTGCCCTTCATCGTCGTGCTGACGCCCCTGTTGGTCTTGATCTTTTTCGAGCCCAACCTCTCGATGGCCGTGCTCGTCGCGCTGCTCGCGGGGGTCGTCCTGTTCACGGCGGGCGCCCGCATCGGCCACTTTCTCGCGCTCGCGGTGGTCGCGACGCCGCTCCTGTTCGGCGCAGTGGCGAGCGCGCAATACCGCCTGGCTCGGGTGATCACGTTTCTCAATCCCGGGAGCGCACCGTCCGAAGCGACCTGGCAGGTGCACCAGTCGCTCGTCGGCATCGGGGCGGGACGGTTGTTCGGCGTCGGCCTCGGTCAGGGCCAGCAGAAACTCGGCTACCTGCCGTACGCCTACTCCGATTTCATCTTCTCGACCATCGGCGAGGAGTGGGGATTCCTGGGTGTGCTGGCCCTGCTCGTCCTGTTCGGCACGTTCGTGTGGCTCGGGTTTCGCATCACGCGGTCGGCGCGGGACTCGTTCGGCCAGCTGCTCGCGGTGGGACTCACCGCCTTGATCGGCGTCACCGCGGCGCTGCACGTCGGTGTGAGCCTCGCCCTGCTGCCGGCCACCGGGATCACGCTGCCGTTCATCTCCTACGGACGGTCGAGCCTGTTCGTCGCCCTCGTCGCGACCGGCGTGTTGATCAGCATTGGGCGCGGAAGACGGAGTGCGGGGGCTTGAGAGTGCGGAGTGCGGAGTGCGGAGTGCGGAATGGCCACGCGACCTTCGTGTTGCGCATCGACCTTCCCTTTACACTCCGCACTCCGCATTCCGCATTCCGCACTTTGGTGGGGTGGTGAAGGTTTTGCTTGCGGGCGGCGGCAGTGCTGCCGCGTTATCCATTTCGTCACCGTCTGCTCCCGATCGAGCCGATCTACCGGCGCACCTGGTGGAAGAACGTGCGCTGGTTGCTCATCGCCGGCCGGGTGTGGCGCGCCGTGGGCCGGGTGCTCGACGAAGAACGCCCCGCCATCGTCATTGGCACGGGAGGCTACGCCGCCGGCCCGGTGGTGTGGCGCGCGCAGCGCGCCGGTCTTCCGACCGTGCTGGTCGAGGAGAACGCGTTCCCGGGACTGACCACGCGCTGGCTCGCCCGGCGTGCCGGCCAGATCCACCTGGGCTTCCCCGAAGCCGGCGCGCGTCTCAGGCCCGGCCCCGCCACCAAGGTCTTCGCGCTCGGTAATCCGGTGCGTCCGCCGGCCCCGGGTGCGCGGGCCACCGCCCTCGCGGAGTTGGGACTGAGCGACGCGCGTCCGACCCTCCTGGTGTTCGGCGGCAGCCAGGGTGCCCGAGCCATCAACTACGCCGTGGCGGGTGCGCTCGAGCGCCGTCTGTTGGACGGCGTGAACGTGCTGTGGGGCACCGGAATGGAGCACGCCGACGCGCTCGCCCGCTACGCGGTGCCGGGCCGCGTGGTGATCCGGGGGTTTTTCGATCCCATGACCACTCCGTACCGGGCCGCGGACCTCGTCCTGGCGCGCGCAGGCGCGATGACCGTCGCGGAGCTGTGCGCGTGGGGCAAGCCCAGTATCCTCGTCCCGCTTCCGAGCGCCGCCGCCGATCACCAGGCCTACAACGCGCGCGCTCTGGCCGAGGCGGGAGCGGCGATCTACCTACCCGAGCAGGACCTCACGGCGTACTCGCTCGCCAACCAGGTGGGCCAACTGCTCGCGGATCGTTCCCGGCTCGAGTCCGTCGCCGCTCGGGCGCGGGTCCGGGGGAACCCGACTGCCGCCCGGGACATCGTGTCGAAAATTTTGACAGTAGTCGCGTAAAATGGCCGTGGTCTCTTTCGCAAGTTTCGTAGATTCGCTATATTAGCCCCTCACTAATGAACTTGTTTGCGACGGTGGATCCCCGCCCGGTCCACTTCATGGGGATCGCCGGAGCGGGCATGAGCGGCCTGGCGCTCCTCGCCAGGCAGCAAGGCGTCACGATAACCGGCTGCGATAACGACCCCTCCGGCGCCGCCGATTTGGCAGCCCTAGGGGTGGAGATAAAGCGGGGACACGATCCGGCGCACGTGGTGGGAGCCCGGGCGCTCGTGGTCACCGCGGCGGTGCCGGGAGACCACCCGGAGCTGGAGCGAGCACGCGCCCTAGGGGTCCCGGTGGTACGGCGGGCTGACGCCCTCAGCCAGGCCGTCGCCGGTGGAACGGTGGTCGCCGTGGCGGGGACGCACGGCAAGACGACCACCACGGTGATGGTCACGGAGGCGTTGGCGGCCGCCGGGCGAAATCCTACGGGACTCGCCGGCGGCCGTGTCGCTACGTGGGGCGGCAACGCGCGGGTGGGCGGCCGCGAGCTCTACGTGGTGGAGGCGGACGAGTTCGACCGTGCATTTCTGTCGCTTGCGCCGACCGTGGCGGTGGTGAACAACGTCGAAGCCGACCACCTCGAGTGTTACGGCGGGAGCGTGGCGGCGCTGGAAGACGCGTTCGCCGAGTTCGCGGCTCGGGCGCGGCGGGCGATCGTGGGAGCGGACGACGCGGGTGCGGCCCGCGTGGCGGCGCGACTCGGCGTCCCGGTGTGGCGCGTGGGGCTGGGTGCCGGAGCGGACGTGCGCATCGCCGACCCGGCGCTGGGGGAGCGCGGCTCGACGGCGCGGATCGAGTTGCCCGGAGGTCGCGCGCTCGCGTTGCGACTGCGGGTGCCGGGGCTCCACAACCTGCGCAACGCGGCGGCGGCGGTGGCGGTGGTGCACGAGCTGGGCGCCGATCTCGAGCGGGCGCTCGCCGCGCTGGCGGAATTCCGCGGCGTGGGGCGCCGGTTCGAGCGGGTGGGCGAAGCGGGCGGCGTCACGGTGGTGGACGACTATGCGCACCACCCGACGGAAGTCGCGGCGACGCTCGCCGCGGCGCGGCAGGCGTTCCCGCGGCGCCGCGTGGTGGCGGTGTTCCAGCCGCACCTGTTTTCGCGCACGGCGCTGCACGGTGAGGCGCTGGGCCGGGCGCTGGCGGCGGCGGACGTGGTGGTGGTGGCGCCGATCTACGCGGCGCGCGAACAGCCGCTGGCGGGCGTGAGCGCCGAACTGGTGGCGCGCGGGGCGGCGCGCGCGGGGGCGACCACGATCGCCGTGGGCGAGCGCGCGGGATTGACCGAGCGGGTGGTCGAGACGGTACGGGCGGGCGACGTGGTGTTCACGCTCGGGGCGGGGGACATCACGCGCGTCGGCCCTGAATTGCTGGCGCGTCTGGGGAACGCGGCGTGACGAGGGCCTTCCCGCGCTGGCGGCAGCGGGCCCTGGTGGGCCTCGCGGGATCGTCGGTGCTCACGCTGCTGTGGCTCGCCGCGCCGCTCGCGCTGCGGCGGCTGCCGCTGTTTCGCGTGCGGCAGGTGGAGCTGGTGGGAGTGCGCAACCTCGCTCCCGACGCCGTGATCGCGGCGCTGCGGCTCACGCCCAGGGCGAGCGTGTTCAGCGACACGCGGCTGCTCGCGGACCGGGTGCGCGGTCTCGCCGGTGTGGCGGAGGCTCGCGTGGTGCGCCATCTGCCGGCGGCGCTGACCGTCGAGCTGCGGGAGGTGGAGCCCGCGGCGCTGATGCCCGGTCCGCGCGGGACGCGGCTGGTCGCGGTGGACGCCGCAGGCCACGCGCTGCCGTTCGATCCCGCGCGCTCCGGGCTCGATCTGCCGATCGCGGCGAGCGGCGATTCGGAGGTGGTGGGCGTGCTGGCGCTGATCCAGTCGGTGGATCCGCCGTTGTTTCAGACCATCACCGGGGCGCGCCGCATGGCACACGGGGACGTGCTGCTGGAAGTCGGGTCGCGGCGTGTGCTGGTGCGGCGTGACGCCGGCCCGGAGGTGATTCGAGCGGTGGTGTTGGTGGCGCAGGATCTCGCGGCAAGGGGGCGTTCATACGTGGAGCTCGATGCCCGCTTCGCGGGCCAGGTGATCGTGCGGCGCAAGGCGACCGCGGACGGGGCCGGTGAGGGAGGCGCGTGACCCGAGATCGGCAGGTCGTGGCCGGGCTCGATCTCGGCAGCACCAAGACGTGCGCCGTGATCGCCGAGGTCGTGGGGGACCTCCCGCGCGTGCCGCTCGCCAAGGTGTTGGGGGTGGGGCTCGCGAAGAACGCGGGCGTGCGCCGGGGCATGGTGCGCGATATCGACGAGACGAGCCGTTCGATCGTCGCCGCGCTGCGCGATGCCGAGCGGATGGCGGGCGTGAAGGTGGGGGCGGTGACCTGCGGCATCGCCGGCGAGCACGTCTCGGCGCGCACGTCGACGGGCGTCGTGGCGGTGTCGGGGGACGAGATTACCGCGGAGGACGTGGCGCGCGTGAACGAAGTGGCGCGCGCCGTGTCGCTGGGCCGGGACCACGAGCTGCTGCACGATATCCCGCAGGAGTACGTGGTCGACCAGCAGCGCGGCATCTCGGATCCCGTCGGGATGACGGGCACGCGGCTCGAAGTCGAGATGTATCTCGTCACGGTGCAGTCGACCGCGGCGCAGAATCTCCGCAAGAGCGTCGAGCGGGCACGCTACCGCGTCGGCGACCTGGTGCTCGAGCCACTGGCGGCGTCGTACGCCGTGCTGACGGACGACGAGCGGGAGCTGGGCGTGGCGCTGGTGGAGGTCGGTGGCGGCTCGACGGGCGTGGCGATCTTCCACGAGGGCAAGATCCGCCACCTGGCGTCGATCAAGTTCGCCGGCACGCATGTGACGAGCGACATGATGCAGGGGCTGGGCGTGACGCAGGCGGACGCGGAGCGACTCAAGGAGCGGCACGGCGTCGCGTACCAGCCGCTGGTGGACGCGTCGGAGATGATCAACCTGCCGTCCACGCCGAGCCAGGGCGCGCGGCAGGCGTCGCGCGAGCTGGTGTCGCACATCATCCACCAGCGGGTTGACGAGATTTTTCAGCTGGTGCAGCGCGAGTTCGAGCGGGCGGGGTACGGGGGCGGCCGGTTGCCGGCCGGCGTGGTGCTGACGGGTGGGACGGCGCATCTGCCGGGGATGGTGGAGCTGGCGCGCGAGGCGTTCGCGGTGCCGGTGCGGGCCGGGAGCCCCGAGCAGGGGATCTCGGGACTGGTCGACAGCGTGCAGGCGCCGCGCTACGCGGTGCCGGTCGGGCTGGTGCTGTACGCGGCGCGGCGGCTCGCGCAGGGCGCCGTGCCCGGCGGCTCGCTGGTCAGGAGTGCGGGGGTCGACAAGCTGTTCGGACCGCTGAAGCGGTGGTTGCAGGACTTCTTCTGATCGGTCACCCGAGGGAGCCATGATCTTCGAGCTCGAAGAGACCGTCTCGCAGAACGCCCGGATGAAGGTCGTCGGTGTCGGCGGCGGGGGCGGCAACGCCCTGAACCGCATGGTCGACGAGGGACTCCAGGGCGTCGAATTCATTTCCGTGAACACCGACGCGCAGGCCCTGCTCAACAACAAGGCCGACGTGAAGGTGCAGATCGGCAAGAAGCTCACCCGCGGGTTGGGCGCCGGCGCGAGGCCCGAGATCGGCCGCCAGGCCATCGAGGAGAACCGCGACGAGGTGCTGCACTCCCTCCAGAACGCCGACCTCGTGTTCATCACCTGCGGCATGGGCGGCGGGACGGGTACCGGCGCGGCGCCGATTATCTCCCAGATCGCCCGCGACCTGGGCGCGCTCACAATCGGGATCGTCACCAAGCCGTTCCTGTTTGAGGGCCGCAAACGGATGCGGCAGGCGGAAATGGGAATCGCCGAAATGCGCAAGCACGTCGATACCATGGTCGTCGTGCCCAACGAGCGCCTGCTCGCCGTCGTGGGCAAGGGCATCCCGTTCCAGGACGCCCTCAAGAAGGCCGACGAAGTGCTGCTGCACGCCACGCAGGGCATCTCCTCGCTCATCACCGTCACCGGTATCGTGAACGTCGATTTCGCCGACGTGCGCACCGTGATGCAGAACGGCGGGGCGGCGATCATGGGGACGGGCATGGGACGGGGCGAGAACCGCGCGATGGAGGCGGTGCAACAGGCGATCTCGTCGCCGTTGCTCGACAACATCTCGATCACGGGCGCGACCGGCGTGCTCATCAACATCACCGGCGGCGAGGACTTGACGCTCGGCGAGGTGACCCAGGTCTCCGACGTCGTCAAGGACG
>WNFW01021210.1_pt1 | contig 10840 bp, 9 predicted proteins | sample 5400131 | NCBI WGS metagenome assembly WNFW01 (sample SAMN13153362, study PRJNA577476) | soil metagenome | isolation source: 20 cm soil or saprolite under grassland replicate 1 | place: USA:California | collected 2016-06-15
GCCCCCTCCTTGACCTTCGATTCTCACTTCCCGACCCGGCTGGTCGGGCGGGTCCTAATAAAGGGACTTCTGCTCAGAGCCGCAAGAAAAATCGCAAACACTCCGCGCTTCTGTCACCGAACTAACACCCATAGGGCCCACAGAGATATGGGGAATGCCGAGACCTGAAATGCCGCGCGAAGAAGGCCCCATCGATGGAAGAGTCTGAAAGACCGCTCGGTGGTGGCAAGATCCTGGGGTCGCCGCAGGCGGATAAGATTCGGCGCGGCAAACACGGTGACGGTGAGCCCCAATATTTCGAAAACTGCCGCCAGGTATGATGGGAGCTCGATACCCGCGGCCACCAATGCATGCTGATGCACTGCGAGTGCTGCAGCAATTGAGAGTCCGGTAGCTGCGAAGGCCAACAGCGGATAGCGGTCTGCGGGTTCATGAGTTTTTCATCATCTTGTACTTAGGCGGAGGCGGACCGCTCCCAGTGATCGACACACCACGCTACCGTCGTGCGCCGGCCAATCCGGCGGAAGCCGGCCCCGTGGATAAGCGCCGTCATTGCTGCCTCGGGATGGACAAATGTCCTAAAGGCATTCCGCGTGAGACGGTGGAAGAAGTTTTCCGCTGCTACTCGCAGTCGCACAAACCACCGGTCCCTCGGAAAGCTGAGTGACAACGTTCGTCGCGCGCTGGCAGCAGCTCGCTCGAGGAGAGCGACGTAATCCGGGTAGCAGCACACCACGCGATCCAACGTGACGATGTCGGCCGTGAGCGGAGGCTGGAGATCAACAAAATCGCCCGGCACGACCCGAAACCTTGCAGATGACTCGGCGTTGGCAAAGAGGCGGTCGGCGACACTCAAAGAACTTTGGGCAGCATCGACCAGAACGATCTCTTGCAGTCCGCTTGTCTGCAGCTCGAGCCCGATCACGCCGATCCCACCGCCCACGTCCAAGAGTGTGTCTCCGGGACGCGTGATGGGACGGAGCTGCTCCAGGATCAGCTTCGTTGTTGGATCGGGGCCGTGGCGTTGATAGCGTGCTAAGTCTTTTTCAGCACGCTTTGGGTCAAACTGCAAAGCGGTTGCCGTGCAATGAGAGCAGCAGGACATACCTTCGTATCTCCATAGCTGGAGGACCAAATCCGCCAGGCGATGGCTACCCGGGTCATCTAGCAGGGCGTCGGGATTCAATCCAGTCGTTCAGATAGGGCATCGCGACGTCTTGCAAGTCCGTCAAGAAAGCCGTCACAGGTTGACGAGTCAAGCCGTTTGTCTTTGCGAGGGCGGGTCTCTGTGGACTAACTATCCGCGCCGAGCATATTAGAAGCTGTTGGTGCTGGTCGCTCGCCGTCGAATCGTCTATCTCAAAATCGTCCACTATGAAAATCGATCGCCGCAGTTTCCTGGTAGCCTCGTCCTCTGCATTGGTGTTGGGGAAAAAAGGACTATCTCCGGCGGGGTTTGAGCAACCGTCCGCGAGTCCGGAGCCGCCCGGGATCGACCGCACACTCCAGGGAAAGTCGATAGCGGTCTACACCACCGCCGACAAAACCAATTACCGACTCTCACCGACCGAGACCCTGACCTTCAAGCCGATGGGTCAGCCCCTGGAGACGCAGATCTGTGTCTTTGTCGATCCCTCGAAGAGAGCGCAGACGATTCTGGGCATCGGCGGCGCACTCACCGATGCCTCCGCTGAAGTCTTCGCCAAACTGCCGGCTGCGAAACAGCAGGAATTTCTCGCTGCCTATTTCGATCCGCGCAAAGGCATCGGCTACACGCTGGCAAGAACCAACATCCACAGCTGTGATTTTTCGTCAGCCAGCTACACCTACGTGAACGAAGGCGACAAGGACCTCAGGTCCTTCAGCGTCAATCACGACAAGCAATTCCGCATCCCCTTCATAAAGCGAGTGATAGCGGCGACAGGAGGGAAGCTCACTCTCTTTGGCAGCCCATGGAGTCCGCCAGCATTCATGAAGACCAATAATGACATGCTGCATGGCGGAAAACTGAAGCCGGAGTTCTATCAGTCGTGGGCCAACTACTACACGAAGTTCATCAAGGCCTACGAGAGAGAAGGAATCCCCGTTTGGGGCATATCAATTCAAAACGAGCCCATGGCGACCCAGACCTGGGAGTCGTGCATCTATTCAGCCGAGGACGAGCGGGACTTCCTGAAGAACTATCTGGGGCCGACGATGAGGAGAGAAGGACTGGGCGAGAAGAAGATCATCGCCTGGGATCACAACCGCGATCTCATCTACCAGAGAGTCAGCACGATCCTCAAAGATCCCAAAGCCGCGCAGTATGTGTGGGGCATCGGATATCACTGGTACGAGCCGTGGAGCGGTGGCGACCAGATGTTCGACAACGTCAAGCTCGTGCACGAGACTTTTCCGGACAAAAAACTGCTCTTCACGGAAGGAACCGTCGATTCCTTCAAGCCTCAGGACATTTCGGCCTGGAGACTGGGCGAAGCGTACGGACGCTCCATGATCAACGACTTCAACAGCGGCACCGTCGGCTGGACGGACTGGAACGTATTGCTGGACGAACAGGGCGGGCCAAATCACGTCGGGAATTTCTGCTTCGCGCCGGTTCACGCGAATACGAAAACCGGTGAGCTGATCTACACCAACTCGTATTACTACATCGGGCACTTCTCGAAGTTTGTCCGTCCGGGCGCAAGGAAAATCGCTGCCTCGCCGAGCAGGAGTGCTTTGCTTTCCACCGCCTTCGTCAATCCGGATGGGAAAGTTTCGGTGGTGGTGATGAACAGAGGCGATCAAAAGATTTCCTATTTTCTCTGGCTGGACGGGAACGCCGCGGAAGTCAGCAGCTTACCGCATTCCATTCAGACGCTCGTATTCTGACGTGCGCGACCACGGCACGGTCGTCGCAAGTTAGAGGCACCCCCCAATAACGAGATAACGTGGACGCCGTCGGCATCCGCGCAGCAGCTCCCGGAGACATGCCGGTCATTGGCCGACTCGGCGCGCTCCTCGTCCGTACGCACCACGACCTGGACCCCGCGCGTTTTATCGCGGCGACGTCGGGGACCGAGAAGGGGTACGGCTCGTTTCTCGGCACGCAGCTCGATGAGCCGAACGTCATCATCCTCGTTGCCGAGCGAGACGGCGAGGTAATCGGATACACCTACGCTGGGGTCGAGGGCATCGATTACATGTCGCTGCGCGGGCCGGCGGGAGTCTTGTACGACATCGTGGTCGACCCCGCCCATCGTGGGCAGGGCGTCGGTCGAATGCTGCTCGACGCAACCCTCGACGCCCTCAAGGCCCGAGGCGCACCGCAGGTCGTACTCTCGACGGCAGAGCGGAACACGATCGCGCAGCGCTTGTTCGAGCATGCCGGGTTCCGGCGCACGATGATCGAAATGACTCGAGAGCTGGACGTGTAGCGGTCGCCCACTGGTGAACGGGTGATCGCTTTGTTAAATGCTCAACAGTACTGACGTAGGGGCCCGTGGTGCGGTGATTCGGAATTCCTCGAAGTCTTCGACGACTGCGGCTGCAGAGAGTCGAACGACGCGCGCGAGACATTCACCAATACCGAGATCCTCGGTCCGCAGGGGCTCGGCCGGAGCGGCCTGCGCCCGCCGGTAGATTTTCTCGAGCAGGGAATTCCTGCGACGAACAGATAAGACGCCGCTTGTCGCACACCGATAATTCGCCGCCGCCATTGCTGCGCTGGCCTTGCGGTCCGCCAACAACTGGCTCAGCGCCCCTTCGAACATCAACTGGTCGCGTGCGAAGTCGTCACCTTCACTACGCACGAACAGAGCTCCCTCCTTGCCGAGGAACTCACCGACGTGCGCCATTTGTGATCCCGAGCTCGTAACTATCGCCAGGCCCGCCGCCATCGCCTCGGCGTACACCATTCCAAAACTCTCATAACGCGCCGGGTGAAAGAGAATGTGAGACTCCGCAATGATGCGGAGGGCTTCCGCACGTCGCAGCGTACCATGGAAGGTCGCATTGGGCACCGACTCGAACCGGCGCATCACGGCGTCGCGGGGCGCCTCGCCTATATAATGAAAGCGCGCCGCAGGAATGCGCTCCGCCAGCGAGGTCATTACAGTCAGCGCCACCCGACCATTCTTCTGGTGGTAATCGCGCCCACAGAACACCACCGCCAGCTGATCGTCGCGCCATTTCCGGTGCACCTCATCGCGGTCGAGCACACGATGCGCGCCGGGTACGACATGACAGCGCTCGAGGAATGCGCGCGTGACGTCAGGAGTCGCTACCGTTCTGAGCCATTGATAGGCTTCAGCAACAGCGTGCTCGGTGGGAAAGAGGATCGCGCCTCGCGCGAATCGCCGGCGCTGGCGCGGATCGATTCCTGAACGCCCCCACAGCACAGGATAGCCGAAGTTGTCGAGATCGACGACCCAGCTTTTGCGGTTCAACACTGGCCAGCGTGCGGAGTGGAAGAGCGAACGACCCGGTCCCGGATCGATGACTTCCGCCTCGGCAAAGTCGCGACTCGGACGAAACGACCGTCGGCTCGAGTCTCGCGTCCCCTGTGGGCGCAGGAATACATGCTCGGGTGCTGAGACGCGATATCGCGTTCCGGGCGGTGGGTCAGTCAGCAGCGACGCATGGATCCCGCTATGGAACTCTATGCTGGAACCGATGTCGACCGTGCGTGACCTCGCGCGTCGCTGCGCCTTGGTCAATGCGCCTTCGTTGGAACGAGCCTGGCGATCCGATTGAGGCTGAAGCCATGCGACCCTGGCGATCCGATTGAGGCTGAAGCCATGCGACCTGAAGTACTCGTCTATGAAGTTACACAGGGCGTAGGTGTAGTTGCATCGCGCCTCCTGTCGGCCGGCAAGGCTGCCGTCGAATGCCGGCAGCATCGAGCATCCTTTCTTCCAGCGACACCCGGTACAGACGCGCTCGATCAACGCGCCGTCGCGCGCGAAGGACCTCACGTACGCGGAGGAGGCCAACACCTCGTCGATGGGCTGCTCGAATATGTTGCCGAGCGCCCATCGCTCGTCGTATGCCTCGTGTGTCTGGAAGAGCGTGCCGTCGGTGTTCACGATGAACGCCCATTCACCAAGCTGTCGATCGTACTTCCAGGTTTGCGAGCCGTGGCGGCACCGCAACACCGTCGCGATGCAGTCGTCAATGGGAAGCACTGACACTCTCCGTTGCTGCTCCACCCAATGAACGAAGAGACGTTGGAGCGCGTCTTCCGCCTGAGCGATGGTGATCGCGAACGGCGCGTCGGGCGTGTTGAATGGCGCGGCAAACAGTGGAAGAAACCGCACGGAAACGCCGAGCGATCTATAGAAGTCGTAGATGTCCGTGATGCGCGATGCCGTATGCGCGCCGAGCACGGTGATGGCGCCAAAATCGACGTCCGCGACGCGCAACCGGTCCATGTTTCGCGCGACCTGCTCCTCTGTCTGGTGGTTTCCCAGCGACAGACGCACGCCACCCACCACATCGCACGAGACTCCGAGCTGGATCTTCTCAGCCTTCAGGAGCGCGATCTGTTCATCGGAAATACGATAGAGGTTGGTCTGCAGCGCGTTGACGACCGCACCGGTGTCGAGCAACCCACCGAGCATCTGGTGTTGCAGCTCGAACACCGAGCGTAGGTAGGGAAGCGGCAGCAGGAGCGGCTCCCCGCCATGCCAGATGATCGTCGTCGTGAACGGCTCGCCTACCTCGGCGATTCTTAGCTCGTGATAGCGGCGGATGGACTCGAGCAGACGCTTCCACTCGCTCAGACTAATCCGCTCCGTGCGGTGCAGCTCGTTCCACTCGTAGCAGTAGCGACACCGCATGTTGCACAACTTCGAGGCCTTGACCACCCAGCTCACCATCCTGAGTGGCGTGCGCGGCTGGTCGCGCGAAGGCGCGCCGCGCCGAGAGACGCGGCTTCGCCCTGATCGCGTGACAACCATCGTCACCCCTTCTTCTTGAATTTCTTGAGTGCCTTGAGCGCAGCCCGCTTGGTCTTCTTACTGATGCCCTTGTTCTTGTACTGGATCCAGCTGATGGGTCCGATCAGAAGCCAGACGCCGCCGTCGCCGTTCTCACCGTGAGGACGCCCGGTACCCTTCTGCGTGGTGGTGAAGTGGATGAGCGCGCCCTTCTTACCGGGTTTTTTCTTCGGCGGGCGTTTCGTCGTCTTCTTGCGCGGTGATCTTGGGGGCCGTTCTTCAGCTCGAACCGGATGATTTGCCGACCCTCATGCAACGACCGGCGCCGCCCCTGCCATTCAAAATCACCAGATAGTCCGCGCGGGAGCGTGATCTCGGCGCGCAGGCCGTGCTGACCCTCGCGCACGAGTTGGACGTCGATGTCGCCGAGCGGATGCGGCACGCGCCCCTCGGCGCGGCGCAGCGGGCCAAGCGCCGGAGCAATGCGTACCGTACGGAAACCCGGACTCGATGGACGCACGCCGAGCACGGTGGCGAGCAGGCCATAGTTCGGATGCGCGGACCACGCATGAGTGTCGGAGCGTGTGGGTTCCGGATTCTCCGGAGCCGACGTGAGACCGAGTTGCAGCATCTTCTGCCACGGCGCGAGTCGTTCGATGTATCGGTCGCCGAGCCCGGCCTTTCGTAACGCTTCCAACACGTAGAAGCTGAAGTAATAGGACGCCGGCGTCAGCGTCGTGTCGGCGAGGACGCGCTCCATCAGCCTTCGCTGCTCAGCGACCGGCACCGCATCGACGAGGACGGCGAGCACGTTGGTCTGTTGACTGTAGGCACTGCTGTCCGGCGAGTCGCGAAACAGTCCCCGCGCCGAATCCCAGGCACGCGCGCGTACCGCTGCAAGCACAGCATCAGCGCGTGCTCGGTAGCCGCTTACCGCCACCCGCCTCCCGCCTCCCGCTTCCAGCTCCGCCGCGCGCTGCAACGCGTACACGTAGAGCAAACTGATCGTAGTCGAGTGACCATCGTCGGCGCCAGGCGGAACTCCGCGATCCCAACGCGGCGTCCAGTCGACATAGTTCCAGTACGGCATCGGACCCAGCATGCCGGTGGCGTCAACATGTCGCCCGAACCAGTCGAGGATTCCGCGCACGCCGGCGAGACGCTCGCGCACGAACGCGGCGTCGTCGCGGTGCATGAAATAATCGTGTACCATTGCGACGTAGATCAGCGAGAACGGAGGAATGATCTGCGTCAGCGCCGACGGATAGCGGCTTGTCGTGAGTCCTTCAGGAATGCGCGACCAGTCGAAATGCTCGATCGCCTGTCGCATCAGTCGATCATCCCCCGCGACGTAGAGCGAAATAAGGCTCTGCACGCGTGTGTCGCCGATGTACTGCAGCTGCTCCCAGTACGGCGTGTCCATGTATGTCTCGAACGCGCCGATGCGCGCGCCGTTCCAGTTCATGCGCCACATATCAGTGAGCCACGGAAGATCGCTCGCGAAGCGTCCGCGCGGGACGAACGGATACGCAGTAAAGATCCCGTTCAAATCGTGCACGCGAAGTGGCTCATTCGCCGTCGCGATGTCCATCTGGATGTAGCGGAAGGAGCGCCAATACAACGTCGTGAAGCGTCTATGCGCTCCTCCGTCGACGAGGAAGACGTCGCGCACGCCTTTGATCGTGCGACCCGCGACTTCGTTGCGATTCCCTTTTTGTCCCGCCGAGTCGATCAGTGCCTCGGCGTAGGTGAGTCGCACCATGCTGCCGGCGCCGCCGCTCGTCTCGAGGACTGGATAGGCATTCGTGACGTGCGACTGATCGACAAGGATTGCCGCAGTCGTGCGCGCGGGGATCAACAGATCGCCCGCTCCCTGCAGAAACAGGCTGTCCGTGTGCACGCCAATCGCCCGTCGCACGTGTGCGAACCGTTCCGCGCGCTCCTCCATCGGCGCTATCGAGCGCGGCTCGAGCTGCCACCCGGACACTTCACCATACTCACCGGGCGGCATCGCACGTCGGTGCACGCGTCCGACGATGACAGCGGTACTCCATGCATCGTCGACGTAATCCGCGCGCTCCCATCCCCACGGATAGCGCGCGCCGTCGATCGAATCGCCGGGCGCCGCGGCGTAATAGTTTCCCATCGCGGCGCTGGTGGTGACGATCGGCGCATACGCTGCATCGCGCAGCAACTTCCACCCCGCCCCGGTGTTCGCCAAGGTTGCTTCGACTGGACTGTCACCCTGTAGCAGGAATCCGGTGCGGTAACTGTGTTGCGCGACGGGACGTGCCGCGCCCCAGTTCCACACGAGTGCGGCAATGACGTTGCGCCCCGCGCGCAGACGCGGTGCGAGGTCGACTGTCTCGTAGCGCCAGTGCGTGACGTCTGACCGCTGTGGGCCCGACGAGATTGGCAGCCCGTTCACGTATAGTCGGTATCGATTGTCCGCGGATACGTGCACCACGAATCGCGCCGGCACAACGGTTAGCTCGAATGTTCGCCGCGCGTGAAAAACGGTGAAACTGTCGCCCGGGATTCCGGCAGGCGCGATCCAGTCTGCAGCCGGCGCGCGGTCGAACAGGCGCGGCGCTTGCGCGTCAAGCGGCGCGGAGAAGAGGAAGATTGCCGCAAATGTGTAGCGCCAGATCAAGGCGCGAGCCGCTCGAGGAATTTTCGCGTTACCGTGTATCGGCTCCTAATAATTGTGGCGCCTGTTGCACACCACCTCGATAATGACCGCAATCGCCAGAACGAGGATGTGGTCCGTCTCTCCTTCCTCGATCTGGACCCAGTAGGTGTCAGCGAGTCTGAACCACTGCCTCGTAATCGTGGCGATTTTGCGGTCGCCGCGGTTTACGACGTACTCGAAGTTCAGAAAATCTCCAACGGCTTCGAGATCGTTCGGACCAGGGACATCGACAGTGAACCGGTGACGGGGAAATGAGAAGAGATCGCGCGAGACGTCGGCGATCAGGTTGCCATCGCGCCAAAGCTGGTAGGTCCCGACCCAATTGAAAACTTTTTGCTCGATATAAACGAGCTCGTTTCCATCGAGATCCTGGAACGAGAGTTTGTCACCCAAACTCGCAAGCTGTCCCTTGACCTGAAACGCGTCGCGGCCTTCGACGTCCTTGATGGTGAAGTTGTTGCCGAGTGAGACGAGCTTTTGTTTCAGTACGTAGTCCATATCTGCTCAGCTGGTACCCGTCATGTCCGGATATTCGAACAAGTTGGACGTCCATCGGATCTAACTGTCACTCAGAGCGCGGGTAGTTGATGATAATCACGAGGTCCTCGGCCCCGACCTGACGCAGGCCGTGGAAACCGCCGGCGCGGGTGAGGATCGCCGTCCCCGCTCCGACCAGCTGTCGAGCACCATTCAACGTGAGCTCGCCACGGCCCGACAGCACGTAGTAAACCTCGTCGACGTCATTCTGATGGTAGCCAATCGCCGCTCCGGGGTGCAGTGCGCGCTTGCGAAACACGAGCGCCAACCCGTCTTCACGCGTGAAGAAAGAATATGCGGTCGTTTCGCCGCCTCCGTTGTGCGGGCCAGGCTCGCGCACAGCTACGAGCGAGTCGTACTGAATCAGTGAGCGGGTGGAGGTCGGGGGCGGCACGATGGTCGTGCGCGAACAGGCGGCGAGCGAGCCGAATACGAAACAGCCGAGGACAACAGAGCGCTGCATTACAAAACCCTCCGGTAACAAAATCTCAGACAACGACTCCGCTCACGTGTCCCGCGACGACACGCCAGCCATCCGCATCTGCGCGCCAGACGCGCGTATATCGAAATGGCCCGGCAAACGCTTCACCCTCGAATGTCCCGCTCATCTCCATACGGACGCTCACCACGGCGATGTGTCCAAAACGCTGGATACGTTCCTCGCTTGGCTCGAGACGCGTGATGCGAATCACGCCGTGGCGGTGCGCGTCCAGATCATCTTTTTTGCCGTAGACCGCGCCGTTTGGGCCGGTGAAGACAAGCGCGTCGTCCAGGAGCCGATCGAGTATTCGCACATCGCTGGCGAGTTGCGCCTGGCGAAGCGCTGCCTCGCACTCGCGTAAAGAAGCTTCAGATGGGTCGGTCACGCGGGTCATCCGAGCCGGCGTCAGCGGAATAGCCCGCAGTTCAAGTTCCTGCAGCCGGGTTGTAGCGCGCCCGGAACCGCAGGCAGACCGGACTCGGTAACGCGATCCGCTTGCGCGTCGGCGTCAGCCGGCCGGTCTCTTCATCGCGACTGAACACGACAACGGAGTTGGACCGTTGATTGGCGACGAGCAGCCACCGGCCCGACGGATCCAGACTGAAATTGCGCGGCCAGTCGCCCTCCGTCGAGATCACCTGTTCGAGCGTGAGCGCGCCCGTCGATTTCGCCACCGAGAACACGGCGATACTATTGTGGCCGCGGTTCGACACGTACAGAGTGCGGCCGGATGGTGCGACGTGGATGTCGGCTGGATAATTGGCGCCGGTCCATCCGCGCGGGAGAGTCGAGCGGATGTCCAGCGGAGACAGTGCGCCGCGCTCGGCGTCGAAGCGAAGCGTAGCAACGGTGGAATCGAGCTCGTTGGCGACGTACACCAACGGCAGCGTTGGGTGGAAAGTGATGTGGCGCGGGCCTGCTCCAGGATGCATGACCGCGTCACCGCCCTCAATGTGACGCAGCGATTTGCTATCGACGTCGAGACGGTAGACGAACACGCGGTCGGCACCCAGGTCTGCGGCGAGCGCGAAACGGTTGGAGGCGTCGGCCCGGATGCAGTGGGCATGCGGCGCACTCTGACGCTCAGTATTTGGTCCCCTGCCCTTGTGCTGTACAACCTGCGTGGCTGGCGCGAGCGCGCCATCAGCCTGAATCGGGAGCAGCGCGACACTGCCCCCGTCATAATTGGCGACGAACACGACTCGGCCAGTA
>WNFW01003546.1_pt1 | contig 10838 bp, 8 predicted proteins | sample 5400131 | NCBI WGS metagenome assembly WNFW01 (sample SAMN13153362, study PRJNA577476) | soil metagenome | isolation source: 20 cm soil or saprolite under grassland replicate 1 | place: USA:California | collected 2016-06-15
CTGCAATAGCTGGCGCTCCGCTCGGCTGAGCAGCGTTGTGCCCCGTTTTGCAGAACTCAGTCTCCATTGGTCCCCGATCAGTCTCCGTTTAGCGCGGTCGCCGTGATTTGCGAGTCCCCGCCTCGCCCGTACGTTTCCAAGAACCCTCTCGTGCGCTCCGAGGAGAGCCCATGCCACATACCCGCCACGGCGGCCCCGCCCGCGCGATCGCGTGCCTGCTTGCTCTGACGTCAGGCACCGGCGCCGTCATTGCCGCCCCCGCCCAAACTGGATCGACGCCGGAACACCTGACGGCCGACACCCGAAAGCAGACCGTTGCGGGCGCCAGCTTCATCGCACCTGCCGACTGGACCTTCTCGGTGCGCGACCCAGCCACAATCCTCGCGGCACCCGAGGGCGACTCGCGCATCGCGCTCGTCGACGTCCGTGCGCCCAGCGCCGACTCCGCCGTGGCGCTCGCCTGGGCCGCGTACTTGCCCGCGCACACCTGGCCGCTCAAGGTCGTCACTCGCCAGCCCGACAAGGATGGCTGGTCTGATCGGCGCAGCTATGACTACCAAACCTCGCCCAACGAGAAACGCGGCGTCAGCCTGCTCACGCAGCGCGCCGGCGACGTCTGGACAGTCGTCGTCTACGACATGAGCGACGCGACGGGCGAGAAGCGCCTCGCCGCCGTGCAGCTCGTCTTCGACAGGCTCTTGCCCAAGGGCTTCACGCGCGAGTCATTCGCCGGGAGAAAGGTCGCCACCCTCGACGCCGCCCGTCTCGCGAGACTCTCCGCATTCACCGAGCAGGCCATGCAGGAGCTCGGGATCCCAGGCGTGGCCGTGGGCATCGTCCAGAAAGGCAAGGTGGTCTTCGCCGACGGGTTCGGCGTCCGCGAGCTCGGCAAGCCGGAGAAGCCCGACGCGAGCACGCTGTTCATGGTGGCGTCCAACACCAAGGCGCTCACCACGCTGATGCTGGCCAAGCTCGTCGAGGCGAACCGGTTCGGGTGGGAGACGCCCGTCACCTCGCTCCTCCCTTCGTTTAAGCTCGGCGACACCGCCATCACCCGACAGGTGCTCGTGAAACACCTGATCTGCGCCTGCACCGGGCTCCCGCGGCAAGATCTCGAGTGGCTGTTCGAGTTCAAGGACGCCACCCCCGAGTCTGCGCTCAGGACGCTTGGGACGATGCAGCCCACCAGCAAGTTCGGGCAGACGTTCCAGTACTCGAATCCGATGGCCGCGGCGGCCGGTTACACGGGGGGCCACGTGGCATTCCCCGACCTCGAGTTCGGTGCTGCGTACGATAAGGCCATGCGCACGCTCGTCTTCGAGCCGCTCGGCATGACGTCCACGACGTTCGATTACTCGAGAGCGCTCGCGGGCAACCACGCGTCGCCACACGCGCCCGACATCGACGGTAAGACAAGCGTCGCGGCGATGGACATCAACTACTCCGTCATACCGGTACGCCCCGCTGGAGCCGCGTGGAGCAGTGTTCGTGACATGCTGAAGTACATCTCCATGGAGCTCGCCGAGGGAAAGTTGCCTGACGGCACGCAGTACATCCGTCGGGAGACGCTCCTCGCGCGCCGCGCGCCGCAGGTGCCGATCGGGAAGGAGGCCACGTACGGCATGGGCCTCATGGTGGACACGAAATACGGGACGCCCGTCGTGCATCACGGGGGCGACATGATCGGGTTCCACAGCGACATGATGTGGCTGCCGGAGTACGACGTGGGTGCGGTGGTGCTCACCAACGGGAACCCGGGGTGGGTGCTGCGTACCGTGTTCCGGCGCAAGCTGCTGGAGGTGCTGTTCGACGGCCGCGACGAGGCCGACGCGGACGTCGCGTCCCAGGCGAAGAGCTACTACGCGCAGCTGGCCGCCGACCGGAGGCTCCTCAGCGTCCCGGCCGACCCCGCCCAGGCGGCGAAGCTGGCCCGGCACTTCCACAATGATGCCCTCGGCGACATCGACGTGCGCCGCGAGGGCGGCAGCACCGTGTTCGACTTCGGCGAGTTCCGGAGCGAGGTCGCGACGCGGAACAATCCGGACGGCTCGCTCTCGTTCATCACCATCGCGCCGGGAATCGAGGGCTTCGAGTTCGTGGTGAGCGATGCTGCCGGGAAGCGGCTCACGATTCGCGACGCGCAACACGAGTACGTCTTCATCGGGTCGTGACGCCGACCATGCGCATTCCCCGCTACCGCCTCGTGGCCCTCGTGCTGAGTTCCGTCGTCTGCGGCGACATGCTCGACGCCCAGGTTTCCGTCGGCGTCTTTGCCGCGCACACGGAGGTCGGCCGTGGCCGTGGCTCGGTGTCGTACGACCCGCGGCAGCAGACGTACGTGATCGCGGGCTCCGGTCAGAACATGTGGGACTCCCGCGACGATTTCCATTTCGTCTGGAAACGCATCAGCGGCAACTTCATCCTCTCCACGCGCGCGCGCTTCCTTGGCAGAGGCGTGGAGGAGCATCGCAAGATCGGTTGGACCATTCGGCCCTCGCTCGACCCTGGCAGCGCGCACGTGACCGCGGCGCTGCACGGCAACGGCTTGATGTCGCTCCAGTTCCGTCGAGAGGCCGGCGCGATCACGGAAGAGGAGAAGTCAGCCGACAGCCTGCCCGATGCGGACGCGGTGATCCAGCTCGAGCGGCGCGACGGCGAGTATTTCATGGCGGTTGCGCAATTCGGCGACACGCTCGTCACGCAGCGACTCACCGGCGTCCGATTGCCCGATACGGTCTACGCTGGCCTGTTCGTGTGCTCGCACAACGACACGGTGACGGAGCGCGCCACGTTCTCGAACGTCCGCATCACGATACCGGCGAAGCGGGACTTCGTCGCCTACCGCGATTACATTGGCTCGAACCTCGAGGTTTTCGACGTCCAGACCGGGAATGCCACGATCGTGCACCAGTACGCGGGATCGTTTCAGGCGCCCAACTGGACACGCGACGGGAAGGCGCTCATCTACGTGCAGGAGGGGCGTCTGTACCGCTTCGATCTCGTCTCGAGCTCTGCCACCCTGATCAATACGGGATTTGCGACGCGCAACAACAACGACCACGTCCTGTCGTTTGACGGCCGCACGATCGCTATCAGTCATCATGCCGTGGAAGACAGCGGCGCCTCGATTGTCTACACGGTGCCGGCGAGCGGCGGCATGCCCACCCGGGTGACCGCGAAAGGACCCTCGTACCTGCACGGCTGGTCCCCCGATGGCCGGTGGCTCGTGTACACCGGCGAGCGCAACGGCGAGTTCGACGTGTACAAGATCGCCGCCACGGCTGGTGAGGAGATCCGACTCACGACCGCGCCGGGCCTGGACGACGGACCGGAGTACTCGCCCGACGGCGCGTACATCTATTTCAACTCCGTGCGGAGCGGGCGGATGCAGATCTGGCGAATGCGGCCCGATGGCTCGGGCCAGGTGCAGGTCACGCACGACGGCTTCAACAACTGGTTCCCGCATCTTTCGCCCGACGGCAAGTGGATCGTGTACCTCGCCTTTCCCCCGGATGTTGCGCCGGACGATCATCCGTTTTACAAGCACGTGCTGCTGCGATTGATGCCGATAACGGGTGGACCGGCGCGAGTGATCGCGTACGCGTATGGCGGTCAGGGAACGATCAACGTGCCGTCGTGGGCGCCGGACGGGAAGCGACTGGCGTTCGTGAGCAACTCGGTCCTCACCCGCTGACGTCGGTCACGTCGGCTCCTTTATGCGCGACATTCGTGTAGCGACCGTCCAATTTCAACCCGCCGCCAGCGACAAGGCCTACAACCACGGCCGCATCCGGCACTTCGTGACGGAGGCCGCCCGCTCGGCCGTGGAGCTGATCGCGTTCCCGGAGATGTGCCTCACGGGCTACTGGCACGTGCGCAAGCTCTCGCGCGCGGCGTTCGAGGCACTGGCCGAGCCGGTGCCCGAGGGCCCGAGTACCCGCGACCTGCTGCAGCTGTCGCGCGAGCACGGGATGACGGTCGGCGCCGGGTTGCTCGAGCGCGCGTCCGACGGGAGCGTGTACGACGCCTATGTCGTCGCCATGCCGGATGGGACGTGGGCCGTCCACCGCAAGCTGCACGTCTTCGAGCACCCGAACATCTGCGCGGGGGACCGCTACACCGTCTTCGACACGCCGCACGGCTGCCGGGTGGGCGTGCTGATCTGCTACGACAACAACATCGTCGAGAATGCCCGCGCCACCGCGCTGCTGGGCGCCGAGGTCCTGCTCGCGCCGCACCAGACCGGCGGTTGTAACTCGGTGAGCCCGCGCGGCATGAAGCCGATCGACCCCGCCGTCTGGGCCCGGCGCCATGAGGACGCCGCCGCGTGCGAGGCGGAGCTGTGCGGGCCCAAGGGGCGGGGGTGGCTCATGCGCTGGCTCCCGAGTCGGGCGCACGACAACGGCATGTTCCTGCTGTTCTCGAACGGCATCGGCCCAGACGACGATGAGATCCGCACCGGCAACGCGATGGTGCTCGACCCCTATGGGGATGTCATCGCGGAGTCACGTGCGTTGGGTGACGACATGGTCGTGGCGGATCTCGACGCGTCGGTCTTGCCCACGTCATCCGGCAGGCGCTGGCTGCGGGCGCGCCGGCCCGACCTGTACGGGCCGCTGACGCGTCCCACGGGCCAGGAGCAGGAGACTTGGCGGGTGCGGTTCGGAGAATGACCTGCCTTCTCTTCCTCTTCTGTCCTCACGAGAGCACGCGCGCCTGTCAAGCAGACCCTTCGCTTCGCTCAGGATGAGGACGGTAGTCGGGTGCACCGGTTCGCTGCGTAAAGGAGGCTGAATGGACATCAAGAGAAGTGGCTCCCAACCCTCGGGCAAAGGCCCGGTCGACTGGTTCACCGGCACGGTGCGCATCGACCCGCTGTTCCAAGCCCCCGATCCGGCACGCGTGAGCGGCGCCAGCGTCACGTTCGAGCCCAGCGCCCGGACGGCATGGCACACGCACACGCTCGGCCAGACTCTGATCGTGACCGCCGGCCGCGGGCTCGCACAGCGGTTGGGAGGGCCCATCGAGGAGATCCGGCCCGGTGACGTGATCTGGATCGCGCCGGGTGAGAAGCACTGGCACGGCGCCGCGCCGACGACCGCGATGACCCACATCGCGATTCAGGAGCACCTCGATGGCAAGGTGGTGGACTGGATGGAGAAGGTCAGCGACGAACAGTATCAACAGTATCGGGGGAGATGAACATGCCGCACGTGATCCTGAACTATGGAGAAGAGTCCGTCTCGCTCGCCTCGAACCGGCGCGCGCGGCTGTGAAGCGCGGCTATCGCTTCCATCGCACGAAACAACTCAAAAAGGTGGTTGAAGAAGCAGTCATCTCCTACCGATCCCCACCAGACCTTCGGGCAGCCGAGGACATCGGTCGGCGGATCAGCCCGATGCCGAGCGGGTCGCAGGCACTGAGGCCCAGGCCAGCGAGAAGCAGGACGAGCCACTTGAGGGGGTTCACCGAAAACGCCTTGTTGGAGACGCCCCCAGGTTAGGGCGGCGCCATCAAGGGGCAGTCAAGTCGGTCGGGGCGAACCCGGCGGCGCGCCACAGCGGGGCGGGGGGCGCGGGGGGCGCGAGCGCCAGGCTGCAGAGCAGCCAGAGCAGCGCTCGCATCCTTACGAAGATGGCCCGACGACGTAGATTCGCCACGCCACCTTTTCACTCGAGGAATCGGATGCTGCGCCCGGGATCGATCGCCGCCGCCTGCTGCCTGCTCGCCACCTCGCTATCAGCCCAACTCCCCGGTCAGCCACCGATCGTGGGCAAGTGGGACCTCACGCTCACGGCTCCCGATGGCCGCAGCCTGCCGTCGTGGCTCGAGGTGCACCAGTCGGGCACTCACACGCTGGTGGGACAGATGGTCGGCGTGGTCGGCAGCGTGCGGCCGATCTCCCAAGTGTTGTTCGCGAGCGACACGATGCGGTTCGCGCTGCCGCCGCAGTGGGAGTCGGGCGACAGCGACTTTCAGTTCAGCGGCGTGTTCGCCAATGGCACGCTCTCCGGCACAGTCGTGACGCCCGACGGCGCACATTTCACGTGGACCGCCGTCCGCGCCCCCGCGCTCGCCCGCAAGGGTCCCCCCGTCTGGGGGCGTCCCATCAAGCTGTTCAACGGCACCGATCTCACGGGCTGGCACGCCGTCGGCGGGACCAATCAGTGGAAGGCCATCAGCGGCGTACTCACGAACACGCAGCGCGGCGGGAATCTCGTAACGGACCAGACGTTCACCGACTTCACGCTGCACGCCGAGTACCGTTATCCGGCCGAGGGCAACAGCGGCATCTATCTGCGCGGCCGCTACGAAGCGCAGATCGAAGACTCGACCGGCCGCGAGCTGTCGACCGGCGGACTCGGCGCGATCTACGGCTTCCTGATTCCCAACGAGAACGCGGCAAAGGGCGCGAACGAGTGGCAGACCTACGATATCACGCTCGTCGGCCGGCTGGTCACGGTCGTGCTGAACGGCAAGACGGTCGTCTGCCGCCAGAACATTCCGGGGATCACGGGCGGGGCGCTCGACAGCAGGGAAGGAGAGCCGGGCCCGATTATGCTGCAGGGCGACCATGGGCCGGTCGAGTACCGCAACGTCATTCTGACGCCGGCCCGCTAAGACCGCTTCCCTTGTTCGCTCGCGAGTTACTGAGTCGCGGTACCGTGTAACGTCGGCTTGAAGAGGACGCCGTTCGGGCTGCTCGACCCTCCCGTGAAGACGAAGTTCTCGTCGATCGGGAAATCAATCGTCACGGTGGTCGTCGGCGGTGCGATGTGCACTGGTCCACCAAAATTCACCTTGATGCCGGATTGTGGGCCGCTCGGCACCTTCAAGTCGTGCGTCGCGGTCCCATCGCTGAAGGTGAAGCCAGTCTTGAGCGCGATGGTCGCACCGGTCACCACGAGTCGGAGCTGCTCGTAATCGCCGGCTGCGATGGTAGCCGTACCGAGGAAGGCCTTGAGGCCGTTTTGCAGATCGAGCAAGTCGAACACGCCTGCATTCGTCGAGAGCGTGTCGCGGGCGGTGCCATCGCTCCCTACGAGGTAGACCGTAGAGATCGTGACCTGCGCGCTCTCGATCATGTCGGTTCCAGGGGCATCTGTCAGCCAGGCGGTCACCCGACTCATCTGTGGTTCGCCCGCTCCGTGGCATGCACCAAGCCCCGCGGCTAGGGCCACCACGAGCAAGCTGTTGCGGATTCGCATCTTACAAGGCTCCGGACGGGAGTTCAGGAATGGGTGTCCTTAAAGAGTGAGCGCGGGGCACCTGAGTAACGGCCTCGCACCGCCCGAGGTATTAGAGGACGTGGCCTGAAGACGAAGCTCCGGGTGGCGTCGGCGCAACTACGTGACACGCCTCACATTCGACGTCACCCAAAGCTTCCGTGACCCGCGCGGGGCCTAACCCGATTGGGCACCCCTTCCGTGTTGAGGCGCAGCGAGACCGATGAAGGTGGCCACCTGGAACGTCAACGGGATCCGCGCCCGCGCCTCCCAGGTCCGCGAGTGGCTGGAGCGCGAGCGGCCCGACGTGGTGTGCCTGCAGGAGCTGAAGGCTGAGTCGTCGCAGATCCCCGAGGAGAGCCATGTTCCCGAGTATCATGCGTACTGGCACGGCCGCAAGGGCTACTCCGGCGTGTCGCTCCAGGTGCGCAAGGAGCTGTTCGCGGTAGATCCGGTGTACAGCCATCCCCCGTTCGACTTCGAGTCGCGCATCGTGCAGGTGGAGCACGGCGACCTAGTGATCGCCTCCGTCTACGTCCCCAACGGCGGGAAGGACTACGCCGCGAAGCTGGAGTTCGTGACGCGGCTGACCGACTGGGCACGGCGGCTCCACGCCGAAGGACGCTCGTTGCTCGTGTGCGGCGACCTCAACATCGCGCGGACCGAAATGGACGTGCACCCCAAAGAGCGCAAGCCCAACGCGGTGGGCCAACGGCCCGAGGAGCGGGCGCTGTTCGAGGCGCTGCTCGGTACCGGCCTGGCCGACCTGGGGCGCGTGTTCGACCCCGACAATCCAGGGCTCTTTACCTGGTGGGCGCCGTGGCGTAATCTCCGCGCCCGCAACATCGGCTGGCGCCTCGACTACGTGCTGGCGTCACCGGCCCTCGCGGCTCGCGCCACGAGCTGCGTGGTGCGGGCCGACGTCGGCACGAGTGATCACGCGCCGGTGGTGATGACGATGGGGTGAGGCCGGCGTGGCACGCCGCCGCAGGCGCGAAGGATCTGAGCTAGGAAGTAGGGATGTAGCCTGGTGGAGGGTTGACGGTTGGACCGTGGAGCACCAACCTCGACCATAATGGTCATCGACGCCGCTTACCTCGGACTGTTCCTCCTACTCCAGCTGGGCACGCCGGTCTACGACCGCGTGATTCTCGGCGGCCACGTGATGGACCCGGCCTCCGGGCTCGATGCGGTCCGCAATCTCGGGCTCTCGGGTGGTCGAATCGCCATCATCACGACGGAAGCCGTACTCGGCCGCGACACGGTCGATGCACGCGGTCTCGTCGTCGCCCCGGGCTTCATCGATCTGCACGCTCACGGGCAGACGGCCGAGACCTACCGCTTCCAGTCGCTGGACGGCGTGACGACATCGCTGGAGCTCGAGCTCGGCACGTCCGATGTCGCTGCCTGGTACCGCGAGCGAAGCGCCGGGGAGCGAATCAACTACGGCGTCAGCATCGGCCACATCAAAGTCCGGATGGCGGTGATGCACGATTCCGGGACCGTGATGCCGGTAGGCGACGGAGCCTATCGCGCCGCGACGCCTGAACAGATCGACCAGATCGCGAAGCGGATTGAGACGGGTCTCCGGGAGGGCGCGGTGAGCATCGGCGCGGGGTTTCCGTACACGCCGGCGGCCGCGCGAGATGAGCTGCTGGCCGTGTTTCGCGTCGCCGGGATGACCAAGACACCAGTACACGTGCACATTCGCCCCGGCGTCGCCGGTCTGAAAGAAGCGCTGGCGCTCGCCAACGAAACCAACGCGCCGTTACATGTGGTCCACATCAATAGCTCGGCTCTTGCGGACACGCCGGTGATGCTCGAGATGATCAGCGATGCGCGAGCGCACGGACACGACGTGACGACGGAGGCGTATCCGTATGCGGCCGGAATGACGGAAATCCAGTCAGCGACCATTCAGGACATCTATCGATCTGCTCCCGATGCGCGACTCGCCGAGCTGGAATGGCCGCCGACAGGCGAGCGGTTGAATCGCGAGAGCTTTGAGCGGTATGCCCGAATCGGCGGACCAGTTGTCGTCTACACCAACTCGGAGCAGATGGTGGCCGTGGCGATAACGAGTCCACTCACCATCATTGCGAGCGACGCATACTGGCAGAACGGCACTGGGCATCCGCGGACCACTGGAACATTCTCAAAGGTGCTCGGCCGCTACGTCCGCGAGAGCCACGCACTTTCACTGATGGAAGCGCTCCGCAAGATGACGGTCATGCCGGCGCAGCGACTCGAGGCGCGTGTGCCGGCGATGCGGCAGAAGGGACGCCTGCGGGTTGGCGCAGACGCGGATATTACGATCTTCGACCCGGCGACGGTGGTGGATCGCTCGACGTACCGAGAACCGTCGCTGTCGCCGGTGGGCATTCAGCACGTGATCGTGAACGGTGTGTCGGTCGTGGCGAACGGGCGGGCAGTCGACGACATCGCGCCGGGGAAAGCGGTGCGGGCACCGACATGACCGATCCTCGTGACTCATCTCGCCGCGACTTCCTGGCCGCGTCGGCGATCGGTCTCATCGGACTCGCGCGTGCGGGGGGCTCGGAGCGTCCCGCGTCGCGCGACCTCCTCTACGTTGGGACGTATACCGAAGGCACCCGGTCCGAAGGCATCTATCTCATCCGCATGGACCGGCGCTCCGGCGAACTGCTGCGCGTCGGCTCGATGGACGCCGGGCCGAACCCGTCCTTCCTCGCCATCCACCCGAACGGGCGCGTGCTCTACGCCGTCAACGAGCTCGAGCAGTTCAATGGGAGACCGACTGGCGCGGTGAGCGCCTTTGCGATCGAGCGAGCCAGCGGCGCGCTCACCCGACTGAACGAGCAGCCATCGGAAGGTGGTGCGCCCTGTTTCGTGAGCGTGGACCGCAGCGGCCGCGTCGCGCTCGTTGCCAACTACGCCGGGGGCAGCGTGGCGCTGCTGCCGATCGAGGCGAATGGCGCACTCGCGCCCGCGCAGGTGGTTCAGCACACAGGAACCGGACCGAACGCCGAGCGTCAGGAAGCGCCGCATGCCCACTGCATCCTTCCCGATCCCTCCAACCGCTTCGCGCTCGCGGCAGACTTGGGCGCCGACCGCGTGTTCGTTTATCGTCTCGACCTCGAAGGAAAATCGCTGCGCCACGTTGAAGGCGGGGACGCGGTCATGCGCCCCGGCGCCGGCCCGCGCCACATCGCCTTCCATCCCACCCTGCCGCTCGTGTTCGTGGCCAACGAGCTCGATTCCACGGTGGCCACGCTGCGCTTCGACCCGGCGCGCGGCGCGCTGTCCCCGCAGGGCACGCTTTCGACGTTACCAGCTGGGTGGACCGGCACGAATTACCCGGCCGACATCCACGTCGCCGCATCGGGGCGCACGTTGTACGTGTCGAACCGCGGCCACAACAGCATCGCGGTATTCTCGGTGGCGGAATCCACGGGCGCGCTCGCGCTCGACCAAGTGGTCCCCACGGAGGGCGATTGGCCGCGCAATTTCAGCCTGGATCCGACCGGGCGGTGGCTGCTCGTCGCCAATCAGCGGTCCGACTCGGTTGTCGTGTTTGGGCGCGACCCGGACACCGGCCGGTTGACACCCACGCGCCCCCCTCAGCGGATCGCG
>WNFW01006499.1_pt1 | contig 10837 bp, 7 predicted proteins | sample 5400131 | NCBI WGS metagenome assembly WNFW01 (sample SAMN13153362, study PRJNA577476) | soil metagenome | isolation source: 20 cm soil or saprolite under grassland replicate 1 | place: USA:California | collected 2016-06-15
TCATCCCGCTCGCCAGGTTTTCCAGCACATCATAGACCGTGACGCGAAGTCCTCGGATGCATGGCTTCCCTCCGCGCTTTCCCGGCTCCAAAGTGATGATCTTGGCGTAGTTCATAGCTCTATCATAGCAGGATTGACCCGTTGCTCTTTGGGACGGGGTCGGCGCCCGTCTTTCCCGGCGAGGTTATCGTTGTGGATGGATTCATCGTGGCCGCAGGCGCATGGTTGCTACTGGTGGACAATCCTTTTCATGCGTTGACACGGTAGAGGTCTGGGGTTCGAGTCCCACGGGCCTACCATTCAAAATAAAGACCTTGCGCTGATTCCCAAGAAACACAGCGGGGTGCAAAAGGGCACACTTTTGCGCCCCATCTGTGTCCTCCCCCCTGAGACTTCTCTCCTGTCGACTGAGTTAGGTCACGTTCGGGCCGAGTCGGAAACGGGTGAACTGCTCAACCCAGGAGGAAACATCAGCGACACCACCGCCGCTTGCGCAGCGTGCTTGGCGGGCGTAATCGCCTGAGCATAGATGTCCAACGTGGATCGCAAAGAAGAATGCCGCATCAGCTCTTGCATCACCTTGAATTCCGTACCGACGCTCCTCAAAAGTGTCGCGTAGGTCCGACGAAAAGTATGCCATCCGATGCGTTTTTCAATTCCCTGGTTTTTCGCCGCTGGCCGAATGTACCTGCGTAAGATCGCGTGTCCCCAGCACGGTTTCCGGCCCCGATACCGCCTGCTAGCGAAGACCCAATCTTCAGACTTTCGATTGGCGGAGCGTTCCTGCCACTGCACCAAGGTCTCCGCCAGCAGGGGATGGAGAGGAACCGGTTTTTGAGACGATTCGGTTTTGCATGGGCCAACGACTCCATAGACTACCGAGCGAGTCACGTTCATGACCCCTCCGGCAAAATCAATGTCGCCCCATTTCAAACCGAACAACTCGCTCTGCCGCAAGCCAGTGGATGCTGCAAGCAGGACCAAGGTCCGTTCGCGAAGGCCAAGACCCTCCAGCAGCGTTCTGATTTCTACTGGCGTAAGCAGCGTGGGCGCGGTTCGTCGCTTGGCACTCTGACGAACAAAGCGGATTGGGTTGCGGTCAAACAGTTCATACCTCGAGGCGTGATTGAAGAGAACAGACATCAAGTTTCGGATCTTCGCGCAGCTGCTCTTGGCCAGCGGCAAACGACGAAGCCAGGACTCGACTTCCACCGTTCTGATCTGGAAAAGCTCATATGCTCCCCAATGGGGAACAATCCATCGCTTCAGATAGGCATGATAGGACCTTTTAGTCGCATAACTGCGCCAAGTATTGTCGCGCGTCAGTTCGCGTTGCTCGAAATGATCGCAGAGTTGAGCGACGGTCATTGAGTTACAACGCATTCTCCGATGGCTCGAATTGATTTCCGAGACGAGGCCAACAACCGCGCGGCGGGCAGCATCTTCAGAGGGATATTGCTCCAGTGTTCCGATAACTCTCTTACGGTAGATTCGTCTGCCTTCCGGACCTTTTTCCGACCACCGAAACTGCCAGACATCAGGACCCTGTTTGCGATTCTTTCTGATCAAACTTCCACGTTGCATTTTGTCCTCCTGCACCGCGGATGCAGTGCAGAAGGAATGCTGGCCCCTCAACGACGGCAAATCTTGGACAAGTGCCTCGGGAAGCCTCAGGTCGTCCCTTGGCGGCTTGGCCGGCAGATAATTGCTTTGCAGCGGCAGAAGCGATGTCCTGAAGGGCAAAGGCAACTCGAAATAAGGGTTTGGAAGAACTACGAACGTCAGGCTAGGCGTCAACAACCTACCCGAGGATTCCTTCGCTTTCTTCAAGCTGTGGGCACAGAGGCATCCGTTGCCGAAGACGTGGAGTTCCCCCCAAACCGCCTGCGCCCGACCCGAAAACCTTATACGGCGCAAACGCCTTTGAAATCAGCGACATTCAAGAACAGGAAACTGAGACCTCGCGAATAAGGCCATTGCAATGCAATGTTACATTGCACTGAAACTTGCCACCCGTATCAATTCGCCAGGGACACCCAAACTGGTTTTCGTTCTCCTCGGTGTCGGCCACATCCACCAAGGTGCTGCCGTCCAGGCTGATCAGTCGCCAGGTTCGATACCGCGCCCCGCGCGTCTTCTCCGAAGCGATCGTTACAACTACCTGCTCATACAGCCGCCGCAAGGGTTCCGCGCCCAGACGTGAGCGAGCTTGCGAAATGCCGCTCTTGCCGGTGGCCCGCACGGTTTCCTCGGGCTTGGTCAGCCACTGGATGCCTTCGAGCAAGCAGCGCAGCACTTCCCGATAGGAAGATTGCATGTACAGCGCCAGCGCGATCACGTAGTACACCCCCAGATGCGCTGGCAGTTCTCTTTGCCGGACGCTGACCTTACCAGTCGAGGCCAAAATCGAATCGATTTTTGCTCGAGGAATCGCTCTGCTGACCACCCCAAGGCTGATGTAATCCGTGACCCGGCTTCCGGTTGGCAAACTGGCAAGAGTGCGAGCCATGGCGATATTCTGTCCTCCTGCCAGACAGAATTATTTTCTTAAGTGAACAGTATTGGGGATATGTCTAGTTAATCGTCAGGTTGATCGTACCGTTGGCTGTCGCGCTGCCTGACGTTCCGGTGATGCCCACGGTCGTCGAGCCCGTTATGGCTATGTTTAGGGTTCCGCTCTGGGACGCCTGCGTGTACGTATCACCCAGATGTGTACGTATCACCCAGATAGTGGGCACTAATGCTATGAGTCCCCACAAGAAGCCCGGAGACGTTGATGGTCGCAGTTCCGTTACTTAGGGCTGTCGCTGTACCCAGCACGTTCGTACCAACATAGAGTTGCACTAAGCCGGCAGGTGCCGTTCCTGTCGAAGTTACCCTGACCGTGACGGGGATACTCGTTCCGGATGCCACTTTTGTGCTCGTCACCGACATCTCGGTCGTGGTGGAAGCTAGCCCTCCACCGCCTCCATAACCCTTGCCGCAACCCAGTGTAACGCTCAGCACGCAGATTAGTCCGAGTGCCAGCGCCGTCCCATAGCGCTTCCTACCCGGCAGCAACAGCAGAAGGATGGCCGCGAACCCCGTAGCGGCGCTCAGGCCCCACCAGCCTTTGCCTTCCATACTCGGAGGCAGTCCGGCCCAATGAAGCGTCCGCTCTGCTGACAGCACAGAGGCGCTCGTTGTCGAAGAAGGCGCCGCGACCGCTACGGTCAGATTGTTGGCCACGGGGGAGGCACTGGCCACGTTGATTGTCAATGGGTTGGGTGAACAGCTTACTCCGGGTGGCAAATTCGCTGTGGGGCACGTCACGTTGACTGGGCCCGTAAATCCCCCGCTCGGCGTTACCGTAACCGCCGAGGTCCCGTCGCCTCCCGCTGTCACCGTTACCGCCGCGCCGCTTACGGTGAACGATGCTGTTCCGCTACCGATCGTTCCTGTAAATGAAAAATTCAAAACGCTTTTTCCACCAAAGGCCAGTGGATTCGACTCCGCCTGCCCGAACGAACTAACCATGATGTAGTACGTTGCTCCGGCAGTCAGCGTGAGGTTGGTCAACTGCGATTGTCCTACGATGCCCGGATTGATGTCATCATTGCAACCGCCAGGGACCGCAGTCAGGGCTGTCTGAGAGGTGCCACTCCAAACAGACAAAACCGAGTCGTAGCTACTCCCGATGGTGTCTATGTTGGCGGTGCCCGTTCCGCTCGGAACCACTTTGTACCAAATCGTGTTCGAGAGACCGGTGACGAAGGGAATTTGCGCATTCTGGGAACACGGGGGCGTTGGATCACTCGTCTCGGTTGTTGCCCCCGAACTGTCCTTTGTGTCCGTGAAACTTGTGGACGTTATGTTGATGGCGTTCGCAAAACTGTCGTTCGCCGTTAAGGGGGCAACCACGACGAACGTCGGCAAAGCTACCGTTGACGTAGTGACCGTCGTGCCGCCGCCAGGTGCGGGGTTCTGAACACCAACAGAATTGGTGCTCCCGAAATTGGCCATGAAGCTTGCTGGGATCGTGGCGATAAGCTGAGTCGAAGTTACCGACGTTGGAGTCAGGAGGGCTGTCCCGCCCACATCGGGATTCATGACCACGACGGAACTCGAGGCAAAACCCGTGCCCGTCACGGTGATCTGTGTAGCAGCAGCATTTACTTGTGCACTGGCCGGGGTTGCGTTTGTGATCGTAGGCGGACCATCAAGAACGGTGAAAGTTAGTTGGTTGCTGGTTGCGGCGGCGACGTTGACTGTGACTTTTGGCGTTCCCGCGCCGCTGACTAGCGAGGCAGGAATTGTCGCCGTCATTTGCGAGTCGCTAACGGGACTCGTAGTCACAGCCGAACCGTTCCATTGCACAGTTCCCCCAGTGAGCCCGTTTCCATTGACTGTCAGCGTAAACTGGGCCGAACTAGCCAGTGCCGAAACGGGCCAAATCGAAGAAATATGCGGACCGACAAACATGAAATTGTTCAGCACGATGTCCCAGGTGCCACGCCCGTGAGTCGCGGCGCGCAACGTTCGCGAGACGTGATGCAGTTTAAGGGAAAGTACGGCCACCCGCGGTAAGCCGGTGCTCAGGGTCGTCCACGTGCAAGTTGTGGTGCAGACACCTTGGAACACGCCAATGTCCGTTGCAACGTAGAGTGTTCCCGGGATGTCTGGATCGATCACCACATCATTAACCGGAGTGTTCGGAAGATCGGTTGCTCCCGGAGTCGAGCAGTTGGACACCGTGCAACTCTCATCCGTCCACGTTGCTCCGCCATCGGTGGTTTTGAAAAGATGGCCCCTGAGATCGTTTACGGCGCCCTGCACGAATGAAAACCCGGAGAATGCGGCATAAGCAGTTTTTCCAGTAGCGTCAGCGGGATCGATAGCAATAGCCGAAACCTGGCGCGGCGGTAAGCTGGCCTGCCCAGTGACTGGGTTGAAAGTGGCCGCACCGGCGCTGACATTCATAGCCACAAAAACTTGCCCCGTGTTCGCACCGGCGTAGACAACCGTAGAAGCCGAACTCATAGGGGCAACGGCCAGCGCCGTCAAAGAGTCAAAAACACCATTTACTAGGTCACCGCTCAGGGCCGTCCAACTCGTCCCTGCATTCACTGTTTGGTAGACCTTCGTGGTCCCCAGATACGCGGTGTCAGCTGCACCGGGATCGGTTACAAGAGGGGGCACAAAGTTGGTGTTGTCTGAGAAATTGATCCCGTTGAATGATGGGACGTAGGTATTCGCCGTTCCGTTCGTGACCGACACGTGGATATTGGCTCCGTTGCACGCCACGAAGACCGTACTTGGAATTACATTGTCGATCGCCGTGCCCGTGCCGTCACCGCACGTATTGTTATCAGTCCATATCGTACTCGGGCCGTTGTAAATCTGACTGCCATTGTCCTGGGCTCCCACAAACGCAATCGCTTGCGACGAGGGATGGATCGAAAGCGCCGGGTAAAACTGCGTTAGGGTCAACAAAGAATTGTTGAGGTTCGTCCAGGTCACCGTAGCGGCTTCTGCGTCGTCCGTTCGCCAGATGCCGCCATCATTCCCCAGATACATGCGGATTTTGCTTGTGCTTAGTTTTGCGAAGGCGATGGCGTGATTGTCCACGTGCGGTAACGCGGGTCCCGTCGCAGCCGGGATCACAGAAACCCAGCTCGCACCGGTATTCGCGGTGCTCATTACCCAGCTCGGGTTTCCTAGCGAGTCGCGGACCGCCGAGCCACCGAAGAATGCATGCGCGCCTCCATTAGGGTCTACTTTAACTACATTGTCGTACCAGCATTGTTGCTGACAAATGTCAGGAGCCGTGGTTTTCGTCCAAGAAGTCCCGCCATCCGTGGTCACGAAGACGCCGAGGTTCGTACTCGACCCAGCGGAGGAGTCTGCGATCGAGGCATAAACTGTGTTGTCCGTTGCAAATTGTGGCGAAATTCCAAGATCGATACGGCCCACATTCGACGTGGGAAGGCCACCCGATAGTAGAGAGAATGTCAGGGAGCAATTGGTGGCATTCGTAGACTTGTAGACCCCGTTTGCCGTGCCCCCGGGAGACGGAGTTCCAAGGGCAGCGAAGGCGACGCTCGAAGAGGCAAAACCTACAAACGTTGCCATATCTCCTGATGCGGAAGATACGATGCTCCAAGTGCTGCCTCCGTCGGCGGAACAATAAACCCCTTCCGTCGACCCGTGTGCAAATTGCGTTTGCGCTGCAACCAAGACCATCTGGGGATTCGATGGGTTGACTGCGATGTAGCTGATACGTGTCCCGCCGAGGGTAAAAAATCCAAACGGAGTGACGTCGCTGTAGGGTCCGATGAAGGGACAACTCGGCCCTGCGGTTGTGCACGTTTGCGTCCAGTGCTGTCCACTATCAGCAGACTTGAGTACGCCTGCACCGTAATAAATGTCGAATCCGATAGATGCTTGCTCACCAGTCCCAGCGTAGACAGTTGTGGGCGAGGAAGGCGCAAAGGCGATGGATCCCATCGCTAAAGACTCATTCTGATCTCCCTCGGCTGTCCAGGTAGTTCCGCCGTCGGTCGTGCGCCAGATGCCGCCCTGCGCTCCGCCTATCAAAACCGTGTTGCCGGTAGTGTTCGATGGATCAACCGCGATCGCGGTGATGCGTCCCGTTACTGGGCTAAAGAAACCACCGGTCGTGGGTGTGGGGCCAATGGAAGCCCAAGTGTTCGTAACCGTGGCCAAGGGCGCAACTCCGAATTGCGGAGCGACTTCAGCGAAGGAGCCATCCGGCCGCTGAACGAGCTTACCTTCTGCGATCATCATCCGTCGCATGTGTTGCAGAGCGCGAAGCCGCGCTCCCGCCGGAATGTGCCCGCGGGCCGAAGCACGCGGCTTGTAAAACCACTGCTCGCGCTTGCGAATCGCGTCGGCGCTGTCTTTCTCAGGCTTGAGTGCTTTTGTAGTCTCTCCGCTTGTGTCGGCGACAGGAGTGGGTTGGGCTGCACGCCTTTTAGCAGCAGGGAACGTCGCCGTGTCGGAGTCGGCGTCAGGCTCTTGCTGCGCGCTCGTCATCGGAACGAAATAACAGGAAGTCAGGACCGCAGCTGAAAGTAGAAGGGAAGTGCGAACGAGCAAGGATTGGAGTTTCATGGTCTACCTACCCTGTAAATTTGAAGTCGAACGCCCAAAACCTTTCCGTCTGGAGATCGCCCCCGCTCGCAAGGCATGATTCTTCCATGAAGGGTGGTACCATCTGGGCGCTAGAAGCTAGATGGTGGGCCGTTTCCGTTTCGCTCCCCAGTCCGTGAAATGCCACCCCTCGCTGCTGAGAAAAAATCCGTAAGCACGTTTTGCGTTGCACCAGTCCGTAACGGCCTGCCATTCCGAGGAGCAAAGCTTGCCTGCCGCAGGCAGGCGACGAAGAATCTGCCTTTTTTCTTAAATCTCTTGAAAAGCAGATCCCTCGCTTTACTCGGGATGACACCTAGCGGAGTTTTTCAACAGCCCGTTAGTTTAGTTTAGGCGGTAATGTCCCCGCTCCGCGTTGTGCGGCTCTCCTCATGCGTACTGAGACTGCATACTGCAGAGCGTATGCCATCACAAGGCCAAGGGCACGCTTCATCAGAAAGCCCGGCGTGCCCGCAGCCAAGAATGCGATCCACGATTTGCGCATTCCTTCTCCAGCACTCGGCTCATCGCACGGTTTCCAATCATTTCTCAAGGACTACGACGAAGTTAGGCGGCCTGTAATCAACCGCGTAGTTTGTAATCGCAAGCCCCGGTGTACCGTTGCCCTTGAAGTCGGCCACCAACAAACCCATCGAATTGGTGCCGGAGGCAAAGTAAGACCGCTGAAAACCACCTTGCCCGTCGTTGGTGTAGATGACGCACTGTTCGGAAAGGAAGAGGCAAGCGACGATATCAGGACGCCCGTCGCCATTCACATCGACAACAGCAATAGCCTGTGAAAAATCCGAGCCTGGCCCACTGGGCAATGCGCTCTGCTCGTAGAATGTGCCGTCGCCCTTTCCGTATTCGATCACCAGCGGGTAGCTGTTCCCGCCAAAAACGACGTCCGGATAACCGTCTCCGTTGAGATCCCCCACGGCAGCGTAGTTGCCCCCCGTCATATTCAAGCCATTTGGTGTCACTTGACGGAACGTCCGGCCGGGTTGTCCGAGCAATGTGAACGCGCCCATCGCGATGTCGAGCAAGCCGTCGTGATTAAAATCACCGATAACGAAAGGGCTGTTCGCGTAGCCGAATGTGACCTGAACGGCCGTGAACTTGAAGTTCCCCTCGTTATATAAGATCACGTTGGGCATTACCAGGTCCGGCCGGCCGTCGCCGTCCATGTCCGCAATTTGCAGCGCTGACGCGAAAAACCCCGTGCCGGCCAGCGGCGCAATGACAACTACGTTGCTTGCTGAGAAATTCGGGCTTCCCGTACCCGGCCAGATCAAGATATTCGTGCCGTCGGAGCCGATTAAATCAGCGAGTCCATCTCCATTCAAGTCCGCCAAAGCAAACCCTTGGCTCGGCGGGTTCCCGTTCCCTGCAAAACCGAATTGTCCACTTCCGTTGTTGAGGTAAATGTTCCCTGCGACCGTGCCGGGTTGATTGGGAGGCGTCCCCGACCCTGGCGACAAAAGATCGAGTTCGTGATTCCCAGTGACGTCTCCCGCGGACAAAGGTCCGGCTAAGTTTGGCGTGAACGAACTCGGGGAAGGAAAGTTTCGATTGGCTTGTCCCAGCACCACGGAAATGATGCCAAAGCGATCCGGAACAAGAATGTCGGGGATGCCGTCGCCATTGACATCTGCCGTGGTCAACGAAAAGCCTTGAGGGCCATTTACTTCTTGGCGCGTGAAGTTGCCGGTGCCATCTCCCCACAAGATGACCACGTGTCCGGGCTCGGTGTCTCCATTTTCACCGGCTATATCAGGATTCCCGTCGTGATCGAAATCGCCCACCACGAGTTGGAAAGTTTGAAAAGCGTTGGCCTCCATGGTTGTAGCCGGCCCAGCCATGAAGGTACCGTTGCCCTGCCCGAAGAACACCTGCGCCACAACGACTGGCAAGCTAACGAAAGGAGCCGCTTCCTCGACAACTAGGTCTGCGTGTCCATCCCGGTTGAAGTCGCCTACGGCAAAATAGCCGGCTTCTCCCGTAATTCCCGTCGCGACCTCGTCCTGGAACGAACCTCCACCTTGATTGATGAGCAGGTGCATCTCGTCCTGCCCCGTCGAGGAATTTTTCGCGGCGTACGCAATGTCCGGCTTGCCATCCTCATTGAAATCAGCAATGACCAGACTCGTATTGTCGGGGGCCGAGGCGGCAAGCACCACTGGGGCAGCGAACGCGCCGCCGCCTCCGTTCTTAAAAAAAAGCAGTGATCCCTGGACGAGGAAAACTAGATCCAACTTCCCGTCTCCGTCCATGTCGACGAGCTTTAAGGATGTGGCAAAATTCCCCGTGTACGGAACCGTAGGTCCCTGCCGAAAATTGCCTTTGCCGTCATTCAGAAAAACGGAAACGATTGGCGATGAGGTGCTTGCGCCTCCTGCAGTCACAATGTCAGGGTTACCGTCGTTATCAACGTCGCCGCACACCATCACCCCCGCGTTAAGCCCGGACGTAAAGGTTGGTGGCGCCAGTTGTCCATTCGGCCCACCAAGCATCACCGCCAGTGTCTGCGCATTGTTGATGGTCGGCCCAGGCATCACGGCATCGCCGTAGCCGTCGCCGTTTACATCACACATCGTCAGATTGCTGGAATCCGCCCCCTCCGGGAAATAGCTCGAGATGGCGTTGAAGGGTTGAGGCCCTTGGACAGGGTTATAGACCAAGAACGTCGCGGAATTGGAAATTCCCGAGGCCTGGTGCACGCTAAAGGTGTGAGTGCCCGCGACTTCGTCAAAAGAGAGCGAGACTTGCGTCTGAACCTCGTTAGAACTTATGAACGAATTAAAGGTGGACGCGATCTCATCAATATACACCGCAGCATCAGGAGTAAAGTTCGACCCGTGGACTGTTACCAAGCCGAGCGGCACGCCCACCATCAGCTTCGATGGCGAAAGAAACGCGATCGAAGGAGGACCATTTCCGCCACCACCTCCTCCGCCACTGCCACCCCCTCCTCCGCCTCCGCCACCCCCACCACCGCCCCCTCCGTACCCACCATTCCCGCCTCCGCACGCAAACAGAACGGACAGAGCAGCGCCCATTGCTAGGAACGCTAACCCACAGCTGACGTTTGCGCTAACTCTCTTTTGGCGAAGACCGGTCGAATGAGAGGGCATGGTTCTGAAACACACCGGGGAATTTGGGACGCAGAAATAATAGCACAACACCGGACACCGTTTTCGGCCCAAGCCTTCGCGGCGCTCGCTTTTCTGGAAGAGTGGAAAGTTGAGGGCGTGGGTCCATTAGGGTGCAAAATGCCGTGGCAAAGGGTCCCTTAGAATACCAATGACGGGCTGTCCAGCGCCGTTGAGTATCACCAAGTTCCAGTGAGCCTGTCCCTGGCGAATTGATACTGTCCCTACCGAAAATGTTATCCCGCGCGAACGCCTTTGAAACGACTGTCGAGACGACCGTATGCTGCTGAATGGGGCCGATGATGGCTTTGAGGCGGATGCGGATACCGGTGGGTTCTCTGTCCCACCAAAGGAACTCCCAACAATCAGGTCCACACCTCCGATGGCCACGTATGGTGCCGATGATGCCTTTGCAACGGATGCGGATACCGGTAGGTTCTCTGCGCAAACAAAGGAACTCCCAACAATCAGGCCCACACCTCCGATGGCCCGAGCCACAGAGTATCCTCGCTGAAAGCGGAAGCCCTTCCGGACAGGAAGCTGTCTAAGGATTT
>WNFW01003550.1_pt1 | contig 10836 bp, 10 predicted proteins | sample 5400131 | NCBI WGS metagenome assembly WNFW01 (sample SAMN13153362, study PRJNA577476) | soil metagenome | isolation source: 20 cm soil or saprolite under grassland replicate 1 | place: USA:California | collected 2016-06-15
ATCAGCCCCAGGCACAGTATCCAGAGCGCATGCCACCGATGCAGCAGTAAGGGGACTTTTCTTCTCAGGAGCCATACCGCCACGACTCATACGGCATGTCCTGGCTCCTGAGAAGGGAACGCATAAGCAAGCCTCATCCCTAATGCCAACTCGCTGAAACCATTTCAGGTTCCAGCGATCAAACACGTTAGACTCTTTCATCTCGCTACCTGTTCATGCTTTGCATTCTCGCATCGGCAGCCGCTTGTGGGGAAGTAGGCATGATCTGCATCAATTCGATAGGATTCCCGTCAGGATCATTGATCCAGTACTGCAGATTGGTATCCATCCCCCGGACAGGAGAACCGCTGATCTCAAGGCCTCGTTCGGCCAGCTCACGCAGGGTAGCCGGCAAGTCATCAACCAGTAAGCAAACATGTTTGTAGCTCGCCCGGGGGTCCCGTGCAGGAAGCGCCCCTGGTGCATCTTGCGGATCAGGAAATAATTCGATAAAAGAGCCAGGGGCGACCTGGATATACACAATCCAGGGTGAAGGTTGTCCCTCCTTCTCAAGGCGGAACGCCTCGGAGAAGCCGAGCTTGTTGCAGTAGAAGTCCAGCGCTCGTTGTAAGCTCGTCACACGAAACGCGACGTGCCCGATTCCTGTAATCACGTGCGTGCTCCTTTCTAATCCGATGATCTCTAATATATAATACACGAACCATTGCTAGAAGAGAGAGATGAAGAACTTGAGGTCGACCTCACCATTGCCATGAAATGGTAGAATGGAAGAGATACATGCAATGCAAGAAAGCCTTCTAGGAAAAGGAACATTCACAAAGAGGAAGAACATGACAGCTTATCACGAACAAATGACGCACAACTGGTGGGCTGAAGACGATATCCCTGTACACAACAATTCTCGGGTTACCTACCTCGTCGATGGGCGCAGTGCCATGCTCACCATCTGCTACCATCTGCTCAAGGCACGCAAGTACATTTACATCGCGAGCTGGGGTATGACCCCCGGTATGGAGCTGGTACGCGGAACTGACCATCGAGCAGGTCCCGATGGAAGTCCCGAGCAGGAGGCGCTGCTGGCCGAACTACGTATCCACGGTCTTGAGCAGGCTGATATCGACTTCTGGTGTACCCATGATCTCTCTGTGCAGGCCGTCCTTGAGTATGCCGTGAGTAAAGGTGTTGAGGTAAAGATTCTGCTCTGGGATTGCCTGGTTTTACCGAGGCTGGCCTCTTACAGGCCCCAGGATGCCCGGGAGCAATTGACACAGGTAGGCGTTACATGTCTGTTGGATGATAGTACGCGTGGTATAATCCATCACCCCACTGAGTCCTTACATCAAAAGATCTCGATTGTGGATGGCACCCACGCCTTTGTAGGCGGTGTAGATCCACTGATCGAACTGAGTGGTGACTTCGATCGCTGGGATAGTCCATCCCATCCTTTCTCATCCCCTTTCCGTCGCAATAAAGCGGGAACCACTCCCCATCCCTGGCACGATGCCCATGCCTTGATTGAAGGGCCAGCAGCCGGGGATGTCGAATTCAATTTTCGCGAGCGGTGGAATGATGTGATCCTGCGCCATTCACGGGAGAAAGATTTGCTTATCTACGAGCATCCCTCGGCTCTTCCATTGGAGAGTAAGACCATGATGCAGGTGGCTCGTACTATTCCTGAGCATACCTATCGCTTCGACCCCCATGCTGGCATCCAGGGCATTGCACAGATCTATAGAAACGCGCTGGGCAACGCGCAACACTTTATCTACCTGGAGAATCAATACTTCTGGCTCCATTCCTATAGAGGCATCGATGTCCCCTTGCTGGGAGCTGATAGCCCTGAGATGGAAGGCATCATCCGACAATTAGGTGAGGCATTGAGACGTGGTGCCACGCTTGCTCTTGTGCTACCTGACCACCCCAATGTTGGTCGCGCGTACACAGATGCCGGCCTCACTCGCTTGCGCGCAGAAGCTCTTGAAGCGGTGGAGCAGGGAAGATTACAGGTGTTCTGTCTGGGTACTTCAACTCGCAAAGAGGATGGCGAACATTACCGCCCGATCTATGTCCATGCCAAGGTCGCTATTATCGACGATCTCTGGACTACCGTCGGCTCCGCAAATTTGAACAATAAAGGCATGCGCGACGATACCGAAATGAATGTCGTCACTCTTGACGCGGAACTAGCCCGCGGGCTGCGCATGATGCTGTGGGCCGAACATCTTGGGCTGCTTGGCGAGGAGGAGCTCTTTGGCGTGGCACGCTATTTGGGCCATCAATATCAAAGGCAGGAAGATGAGGCCCTTGCCAAACGGGCGTGGCAGACATTACAAGAGACACTGGGGGACCCGCTGATTGGTCATCGTTTGTTGACCCAACGCGCAGAGGACAACCTGCGCCGGTACAAAGCGAATCAGCCCTTGTTGGGCCACCTCCTGCCCTATCTGACAGCACAGGAAGCACGACAACAAGGGCTATATTTCCGCGAAGAGCACGGGTGGCTTGAAAAAGTTTAGCTAGTCCTGACTCTTGTTCTCCGGCTGGGAGCGCTCGATGGCAAGGTATGTAACGGTATCCCACGCGTTGTGGATACCGGTGAACAGGAGCAGAACCGTACCAGCACCGATGACGAACAGTGCCGGCGCCGGATTGCCTGGGAGCACAATCGCCGCGACGAGCAGTGCTGTGTAGGAGACGAGCGGAAATACCGTATACCATAGCCAGTCTTCCAGCACCAGTTGATAGTCAGTCTGATGGCGCGCACGCCGTACCACGATGACGAGGTATGTCACCCCCCCTAGACCGCAGAGGCCGAGCAGAAGGCCAGCATTCCAGAGCACCTGCCATGGCGCGCTGAGAATCGCGGCGACGAGGAGCGCGATGCCAAAATGCACGACTGTCGGCGAGCCGAATGCCGCAAGCCCCCCACTCGACCCTCGCACCCGAGCCCCTGCGATCAAGGTGATCACCACGAACATCAATCCAGTCAGCGACGCAGCAGAGGTGCCGATGATGACGTAAAAGTTTTGCCAGGCGGCAAGCGGCGACACCGCAGCTTCTTGCACGATGGATCCCCCTTTCGATGTAAATGCAAACGTTAGACGCCTCATACGCATCAGCGAGGAGGCGTATGATGCAAGATTGGACGAGTTGAATCAAAGAGAAACACACGGCGTTGGTATAGCTCAATCCGTGTTTCTGAGGAAGACATGTACATGCTCTTCATACTACCACATCTCTCATCAGCGAGGAAGCGTATGAGCCATGGAGGACCGTTACGATCCCATGAAGCCATACGACCCATGTCGCAACAAGTATAACTTTTCGCATCATATACCTTCTTTCATTTCGCTTCCCTTGTTACTTTCTTTCTACCCGCCTGGTTGTGCTGCACCTCATACTTGCTTTGCACCCATTCGGCCCAGGTGATGTGCCCGCGCACCGGCTGATCAGGGCAGGTGTTATCGCCACGACGGAAACCTTGCGCGACTTTGCCTGGCACATGCAAAGGAAGCACGCGACGATGCAACCCGCGGAGCATAAACCAGGTTCGTACCATCTCACCCGCCGTCTGTACTTCTGGCCCACCAAGATCAGCCAGGCGACCAGACGGCCCGGCGACCGCGATCTCACATAAACGGCTGGCAACCTCACTTTCAGCTATCGACTGGCATTGGAGATCAGTGGGTAGTAGCGTCACGAACGGCACCTTTGTCGCCGCATGGAAGAAGAGATCGACCAGGTAGTGGAACTGCGTGGCTCTGAGAACAGACCAGGGGATGCCGCTATTCTTGACCAACTCTTCGGCGGCAAGCTTTGCGCGGTAGTAATAATAGGGAATGCGATCGATCCCCACAATCGAAATGTAGATCACATGAGCTACGCCAGCAACACGAGCCTGTTCGAGCAGTAACCTCGTACCGTCTACGTCGATCCGCCGCGTGTGCTTGAAGGGGCTACTCGCTGCGTGCACCACCACGTCGATACCAGCCACAGCATCTGCAATGCCCTGACCCGTTTCTAAATCAGCTTGCGCCCATTCCGTAGCGGATAGCAAGTTCGTAGGCTCCTGCTTACGGCTCATGATGCGCACGCTATAGCCAGTTTCAGTCAGTTCTTTTGCCACTTTGTGGCCCAGCATACCAGCGCCGCCAGTAACCAGCACTTTCGTCATAGAAGCCTTCTTCTTTCATACTTATATGCATGTTTATCCCGTTATTGAGCAAATCGTACAGGAGACGGTGTGCTGAAATGTGACACCAACCACACATCTCCTGGCTGTAACTCTGATCTAGACAGGTTCTGCCACCCTGCCCTCCTCCGCGATCCGCGCCCAGCCGACACGTGCGTTGGATACCGTCGGCTGCCAGCCGCTCACCTCTTTGAACCGGCGATTCGAGATGCGCAAGCTGCGATGCATATCGTCATACTTCGTTCCTAGCAGCATCCGCATCAGCAGATCTGGCAGAGGCCGTACGTGCTTGCGCCCGACTGCATGGGCTACCGCGTCGAACATATCACCACGTCTCAGCGGCTCGTCATCGACAATATCGTAAATGCCGGAGGGTACTGGTTGCGTCAGTGCAGCGACAATGGCGCTGGCCACATCCCGAACCCAGATCTGCGGTAGGTAGGCATCAAGTGATCCGGGGAAAGCGCCGATCCCTCTGCGGGCATAACTGAGGAATTCCCACGTCGCGGGTGACTCTGGTCCATAAAACGCTCCCAACCGTAGCGAGATCCCTCGACGCTCGTTTCCTGCAAAGCTGGCAACGGCGACCTCGGCATCGAGCGTGGAGTGGAGCGTAGCAGCAGGCTGGACCCGCGTGGTGTCGGCATCAATCCACCTGTCACCACTGTCCGGATAGACAAAGGCGAAACTGGGATAGATGAAGGTCTGTATCCCGCCAACGGCAAGGGCAGCCTCGACCAGGTTGCGCGCTCCCTCGCGGCGAATGTGGTCATTCTCTTGCCAGGCCGAAAGCCGGCCCATCTTCATAGTCGGTGGAATCTTGGTAGCAAGATGCAAGATGGCGTCACTTCCTGTCAGCGCAGGCTTGAGGGACTCTACCTCGAACAAACTGGCTGCCACTGGGACCGCACCCAGCTCACGAAGCGCTGCAGCGTTTTCCTCTGAGCGGCTCAAAGCGCGCACGCGATGACCGCCATCGACAAGTGCCTGTACAACTGGGCGCCCGAGCACGCGGGTCGCTCCCGTCACAAAAATTTCCATAGTATTATACTCCTTCTATTCATCCTTATACATCTATTCTCTGGGCTAATCAGGGCATCTCTTCTGCGAGATGCAACCTGAGCAATCCCCTCTCATGAGATGTTCTATACAGGAGACGAAAGAGCTATCCAAAATGTGAGAGTTTCAACGGTGAGGCTGCATCTGTCTTTGCATATAGGCCAGTTTAGGGGCCGGATGAGACGGCAGAACTCCGCTGTATCCCAAAGCTATAATTGCGGCAGGGCTCGCTTTGGGCTTACTGTAACACCTTTTGAATCTGGGGGGCGGCCAGAAAACTCCTCCTCAACGCTTCGTCCACAATGCCCTCCACATAAGAGTAGAAATCCAGCGCTTTCAATGCCACATCATGGCTCTTGCGACTCATTGTACTCGTGTGCCGCCTTCTCACCGAGAATCGTCAGGAAGGATGAGGAGAGAGCAGTCGTACTTTCTTTCCCCATCCAGCGCTCCTTTGCCGTAGCATCACTCCCGATCCCGGGGAGCAAGCGATTGACCAGCCCCAGCACATCGGCAGTAACGCCTGGAAAAAGCCCATGGAATCTTGCAGCCAGTTGGGCCTGAACGCCGAGGATGATCTCTGCATCACCCCGCTTCGTAGCATGAACAATCTGTTTAGCTGCTTTCCTCGCGCTGATTGATGTGAACGGGAGCGTGTCGAGCAGATTGAACAGGGTGTACTCGATCCGGTGCTGACCTTTGAAAAAGGCATTAGCAGGAGAGCCGGTACGCATAAGCCCAGGAACGACTGTCAGGACATGAATGCCTTCCTTTGCCAGTTCGGCATGCAATCCTTCGGAGAAACCCACCTGTGCAAACTTGGCGCTGGCATATGGCAGCAGGTGGGGTACGCTCACCTTCCCGCCGATAGAAGTGATATTCACAATATGCCCGCTTTGACGTTCCAGCATCGTTGGTAGCACGACCAGGGTCGTGTAGACACTGCCCCAGAACATCACAGCCATCGACTCCTCAAAATCTTTGAGCGTCTGTGCTTGCAGCGGACCCACTGTGATGATACCGGCGTTGTTGACGAGCACATCAATCTGTCCAAAACGGGTAGCCGCCTGGTCCACCATCCTCTGTACCTGCTCACGGTCAGTGATATCGCATGGTATTGTCAATACTTCCGCTCCCATGGCAACAATCTTTTGCCGCGCCCGTTCCAGTTCCGACTCATAGCGGGCGCACAGTACCAGCCTGGCTCCCTGGTGTGCAAACTCTTCAGCCAGCGCCAACCCCAAACCACGTGAGCCACCGGTGATCAGCACCACCTTCCCGGTCAGATCGATTGCCTTGAGCCGCCGCAAGAATCTGTTGCCTGCAATCCCCAATCCTAGGACTGCTGCTACCAGGGCTACCTGGCCGCCATTGAATCGCATGTGGTTCCTCCCGCCTTATTCGAGTTCGTTCTTATGGTTTGAGCACAACCTCGATGCAGTCATCTTCTTTCTCTTTGAAGATCTTGTAGCTCTGTTTGCTAACATCCAACATCACGTTCCATCATAGCGAGAAGTTTCATCCTCCATTCCATCCGTAGGCGATATACTGCTCAAAGGGCAGTATGTCAAGTGTTGTGTAAAAGCTGAAACTCACTAACACAGTGATGTTACAGTAGAGGATAAGTACAGTCCCAATCTCTACATGAGATATACAACAAGCAAGCATCGGATACATCAAAACATCCAAATGTACTAATCTATTCTTCTTGTTGAGATAGTGAAGTATACTTCTCTTGTTGTGGTAATGAATCTATTCGTAGACAGAGGTAAAGTACCTTCACCTGGCCTTGCCCACGAAGATTTTTTGACGCGCTCGCACCGCAGCAATCAGATCACGTATGCTTGTCTCGAGGAGAGGAGGAGACGTCGTAATGTCCCATCTTCCATCAAAGAACCAACACATCTTTCATCCACTGCATGCCCAAAAGACCTTTTCTTTGGAAGACGTGGGGCAAGGAGTAGATCAGCGCTTTGCAGGTATCCTTGATAGCCTCACCAACGCCTTTGTCAGCCTGGATCAGCAATGGCGTGTGACGTACATCAACCTTCAGGCAGAGTCTTTGTTGCAGAAAACCAGAGAAGAACTGCTCGGCAAAATTCTCTGGGAGGCGTTCCCAGAAGCTCTCGGTTCAACCTTTTACTGCAAGTATCATGAAGCTTTCGAGATACTCACCTCCATCCGTTTTGAGGAGTTTTACCCCCCCTTGCACAAGTGGTTTGAGGTACAGGCCTACCGCTCAAGAGAAGGCATGAGCGTGTATTTCCAGGATATTACCCGGCATAAACAGGTGGAAGAAGAGCTTTTCAAATTGGCAGCGATCGTGGAATCTTCCGATGATGCCATTTTCAGCAGGACGTTAGACGGGATTGTATTGAGCTGGAATACAGGTGCCGAGCGGCTCTATGGCTATAGGGCGCCCGAAATGATCGGCCAATCCATTCACACCCTTGTGCCACCTGAGCGCAGGCAGGAATGGGAAGAAATCATGCAACGGCTGGCAGAAGGACAGCGGATTGAGCATTTTGAAACGGTGCGCAGCAGAAAAGATGGGAGACGCATTGATGTGTCGATCACTGTCTCGCCGGTAAGGGATGCAACCGGAAAAATTATCGGAGCTTCTACGATTGCTCGCGATATCACCAAGCGCAAACACGCCGAGAAAAGACAGCACTTGCTCAATGAAGCCAGCAATGCGTTAGTCTCTTCCCTCGACCACCAGCTCACGCTGCCAGAGGTCGCCCAGCTGATTGTGCCCTCCCTTGCTGATTACTGCCGCATTGCTCTGGTAGATGAGCAGCAACAGGTCAAAGAAATCACGGTCAACCACATTGATCCTGAAAAAATCACCCTGGTACGAGATCTGTATGAAAACTATAAAGATAGGGCAAATATAACGCATGGCGTGCAGAGAATACTGCAAACAGGAAAACCGGAATTGCTATCCACCATTTCTGGTGACGTACTAGAGTCCGTACAACGGAGCCCGGAGTTGCTGCAGATTATCCATGCGCTTGGTCTTGAGTCCTATATGGGTGTTCCCCTGCTGGCACGCGGCAAGACCATCGGAGCCATCACCTTTTCTTCCGTTCAAGCGCATCGCTACTACACGCCAGACGATTTGTCCTTTGCCCAGGAGTTAGCGCGTCGCATCGCATTAGTGCTGGATAATGCTCGTCTCCATCGGGAAGCCCAGGCGGAGATTGCTGAGCGCAAACAGGCGGAGGAACAACAGCGCGTACTCAAGGAGCGCATGTTGGCCCTGGCGACGACCGATCCGGTCACCGAGTTGCCCAATCACCGGGCCCTGCTTGCCCAGCTCGATCAGGAATTGGAACGCGCGCAGCGGTATGAGCGTGCTTGCTCTCTGCTGTTCCTCGATCTGGATCATTTCAAAGCGCTCAATGACGGCTATGGGCATACAGCTGGCGATGACGTGCTGTATGAGTTTGCCAGCCTGGTGCGGGCACGGCTGCGGCGCATCGATACGGTGGGACGCTGGGGCGGCGAGGAATTCGTGGCGATCCTGCCAGAGCTGCAGGCAGATGAAGCCCTGGTCTTGGCGGAGGAAGTGCGAGCTGCGGTTGCCGCCCATACCTTCAGTGTCGGCGGCGGCATCCATCTGACGTGTTCCGTGGGCATGGCGAGCTGTCCTGGGCATGCCCAGGAGCGCGAAGGCCTCCTCAGCGCCGCCGACCATGCCATGTATGGGGCCAAACGCTTTGGCCGCAACCAGGTGCGTGCGGCCAACGATCCCGCGGTACTCGCCCTCTTCCCAGCGAACAATTCCGAGGAGGGGCGGGAAGAAGCTGCGCTGGTGGGCATGGTGGAAGCCCTGGTGACCCTGGTGGAGGCACGTGATTACTCGACGGGGCGCCATTCCCAGCAGGTGGCCGACCTCGTGCTCCGGCTGACCCGTGCCCTGGGCTTACCTCCTTCGGAAGCGCAGATGATCGCGCTGGCGGGGCGCCTGCATGATGTCGGCAAGGTAGCCATTCCCGATGGTGTGCTGCAGAAAGCAGGTCATCTGACGGAGGAGGAGTGGGAACTGATGCGGACGCATCCGCTGGTTGGAGCAGAGGTCGTCAGCCATATCCCGGCGTTGCGGCCCCTGGCTCCCGTGATTCGTGCGCACCATGAACGCTGGGACGGCCAGGGCTATCCCAACCACCTCAAGGGAGAGGCGATTCCCCTTGGGGCACGCATCCTGACGGTCGTGGATGCCTATCTGGCCATGACCGTGGATCGCCCCTATCAAAAAGCGTGTGCGCCAACGGTTGCCCTGGCGGAATTGTGTCGCTGTGCCGGGTCGCAGTTTGATCCCCACGTGGTCGAGGCCGCGACGTTTCTCCTGCAACCCCCTGAGCAGAGGTGCGAGCTCCCGTTGAGGAACTGATGGAATGGTTGATGAAGCGGGCAGGGTCGTAATAGCAGCGCTTCTTCAGCCATACAGTTCCCCGCACTGCTTCACACTGCACCCACTCCTATGGGTCTGATTCCCGCGTTTAGTCGTTACAACTCATGAGGGCGAGGTCAGACCGCCATTCTCTCGCTGACCTTCACCTTTTCGCTGCTGACCTTCTTTACCGAGTATGCCTCGCTGTTGATTACGCCCTGGCCGATTATCGATCAGGAATATTCGCCGACGAAATGTGCATCGGCCTTTCCGGTGATTTTTCAAAGTCGACGTCAAATACTGGCCCGCCACCAGCGTTCTCAACATGCACTTTGAGTTTATTTAGTGAAACAACACGTATTTCCAAGCTCTCGCGGTCATCTTTGACCATCAGCGTATCCTCTTGCCAATCTCCCCGCATATCGTGCGTTTCGCCAAAGGTGCAGGAAGTGCCCGCATGGAAGTGCTGCTCGTAATCGTCGTAACCAATTTGTTCAACATCAACAAATTCTTCGGCACCTGGAACGCCGGTCATGCGCATTTCGCAGCGCAGAGCATAACCAGAAGCTGCCAACACGTTTTTCCAGCGTGCTTTTACCGGAAACATCTCGCCATGTGCAGTCATGGTGCCGCTGCCATTCCATTCCCCAACCAACTTTTTTAAGTGGGTACGGTGTGAAATCATAATGCTCATCATCTCCTTTGCTTTTAGTACGCCTGGCAGGACTTTTTAACGCTGCCTACGCCTGCTGCTGCATGGCGGCCATATTGCGCCCCACGGCTTCCATGGTCTGATGGTAGCGATCCAGGGGGCTGAACTCGACATACTCAGTATCTTCGCCAATCACCGGCGTGTGTCCAGGTAGGACGTAGTACACATCGCCCGCGTTGTAGACTTCCTCGTGGTCGGCGAACCGGTAGCGCATTTGTCCTCGTACGACATATCCCCAGTGTGGGCATTGGCAGCGATCATCAGGAAGTCCCTTAAAGAAGGGAGCCGGATCGACCTCCTGTTGAAACGTCCCTAATTCGGCATTCATGCCACCCCATTCAACTGCTCGGATGGTCCCGAAATCCGCTTCGAGCACTGCGGGTATATCTGCTCTTGATCCTCGCATAGACTTCTTTCTCCTTTCGTTATGACCAGTGGTCCTTTCTTGCCTTTGCGGTGGTTTCCGCTTCTGCTATA
>WNFW01008828.1_pt1 | contig 10835 bp, 6 predicted proteins | sample 5400131 | NCBI WGS metagenome assembly WNFW01 (sample SAMN13153362, study PRJNA577476) | soil metagenome | isolation source: 20 cm soil or saprolite under grassland replicate 1 | place: USA:California | collected 2016-06-15
GCGCCTGCTGCACGAGGAACTCGCTCTCGTTGTCGAGCGAGCTCGTGGCCTCGTCGAGGAGGAGGATCCGCGCATCGCGAAGGATCGCCCGCGCGATCGCGATGCGCTGGCGCTGACCGACTGAGAGTCGCACGCCACGCTCGCCCACGATCGTCTCCATGCCTTTCGGCATGCGCGAGATGAACTCCGTCGCGTTCGCGGCTTTCGCCGCGTCCTCGATCTCGGCCTGCGTCGCGTCGAGCCGGCCGTAGCGGATGTTCTCGCGGATCGTGTCGCCGAAGAGGATCGGCTCCTGCGGCACGACGGCGATCTGCTCGCGGAGCGAACGCAGCGTGACCTCGCGGATGTCTCGCCCATCGACGCGCACCCGTCCACCGACCGGGTCGTAGAAGCGGCCGACGAGGTTCACGAGGGTCGTCTTACCGGCGCCGGACGGGCCGACGAGCGCGGTCGTCTTGCCTTCGGCAAAGCTCGTCGACAGCGACTCGAAGATAAATGGGCCTTCGCCGTATTTGAAGGACACCGCGTCGAACTCGATCTCGCCGCGCACCGGGCCGATCGCCACCGCGCCGGGCAGATCGCGGACGTCGGGCTCCGTATCCAGCAGCGCGAAGATGCGATCGGCCGCGCCGAACGCCTGCTGGATGCCGGTCCACTGGCTCGCGAGACCACCGACCGGACCGGCCACCATTCCCATGTAAAGCAGGAATGCGACGAGCTCACCCGCGGTGAGCTCACCACTCGCGACCTGGTGGCCGCCGTACCAGAGGACGACGATCGACGACGCGAACCCGAGGAACCCGATCGCCGGGAACATGATCGCGCCGATGCGCGCGCGGTCGATGCTCTTCTGGAACATCACGAGGAGCTTCTCGAGGAAGCGCTTGGCCTCGTAGTCCTCGCGCGTGAAGGCCTGGACCACGCGCACCTCGGCGAGCGCCTCCTGCAGGACCCCGACGGCCTCGCCTTGAGCGTCCTGAGCAGCGCGCGAGATATCGCGGATCTTGCGACCGAGGTACTGGCCGATGATCCCGATCGGCGGCGCGACGACGAGCGTGAGCAGCGCGAGGCGCCAGTTCATCAAGAAGATGATCGTGACGCCGCCGACGAGCGTGAGGACCTGACCGAGCACCTGGATGATCGTCTGCGTGACGACGCCGTGGACGAGCGTCGCATCGCTCGTGACGTGCGACATGAGATCGCCGGTCTTGCGCACGTTGAAGAACGAGAGCGACATCGACTGGAGGTGATTCACGATCGCCATGCGCAGGTCAAAGATGACCTTCTCACCCGTCCAGGCCATCACAAACTGGCGCACACCATCGACGACGGCGCGCACGAGCAAGACCGCGATGAGGACGACGACGAGCTCGTCGAGCAAACCCGGCTCCTTGAAGCCGACGTCCAGCACGAGCTGCACGATCTTCGGCCACACCAGCCCGAGCGCGGTGGACACGATGAGCAGCACGACAGCGACCGCGAGATTCCATCGGTAGGGCCCGACGAATCGCAGGAGCCGCCGGTACATCGCGATCGATGGCGGCTTCTTCGCCGCATCGCCGCGCTGGCCCCACATGAACATGTGGACACCGCCGCCGCCCGGAATCATCACTTCCTTACACGTTAATCGACGCGGTCAGGGCCGGAGCCACACCGTGCCGAAATACTCGATTCCGGTGTAGCCGACGAGGCGGGCGGTCGCGGCGTTGGGCCGGTCCGCGAACAGGAGCGGCACCCGCAGCGCATCGGTCCGCGCGATCTTCGAAACCTGCTTGTAGAGCTCGGCGCGCTTGGTGGGATCCGCATCGGCGCGGGCCTTCCGGACCAATCCCAGGATCAGCGACGCCCCCGACGGATCGTCGAGACCGTAGAGCGGCCAGAACACCTCGTCGGGATCGAGCCCGATCGCCGTCGTGTCGAGCGTGAAGGTCGCCTTCGCGTCACGCAGGCCCGTCGGCTCGACCGCGCGCAGTCGAGCGACGATGCCGATCTTGCCCAGGTCCGCCGCGATGGACTGGGCGATGCGCTGCGGGTCCGGATACGCGACCGTTGGGCCGTTCGGATAGGCGAGGTCTGTCGAGAGCGGCGTGGCCACGTGAGCGTCGGCGAGCGCTTTGCGAGCGGCGTCTGTGTCGAGCGGCGCGAACTCGACCACGCTGTCGTCGTATCCCAGAGAACCCGGCGGCACGGCCTGCGTCGCCGGGCGCGACGTGCCGGCATAGACCGCGGAGAGAGCGCCGCGGTTCACCGCCATCGCCACCGCGCGGCGAACGTCGGGCCGATCGAACGGGGCCGTGGTCGCATCGATCCCGAGCGAGGCGAGCGCCGCGTCCTTTCTCGGACTGACGACGAGGCTTGGATCGCTTCGGGCGCTGGACGCCTGCGTGATCGGAAGATCGAGCGCCACCTCGACCCGCCCTGCGCGAAGCTCCGCGAGGCGTGACGTTGCGTCGCGCACCGGCCGGAAGACGAGCCCGTCGAGATACGGAAGCTGCTTCCCCGAAGCGTCGCGGCGCCAGTACAGATCGTTCCGGCCGAGCGTGAGCGTTCCGTCAGGCGCGAGGGCGCTCGCCGACGCCGCGAAGGGCCCGGTGCCCGCGCCGTTCGTGCGCGCGATCGCCGCCTGCGGGGCCGCGAGGTGCGCGAGGAAAGGACCGAACGGTGCACGAAGGTCGAAGCGCACCGTTCGCGGATCGACGGCCTGGATGCTCTGGATCGCGGAGGGATCGTCGAAAAGCGCGCGATACGCGCGGGTCGTTCGGCCCCGCTCGAAGCTCGCGATGACGGACGGCGCGTCGAGCGGGAGCCCATCGTGGAAGAAGACGCCCTCGCGCAGCGTGAACGTCCACGACGCGCCGTCGTTCGTCATCTGCCACGAGGAGGCCAGCGCCGGAGTTATTCGCGACGTCGCTGGATCGACCTCGATAAGCGTTTCGAAGATCTGGCGCGTCGCCATGAGCGAGGCCGCGTCGGCGTTCCAGGGATCGAACGCGGTGACCTCCGCCGGGAGCGCGACGCGAAGCGTGCCGCCCTGCTGCGCGCCCGTCGGCGCTGGCGTCGTGCTCGTGCCGGGCGGCACCTGGCAGGCGACGCCGAAGAGAAGGGCGAGCGCAAGGACGGACGCGCGATGCACGACGCCTAGTGCGTCTTGAGGCGGGGGTCGAGCGCGTCGCGCAGGCCGTCGCCGATGAGGTACAGGCAGAGCACGGTGAGGAAGATCATCGCTCCCGGCGAGACCACGAGCCACCACGCCCGGACGAAGTACGAGACGGCGTTCGTCAGCAGGTTTCCCCAGGTCGGGGTCGGCGGAAGGATGCCGAGACCGAGGAAGCTGAGCGCCGACTCGAGAAGGATGATCGCGCCCACGTCGATAGCGGCGAGCACGAAGATCAGAGGCAGCACGTTCGGGAGGATGTGCTTGAACATGATCCGGCGATCGCGGGCGCCGATCGTCCGCGCGGCCGTCACGAACTCGCGCTCACGGAGCGCGAACGTCTGGCCGCGCACGTACAGCGAGATCCCGGTCCAGTTGAGCAGTCCGATGATGACGATGAGCGTCAGCGGTCCGGGAGTCCAAAGCGCTGCGATGATGAGCAAAAGGTAGAGCTGAGGGATGCCGTTGAGTGTCGTGATGATCCAGGTGACGGCATCGTCGAGCGGTCCCCGGAAGTAGCCGGCGGCAAGGCCGAGCGAGACTCCAACAGTGAGATTGACGAACGCCGCGACGAAACCGACAAGCAAGGAGATCTGCCCTCCGTACAGAAGCCGCACCACCTGGCTGCGGCCAATCTCATCTGAGCCGAGAAGGTAGGCGGGGTTCGCGAACGTTGGCTTCTCGTACGTGTGCAGGAGATCCTGCTGCTCGAACTTGAAGTGAAAGACATATTGGGAGAAGAGAGGCGCCGCGGCGGAGAGCGCGGCGAGGATGATCAGGATGAAGAACGCCGCGATCGTGAGTCTATCGTGGCGCAGCTTCCATAGGGCGTTGTCCCAGAGGCTCCGCGACGGACGGGCCATGCCCGCAACCGGAACGGCCCGGGCGGTGGCGGCAGTCGTCGCCACTAGCCGACCTTGATCCGAGGGTCAACGATCGCATACGTCAAGTCGCGGAGGAGATAGCTGATCACGAGCAGCGTGCTCGTGAACATCACGCCCGCTTGGACTATCGGATAGTCCTTCGCGATCGCGGCCTGGAACGTGAACTGTCCTACGCCAGGCCAGCTGAACACTTGCTCGATCACGAGCGCTCCACCAACCAGGCCGGCAAGGATGCCGCCGAGCGCAGTGACCACAGGGATGAGCGCGTTACGGAGCGCGTGAGTGAAGACGACGGTCCGCTCGCGGAGACCCTTCGCATGCGCTGTCCGGACAAAGTCCTGTGACAGCACGTCGAGGGTCTCAGTCCGCAGGATCCGCGAGTAATTCGCGATCCCCGTGAGCGCCAGCACGAACGAGGGAAGGATGAGGTGCTTGAGACGGTCGAGTATGTCCCACTGGTCGTGCCCGACCGTGAGCATTCCAAGGCTCGGAAGCCACCGTAGCTGCACTGCGAAAACGATGATCAGGATGAGACCGAGCCAAAACGAAGGGACGGCGTGGCCGGCCACGCCGAAGACACGGATCGCGCCATCGACCCAGGTTCCCCGCTTGAACGCGGCGAGCACGCCAAGGGGGACCCCGATGACGAGCTGCAGCACGAGCGCCGCCCCAGCGAGCACGAGCGTGTTCGGCACGCGTTCCATGAGCATCGCGAACGACTCGCGGTGGTAGATGAGCGAGTCGCCGAAGTTCCCGCGAACGGCGTTCGTGATCCAGTCGATGTATTGCAGCGGCATCGGTTTGTCGAGGCCGAAGTGGTGAAGCAATTGCTCGTAATCGGCCTGAGTGAAGTCTCTGATGCCGAAGGTGAAGAGCCGGATCGGATCGCCAGGTGCAAGGCGGGCAATCGCGAACGTGATGATCGAGATGCCAATGAGCGTGGGGATCGCATATAGGAGTCGTCGGATGATGAAGTCGCGCAAGGCTCCTCCATCGGAAGAGGGGAGCGCCCGTAGGGCGCTCCCCTCGACCTCAGACCGTTATTGCTTGATCCACCACTGGTACACGTTGTACACCGTTGAGAACGACGCGGGCGCGAAGCCCTGCAGCGTCTTCTGATATCCCGCGATGACGTTCGGGACGTAGCCGAAGTTGTAGGGTTGCTGGTCGTTCAGGATCTTGTTGAAGGTCTCGTAGTTCTTCTTGCGGGACGCGATTGAGCAGTCCCCGTTCGTGGGGTTGCGCGCTGCCTCGATCGCCTTGTCCATGTCGGGGTCCTTGAAGAAAGTGAAGCCGAATCCCGTCGTGCCTTTTGCGCGGTCCGGGATCTGGCTCGAGTGCCAGATCTGATAGGGGTCGGGCTCGGTGCCGAGGGACCAACCGATGATCGTCGCGTCGAGCACCGGGTCGCCGCTCGTGAGCTTCGTGACCAGGCCCTGGAACGCTTCCGGCACGGCCTTCGCGTCAATGCCGAGCTGCTTGTATTGCTCCGCAGCGACCTGGGCGGTGGTGATGTTCTGCTGGTCGTCGCTGGATGTCGAGATCGTCAACGTGAACTTCTTGCCATCCTTGCTCAGGAATCCGTCCGATCCCGCGTTCCAACCGGCGTCCTTAAGCAACTGCTTCGCCTTCGTCTGATCGAACTTGTACGGCTCGAGCTGAATGTCCGGGTACGCCCATTGGACGGGAACGTGATGCGCGACGTGCGCTAGCGCCTCGCCAAAGACGACCGACTTGATGATTTGGTCCATGTCGAGTCCATACGCAAGCGCCTGACGCACGCGTTTGTCGGCGAGGCCGGGCGCCTGCGGGCTCGTGGTGTTCCAGCCAATAAACCGGTAGCCCAAGCTCGGGTACTTCGTGATCTTGAGCGTGTCGACAGTCTGGAGGTCAGCCAGATCCTTCGCCTGGACCAGGTTGCTGAAGGTCAGCTCACCGGTCTTCAGACCGTTCGCGACCGCGGTCGCGTTCGCCACGACCTTGAAGATGTACTGGTCGACGTTCGGCGCGCCCTGCCAGTAATCGGCGTTCTTGCTCATGATCACCTGGTCGCCCTTGCGCCACTCCTCAAACTTGAACGGACCGCTGAACACGGTGGGTTTGACATTTTCCGGCGCGGTATCGATCTCATCCTTGGATGTGTCGGTCAAATACTTGCCGAACACCTGCGTCGGGAGCACGTAACCAGTTAGATCGATGATCGCTGAACAGGTGACCTTGCTCATCGTGACGCTGAACTTCTTTGGATTTGCGGAGTCGATCTTCACCCCTGAGATGGTCTTGGCGATCCCCCCCTTGCAGCCGGATGCTGACGAACCGACGCAGTAATCGAGGAACCCCTGAATGTCTTTGAAGCTCGACTTGCGGACCGTCAGCTGAGACTTGCCGACCGCCTGGAGTCCGGTTAGCCAGTCCTGCGCGATGACGGGCTTCCCATCCGACCAGTTCGCCTTGGCGTTGATCTCGTAGGAATAGGTCAGACCGTCCTGCGAGATGCTGAACGTCGCGAGGCGCGGTTTGGGTTCACCCGTCTTTGGGTCAGCCTGGATGAGGTCGTCGTAGATGAGCTGCACAATGCGGCGCGAGCGGGTGTCGTTCACCAGAATCGGGTTCATCGTCGCTATGTCGCTCGTATCGGCTTCGACGATCTTCCCGCCTTGCTGCGGCTTCTCGGCCACGGCCGGCGACTCACTATTCTGTGGACCCCCACCCTGAGTGCAGGCCGTCGCGACGAGCACGACTCCTGCGAAGCCTGCGATGAGCGCGCGGAACCGTTTCGTCATGCCCCTCTATGGCTCCTTTCCCAATGCGAGAACTTCGCGAGTCTAGGCAAAGTCGGCTCGCCCGTTCCGGGCGTGCGCTTCTGCCCGCTATACCGGCCTACGGGCATGGACGTTCGCTCGATCAAAGAACCGTCCGGCGCGGTGAAAGCACGCATACTCGGTTTCGGGAAATGGCCACAAGATCAGTCCTGCTGACACTGTTGATCGCGTTCACTGCCTGCGGACCGCAGCCGCCGTCAGGGTCCGCAGCCGAGAAACCAACCTTTGGGCACGAACACGGTCTGTCGAGCGCGGTCCCCTGCCCGACAGGATCGACGGCGCCCCTCGGCGCCCTCCCGCTCTACGAGGGATCCGCCGAGGACTTCTTCGTCGGCCCGAACAACGGCGGAGGCCTCATGCGACCGGCGGCCGATTTTCGGTTCGAGCACGGGGCGCTCGTCATCGAGTTCGACGTTTCCGCCGGGATGTCCGTGTACGGGGATCGCGCCTGGCCGGAGGTCGTCGTGACGACCGCGAGCGCTCCATCACCCCACGAGACGAATGGCTGGTACGCCGCGGGGCTCTTCGGAGGCGACGCGACCGTCGGCTGCAGCTTCCCGTCCGATCGACTTTCGGAGTGCCGCATCTACGACCACGAGAAGATCACGGCGAATCTGAGCGAGCATTTCAAGTCGGGCGCGGCGACGGTCTTCGGTGGTGCGCCGACGGGAGCGCTCGCGACGGCCTGGAGCCGATGCGGCCCATCCGATCCGGACGATCGTTGTCGCGATCGATTCCGCTTGGTGCTCGAGCGCGACGCGATCACGATCTTCGTGAACGGCGTCCTCTATATGCAGCATCGCGGCTTACCCGCCGCGAGTCAGCTTCCCGCCTCGCTGCTGCAGTCGCCGGTGTACGTCTACTTCGCGAGCTGGGCGTATCTCGTCGAGCCGACCGTCGTCCGTTTCCACTGGGGACGCATCGCGATCAATCCGTGATCACGCACCGGGGAAGTGACATGCCGCCCAGTGGCGGGTCTCGTGCTCGATGAACTCGGGGTCGACCTCAGAGCAGATCTGCTGCGCCTTCCAGCATCGCGTGTGGAAGCGGCACCCCGACGGTGGGTTCACCGGCGACGGCACGTCGCCCGTCAGGATGATCCGCTTGCGCTTCGACTCGATCGCCGGGTCCGGTATGGGCACGGCGGAGAGCAGCGCCTGGCTGTAGGGGTGCAGCGGGTGTTCGTAGAGGTCGACGCGGTCGGCGAGCTCGACGATCTTCCCGAGATACATCACCGCGACGCGGTCGCTGATGTGGCGCACGACCGAAAGGTCGTGGGCGATGAAGAGGTACGTGAGCTTGAAGCGGTCCTGGAGCTCCTCGAGAAGGTTGATCACCTGCGCCTGAATGGACACGTCGAGCGCCGAGATCGGTTCGTCGCAGACGATGAACTCGGGCTCGACGGCGAGCGCGCGGGCGATCCCGATCCGCTGGCGCTGGCCACCCGAGAACTCGTGCGGGTAGCGGTTGGTGAAGTACGGATTGAGACCGACGACGCGCAGGAGCTCCTGCACGCGCTCGGTCTTCTCTTTGCCCCGTGCGAGGTTGTGGACCTCAATAGGCTCTCCGATGATGTTTCCCACGGTCATGCGCGGATTCAATGACGCGTACGGATCCTGGAAGATCATCTGCATGCGGCGGCGCATCTTGCGCATCTGCTCGCCGCCGAGCTTGGTGAGCTCGACACCGTCGAACTTCACCTCGCCGGCCGTCGGCTTGTAGAGCTGGAGGATCGCGCGGCCGGTCGTGGACTTGCCGCATCCGGACTCGCCGACGAGGCCGAGCGTCTCGCTCTTCTCGACGAAGAAATCGATCCCGTCGACCGCGCGGACGGCGCCGACCTGGCGCTGGAAGATGATCCCCTGCGTCAGCGGGAAGTGCATCTTGAGCGCTTTGACGTCGAGCAGGTTCTTGCCGCTGTCGAAGGTCGCCGTGCTGCGGACCCGGACCATGTCCGGATCGGAAGGCTTCGTCGGGGTGTTCACGGCCATCTCTGCACCTCTTACATCGCGGCCGGCGGGGGCGGGACATCGCCGGGCTTGGGCTCGGGCGGAAGCTGCGCGACTTCCTGCTTGATCTCCTCGATGACGCGTGTGTCGCCGACCTCTTTGTGCCAGTCGGTGTCGACGAGCCATCCACCCTGCTGCGTGCCCCAGCAGCGAGCCTCGTGGTCGGGCTTGGAGTTCGGGATGTGCACGAGCTCTGGCTCTTTCTCGCGGCAGACATCGCGCCGGTACTGGCAGCGCGGCTCGAACCGGCAACCCGGCGGCGGCGCGATCAGGTCCGGCGGGAGGCCCTCGATGGGTACGAGCTTGGCCTTGCGCCGCTCGTCGAGGCGCGGGATCGAACGCAGGAGGCCCCACGTGTACGGCATCTTCGGGTTCGCGAAGAGCTCCCCCGTGTCGGCCTTCTCGACGATCTTGCCGCCGTACATGACGTGAATGCGCTGGGTCATGCCGGCGACCACGCCGAGGTCGTGGGTGATGAGGATGAACGCCGTCCGGAACTCCCGCGCGAGGTTCTTCAGAAGATCGAGGATCTGCGCCTGGATCGTCACGTCGAGCGCGGTGGTGGGCTCGTCCGCGAGGATCAGCTTGGGATTGCAGGAGAGCGCCATCGCGATCATCACGCGCTGACGCATGCCGCCGGAGAACTGGTGGGGATAGTCGTCGACGCGCTTCTTCGCGCTGGGTATGCCGACGAGGTCGAGGAGCTCGACGGTCCGCTTTCGCGCTTCGCTCTTGTCCATCTTGAGATGCAGCTCGAGTGCCTCGGAGATCTGCCGACTGATGGTGAGGACCGGATTGAGGCTCGTCATGGGGTCCTGGAAGATCATCGCGATGTTGTTTCCGCGGATCCCGCGCACTTCGTCGTCGTCCATCTTCAGGACGTCCGCGCCATCGAACATGATCTTGCCTTTGACGATCTTGCCCGGCGGCACGGGGATGAGCCGCATGAGCGAGAGCGCGGTCACGGACTTGCCGCAGCCGGACTCGCCGACTATCCCGAGCGTTTCGCCCGCAGCGACCTCGAACGTCACACCGTCGACCGCGCGTACGACGCCGTCGCGCGTGAAGAACTGCGTGTGGAGGTCCGTGACCTCCAGAAGGTTCTGTGCCACCCGATCTCCCCCTAGTCCCGCCTGAGTTCCGCGGAGTCTATCAACGGCTTGTCATCACATCTTCGACCGTGGGTCCAGCGCGTCCCGGAGCCCGTCCCCGACGAACGTGAACGCCAGCAAGACGATCGAGATGCAGAACGAAGGAAGGAGCACAGGCCAGGGGGTCGTCGAGAACACGATGAAACCCTCGTTGATCATGACCCCCCAGGTCGGCGTGGGCGGCCGGATGCCGATCCCGAGGAACGACAGGACGGATTCGGTCAGCATGGCCCCCGGGATCGCGAAGGCCACGGTGACGATGACCGGGGCGAGGATGTTCGGGAAGACGTGCCTCCGCATGATGCGGCCGGGCCCGGCGCCGATCGCTCGAGCCGCCTCGACGAACTCGCGGTTCTTCGTTGCGAGGACCTGCCCGCGGACCAGTCGGGCCACGCCGACCCAGTTCACGACCGCGATCCCAACGAAGATTACGAGGAGTCCGTCGTAGGCCTCGCCCAACGATGTTCCGCGAAGCGTCGCCACGATGATGATGACGAAGAGCAGGTCCGGGAATGCGTAGACGACGTCGGTGATGCGCATGAGGACGTCGTCGACGACCCCTCCGACATACCCCGCCAGCATTCCGACGCTGAGCCCGATCAAGAGCACGATCGACACCGGGACCAAGCCGATCACGAGGCTGACCCGCGACGAATACATGAGGCGGCTGAGGATGTCGCGACCCAGCTCGTCGGAACCGAAGATGTAAGCCGGATCGGTGTACTTGCTGCCGAAGAACTGCGTCCAGATCGGCTCCATGAGCTGCTTCGGACCGTTCTGGGCGTACGGGTCATACGGTGCGATCACCGGGGCAA
>WNFW01003552.1_pt1 | contig 10833 bp, 11 predicted proteins | sample 5400131 | NCBI WGS metagenome assembly WNFW01 (sample SAMN13153362, study PRJNA577476) | soil metagenome | isolation source: 20 cm soil or saprolite under grassland replicate 1 | place: USA:California | collected 2016-06-15
TAGAAATGGACTTCCACATGTCTGAACTCGCTCAGAACGCATCTGTTAAAGAGTCAGTGCGGAGGAATAAGCGCAAGCGAAGAATTGTCATATTTTGTGTAGTAAGCCTGTTAAATGTAGGATTACTTGCACTGATCTTGACACAATTACTAACGCCTGCAACACATTCTGTATCAGATCCGCTTGTTGGCCATGCAGCACCAAATTTTTCGCTGGAAATGCTGCATTCTGATTTTGGGAAGAGCGCGCTCTCGCTTTCAAATTTTAAGGGCAAACCGATTGTATTGAATTTCTGGGCTTCGTGGTGCCAACCATGTAAAGACGAATTGCCACTTCTAGAAAATGCCTGGAAGCAACTGCAAGCTCAGAAAAAAGATATCGTCTTCCTTGGGATTGACTTTCAGGAATCAAGCAGCGATGCTACGAGCTTCTTACAGCAATATGGAATCACCTACCTGGCTGGGCTGGATATAAATGGGTCGATTGCTAGCAAATATAGAGTAACGTCCCTGCCTCAAACTATTTTCATCAGCCGGGATGGGTCAATTACAAGCAGAGAGCCACAGGAACTTACCGCTCAGGAATTATCTCGCAATCTACAATCGATCATGTAGTTCTTCTTTCTGAAGAACCAGTCATAAGCATTTCCATCCTAAAAACAGAGTTTCCACATGAATCGGCTCGTGCACACGTTTTTGAGTTGGCAAGTTCCAAAAACGCCTGAACAGCAACTCCTGATGGAGTCATGCTCGTCGGAAACAAGAGCAACACTCCGCTTCGCCCTCGCCTCCAGAAAGGTTTGCTGTTCAGGCGTTTTTTAGGGGAAAATAGGATTCATTTCCCCTTTAGGTCTGCTGGATCTCCTCCACTGCCGCCTGGATTTGCTCGATGCTCGTAGGATCATCGAGCGTGGTGAGATCTCCAGGTTCGTGACCCTCTGCGATCGCCTGGATACTGCGCCGTAGCATTTTCCCAGAACGGGTCTTTGGCAGTTGACTGACGAAGAGCACCCGCCCAGGGCGAGCGATTGCACCTAACTGCTTATCTACGGTGTTCATGATCTCTTTTTCCATCGCCTTGCGTTCCTCCGCAGTCTCGATCTGGCTCGGGTTTTTCACCACAGCGAAGGCCAGTGGGACCTGGCCTTTGAGCTGATCCGATACCCCGACCACCGCCACCTCGGCAATGGATGGATACGAGCTGACGGCCTCTTCAATTTCGCGGGTACCCAACCGATGGCCGGCCACGTTGATGACATCGTCTGTTCTACCAAGGATGAAGTAGTAGCCATCCTTGTCTCGGATACCCCAGTCGAAAGTGGAATAGGTCAGCCTGTCCTTGAAGTCTTTGAAGTAGGTCTCCACAAAGAGCTCGTCCTGGCCCCATACAGTGGAGAGGCATCCTGGTGGCAACGGTGGCTCCACGGTCACGACGCCTTTTTCACCGATGCCGCACTCCGCGCCGGTGTCCTCACGTAGCAGTTTCAAGTTGTAGCCGTACGCCGGGAAACTCGGGCTACCGAACTTGACGGGAGTATTCTCCACTCCTGGGACAGCAGTCAGAATGGCCCAGCCAGATTCGGTTTGCCAGTAGTGGTCGTAGATTGGCTTATTGAGCGACTCAGCGATCCATTTGGCAGTTGGCTCATCGAGCGGTTCGCCAGCAATAAACAGATGGCGAAAGTGGCTGAGATCGTACTTCTTCAGATACATGGGATCCTGCTTCTTGAGGACGCGAATCGCCGTGGGTGCACTGAACATCACTGTGACCTTGTAATCTTGCACGATCCTCCACCAGATCCCAGGATCAGGTTGAATCGGCAAGCCTTCATACATCACCGTAGCCATGCCATACAGCAGCGGCCCATAGACGATGTACGAGTGGCCAACCACCCAACCAATGTCGGAAGTCGCAAAATAGGTTTCGCCTGGACGGCCACAGTAGATGTATTTCATACTCGCGGCGAGCGCCACGGCATAGCCACCTGTGTCTCGCTGCACTCCCTTTGGTTTCCCAGTCGTACCAGAGGTGTAGAGGATGTATGATGGCTCATTAGACTCCAACCAGGTGACAGGGACGCTCGCATCCAGGTGCTGCTCCCGCAAGGTGGCATAATCCAGGTCCCTGCCGGCAGTGAGTGGCATGTCCTTGTCCAATCCACGGTTCACGATCACCACATGCCTGGGTGGATACTCCGATAGGCGTAGCGCCTCATCCACCAGATGCTTATAGGGTATAGGTTTGCCGCCACGCATGCCGGCATCGGCCGTCACCATCACCTTTGGCTGGGCATCGTCGATGCGAGTGGCCAGGTTGTGTGAGGCAAACCCACCAAACACAACCGAATGGATCGCACCGATGCGCACGGTAGCGAGCATAGCAAAGATGGCTTCGGGGATCATGGGCATGTAGATCAGCACCCGATCGCCCTTTCCAACACCCAGACTTTGCAGGATCGCGGCGAACCGATTCACCTCTGTATGCAGTTGCTTGAACGAATAGACTTTCTCTTCGTTTGTCTCAGTGGAAATAAAGATCAGCGCATTCTGGTCGCCACGTTCAGCCAGGTGCCGATCCACAGCATTGTAGCACAGGTTAGTCTCTCCGCCAACAAACCATTTTGTGAATGGAGGCCGGGAATAGTCCAGCACATTCGTAAAGGGTGTGTGCCAGTCAATGAGCTCGGCCTGCTCACCCCAGAAAGCTTCAGGCTGTTCAATGGAGCGACGATGAAAATCTTGATAGGTCATATCCATACCTTTTCCTCCTCGGTTATGCGGGTTCAGTTGAAATATATGCACACAATGCAACTGGATGATACAACATGTACTGCAACTGAACTGGACTCTTTAGTTGGCAGTCGCCAGATCTAAAACTTGTTTGAATGTAAGGGTAGGACAGTAAAATCACATTTTCATCACAAGAGCGAGGCATTTCCTCACAATCCTCGCACAGTCTTTTTACAATATATTACAAAGCAAAACAAGTCACGTGCTTTTGGTAGTGATTTCAGCAAAAGTTGTTGCAAACATCGCAAAATGGACGAACCATTGCAGTGTGACCTTCATGTGACATTTTCTGCCTATTCCGAGATAAGTATGTGACAAACAAGAGCTAAACTAACAACAGAAAAAGGATCTCATACACAGACTGTTATTCTTATGAAAGGAAAAAGAAATGACTACCAATCAAGTACTGCTGAATAGCGACAAAACAGAATCATTATTCGTTGCAGATCTCAAGAGAAAACCAGCGCAAGAGCTTCGCCGTTTCATGTCCGGCCCATGGACAGCTTCAATCCTATCACCTGAGGAAATCGAGGAGATCTATCAAAGGTTACGACAAAAGGAAGTTGCTTCACTCGGCGAAAAAGATGAGAACTTCGTCGAAATCGGCTTAGACTGATACAACACGCTTACATGTAAAAGCCTCCATTAATGTTAAGTGTTTGGCCGGTGATGTAATCTCCATCGACTATCAGATAGCGGACAGCGCGCGCTACCTCCTGGGGAGTTCCGACACGCTTGAGAGGGATACGCTGGAGAATAGCCTCCTTCACTTTATCCGGTATGTTGCTATACATCTCGGTCTCAATGAATCCAGGACAAATCGCATTCACCGTGACACTCGAGCGAGCTAGTTCCAGAGCAGCTGTCTTTGTGAATCCGATGATTCCAGCCTTGGCAGCCGAATAGTTTGCTTGTCCGATGTTGCCCGCCTGACCGACAACCGAACTGATGTTGATGATCTTCCCACTCTCTTGCTTCGTGAAATATGGGACGGCAGCTTTTACCGTATAAAAGTAGCTGTGCAAATCCATCTGCAGCACCGTATTCCAGTCTTCCACACTGAGATTTTTCAGTGATCGATCGATATTGATACCTGCATTATTGACGAGCACATCGATGCGGCCAAGGCGCTGCACTGCCTCATTGATGAGTGAGGCCGCCTGAGTCGCATCGGAGACATCAGCCTGAATTGCCATCGCTTGCTGTGATCCGTGCTCTCTAAGCCACTGCACTAACTCCTCGGCCGGCTCTTTGCTATGGGCAAAATTCACGACGATCTCTGCTCCACCTTGTCCCAGTTCGAGTGCAATCGCACGTCCGATACCCCGACCTGCGCCTGTGATCACAACCACAGCGCCTTCCAATGTTGTCATACGTTCCATCTCCTTTGCATGCTCAATCATCTCATCTCAACTATTATCCCGTCTGCTAGCCTAACACACTGTATGGGTTCTGCAGTAACTGCTTGACCTCCTGGAGGAAGTGAGCGACCGTTGCTCCAGAGAGAATACGATGGTCAGCAGACATGGTGACCGTCATCAGATCGCGAATCAGTGGCTGCCCATCCACTGGCACGAATTGCTTGCGTGTGGCGGCTACTGCCAGAATAGCGGATTGCGGGGGATTGATGACCGCGACAAATTGCGAGGCGTCCATCATACCCAGATTCGAGACCGAAAAGGTTCCACCTTCTAGATCAACTGGAGCGAGCTTGTTGTTTCGCGCCTTTGCGATCAGCGCTTTGGCTTCACGCGCAATGGAGCGAACTCCCTTCGTATTGGCATCGCGGATCACTGGCACGACCAACCCCGTCGGGGCGTCGACGGCTATGCCGACATGGATCTGCTTATAGCGGACGAAATGATCCTCCTTGAGAGAACTATTAACTTCGGGGAATTTTTCCAGGGCTAGCGAACAGGCCTTCACGATCAAATCATTGACGGTCACCTTCACGCCTTCTTCTCCAATGTTTGCGTTGAGTGTCTGACGCATGACCAGCATATCCGTCATATCGATCTCACTGCTGACATAGAAGTGCGGGATGGTCTGTTTTGATTCGGTCAGACGACGCGCGATCAGCAACTGTACTCGTGAGAGCTTCACCAGTTCAGCTTCTGAGGGTGCTGGGGATGTCGGAGTCTCCTGTTGAGGAGCAGCCGGTATAGGTGCAGGAGCAGGAGATGCAGCTCGTTGTTCAAGCACATCCTCAATATCGTCACGCACAATACGACCACCAGGGCCAGTTCCCTGCACTTGACGTAAATCAATGTTATGCTCTTCAGCCATTCTACGGGCCAAAGGAGAAGCTTTGCTTGTTTTCCCACTCCCATCCTGAGCGGTTTTGGAACCCGTGCTCTGCTCATCAGCTTCCCGCTCCGTCGTTCTTTCGGATACGATCGGAGCTGCATCCGTAGTGCGTGTATTATCTCCAACAGTTTGGGTGGCAGATGCAGGCTGTGGAGCTGGAGTCGTCTTCTCTGCTCCTTGATCCTTGTCTGCCGCACCGCTACCAATACGAGCCACAGCCTGCCCAACAGGCACCGTTTCACCCTCCTGAACCAGCACTTGCTGTAACGTTCCCGCTTCATAGGCTTCCAAATCCATGGTCGCTTTATCCGTTTCGATCTCTGCCAGGGTATCACCCTTCTTGATCTCATCACCAGCTTTCTTGAGCCAGCGAGCAATCGTCCCCTCTTGCATCGTATCACTGAGCCGTGGCATAGTTATTTCACTCATTGTTTTCCTCTTCTCCGACGTGGTGCAAGTTCGTTGATAGCTTCCAGGAGCTGCTTAGCGCCTGTAAGTGTTGCAAGCTCCAGTGGTTTCGAATAGGGCAACGGTACTTCCAGACTTGCCACCCGTTTAATTGGCGCATCAAGGTCATCAAATGCCTCCTCCTGCAGCGTTGCTGCAATCTCTGCGCCGATCCCATACGAACGCCAATCTTCCTCAAACACGATGGCTCGATTCGTTTTCTTGACCGACGACAGGATGGTCGCATGATCAAGCGGACGCAGCGAACGCACATCCACCACTTCGATGCTTAGATTGTTCTCTTGCTCCATGCGACGAGCCACATCCAGAGCCACAGCAGCCATACGGGAGTAACTAATGACCGTCAGATCTGTTCCCTCTTTCGTCACCTTCGCCTGTCCAATTGGGACTGTGTAGTCAGGAGCAGGTTCTTCACCTTTCACATTATACAGGGCGAGGTTTTCGAGAAAAATGACGGGATTGTTATCACGCACCGAGGTTCGTAGCAGCCCCTTTGCATCGGCTGGTGTTGATGGAGCAACCACTTTGAGTCCAGGGACGTGTGCAAACCAGACCTCCAAATTTTGCGAGTGAGTGGCTGCAAGCTGCTGACCACCACCACCAGGAGTACGAATGACCAATGGAATGGGACACTGTCCACCAAACATCGCATAGATTTTCGCGGCGTGATTGACAATCTGGTCCATGGAAGGAACGATGAAATTGATCGTCATGATTTCCACAATTGGGCGTAGCCCAAGCATAGCAGCACCCGTAGCCATCCCGACAAAGCCATTCTCCACAATGGGCGTGTCCACTACTCGTTTGGAACCAAACTCCTTCAAGAGTCCTGCAGTGATCTTATACGAGCCCTCAAAATTGCCGATCTCTTCACCCAAAAGGAACACATTGTCATCACGCAAGAGTTCTTCACGCAGGCAGTCATGCAATGCCTGGCGATAGGTGATCTCCATAATGCTCAGGCTCCTTTCTCTTCTGCCTCGATGGGGGCATAGACATACTCCTGGAGGCCCTGCATGAATGCTTCCACCGAAGGAAAGGGGCTATCATCGGCAAACGTGACCGCCTCATCAACCTCATGCTCGACGCGTTCTTCCATCTCATGGATCCCGTTCTCATCGATCAGACCAGCCTCCATGAGCCTATGGGCGAACGTGATGATCGGATCGGCGGCACGGCCTTGCTGCACTTCCTGTATATCCCGGTAGCGGTCCGGATCCACCACGGAGTGGCCACGGTAGCGGAAACTGACCGCTTCCACGAGACTCGGCTCGTGCTGTTCGCGGGCCAGTTTGGCAGCATCTCGCACAGCATCCCGGACAGCCAGGACATCATTGCCATCCACACGCCAACTGGCCATGTCGTAGGCACAGGCTTTACGGTAGATCTCACCGACTGCTGATCCCTTTTCCACACGCAGCCCCATCCCATAGAGATTGTTCACGACGAAGTAGACAAGAGGCAGATGATAGATTTTGGCGAGATTGAGCGATTCGTGGAAAGCCCCGTTATTGGTGGTGCCTTCCCCCATTTGACAAGCCACGACCTCGTGAGCATTCCGATAGGCTACAGCAAATGCCGCTCCTGTAGCCAGAGGAAGCTGACCTCCTACAATCGCATAGCCACCCATGAAGTGACGATGGATGTCAAACAAATGCATGGAACCACCGCGCCCTAGAGAGCAACCTGTTTCCTTGCCAAATAATTCTGCCATCACGATGCCAGGAGTAATGCCACGGCCGATGGCATAGCCATGCTCACGATAGTTGGTGTAAACATAGTCGTCTGGTTCAAGCCCGGCACAGAAACCGACCACTGTCGCCTCTTCTCCGAGATTGAGGTGACAATACCCGCCAATTTTGGCTTTGGTGTACATTTCGCCCGCTTTCTCTTCAAAGTGACGAATGAGCAGCATCTGGTGATAGTAACCGAGTAACGTATCGCGGTCTTCCCCTTCGGGTATTTGTGCCCGGGTTTGTTCAGGGGCGGATATCGCACCCTGCACATCTGTTTGCTGGTTCCTCTTCGTATTCAAAGTATACCTGATCCTTTCGTATCAATAACCTCGCAGGAGCGAAACCCTACTCCTCCATCGAGCGAGAATGAGAGAGAAATATGTCTTAACAACCAGCCTCTTATGATCCTGGAGCCTGCTGCTCAAACAAAACGGCCACCTGATTCGCTCCACAGCGTGGACAGCGCTCCGGCTGTTGTTCACTATGTACCACTTCCCCACACACATGACACACCCAACGCATCGCCACCTCTCTGACAAGGTCGGCACGACTGACAATACCAACGAGCTTTCCCTGGTCAAGCACTGGTAAGCGCTTGATACGCTCATGCACGAGGAGATGACTCACCTCATCCAGATTGGTATCCGGCGTTACGCTGATAACGCCACGTGTCATGATCTCGTCGACAGTCTGCCCCTGTTTGCTGATGATATCGTACTCGCTAACTACTCCAATGACCACTTGCTCATCATTCACGACAGGAAGACCACTAATACGATGCTGTGAAAGCAAACGGGCCGCCTGCTGTTTGGTCTGTTGGGCGGTAATCGTAATCACGTTGGTAGTCATGACATCTACAACATTCATGACGGTATCTCCTTTCTCGACGTTTCTCTAAGTGAGGGTCAAGAGGAATGCAACCTTCATACTTGAAAGCACTAAAAGCACAAGCCCTTGCAAGTTTCTAAAAAGTGCTTCAACCTTGAAGTTGCTAGGAGCTTAAATATTCTCCATAATGATACCACTAAAATCCACGTCTATTCGTTGCATAAAGGCAAACACATCAAGTTCTGGCCTCTCTACTAACTGCTCTCTTCCTTAGATATAATAGAATACAAGGAGAAAAATGAGAAGAGGTAGGAAAAAACAGTTGTCAACGCAAACTGAGCGTGTGGATCAACCTGGAAAGCTGTCCCAAAAAGGGCAGTTCAACCCTCATTCTTTGTGAGGACCACATAGGGTGATCCTGGTGACACGTCTCTCCCCAGAGAACATGACTACTTGAGAGAAGGAGAAGGAATAGATGGCAAAAACAAATCAGGCCCCGAGATATGTCCGTGTGGCAAATGTGCTGACCACGACCCTGCTGCGCGCAGGCGTGCCGCTGGTAGGACCAGGTCTCGTCATTGGAAAGTACCGCATGTACCTACTTACGGTGCGCGGGCGCAAAAGCGGGCAGCCTCGTACGGTCCCGCTCGCGATTATAGAGCGTAATGGGAAGCGCTATATCGGCTCCCCATTTGGAATCGTCGATTGGGTGCGCAATCTACGAGCAGCAGGAGAGGCCATTCTCACGCGTGGGCGTCTTTCGGAAACGGTGAATGCAATAGAACTGCCCACAGGCGAGGCAGCCCTCCTTTTGCAAGAAGAAACCAAGGGCGGCAACCCCTTCACTCGCCCCTATGGCGTCACCGCGGACTCGTCCATTGAGGAGTTTGAGCGAGCTGTGGTCAGCCATCCGATGTTTGTGTTAGAAACGAAATAGCGCTAGAGGACGTCCCGGTGGAAATGGCGGAAGTCTTTCAGCCAAGCTTGTAGGTAACCAGGCCCCTGGCGATGCTCTTTCTCGAGACGCTTTGCACTTCGACATCGAGAAAGACCAGGTTGCGACCCCGCTGCAACACACGAGCCGTGGCCTGGATATCCTCATGCTCCGCTGGTGCGAGGTAGGTGACGGTCAGACTCACGGTTGTGCCACGCAGATTTTCGGGAACTGAGTCATCAGACCAGGCTGCAACCATAGCTGCGGTGTCAATCAGCGAGGCGATGGCTCCACCGTGGATGGTGGTACCAATTGTAACGAGAGAATCGGCGAATGGAAGTCTGAGTGTTGCCACTCCTGGCTGCATATCAATCAATTGGATAGCGAGGTGGCCGACATAAGGCGATGTGGGAAGAAACTGGCGGATGAACTCCGCACGCGTCTGTGATGAATTGCCAGGCATGCTCATCTCCGATGCGCTCCATAGGTGTTGTCATCCTGGTCGCTGATTTGAACCGTACTGGTAACGATGCTGGTCAACGTACGCTGCTCCTTACTTTTAGAACGTGTTTTAATTATAACGAAAATCGATGTCCTATTACAACGTAATCAGGTCCAGTATATGTTTCTACAGTTGTACAGTACACTTTCTGCGGCTTTCGATTTTACTAGCGTCATTTCAATCAGGTTTGTCGCGATTGTTGCACTTGTCGCACTTGTAGCGGTTGTCGCGCTGTGTTACTCGCTGTATCAATGGGAGAAGTTTTTAAGAGATAGCTCCCATTCCCGCATTGGTCTCGTGCTGATACACTTGAGGTGCCGGCTTTTTAGCGAGTGTCATCCATGTTCAAGGATATGAGCAAACGCCTGGAGATAGCTTGGGTCAGCAGATTGCTTGCGAAGCATCCAATACTCTGCTCCCCAAAAGAGATATGCATATAGGGAGGCTTCTTGTCGAGACCAGCGCATGCACGTGTTATAGTTGGTAATGATGCGTTCCGGCAAACAACTGTACATGCCCTGTCCATCTGGATTGGGCGGGGTCGTCACCGTTTCCCACGGCTCTGCCTGTCCCTCAGCAATCATTAGCTTTTGTCCATGCGCGCGAGTCTGGACGAACAATTGCTTTCGTCTCCGCTGCTGCCAGGGGCTCTTACTTCCATCTAGATACAGTGTTTTTGTCCCAACAGCCATCAACGCATGACGTGGGTAATAGTCGATCCCGACGATATCCGCCAGGCGTTGTGCTACTGTGAGTGAGTCACCCTGATCACGTGTCTGCCACCATTGAGAGAGACGCACCGGTAATGAGGTAGGCAAAAAGCCATTCATCATAATCGGCCTGGTGGGATCGGCTCTTCTAAGTGCTTCAACTTCTTTTTCGACAAACGCGACATCCAAACGCCAGGTGTGTTCTACCCCCAGTGGATCCACGGCTTCGTGTTCAAGCTGCCAGGCAACAATCCCTTTCCGATGTCTATAGCGCTCCACAAGACGAGCAATGAATTCTGTCGCGGCTGTTAGCAGTGATGGATAAGCGGAAGGCTTAATCAGGGTATGTTCTGGGAAAGGACGGCTCAGATGGTGTGTCGACACAAAGAATTCGGGATAGCTAAAGGTTTTCAGGGGGCCGACACACAGTATAATGAGCTTTCCTGCTCGTTCGGCGGCATCGATCTGCCAATCAAGTTCATCGGTAAGAAATTTCCCGAGTCCTGGTTCCATACGATTCCAGTATGCCCCTAGCCGAATGAGTTGAAACGGATAGGCG
>WNFW01003553.1_pt1 | contig 10832 bp, 11 predicted proteins | sample 5400131 | NCBI WGS metagenome assembly WNFW01 (sample SAMN13153362, study PRJNA577476) | soil metagenome | isolation source: 20 cm soil or saprolite under grassland replicate 1 | place: USA:California | collected 2016-06-15
ATGCCTTTAAATACAAATTAAGACATAAAGCTGGTTTAATTCTATTAATAAATGATATAAATGGATTTTTAAGAAATCCTACACGTTTATTACAAATGAACAAATTATGTGTTAAATTTAATATACAATTAAAATACCCTGAAAAACTATCTTTTAATGATGGGTGATTAAGTGGACTCATAGATAGCGATGGATCAATTTATTTTAATGAATCATCTGGGCAAGTATTTATAGCTATATCTCAAAGAAATAAATTTTTATTAGAGCCATTAATAGATATTTATGGAGGTAGAGTTGATATTCTTAGTCCTAAAATTGAAGCATTTAAATATGTTGTATATAGAAAAGCAGAATTATATAATTTAATCGATAATTATTTCAGTAAATATCCTTTAAGAACAGAAAAAATGAAAAGAGTTAATTTAATAAAAGAATTCTATTTAAAAAGAGTTAGTAAAAATAATAAAGATATAATAAAATTAAATGAATGAGTTAAGTTTAAAGATAGATGAGATAAATTCCAAGATTAATAAAGAAATGGTCCAACCATATTATAATATGGAGCAATTAGGAATGATGGTTATTGCTGTAGGGCTATCTTCATATAATGTGGCTTTATTCCATTTGGTGAACCATGCTTTCTATAAAGCTTTACTTTTTCTCGGTGCAGGAGCAGTTATTCACGCTATTGGCGACAATCAAGATTTTAGAAAATATGGTGGATTGCGTGCATTTTTACCTTTAACTTATTCAGTTATGTTAATAGCATCTCTAAGTTTAGTTGCTTTCCCTTACATGACTGGATTCTATTCTAAGGATTTTATACTTGAATCTGCATATGGACAGTTTTATTTTTCAAGTATTGTAGTTTATTTTATAGCTAGTATAGGTGCTATTTTCACTACATTATATTCTGTTAAAGTTTTATACTTAACTTTTTTAGCTAATCCTCTTGGACCTTTAAATAATTATAAACATGCTCATGAAGGAGATATTTTTATGAGTTTACCTGCCAAGCGATATGGGAAATCGCTATATTGGGTTAAACTATCAAATTCCGGGGAAGTCCTAAAGCTTTTGATACCAAGCTGGTAGTATATTCCGAAAGGCTATAAGTGGACCAAGTAATTACTGGTGTAGGGTAACAAGTCAGAAGATTTCTGAAAAGAGAATGGATAATCGCGGATCTAAATCAGGCTTCATATTGACGCCTGTAAAAGAGCAACGAGTAGATGGTAGTTGATACATTTAATCAATGTATCTAAGGTGTACTCTAATAGGTTTTTAAAAAAACCGTTGAATCAGAATCCCTTCATAACAAATAAACTTATAGGCTTTAATAGTAACTTAACTAATTCAAGAGGTATTTCTTCTATTTCATGTAGGCAACCGGATCTACATCCTTATTTCGTTACAGGCTTCTTTGACGGAGAGAGATTCCATTTTTAAAAAGTATCCTATTCACGGAGTGAAAGCTTTAGATTTCGCCGGTAAAGCGGGGGAAATAATAAAAGTAAAAGAGCATTTAACTAATGAAGGATTGGTAAAAATTGAAAAAATCAAAAGTGGAATGAATACTAAAAGAATTAGTTAGGCATTAACATTTTTGAAATGAAATAATTAATCCATTTCATTTATAATATTTCTTATCTTAGATTTGTGTAAATTTACTATTTTAAATACCTTATTTATATTTGTATGATAAATCTGACAGCTATGTTAATTATTCTTGCTGTGTTTTCTATTTTTTTTGGATATATTACAAAAGATTTATTTATTGGATTAGGTTCAGGATTTTTTGCTGATAATAGTTTATTTATTCATCCTTCACATGAAATTATGATTGAGACTGAATTTGCTGTAAGTACAATTTTCAAATTATTACCTTTAATTTCTACTGTTTTATTTAGTTTACTAGCCATAGTTCTGTCTGAATTTTTCCCTAATTTACTTATGTATTTTAAATATACTAGATTTGGATACAACTTGTTTAGTTTTTTCAACCAGCGTTTCTACATTGAACTTTTCTATAATAAATACATAACAGAACTTGTATTAAAATTAGGAGGCCAAACTACTAAGATTCTAGATAGAGGTGCTATAGAATTAATTGGTCCATTTGGTTTAGAAAAAGGATTGCTTCATTTAGGTCAAAACATTGCTAAGTTAGACACTGGTGTTGTTACAAGTTATGCTTTATATATTTTAGTTGGTTTTGTTTTTTATCTGTGTGTACCCTATTTATATTCATTTGATAATAGCCTAGTTATTCTAATCATTTTTGGTTTATTGAGTATTGTTGAGAGTAAATCTTCTATACAAAATTCTGTGGATACATCTTACGCACCACCAAGGAAAGATCAATAAACTAAAATCACCAGGGTCGCTTAGAAATACATTTATGAGCAAAGTAGTGACTAGATAATACAGCTCTTACACCAAGCCTACTCCCTTTAGTCCCATGAATATATTTTGTATAGTGGGAGGAGGCTTTGTCCAATAAATTATCTCAATATACAAACTTAGTAGTTTGAGGTACAAACTTGAGTTTTACAATAGGTGAGGACAGCCTTAGGGAGCTGGAAGGGGGGAGTTGGTAAACATGATGGATTATACTTAAAAAAAACAAAGAGATTATTCATAGATAATATAAATAGTAAACGGTCATCCCGATGATGATACCAAAAAATGGCTTAAACAAGATTGATTCTTAATTTCTTTATATTTTTGTACTAGTTCTCGTCTTATGGATGAGGATGATACTAATTGAAGTGATGGTGGAAGTTCAGTTAGTAATACTAGAGATAATAATGAGCCTTTTTCTGAAGAAAATTTGTTTGGAATATTATTATATTGATACAAACTTGAATTCATTGAGCTACGCTCTAAGTAATTCACCTAATAATTTCTCTTTATGAAAATTATCTAGTAGCCTGGGGCCGATGGCTCACTGGAGCCTTGTCCCAAGACGGGTAAGCCAAAAAAAAAATTATACCCCCTTAAAAGGGGGTAGATGAATAAAGATTTATAGTTATTATAGATTAATTCATTCAAAATTTAAACTTTATTAAGTTTGATATTTAATTTAAATACCTAATCAAAAAACTTATGCTTTTAGACAATAAGATGATTCCAAAAAAATGGCTTAAACAAGATTGTTGCTTCATTTTTTTAATTAAATTGTATTTATATTAGGGCTAGTATTAAAATAAAGATATGTTTAAATTACCCGAAATGAACTTAAATATTGATGCAACTTTATTCTTGTCAAAATATGTGAATAATGGATATGATTTATTAGATTATAACTATTCAAATCCTTTTGCCATTTATTCAGAAATTTTGACTAATGGCTATGAAATTCTTTGATTAAACTTAATTAGTATTACTAGTATATTATCAGGTATTTTTGTTATTATTACAAAAAATCCCATATTAGCTGTATTATATTTAATAGCTTTGTTTTTGCAAATATCTGGTTATTTATTATTAATTGGTATGTCTTTTATAGGACTATCCTATATTCTTGTCTACATCGGCGCCGTTTCTATCCTTTTTCTGTTTACCTTAATGCTTATTAACATTAGAATATCTGAATTACATACTAACAACCGTAATAGTTTAACGTTAGGGTTAATAGTTTCAATATCATTTTATTTACCTGTCTTTTCAACACTTATTAATACAACTTCTACAAGTTATAACTCAGTGTTTAATTCTCAAGATGTTTTCATATCGAGTAGTAATAAATGGGATGGTAACTTAGCCCCTGTTACCGAAATATCGAGCATGGGTAACATTTTATATACAAGCCATAGTATGTGGTTAATGGTTATTTCTATTATTTTACTTTTATCTATGGTCGGAACTATTATTGTGACTGTGCCTCCTCAAACCAACCCAAATTTTCTCAACATCGAAATAAAAAACAGTGGTAATCTTAATAATGTTTCAAATCAAAAAAGAGCTTATAGCACTACGAGTAATATTGACAAACAAATACCTGTTGTAATTAGTTATCAACGCAATAACCTAATAGCTCAACGTAGATCGTGACACCACCTTGAATCAATCTACAGAAGATAAGTTAAAAAACTTAGAGTTAAACCCTAATTGAGTCACAGGTTTTACTGAGAGTTAAACCCTAATTGAGTCACAGGTTTTACTGATGGTGATCTTTCTTTGTATCTATTGTAAAAAACAATAATTACAAATCAGGTTGGCGTATTATTCCATCTTTTACTATTGAATTAAGTAGCAAAGACATAGATTTGTTGTATAAAATTCAAGCTTTCTTCCAAGTAGGTAGCATATCTACTGTTGATTGGAAAGGTCACGCAATCTATCATGTTTCTTCAGTTAAGGAATTAAGTGAAGTTATAATTCCACATTTTCTTAATTATCCTTTATTAACAAAGAAATGAGCCGATTTCCTTTTATTTAAATCAATAATTCAAAAAATGAATAGCAAACAACATTTGACAATTGAAGGTTTAAATAAAATTGTAAGTATTGAGCATCAATGAATAGAGGTTTATCTGATTCTCTGAGAGAAACTTTTTTAGATGTTATTCCTGTAGAAAGACCTTTGGTCGGATTGCCTTCTATTATTAACCCTTACTGGTTTGTAGGTTTCGTGGATGCTGAAGGGTGCTTTTTTTATAAATGCAAGACTTAATAGAGCAACTTATACTGTTTCATTAGTATTTAGCATTGCTCAACATTCTCGAGATAGTTTACTTTTTGATTGCTTCGTTAAACTTCTAGGTTGTGGTAAAAAATATGAAGAATCAAATAAACCCGTAGTTAGATTTAGATTAGAAAAGTTTTCGGACGTTTTCAATATACTTATCCCTTTTTTCACTAAGTATCCATTAATAGGAGCATGGGGCTCCGCCCCTCGAAGGCCGCGTTGCTAATTTGGTTAATAATAAAGCTCACTTAACTTCTGAGGGGCTAGAAGAGATTAGAAAATTTAAACTGGGTATGAATTTTGGTAGAACTAATGTAGACGAACAATAGTCCAATTACAGCTCAGCTCCATTTATTTTACCTACAATAATCTTTTTTCAAATAGTGCATATAGTGTGTATACAACTAATAATGTTCTTTAAGTGATTTTGAATAAATTGGAGGTTTTTATTAATATAAGACTAGAACAAAGTCAAAATAAAAATGTTGATATATTAAACATGAATATTTCTGTGATAGTAATAACTGTATCACCTACTCTAAGCCAAAGTGACCCTAACACTGAAAGTAATTTTGGCAGACGTTTTTATATCTCTAACAACTCACCTCAAAAGAGGGGATATAGTTCTTTAGCTAGTGGTGCATCAGATACAGATCTTGTCCAACCAAATACACAAAAAGGTTCCAGGATGAACCTTGAAAACTTAAACCCTCATTATGTTACTGGCTTTTCAGATGGAGAATCGTGTTTTATGATTACCATAACAAAAGATATTAATAGAAAAACAGGTAGCATTGTACCTAAATTTACAATAAATTTACACAAAAAAGATATGTCTTTATTGACTAGAATAAAATCAATCTTTTTTGGTGTAGGTAGCTTCAGAGTTGTTAAAGAAAACTCTGTAGTTTATTCAGTCGAATCACGGGGCTCCGCCCCAAGATTTAATAAATGTAGTTATACCTCACTTTACGTAGTATCCTTTGATAACTCAAAAACAAGCAGATTTTCTTGGCAGTCTGTTTGATGGATCAGGGTAAACATCTTACCAGAAGGGTTAAATGAGATACTAAGTATTAAAGCCTCTATTAATACCGGGTTTAGTGATAAATTAAAAACATCTTTCCCTGATATAATAAAAGTAGAAAGACCTTTAATTAAACCGCAAAATATAGATCCTAATAGCCAGGTTTACTGAAGCTGAGGGTTGTTTTTAATAATAAATATTAGTAAAGCAGGGAATGTTCAATTAAGATTTGAAATAGCACAACATGGTCGTGATTTTTTATTAATGAAAAGTTTAGAGCATATTTTTAAATGCGGTAGTGTATATGGACAAGCTACAAGTACTTCAACACCTTTTGTTGTTACAAAGTTTGCTGACATTGTTGATAAAATTGTGCCTTTTTTACGCAGTATCCTTTATTGAGCTCTAAAAGCTTAAATTATGCAGATTGGTGTAAAACAGTTTTGTTAATGCAAAACAAATCGCATTTAACTGCCGAAGGACTAGCCCGTTGGGGGGCGGACTCGTCCCGCTTCAAGGGGCAAAGCCCCTTTTGTGGGGACTAGCACAAATACAAAGCATAAAATCTGGTTTGAATAGAGGAAGAGAAGCAACCAAATGAAACGTTGACCATTCATTTCATAAAATGAAACGTAAATAACTTGAGGATACAGCAGATTTCTTTAATATAGGTGCAGTATCTATATTATTTCTTTTTAATGTTAATAAATGTAAGAGTTTCTGAATTACATAGTGATTCTTGGGGCTCTGAGCCATGTTTATTTTTAGCTTTTTTAGTCGGAATAGCCTTTTATTCTTCAATAGTTTTAATATTACCCTTACGTATTAATTGAATAACAAATATATATTCAGCTTTAGACGTATTCTGTAATGAGAAGATCCAAAAACCATATGATATAAATTTATCAAGTAGTGATAAATGAGATGGCAATTTTCTTACTTTTACAGAAATATCTAGTATTGGAAATATATTTTCTAGTCATGGTTTGTGATTAATGGTTACTTCAGTAATATTGTTACTAGCAATGATAGGTGTTATAGTTATAACAGTCAGTCCCACAATATCTCCAGAAAAAAGTTATGATGTTTTACTAAAAAAGGTTTAAATTATGATGTCTATAAATTGCCAAATATACAAAAAAAAATCAATCTTAATCCTATTTCAATAAATTATAAGAATCCGCCACTAAACTTTTCTGACTATATAATTTACCTGATGATTCACAAGATTCAAATAAAGAAATGGCTAATAAATATTTATATGCTAGAGTATGAAAAAATTAAACAAAAATTAAATGTTTATTTAAACAGTTAAAACATTTTTAATGCGTGCTTGTAAAACATAGTTGAAAACATATTCATTATTTTTACTTGTACTATAGATAATGAACTTATTACACTTTTACTTTGTTGTGTAACCATAAAGTTATTTTTAATTTATAACAATTAGCCATAAAATATATTTAGCTCTAACCTAATCAAAAAGAAAAGCTTAACATAATTTTTGTTATTTTACTAGCCCTGGCGGACTTGTCCCGCTCCAGGGCGAGGCCTCGGAGGGGGCTAGACAATTTTCACTATTTTACGTAACCATCGCCCTAGGCCATGAGCTTAACCTCATCTTTATATCCTTTAATTCTAGTTTAAACATTATTGAAAATGTTTCTTTTTATTAATCAACCATTGAACTTTAGAACAAAAAGTTTGCAATGCACTAGGTTTCTAAGCTACTTGAGGTATATAACCTAATAAATGAGCCACTAGCTGATTTGTTTTCTAATTCAGAAAATAAATTATTTAAAGACCAAATTGAGTGTTTACTCTTAATTTGATCCGTCATTTTTTTTTCGAATACTTAAAAAAAATACGAAACGAGGAGAAGAATTTTTAAATATATAAAAAGTAAAGCCTCACACCCGTTCATTTCGCCTATATTTTTCATTTTTCTAATAGTTTAGTTTAAAGATTATATTTAAATTCAATTTATACATCATAATTTTAAGATTAAATATAGCTATTATTGTTTGCTTACAGCTAAATAATGATTTTAAACTCATTATTCTCCATCATGGACACCATGATAAATAATAATTTAAATAATCAACTTAACTAAAATAAAATCAACTGTTTATTATGTTAGAATTTTTGTTTAAGAATGTATATCTAGAATGTGATGCTCCTAGACCATGAGGTTTATATTTTCAAGATAGTGCTGCACCTGCTAAATGATTAGGGAAATCGTTATTGTGGGTAAAACTATCAAATTCCGGGGACGCCTTAAAACCAATGGTACCAAATTATAATTGAAAAATTATGGATGGATGGTCTAATCAGCCATGTAGGGTAATAAGCCAAAGGATAATCGAAAGAGCAATGGGTAATCGCGGAGCTAAGTCAGTAATTCATAATAATTCTTGTATTACTGTAAAAGTGCAACGAGTAAACGGTAGTTACGTTTTAAAAAATTGAGCGTTAAGATGTACTCTAATGGGTTTCGTGAGAAATTATCAACTCAAAATCCCTTCTAACCAAATAAATAATAAATTAAGATGATATTCTTCTACAGCCACTCCGCAAAATGAAAAACAAAATTTAATGATTGACCCTTGATTCTTCTCTGGCTTTACGGATGCTGAAGGTTGCTTTGTTTTAGGTATTATCAAAAATAATGAACTTAAAGAGGGTTGAGTGATTAGACCTCGATTCCAAATTAATTTACATAAAAAAGATAAAGTTTTATTGGAACAAATTCAAAGTTTCCTTTGCGTAGGAAATATTAATAAACAAGGGTCAGAGGCTTATCAGTTTCGTGTTGATTCAGTAAAAGGCTTAAAAGTTATTATTAATCATTTTGATCGTTATCCTTTAATATCTCAAAAATCTGCAGACTACGAGCTTTTTAAGCAAGCATTTAATCTTATTTTAAATAAAGAACATCTTACGAAGGAAGGATTACGAAAAATTGTGGGAATCAAAGCTTCGATAAATAAGGGTTTATCTGACGAACTAAAAACTGCTTTCCCTGGTATTAAAACAGTTAAGAAACCTGAGGTAGAGAACGTATTTATCCGTGACCCTCAATGGTTAGCAGGGTTTACTAGTGGTGAGGGTTGTATGTTAGTAAGAGTAAAAAAATCTAGCACACATAAATTAGGCTTTTTAGTCGAATTAGTCTTTCAAATTAATCAACATACTAGGGATAAGCTATTAATATTAAGCTTAATTAAATATTTAAATTGCGGGGTGGTTTATAAACATTCAGAAAATGCAGTTGTATTTAAAGTTACGAAATTTTCGGATCTTACTCAAAATATTATCCCATTCTTTTCAAAATACCCTATATTAGGTGTAAAGTCTAAAGATTTTTATGATTTTTGCGAAGTAGCGGATATTATGAAAGAAAAGGGGCATTTAACTATTGAAGGTTTAAATAAAATTCGCCTAATCAGAGATAGAATGAATACAGGAAGAAATTTTGAAGTTTAATATTTATTAAACAAATATATTCGGGGCTCAGGGCTCCAGTATTTTTTGTTGATAAAAATAAAGGAGGCGGATTCTAAGTGTATAAGGTGTAGTAAATCATGTATGCTTATTACAACCTTAAATTCTTGGGCGTAGCCCACTATTTATTATTATTATTTGTAGGATAAATTTGACCGCCATGCAGATGGAAGGATTAATTGAATTACATGATATTTTCTTAATAATTTTGTGTAAAAGAGCCAAACTCCGGGGAACCCCTAAAGCTTTAGTAACCAAGGTATTTTTGGAAACAAAGTTACTGGCCTCAGTAATTAGCGAGGGTAAGGTAATATCACTAAAGATAATTAAATGGGTAATCGCGGATCTAAGTCATATTGTTCTAGAGAATAGCCTTGGTCTAGTTTTTAAATTAAAAACAAAATATCCAAAGTTAAATAGGTAGAATCTAGCTATTTATAAAGAATATAAATATGTAAAAGAGCAACGAGCAGATGGTTCTTCAGGGTCTAGTAAGATTCTGTAAGGTGTGCTCTAGTCGCTGGGAAACCAGTTTTTGAGAGAAATATTAGCCTTCGGTGGTTATCTGCCGAAGGGAAAATTTCCTATTATCTTTTAAGTTTATGCCATAAAAACGTGGAGATGTTAATAGGCAGTTTGCTTTTATTTAAATCTCAATTTAATACTACCTATAACTATTTAATTTTAGAATATACTTTCTAATTTTATTAGTTATTAATTTTAATAGAAGGTACCTTTTCTAGGTACTATTGAAAAATAAAGTATTAAATAAATATATGGAAAATATTAAGAATACCTCTCCCCTACGGGGCGCTGAGTTAAATCCGTTTTTTGTTACTGGCTTTTCAGACGGGGAAGCTTGTTTTCATCTTGCTATAGGTAAAAACCCTAAATATAAAAATGGCTATTATGTTAATCCTGGCTTTTCAATAGTTTTACATAAGAAGGATCAATCATTACTGGAAAAAATACAAGCATACTTTGCTGGTATAGGTACAATTAGAAAACAAGGTGATAAATTTATTCAGTTTAGAGTTTTTTCTATCGAAGATTTAAAAGTAATCATAGATCATTTTGAAAAGTATCCCTTAATTACTCAAAAACAAATTGATTATAAACTTTTTAAAAAAGCATTAGAATTAATTAAAAATAAAGAACATTTAACTCTAGATGGTTTTCAAAAAATTGTAAATATAAGGGCCTCTATGAATAAAGGTCTACCAGAAACATTAAAAATAGCTTTCCCAGATGTTATTCCAAACACAAAACCTTTAGTTACATCTTCAGAAATTAGAGATCCAAACTGAGTAGTTGGGTTTACAGAAGGTGAAGGATGTTTCTTTGTAAAAATCTCAGAGAATAAAAATAAAGAAAATTATCAGATTATATTAGGTTTTCAAGTCACTCAACATAGTAGAGATACTTTACTATTAAAAAGTTTAATTACTTTTTTTAATTGTGGTAGAGTAGAGCAGTATTATGGGGGGTCAGCTGTAATTTTTGTGGTTACTAAATTATCTGACATAATTGAGAATATTATTCCATTCTTTGAAAATTATCCTCTAGTTGGATCTAAAGCTAAGGATTTTGAAGATTTTAAAAAGATAG
>WNFW01003555.1_pt1 | contig 10830 bp, 14 predicted proteins | sample 5400131 | NCBI WGS metagenome assembly WNFW01 (sample SAMN13153362, study PRJNA577476) | soil metagenome | isolation source: 20 cm soil or saprolite under grassland replicate 1 | place: USA:California | collected 2016-06-15
GATGAAAGTCCAGGCCGCTCGCTCCCCCATGTCAGAGCGAGAATGCAAAACGCAAGCCGCGCCGAGCAGCGGGTGTCCGGCGAAGTCCAGTTCTCCAATTGAGTCGAACACTTGAGCGTGATAACGGTTTGGCCCTTCTGCAGGCGACAGAAATATGCTCTCGAAATGGCGCATTTCCTGCGTAATCCTCAACATCTGGCTGGGATGAAGAGAACCAGCATCCAGGAAGACCGTTAGGCTGTTTCCCGAAAAAGGTTTGGGCGCAAATACATCGACGTGATGGTATTCGAGTTGGCTCATGTACATTTATTGGCCGGATTTCCGGAGGGCTTCATCCATTTCAGAGTTGCAGTGCTATTTCTTTCCCGAGCTGACGAATGCGAGGCTCATGGCGCTTGAAGAATATCCACGTTTGATCCGCTGAGGCCGAATCAAACCGGCATCGGCCAGAATTTTCAAATGCTGGGATGCAGTCGAGGCGCTGACCCCGAGCTTTTCCCGCATGTAGTCCACACAGACGCCGTCCTCGACCAGATTGCCATCAACCTGCAGTGGGAAATTACGCTGCGGGTCTTTGAGCAAATCAAGGACGTAAGGCGAGTGTCACTGGCCAGAGCCTTGAACACAGAAACTAGATCAGTCTTGTCCATACAATTCGTCATTTCGTTGAATGACGAAATGACTCTATCTTTGGCGAGAACCTTGCCCGATCCCTACTGATTGGATGACCGCGAGTATCCTGCGCTCGTAAAAATTCTGTCGTTGCTCTGTCAACAATTCGCAACTTGGACTCGACCTCGCGTCCTCACCCTTGTGCAATACAACAATTGCCCTTAAGACATAAACCGGTCGAAAGGCTCTTCGCCGATTAGGTTTCGGTTCTGCAACCCCTCACTGCGACCCGAGAATAGACGCGAGCCTTTGTGCGAGTCATAACGCGGAAGCCATGTTTTCGTGGTATTTCTGTGCGTGGATTTTGACGACTCGCAATCTCCAGGCCCTGTTCTCGCTCATGAGCAGAGCGCTCATATTCGAGTTCTCGTCGTCGAGTCCAACATACTTGAGCCGCAGATTTATTTGTCCGGTACTCGAGAGCGAATCAGACTTGAGGCTGCGATGTGTAGATAATTCTCGGATGCTGTCGTCTATTCAAGAATGCAAGATGAACACTATTTTGGCATGGCTTCAATGACGCTCTGTGGGGCCATAGTTCGAATGATTCTCGTAATCCTGTAATTAGCGGCATCGAGCAGAGCATAAAACTCAGCCTTCGTCCGCTCCCGCCCTCCCGTCATCACCAGCATGTTCAGATCAAGAAGCTTACTAAAAGATGCGGAATTTGCCTCCGGGACAATCATGTCAATTATCAGCATTCTTCCATTCTTCATCATCGCTTTACGACAATTTGCAAGGACCTTAAGGGCGTGATGGTCATCCCAATCGTGGACAACACCGCACAGCAGGTAGACGTCCGCTCCTTCTGGAACCGACTCAAAGAAATCCCCCGCGATATACGAGCATCGCCCCCCGTCACTCAGGTGATTTGCTGATCCAATGGAGTTGGGCAAGTCCAAAACCACGCCTTTCGTCCCTGGATACAACTCCAGAATCCTGCGCAATAGTTCTCCCTCACCTCCTCCGACGTCTACGATTGAACTGATTCCCGAAAAATTGTAAGCCAGCAGAACGGCCTGAGCCAATAGGGATGACAGGTTTGTCATGCCTCGATTGAACGCGTCGGACGCCTCGGCGTTTTGCTGTAGGTATTCGAACAGGCTCGTTCCAAACACTTGGTTGAAAGCGGTAGATCCCGTTCGAACACTGTGAAGAAGCTCTCCACACGCTTGGTAGTGGATTTCGCCGATCGTGACCACTATGGCCCTGAGAGATCCAGGGATGTCACTCCGTAGCGGCTCTGCAAGACGTGAAAGCGCAAAGCGCTCTTTATCGACTTGCGAAAAGAGGCCAGTGCTCGATAGAGCGCGTAGCAGACGGTACAGCGAGCGGGAGTCTGATCGGGTCGCGGCTGCCAGTGTGGTACAGGATAGCGGGCCAGCCTCCAGCAAGTCAGCGATGCCGAGTTTGGCGGCTACATAGATCGCCTGCGACAACCAATAAGCAGTCGCGATCTGGAATAGAAGGGGCGGAAGCGGATCCTCGCCATTCGCGCAGGTGGTTCTTGCGGGAAAGAATCGATCCCTGAGAAGCAGCTTCAACTCCGCCCAGGACCGGGTCTTTCTTGCTCCTTGCAGAACCCGGAGCAGCGGTAGGAAAGCCATTCTAGTTACCATCTGAGCAGCGCGACCTCTGCCGCCATTCCCGGGCCCAACGCGACCATCACTCCCCAGTCGCCTGGCCGTGCGTCGCCGTTACGTACTACTTCATCCAGAACAAACATTACCGTAGGCGACGACATGTTTCCGTAGTTTCGCAACACAATCCGGGAGAAGCGCAGTTGGTCGTCGGTCATGCTGAAGTGATTTTGAACGTTGTTAATTACTTTGCGCCCGCCAGGATGAACAACCCAGAAGCGAATGTCCGATCGGGAAAGTCCATGTCTCTGCAGTAACTGCTGGAGCGCCGTTTCGATCATGGGACCGGCAAGGTGCTGGATCGACGCTCCAAGAATGATTCGCAACTTGCCATTCCGATGTTGGAGTCCGACCTCTCCGATCTGCTCAGTATCGAGGAAAGTCTCAAAGTCGACGATCTGTGGATGACCGTTTTCAGTTTGCTCTTCTGCGCCGAGCAGGAAGGCAGCGGCGCCGTCGGCGCAAATCGCATTGCCGACAACCGTCTCGAGTGTGTTATCGACGTAGTAGCAAGCGGAGCAGATCTCGACAGCCAGCATCAGTGCCCGACGGCCCGGGTTTGCTCGAACAAAATCTGTCGCACGCTGCAAGGTGGGAATCGCGCCTGCACAGCCAAGACCGATCATGGAAGCCCTTTGCACGTTCTTTCTGAAGCCCATGTGCGCTATAAGACGGCTTCCGATATCTGGGCACGTGTAACCCGTGCACGTGCAGACCGCCAGGAAATCCACATCCTGCACGCTAGTGCCGGCGGACTCGAGACAATTCAGGATCGCGCGACAGCCGGTTTTCAAGGCACCGGACAGGTAGCGCTGATTCAGTTGATCAGAGGTTTCCTTGCGATTTAGAGTGTCTCCGAAATAAAAGTGCCGGTATTCAATGTCGCTGTTCAAAAACATCTTCCGAATGCGTTCGCTTTCGTACCCGGCAGCGTGGAAGCTTTGTTCTTGTGTAAGCCGAATCGGCGGATTCGCCGTTCCAATTCCGAGGATCCGCGGATAGCTCACTGGTTGCTACCCGCCCCCTGCGAAGAATCCAATTTCTCATTCCGATGTTGGGATTCGAGTTCCGCTTCCAATTGAGACTTGAAGCTGTGGGTTGCCTTCTCAAACTGCGCTTTGGCCCGCGCTACATGTCCGAGGATTGTCGGCAGCCGCTTTGGACCCAACAACAGCAATCCGAGCACAAGCATGAACACGATTTCCGTTCCAAAAGCCACGATTTACTCCTTAATGAGGCCCTGATTGTTAGCGGCGATCGATACTGCGGTGGTTGGCTTTGCCTCCTCGGATTTCATTGCTGCCTTGAAGCCGCGGATACCCTCTCCGATTCCTTTGCCGAGTTCGGGCAGCTTTTTGGGGCCGAAGACGAGCAGGGCAATTCCGAAGATAACCAGCAAGTGCATAGGTTGGAACAGTCCTTCAAACATAGGTTCTCCTTGAACCACAATGGCAAGATCATCGAGTCATAAAAATGCAGGTGCTGTGACTTGTACTTCCACCCACAGCACCTGCGAGTGACGCAGGGAGAGACATCATCAATCCCAGCATTTCAAACCTCACGTATTAGCGGAAGGGCGCAATATACCAAGCGTAGTAAGTGCCCACGCCGCTGATCACAACAATTAACCAAAGCACAAACTCCGTTCGCATCCACCGCTTCCAGTTTCTGAAGCGCAGCCACGCCGGAAGAACATTGGTGCTCGCCACGACAACGATATAAAGTCCCAGAAGCTCAGCCGTCATTCCCAGAGCCGCATGAACCATTGGCGCAGCGTAATACGACCTATGAAGGACCCTGGGAAATGTTGGATTCCCTTGTCGCCGGAACGAGGGCCACATCACTAGTCCGATCATCAACAAATTCAGCAGCAGCACCGTCGTCTGACAAATGCCGTGCGCTCTGTAACGTTGTTGTTTCGCAAGGATGACCCCTGCGACCAGTGCCGCTCCCATCACTAACTGCACGACGAGGTTGACATCGGCCTCGAAAGTGGCGCCCGTCCCGAGGAATCCTTTGACTGGCAACGAAAAACCCCAATCCTCAGCTGGTTCCGCGCTTGGCGTCATCCGCCTCTTGCGCAAGCCGAGTCACGAACGCAAAGAATGCCTTTGACTGCCCAGCGAAGACATTCATATTCGCGAAACCTTGCAGAGCGGCTGTGGCTGCTCCATTTGTGGCAGTTGGACGGATGATCGAACAAACTGGTAGTTTCCGGCTGAGGAATGCAGTCGGCTCCGGCATGATGAGGTTAGACTTCAAGTCTTCACCAACTGAATCCTGGGTCAGGTCGGGAAAGGTCACGCTGAAACCGGTCACTGGGTCCTTCACATCCATGAGGGGAATCGCATTGGCCGCCTTGTCGTGCCAGGTCTGGAAGTGCGCGATTTCCGTTCCGCCGATGCTGAGCAGAATGCGCAAGACTTCGACGTTCGTCACCCTTTGCGCCAATCCGGGATACATGCTGGCTCCGCCCACCTCTATATTGGCGAAGTGAAAGCCTGCAGTGTTGGCAATGGCCTGGAGGAAGTTCGGATCGTTCAGATCGTCATCAGTCCGCGGAATTCCCGGATGCGTTCCAACAATTAGACTAGGCACCGCTGGCGCGAACGTGTCGCCCAGGTCAGGATTCCCAGTCCGGCTGCGATAGCGCGTCCACCAGGTCGTGTCCACCGTGAGCTTCCTTAGGTCAGTGAGCCTCGGAATTTGGTTCGCGCCTGTTGCCTTGCTACTTGGCAGTGTGCGGAATTGGTCGAGACTCACAGGATCCACACCTTTTGAAACCAGAAATGCATTGATGAAAGTCTCATGGGTCAATTCATCTTCGGTGTTGTCGTGAATGTATTGCGCCATATCTTCGTCGAGCTGGGAAAGGGCTTCGGTGTATGGGCTGCTGCCTCCGGTGGGGCTCGCGGGATATCCAGGGATCTGCCGACTGGCTATGGTGGACACCTCATCGTCCTGGGTCCCTGCGAGTTCCTGGTATTGAAGCCAGAGGTCGGATTCGATGATTTCGGCCGCAGCCAGCCAGCGCAAGATTGCAGCATCGCCGCGTGTAAGGTGGCCATGGGTTTCCTGGGCCAGAACAGATGGGACATTCCCCAAAATTGCGGAGCCTGCTGTCACCGCGGCTCCGGCCACAACGCTATTCCTTAGGAACGAGCGCCGATTGAAGGCTTTCTTCTCCGGGAAGGTAACTTCTTCTGCGGTAGTTGGGTTCGAATTCGAGGGTGTGTGATCTGGGACGGTTGTGTCATTCATATACGGATGTACTTTCCTTTCTATATTGTTTAGGTGTTGACTCCGCTCAAGAACCCACCAAGGTGCGCGGTGAGGGCGATGATAGCCACTCCTAGCAGTTCGACCGGAATGCGGTATCGGGGAAGAGATACAGTGTCTGGCCTTCGCGATCGCCAGTGCATCCACCAGGACGCAACGACCAGCAGCGCGGCGGACAAGCCTGTGATCAGATGTAACAACAAAAGCCCCTTGAGCCTTTTGCCATCGAGAGCGAACTGCCAGGCCAGCAGGCCCGTTGCGACCGCAGGAAGCACAGTTGCCGCAGCAATGGACAGGTTCAAATAGGCGGCGGTGGCAAGTTGCGAATCACGTTTCCCTCGCGACAGCAAATCAAATCCAACTCCAGTCATAAACAGCGCAATCGGAAAGTGAATGAGCACGACATGCTGGGCATGTTTTGCCAGCAGAATCGTTCGCAGATCGAAAGAGTTCACCATATTCACATTTTGTCCAGTCTGTTAACGCCGGCCAGTAACAATGATGGTTTACTGAACAACGACCTTCCCTATCATCTTGGGGTGAATGCTGCAGTAATACGAGTACGTGCCCGCCTTGGCGAAGGTATAGGAATACTTGTCATCCGTATCCAGGGCTTTGGACTTAAACAGCCCGTCATTACTGGCGATCACGTGCGGCACATCGTCCTTGTTTACCCAGGTCACTGTGCTGTTTGCGGGGACGGTGAGCGTGTCGGGGCCGAAAGTGAAGTTATCAACTCTCACTTCAGCTGGCGCTGCTTTTGTGTCGTCGCTCTTCGCTCGTGTCGGATGCAGAATCAAGACGGCGGCAAGGGCCAGTGGCAGCGCGACGACCAAGACGCTAAAGAACAGGTTTCTCCTCATAGTTGCATTCTCCTTGTAAGTTAGTAACGAACGAGTGAGGATTCACCCCTCACACGAGGGACGAGTCCACGACCGCCAGTGCATGCCGTCCTTGAACGTAATTGACATCGGTGATACCAAGAACGCTGCGCAGTTGTTCGGCAGGGACCTTCATCGGCCCCGGGCCTTCAGCTTTGCCGGGCGCGGGTTGCGGGAAGGCTGTCGAAAACGCAGTGTGGAAAGTCACGTTGCCCTCGACTTTTTGCATGGTCTGATGAATATGTCCGTTCAACACGGTCACTGAACCAAATTTCTTCAGGTACGAAAGCGCCTCTGCACTGTCGTCAGTCCCCCATCCCCATTGCGGAAAAACTGTCCAGAGCGGGATATGGGCAAAAACCACGATAGGCGTGCTGTGCTTCAGGTGTTTGACATCATCTTCGAGCCACTCCAGCTGATCGTGCCCGAGCGTGCCTAGACCGCCGGCCTTGAGGTTCATCACATTGACCAGACCGATAAAGTGAACTCCATTCTTGTCGAAGCTATACCAGCCTTGTCCTTTAGAGTTCTTCGCGTAGCGCTCGCGGAACATCGCTCCCTCGTCGTTGAGGACATCGTGTTCTCCCGGCACGAAGAAAATCTCTTTGTTGGTGCTCTTCAAAATCTGGTCTACGTTATCGAACTCCTCGGGCTTGGAGAGATGACTGATGTCACCGGTGTGCAAAAGGAACTCGGGCTGTCGGGGAAGAGCATTGATCTTATCCACAGCGGCTTTCAATGTTGCGATCACGTCGGGATTGGCTGGTTTATTGAATCCCATGTGGCTGTCGCTGATCTGTACGAAGCTCAGCTCTCCCATTTTGTGCGACTTCATGGCTGAGCCCATCTGGGAAGCAAGAGCATGAGACTTCAGCACGCCACCCTCAATTACGCAGATGGCGCCCGTACCGGCCCAGGCCATGCATTTCAGAAATCCACGGCGGTCGATTCCATCATTGTTATGGTCGTGCTCAATGACGCCGTTTGAGTTCGGATCGAAGAGCTTCTTTTTCCGCATTCGTATTTCCTCCGCTTCAGAGACTGTAGTCCCGCAACATCAGCTGAACACAGGCGACGCAAACCGCTACAGGATCAGGTTGGATTCTGGCTCGCGTCGCCTGCGAGGACGTGTTACATCTGCATAAACCAGAACAGGTCAGGTTTTATTCCATCTTTATGCTTAAAACCCGCCTGTGAATCCTGGTGAGCAACTGGCTGCGAGTAAAAATAATGCGGAACCTATGTGGATGACTGTCGCAATCACCGCGATAATTTTTGCGATTGGAAACATTCTTTTCGGGCACTTCAATGAAAGAACTCCGAAGTGGAAGCGGGTCACAAAAGTTGTGCTGGTACTCGCCTTCGTCGACGTTATCCTTGCCGCGGCAGGGCTAGTATGGGGACTCGCACCGATCGCGCTGATGCTGGTCGTGGCAGCGGTAGTTCACCTCTGGTGGCTTCCACGTCATGGCATCAACGGCTTCACGCGAGAACCGAGAGACAAGTGTTACGAATTGCGGGGCTGGACCCGCAAGCCGTAGCGTTCTTGAACAGCTCAACTGTCGATAACAAGCAGGCGGGTTGAAAAAGTCGCGGGTGATGGACAATGTCTCGGAATTATTGGAAAGGATCGCTTATAAACGCGTTCCTGACACAATTTTGTTTTGGCGATTTTGGCACGAAAAACCGGCCCCGTCGCGTTGCCACAAACTGAGCAACACGAAAGGGCCGGCCCAGGTCGCCGTACGAGGCGCAATTGATACTCAACCTGTGCTATTCCTGGCAAAATACACGGATGCCGTCCTGCAGCGCATCCGTAGTGGAGTAGCCAACGGCCGAGGCAGAGGCGTCTATGCCTCCAAACTGCACAGCAAGAGCCGAAACCGTTTGCCCATGACAGTTTGCTTGTCCAGCAACACCAGCTCCTGGAACAGTATTTCCCCTGAGAGAAAACGTCATGTTGAACGCGCCCGCGCCGATGATATCTCCACCAATGCGCAACCAATCCGGGGTGAGGTTCGCGTTACGGATCCATGCCTGCAAGTCTGTAACACCCGCCGGGAATGGCGTACCCGATGTAATCGGCTTGGGTGCAGATAGGAACAGGAAATTGCCACCGCCGACCTCAACCTCAGGTCGAAAGAAGTAGTGGCCTGCGGGAAGAAAAAGCGGTGTGCTGAAAGTGAGACGAATTTCCACTTCTTTGCCCGTCGCTGCTCCCTCGCCATGGGTGAGTTGCTGGGGAAACTTATTGATCCCGTTGATCACGGTACTTTGGACCTGGAAATCAGATATCTCGCTGGCAACAAAACTCAGACTGCCGCTGTCATTGGAATCCCGACTAGCGGTGCTGATTTCGTGATCGGAAGGTGAGTTCATCCGAGTCGGCACATTCGGCGTGCGGACTGTGTCAGAGTCGAGAGGGAAAACGTGGTAGATCTCCACTTCGACTCTCGAGATGTTGGAGGCGGTCGCCCCCGTAATCAGCCCGTGGACTGTGGCTCCACTCACGAATGTCGGCTGAGTCAGTACGAAATCATCGGCCGCCTCGGTTTCAACCCCTTGCGAACCTGCGGGCCTAGAGAGCGCGCCTAACTTGCCATCGGGGCCACCGGTGCTGAAGGAAAACTGATCGGCTCGCGCAACTGTCACACAACAAGCAGCGAAAGCCAGGGTCAATACTGCTATGCTAATTTTATTTTTCATGGTGTTCCTTTTTCTGAGTTTCATTGTCCTTTCTTGATTTATTGATTTGTTAGAACGTCGAGTTATCTATCGTTCCGGTCTGACCGCGTTCCGCAGAAGACATTTCAGTGCGCGTCATGCCGACGCGGAAGTACCTGGTCAGAAGTTGACGCAACTTCAAGCGGGCCCGCCATAACCGCGTCTTCACTGCGTCCACTGTCGTGTCCAGCACCTCTGCCGTCTCCTCACTCGAAAGCCCTTCTATGTCGCGCAAGATGAAGGCCACTCTCAGGCTGGGCAGCAACTGCTGCAGTTGGCTTCTCAAGATGTTTCGCAACTCGAATGCGCCGTAGACTTGCTCCGGATTGGGCGCCCAGTCAGCGACCTCCAACGGTCTAAATGCTGTTGGCTGTTCACTGTCCCGCTCGATGGGAACTTCTCTCCTGTAGCGATTCTTTCGAAGTTTCATCAGCGACTGATTTACGGCGATCCGAAACAGCCAGGTCGAAAATTGCGATTTCTCGTGAAAAGAGCTCAAATTTCGGAACGCATTCAAGAAAGCATTCTGAACCGCATCTTCCGCATCCTCTCGGTTGTGGGTGATGTGCTGAGCGACGCGGAAGAGCTTATTGTCGTAGCGCTTCACAATTTGATCGAAGGCGTTCACGTCGCCCTGCTTGCAGGCGTGGACAAGCGACAAGTCATCGAGGGCCGCCCCAACGGAATAGGAGGTCGCATTGCCAGTGGAAGTTATCGTTTGCATGGTCCTGCTTCGTTCCTCAATCGAATCCGCCTTAACCAATTGCCCTGACTAGTTCGGAGTCATCACTCGGCTGCATTTGTGCTGGTGCATTGACCGACGTCTTTGCTGAGTTTTCGGACCTCGAACGTGGGCTCGCCCGCTGAGTCCTTTGCCTTCTTGCCAAGCAACTCCACGCGTTGCCGGCCTTCAACGACCGGTTTTGCTTGTTCGCGAGCTTGTAAGTCTGGTTGTCCTTTTCTGTGACCAAAACGTCGCCAGCGCCTGCTACACAGCCTTGCAGCTTCGCGTGACTGTGGAACTTCCAGGACAGCAGGCCAGCGCCGACGGCTGCGCCAGCAGCAACGCCGCCGATCACGGCTCCTTTTGGACATCCATCGCTAGGTGCCGAGCTGCCGCCGAGATATTATTCTTCTTCTCATTTCATTCGTTATTCTGACTCCGAACGGTTGATGCCACACGGAACGCACGACTAGTTCGAAAACTATTCGCTGCATCGCTGCTTGCGGTCAACAGTCCTTAATGTCAGAAGTTGCGAATGTCTGTTACTTTGAGCGCTAATTGAAAGACGTAATCGGCCTCACTAGACATGACGAGATCCGAGCAGAATTTGCTTTTTGTGCAAGCAGACGCCCACGATTTCGCATGGCGTTGTTCGCTCGTTGTTCGCGCAGGGCAACGCACAGAGATTACGAAGCCGAGTTATTGCCAGAGCGGCTGAAAAGAATTTCCTCGATCGTGCAAAGGAGTCGACGCGTGACTGAGATCGCGGTCCTTCATTGCGGAATGACAGACCATGCAGGATTGCTGCGTTTGATTTCCTTCACGAGAGACCAGACCATAACTCAATCCATGAATCGACCAAGTAACAACCTTGCAGCCCTGCACCATGCTGTAGTGGAAACTCACGTTT
>WNFW01003556.1_pt1 | contig 10829 bp, 12 predicted proteins | sample 5400131 | NCBI WGS metagenome assembly WNFW01 (sample SAMN13153362, study PRJNA577476) | soil metagenome | isolation source: 20 cm soil or saprolite under grassland replicate 1 | place: USA:California | collected 2016-06-15
CTTGCAAACTTGAGAATATCCGCCTCAAGTTTTGCATCGCAGGAAATTCCGAACGAATCCAAGGTGGTTTAATCAGGCGAACGCCTGATCTAGGTGACCGTGCTCTACCATTCGCTCCCTTGCACGGGCTCAAGGATCGATCGATCGTTGTCGATAGTCGTCGAAACCGCGCGAAATCCGAACCGCGCAAATTTCCCTTTGAAATCATAAGCGAAAAATTTTGACGGCTCGGTGGTCGGGTTTTGAGCGTCTCCAGAAAAAATTTGCGCTGATAAATCAGCGCGTTACGATGCGTTGAGAGAATCGAGTGGGAGTGAGGGGGAGTTGAGCTGGCGGCAATCGGTGGGAAGAGAGTATCTTAGCGTAGTGTCCCTCCTCGATAGAGGTTGATCGTCAGCACAGTTCATGAGAGCAAGCCCCGAAACGTGATCGTTGCTTCCCGTTACATCGCCCTACTTGGCGGCAATCTCTTCCTCACGGGCTCTGAGTTTGTAGCGAAGCCGCCTTGGCCGGATCGGGGGCGGCGATCGTAACGTGGTTCACGCGGCCGATTATGCAGCTTCGCCCTTAGTGCGGAACGGCGCATATCGTCGACGCCCTTCAGGATCAAAGCGGTTCAGTCCATCACCGCGAGCTCGGCCCCGTCCATGGCGTAGCGGGCGAAGGCGAAGTCGCGGATGCCGACGACCCGTTCGCCAGCCCAAGCCAAGTGCACAAAGTATTTGAGCCGTTGATCGGGATCGTCGGCGTCATAGACCAGCACGGCTGGGCGGCGGTCGACAAAACCCGGCATGAATCGCCAATGCGGCCGCGAGACATAGTTGCTGAAATAGGGCGCTACGCCCTTCTTCCCGTCGAGACGCGCGCGGTTGACAAGCTCGAGCCGCACGTCATCGGCCAACATCGCCCTGACCTCGTCGAAGTCATGCGCGTTGAACCGCTCGACATAGGCCTTGAGCCGTGTGCGCTCCGGCTCGGCCAGCCCCGGAGGGGGAGTGTCGTCGGCCTCTGCGGCGAGCGCGCGAAGGCGACCCCGTCCTCGCTGCAGGGCCGCCTTGACCGTGAGGACGCTGCCGCCGACGATCTCGCAGGTCTCCTGCAGCGAATGGCCGAGCACGTCGCTCAAGATGACGCTGCTGCGCTGAGACACCGGCAACCGCATAAGTATCCTGAGACTGGCCGCTGCAATCTGGCGGTCCTCGACGGAGTTTCTCACGTCCACGAACATGTCCAGCTCCTCGTTCGAATGCTGGGCCTCGTCGCGCGCCTGTCGGCGCAGGAAGTCCAGAGCCGCGTTGTGGGCGATGCGAAACAGCCAACCCTCCGGATTGGTGAGCGGGCCTGCCGCCGGTGCGGCCTCAATCGCCTTCAGCATGGTTTCCTGAACCACGTCCTCGCCATCGACGACGGAGCCGGTCATCCGTGCGCAGTAGCGGTGCAGCCTTGGCCTGAGCTCGCCCAAGAGCTGTTGGACGGACTTTTGCTGGGCCGCGGATTTCGTGTCGCCTTTTGTGCCCTCCGACAAGGCCGATCCTCCTCAAAGATTGACGTCGATACTATGCCGTGTCGCCCGTGCTCGACAAAAAGGGCCGCGGCCACCCGACAGCGCAATGCCTGCCTCGCCGCGGGTTCCGAGCAGACACAAAAGATCCGCTCAAGGCGCCGATGCTAGTCAGCCACGCTGCCCATGGTCAGATTGACGGTGGTTCCCGTCATCCCGCTCGCCCTGTCGGAAGCCATGAAGACCGCCACGTTGGCCAGCTCCGTAAGCATCATAATCCGTTTCGGGTGGCTCATGCTTGCGAGATACCCTTGGAACTGTTCATAGGTCATATTCGAAGCCTTGAGCTCGTGGAGCCCCTTTATCATGGGCGTCTCCGGCATACCCTGTGGTCGCAGATTGACGACGCGAATGCCTTGGGGTGCGAGCTCTGCGGATAGATCTCGGGTGAGTGCCTCCTTGGCGGCAAGCGCTGGACCATAGCCTCCGTTCAATGGGGTGCCCGTCCGCGCGGGAATTGCGGTGACGGTCATGATCACCCCCGATTTGCTCGCGACCATCCGCCGGGCCGCAAGGCGTGCGGTCAGGAAGTACGACCTGGTGTAGGCCGCAATCGGCAGGGAGAATTGCTCGGCATCCAGTTCGACGAGAGGGACGCCCAGAATCTTTGTGTTCGGGATGCCCACCGCGTTGAACGAGATATCGATGCGGCCCGCTTTATCGATCACGGATTGTAGGTGCTTTTCTATGGCCTGCTCGTCGAGAGCATCGAACTCCGTCCCCTCGGTCGATCCGCCGGCGGAAACGATGTCGTTGAAGACCGCTTCGACCGGTGCCCGGCGGCGCCCGGTGAGAAAAACCTTGGCTCCCTCGCGCGCAAAAGCGCGTGCGACAGCACCGCCGATCGCACCTCCGGCTCCGTAGATCACTGCGACTTTGTTCTGTAGCAACGGTTCAGTCATGAAAATTCCGTTCTTTGCTTGCTGGCGTTTTAAGAGGGATTCAAAAGCTCGTTCGATTCGAGGAGTCAGTGTGGGACGCGGCGATCAGCCACGCCCGCACCGATCGTCCGGGGCCGCCGCCCCGGCAGGACGAGCCAATGGGTGCCTTTCAACACCAAGACGAACCTGAAAGGCCAAACAGACCGGTGCGCCGAAAATAAATTATAGCCAGAGCGCGGCGCACATGGATCGTGCTATTGGTGCTGACGGTTTTTTGGCCGCTAAGCAGACCAACGTTTCGTTGCGGTGGATGTCGAGAACCGGCCGATAGGTATCGATGGTCGTTGAAACCGAGCAGATTTCAAACCGTCGAAAATCTCATTTGAAATCAAGAGCGCAAATTTCTGACGGACCAAGGGAACGGCTCCTGAAAGTGCGCGCCAAAAAAATGTGCTGTTACATCAGCACGTTATGATAACCAGCAATGATCGAGTGGGAGTGAGGGGGAGTAGAATGGGCTAATTTCGGATAGTGCGGGATAGGATTGCGGAGCGAGATCAACCGAACGTTTTCGATAGTCGCTGATCATCTCTCGGTACGCATCCAGTTTCACCATCTATCGCCGCTCCAGGAACCCTCGTCCTTCGAAGATCGCAGGCATCGCCTTCTCGATCCGCGCGGTCCGCGTCCCAGACTGCTTCGCGCCGGCGAAGTGAAACAGGTATCCCCTTTGCCGACCCGGCGTCAGCGCCTCGAACGCGCGCTTGAACCGCGGATCGTTGCGGAACTTCTCCTCCAAGTCCTCGGGCACGGGAAACTCTGGGGGCTTCGTCTGGACCTTCAAACCGGCCTTCTCGGCCGCCACGGCCTCGCGCACGTAGGCCTTGATGGTGGCCGCTTTCGTCGCAATCTCCTTGGCGCTGGTGAACTTCATCACCCGCGCTGCCTGAACCTGCCCGAGCTGCACCAGCAGCTTCTTCGGGTCCTTCAGCAGCGCACCCTGAAAGAAGCCCAACGCGCAATATTCTTTGAAGCCCTGAATGATGACGACGTTTTTTCCATCCATTGTGTAGCAGGGCTTTCCCCACTTGCACTCCTCTCTTAAGTCGAACCCAGACAAGATCCTTTGCAGCTCGGCAATCTCAGCCTGCCACCGCTCTTGATACGCCATCTCCATGCTGCACCTCCGTTGTTGCAAGTTGGCGTGACGCTGATAGTCGTTCGAGGGTTGCCCATAATGAATCTATCAGCTCTTCGATCCCAAGTTCGAATTGCCGTCGACGCCGAGCGCCTCGACTAGAAAATCAATGAACAGGCGTACTCGCAGCGGGAGTTGGCGTCCGAACGGATGTAGGACGTGGACTGGCGTTGTGAACATCGGTATCTCTGGTAGCACTATACTTAAGCGGCTGGCGGCAAGATCATCCTCGATCGCGAGGCGCATGAACTGCGTGATGCCGACCCCCTTTACGGCCGCCTCGATCAACGACTGAGCATCGTCTGAGTCGAAAGGACCATCGGGTACGATCCGCGTGCCGTCGGCAAAAGTGAATGGTTGCGGCCGGCCAGCGAGCAGGTGGCGAAGGCAGGCGTGCTGCTTGAGATCATCGACCGCCTGCGGGATGCCCCGTCGCTGCAGGTACTTTGGCGATGCGCCCAGGACATAGTGCAGGACACCCAACGAGCGGCCGATCAAATTCGTATCTTCCAGTTCCCCGATCCGCACCGCGATGTCGAAGCCTTCGCGGATCAGATCGATACGGCGGTCCGTGACACTGAGGTCGAGCTTGATGTCTGGATAGCGATCCAGGAACGAGCCGGCCCATGCCGAGATCAGGGGGCGGCCAAACGTCGTTGGCACGGTGACCCGGAGCACGCCGCGCACGTTACCCGGCACCTGCACGATGTCCTCGGCTTCCTCGATGGCACGCAGATGGGCGGCCACCTGCTCATAGTACGCGGCGCCTTCGGAAGTCGGGCTCAGCGTGCGCGTCGACCGCTGCAGAAGGCGCACGCCAAGACGTTGTTCCAGGCGCGCGACGCTTTTCGATACCGCCGAAGGGCTGGCGCCGATCAGCCGAGCTGCGCCAGCGAAAGACCCGGCATCAACGGTCCGCACGAAGGCGAGCAGACCGGCCGTCTTTTCCAGAATCGTCGCCATTCGGGACATCCATTCTCGAAAGAACGGAAAGACTACCATCTATTCGGCGATCGATGATCGAATAATGGTAACCAGCGCAGGGAACCGGGGGGCTTTGCCTCCCACCGCCCGGCGCTGGGGCGGTCGTCGCCGACCTAATCGAGCAATGGCCGAGCGGATAGCCAGAATTAGATTTTCAGTTTCATTCCGTACAAGCAAGGAGTGCAATGTGTCTACGCAAGCCAAACCAACCATCGTTTTCTGCCACGGCATCTGGGCTGATGGCTCGTGCTTCAGCAAGGTGATCCCGGCCTTGCAGGCCGACGGGCACGAGGTGATCGCGGTTCAATATGGCCTGGACTCGTTCGAAGAGGACGTGGCGACGGTCAAGCGCACGCTCAACCGCGTCGGCAGCCCCGTCCTCCTCGTTGGTCATTCCTATGGCGGAGCCACCATCACGGCCGCGGGAGTCGATAAGCGTGTGGCGGGCCTCGTCTATATCGCAGCGGTCGCCCCCGATGCGGGCGAGACCGTACAGAACCAGGTCGACAAGTATCCATCGGATATTTTCACTCGCGTCGAGGTCGCGGATGGGCGCGCATGGATGCTTCCGAACGGCACCGAGTTCTTCGCCGGAGACCTCTCCGAGGAAGACCAGAAGCTCGTGTGGGCCACCCATTATGCTCCTGTCTTCGATCTGTTCCACCAACAGAAGCTCAGCGCCGACAACATCGCGTGGAAGTCGAAGCCGAGCTGGTACGTTCTGGCTACGCAAGACCACACTGTGCATCCCGATTTGCAGCGCTGGGTCTCGGAGCGCATGGGAGCGACCGTCACCGAGGTGGCGAGCAGCCATGTTCCCATGCTTTCGCACCCGGACGTTGTTATCAACGTAATCCGCAAGGCCGTGGCCGCTGTTCAAAACGGCTGACGACTGCCGATAACCGCGGAGTGGAAGTGGGAGAGGCCGTCGCGAAGCGGTCTCTCTCGCCCATGCGCTTTACTGCTGACGGTCTTTTATCAGGCGCTATGCCGAATGTGCGTGCGCCTGAGAAGCGAAAAATCGACCAATTGATGTCGATAGTCGCTGAAACCGAGCAGATCGCGTATCGTCAAAAATCGTGTTTGAAATCAAGAGCGCAATTTTCTGACGGACTGGCGAGACGGTTCTTCGTCGGGCGCAGAAAAATTTGCGCTCCTAAATCAGCACGTTACCATGGCTTAGAACAATCGAGTGGGAGTGAAGGGGAGTACTGTGGAGTAGAATAGGATAAAGCAGAGTACCAAAGGCGACATTGTCCCATCGATAGCAGCCGATAGTCGTCGCATCATTGTGAACTGCACCTCAATTGACGATATCCTCCGTGGTCGCGCTCGAGTGAACCTGGTTCAGCCAGCACAGCACGACAATTTCGCCACGTCTTTAGCGAAGCCGAGTGCTGCCGATTTCAGGCCTTCGATCGTAGTGAGGTACGGAAAGATCGTATCGGCGAGGTCGTCGACAGTGAGGCCTTGTCGGATCCCGCGACGCGTCCGACGCAGAAGCGGGCAGTCGCCGTCTCATGCCTGATACCCGTCCCGGACTTTCGCCTTGGCGGCGTTCTGTGCAGCCTCGAATACATCGCGTGCGGACGTCGTGCCCGCTACGTGCTCCGTACCTTCGACTCCGAGCTCCATCCATCCCGCATTCACGGCCTCAAACATTTCTTCGGCAGGTCCGGTGTGGCCCTTCGGGATGCCGAATTGCTCGAACGCTTCCGCCCACCCTGCACGCGGGACTGCAAAGGCTTTCACGTCGAGATTCAGGACTTCACCCAATTGCTCCGCGACTTCATCCGCGGTGACCATCGAACCAAGCTCGACGAGGCGCTGCCCTGACCAGGCTGGCCCGGTCAAAAGGGTTGCGACCTCCGCGCCGATGTCCTTCGTCGCGACCATGGTCGATTTCCGGTTTGTCGGATTGTAGTAGACCGGTAGCGTTCCGCCCTGGGCGACCTGCAAGCCGTAGAGGAAGTTTTCGAAGAAGCCGCCTGCGCGCACAAATGCGATTGGCGATTTCAGGTCGCGAAAACCTTGCTCCAGAAGCGACAAGGCCGTGATCATCCCGAGCCCGCTGGTTCTGTTCGCACCCATCGACGAAAGGGCAACCACTCGCGGCGGCGCTGCCTTGGTGAGCGCCTCGACATAGTTTGCAATCACGCCCTTTGCTTCTTTGTAATCGGGCGAGGGCGCCCAGACAGCTGGCAACATGACGAACGCCCCTTCGACGCCTTTGAGCGCTTGCTCGATGGCTGCCGAATCATTCCAATCGCCGTCAACCAGTTCCACGCCCTGATTCGCCCAGCTTGACGCCTTCTCGCGATTGCGGACCAGCGCGCGTACTTCCTTGCCGTGCGCCAACAGATGTTCTGCCGTTGCGCCGCCCACTTTTCCAGTGATTCCCATTACTAAAAACATGTGTTTTCTCCTGATCTTGAGGGACAGAGCACTGCCCCTTTTGGTTCAACGGATGAGCGGCAGAATGGCCCGGATTCGGGGGTCGCGCGCGTAGAGGCCGCCCCATGTCATCGCGCCCAGAAGCAGGGAAATGATTTCCGGCGGCGACCCCAACTCACCGATGCGGACATGAGCGCAGATGGCACCTCCCAAAAAGCCCGTCGCTAGGATCGCGCCGAGGACGGCGGTGGCCGGGATAGCGTAAAGGATGGCGCAGGCGAGGATGATCGGACCCACGACACGGGTTAGGTCCATCGCGAACCCGGTTTCCTGCAACATGCTCGCGATCTGTGCCGGCGCGAAAAGCTGAATAGTCCCATCTGCCACCAGAGCGATAATGACAAAGGCGCTCATTATCCGGCCGGCCCACAGGGCGCGATGCAACGTCATAGTTTCAGGCACCTGATGTAGGTTCATAGTTTCGGACACTTGTTGTTCTCCGATGGGGGTCCCAATATTTCGAAGCCTATTGTGTCTCTTGGGTGTGATAAACGCCGGCAAAGTGAACACACTGTTCTCTCTGTGGTGAACAATACCGAGGCACGAAAATGCAGAATCTCGAACCCATCCTCATATTCATAACGGTAGCGGAAATGGGGAGCTTCACCCACGCGGCCGATAGCCTGGGCATCCAAAAGGGGAGGGCCTCAACGGCGGTCCGGAGGCTGGAAGAAGATGTCGGTGTCAGGCTCCTGCACCGGACGACGCGCAGCGTGCAGTTGACGGAGGACGGACGCGCATTTCATGCGCGTGCCCGCGATCTGCTTGCCGAAGTCGATGACCTACACTCGATGTTCGCAGGCGATCGCGTGGCACTTCGCGGGCGTTTACGGGTCGATTTTCCGACCGAGGTGGCGCGCACAACGATCGTGCCGGCCTTGCCGGATTTCATGGCGACTCACCCCGAGTTGGAGCTGGAGGTGTCGAGTACGGATCGGCAAGTCGATCTGGTTCAAGAGGGGTTCGACTGTGTATTGCGGCTTGGACCCATAGGGGACGAGACGCTGATTGCCCGCCCACTGGGCCTGTTGCGCATGGTCAACGCTGCCAGTCCTGCCTATCTGGCGCGCTATGGCGTCCCTCGATCGCTAGAAGATCTCCAGCGTCAGGAACATCGGACAATTCATTTTTCGACGATGCCGGGCGCTAGACCCTATGGATGGGAATATCCGGACGGCGACAGCTACGCGACGCTTCAGTTGCCAGGTGCGCTACACGTCAACAGCGCGCAGACCTACGAAGCCGCTGCCCTCGCCGGCCTTGGCCTGATTCAGGCGCCACTCTTGGGGATTGGCCGATACTTAGAGAGTGGAGCGCTTGTGGAGATCATACCGGATTTTCGTCGCCGGGCGCTCGCCGTGTCCCTCGTCGTAGCACATCGGAGCAATCTGTCGCGCCGAGTCCGCGCATTCATGAAATGGATCGAAGATGTGCTGACGCCGTATCTGGAATAGCGAGACGAACATCTTCGTCCGGCCCTCGAAATCAACATTCTGAAGTTATGTCTGCCGGTCGGCGGTCGGCGGCCCGGCGGTCCAACAGAATGCAACACTGAAACCGGCGACCTTTGAAGTCCGACATGAGATTTCTCTCGGTACGCATCCACAGTTTCACGATCTATCGCCGCTCCTGGAACCCTCGTCCTTCGAAGATCGCACTCATCGCCTTCTCGATCCGCGCGGGCCGCGTCCCAGACTGCTTCGCGCCGGCGAAGTGAATCAGGTACCCTGGCGTAGAAATCGGCGGCTTCACGTCGATGTCATTGAGCGCATAGATGGCCGACGTTTTGGGATCGTAGTTCTCGGGCCAAATCACACGGTCGTACATCGATTACTGCTCCTTCTTGAACAAATCCTGGAAGATGAGCTGGCCCCAAGTGCGGCCGCGTGCGTGCACCAGCGCACCACCCTCGTTGAGCTTTCCCAGCTTGACGGGTGCGAACCCGAGTTGTTTGGCCAAGGCCGCCACGGGAGCGGTCGCGTCCTCGTCGTCGCTCGACAGAAAGACGACCCGGTGGCCGCCCTCGACGATCGGATCGGCAGCCAGGGCGGCCGCAATCAGGTGATTGAAACCTTTCACGAACTTGGCGCCGGTGAACGCCTTCGCGACGAAGGCGGAGGACGGGAGACCGTCCAGCTCTTCAAGGGGAACTAACGCGTTCATCGCGTCGATGACCGTCTTGCCTTTCCAGCTCGGCAGGGCCTTCGCAACCTCGCGATGCTCCCCGAACGGGACCGCCAAGATGATTGTGTCGGCCTCGAGCGCATCCCGCAGCGACTTGGCGACGACCGTGGGTCCAATCGCCCGAGCCTGCGGCGCCAATGCCTCGGGCGGTCGGCGGCTCGCGACGATCACGTCGATGTTTTTACGGGCGAAGGCGCGGGCGAGGGCCTGGCCTACCGCACCGAATCCTACAATTGCGTAGCTCATAATGCTTCTCCGATCCGTGTTGATATTGATTCCCCGGCCTTTCAGATGGCCGAGAAGCCGCCGTCGACAGACAACTCCACCCCATTCACGAAGCTCGAATCGTCTGAAGCAAGAAACAGCGCGACCGCCGCAATTTCCTCAGGACGACCCATCTTTCCCCGCGGGATCAGGGATTCGAACATCCGCTTCGCCTCCTCGGTGAGAACTTGGTCCTGCATCGGTGTGGCGATCGGCCCCGGGCTCAGCACGTTCACCCGGATATTCCTGCCCTTCAGTTCGTTGAGCCAAGTGCGTGCGAATGAGCGCAACGCCGCCTTGCTCGCCGAATACACGCCGTAACCAGGAAAACCTTTCACCGAAGCAACTGACCCGGTCATGAAGATCGATCCGCCATCGTTGAACAGCGGCAACGCCCTCTGAACCGTAAACAGCGTGCCGCGCGTATTCAGGCCGAAGGTCGCATCGAAATGCTGCTCGGTAATCTCGCCCAGTGGGACGGCTTCGCCCATGCCGGCGCTCGCGTACAGGACGTCGATCCTGCCCTTTTCCCGCTTGACCGTGTCGAACAGACGGTCGAGGTCGTCGAGATTGGCCGCGTCGCCGCGCACGCCGGTCACGTTCCGGCCAATCAGCTTGACGGCCTCGTCGAGCGCCTCCTGCCTCCGGCCCGTGATGAAAACATAGGCGCCTTCTTCAACGAACCGCTTGGCGCTCGCCAGTGCCATACCGCTCGATCCACCCGTGATGACTGCAACCTTACCCTCAAGCTTTCCCATAACTTCTCCTTTCGTGGTGTCGGGACAGCATCTGCCCCCGAGAACCTCGACATGGGTCTGCCGGCGTCAGGCGTTGAGTGCAGAAGCGCGCACATCGGTGGTGCGAAATCGATCCGGCTGGACGACTGACGCCAGCCGCGATGATCGGTGTCCGCCGTTCGGAATTGGGCCGTGCTTGTCGGCATAGGCTATGATGACCGCCCGTACTGCTGTTCGATGTGTTAGATACGGGCTTTGGAAGGCGCACCGCGCGGTGCGGGATTGCACCATGATCGACTGGGATGACGTTCGCTACTTTCTTGCCGTCGCGCGCGGAGGCTCGGTGCGGGCTGCCGCCGAGCGCCTCGGTGTGAACCACGCGACCGTGCTGCGACGCATCGCCCAGCTCGAGGAACGCCTCGGGGTCCACATGTTCGAAAAGCTGCCTTCGGGCTACCGCCTGACGGCTGCGGGCGAGGAGGTCCTCGAGTTCGCGGACCAGATGGAAGCGTCGTCGCACCTGCTGGAGACGCGCGTCTTCGGGCGCGACCAGAGCGTGCGCGGGC
>WNFW01003561.1_pt1 | contig 10827 bp, 10 predicted proteins | sample 5400131 | NCBI WGS metagenome assembly WNFW01 (sample SAMN13153362, study PRJNA577476) | soil metagenome | isolation source: 20 cm soil or saprolite under grassland replicate 1 | place: USA:California | collected 2016-06-15
GAGAAGGCGCGCGAGAAATTCGGACGCCCGGCGCGGCGGGTCAAAGCCCGCCTGCGCAAGGTGAAAGGCGGCATGTCTGGCGGCACCGCGGCGAGCGCTCAGGCGACATTGGCCGCCGCCGCGCGCGACCCGGCCCTGATCCGGCTGCTGACCGATCCCCTTCGCGTTGACGCCGGGGTTCACCGGGCCGTCTCAGCCGTCGGGCCTCATCCCCGGATACGACCCGAGCATGAACGTGTGGCTCGTGCCGTTCCCAATGGCGCCGATTAATACCAAGAACGTGCACCGCACGAATTTCCTGTTGGGTCACCCCTACGGCACGGACTTCGTTTACGACGAGATGATGGTCGCGCCGGGATTTGGGGAAATCGCTCGCGTGACGACGGAGACGTTCGCCACGATGGTTTCCTTGTTAGGGACCGGCGGTCTCAAATCCGGCGCAGGCCCGACTCGGGAAGAGCGCGAGAAGGGCTTCTACGACATCCTCTTCCTGGGCGAACTGCCGGATGGCGGACGGGTCGAGGCGGTAGTCACGGGCGATCGCGATCCGGGCTACGGCTCGACCAGCAAGATGATCACCGAGAGCGCTCTCTGCCTCGTGCGCGACGTGCAGGGCGAGGGCGGCACCTGGACGCCGGGCGCGCTGATGGGTCCGGCGTTGCGCAAGCGTCTGAAGGAGCGCGCCGGCCTCACCTTCAGCGCGCGTTGAGGTAACGCTCAGAACTGCAGCGGCGTGCTGGATTACGTGGATCGTAACCAACGTAAGGGCGGCTTGGCGGGCGCGAGCCTCAAATCCGGTTCAATGGCCGCTTCTGGCCCCGTAGCGACCAATCCAAAGCGCTTGTCTCCGTGTCGGCTGTAAGGGCGAGACCAGACATGGCCGACGCGCGGCCAAATTGACGCGTTTGACCCATTTCGGACGCGGGCACAGCCGGACATTGGTCCACAATTGTGCTATATGAACATTAAGTTTCCCCGAGCCCCGGGGGTGCATCTTGAGCAGAGAGCACGTAGAGCGGCGACTGGCAGCGATTCTGGCGGCGGATGTTGCGGGCTCTTGCCGCTTGATAGGGATCGACGAAGAAGGCGCGCTGGCGCAACTGAAAGCTCTGAGAAAGACGCTTTTTGATCCCAAAATCAGCGATCATCGCGGGCGCATCGTCAAGAATACCGGGGACGGTGCTCTCGTTGAGTTCGGGAGCGTGGTCGACGCCGTGCGATGTGCCGACGAAATCCAACGCGGCATGGCCGAACACAATACCGATGTGCCGCAGGACAAACGGATCGAATTTCGCATCGGCATTCACGTCGGTGATATTATCATCGCAGAGGATGATATCTTTGGTGACGGCGTCAATATTGCAGTGCGTCTCGAAGGGATCGCAGAACCGGGCGGCTTTAGCATTTCCGACGATGCGCACCGGCAAATTCGTGGCAAGGTAGATATCACCTTTGAGGATACAGGTTCGCAATCTTTGAAGAATATCGCCGAACCGATACAGGTCTGGCGCGTGCGCATTGCCCCAATCTCTTCCCCGGCAATGGTAACAAACCTGTCGAGCAAGACTGCGCAGCCGCTCCCTCTCCCCGACAAGCCCTCCATCGCGGTGCTGCCGTTCCAGAACATGAGCATCGACCCGGAACAGGAATATTTCGCCGACGGCATGGTCGAGGACATTATTACCGGACTGTCGCGGTCCAAATCGCTTTTCGTCATCGCGCGACACTCCACCTTTACCTACAAAGGCAGGGCCGTCGATATCAAGCAGGTCGGCCATGAACTTGGCGTTCGCTACGTGCTCGAAGGCAGTGTGCGCAAGGCCGGCAATCGCGTTCGTATCTCGGGACAGCTCATCGATGCCGCAACAGGAGCGCATCTCTGGGCCGACCGGTTCGACAGCCAGCTCGATGATATTTTCGATCTGCAGGATCGGGTCACCATGAACGTGATCGGCGCAATCTCTCCTCAGCTTGAACGCGCCGAAATCGATCGAGCAAAGCGCAAACCGACCGAAAGCCTTCAGGCCTACGACTATTATCTTCGCGCGCTCGCTTGCGTTTATCGGTTCGCCCGTGAAACGAACATTGAAGCGCTCAAGCTCACCAAAATTGCCAACGGTATCGATCCCGAATTCGCCGCAGCGTACGCGCTCGGCGCTCGTTGCTATATACAAAGGAAAGCTTTCGGCTGGAGAATCGATACTGCTGCCCAGGAGATAGCTGAGGCCCGGCGGTTCGCGAGGCGGGCGATCGAACTCGATAAAGACGACCCATCGGTACTCGCATGGGCCGGAAATGCGCTCGCTTTCGTAGTGGGTGAGGTTGACGAAGGCGCGGCCCTCGTCTCGCGGGCGATAAATCTAGACCCAAATATGGCTGCAGCACGACATTGGAGCGGTTGGGTCCACCTTTATCTCGGTGACGTAGATGCCGCGATCAAGCAATTCGAGTTCGCCTTGCGTTTGAGTCCGCTGAATCTTCGGAACTTCGTTGTCCAGACCGGACTGGCCTATGCTCATTTTTTCGCCGGGCGCAATGATGAGGCCTCTACGTGGGCGGCGGCAGCCATCGGGCAACAACCAAATTATTTTTCCGCACAACTTATCATGATGGCATGCCATGCGATGTCTGGAAGGATTGAGGAAGCGCGAGAGATCTGCGCGCGCTTAATGCAACGGAATCCGGCCCCACGAATTTCTCGAATTCGGGACAAGACTCCTTTTCGCAGGGCGGAAGATATCGGAAAATTGGCGCAGGCTTACCGGATCGCGGGGATGCCGGAATGACCGTTATTGGCACAAATGCGAACTACCGACCGCATCGAGTAATGTCCGAGTTCGAGGGCAAAGCGGAAAACATATGCTCGCTGTGAGTTCTTCGCATTTTGACCCCAAGCCGACACGACAGCCCACCCTCTGGCGCAAAACCTGAGCCGGTCCCCGGGACGTCGGACAGCAGCCGGCTAGGCTACGCTTGAATGATTGTGCGTGCAGGCGGAAGGTGATTGGAGTACTGTTGCTGGGATCTGCTACGAGCGCGGTCGTGGCTAGCGGGGGAAAGGTGTTGGGTAGCGCACGCCATCCGCTCAACACGGCCGACTTCAGCGCCTTTCTGTTGCAGGCACAGGCATCGGGGGCCAAAGTCGTCGCACTGGCCAATGCCGGCGGAGACATGGTCAACGGACCGCGACGACGAGAGCCGGGCCTGGTCGAAACGGTTCTTCGAGCTGCACAAGCGCATGCCGACCATGGCGCATGCCGCCATTTATTCCGCCGTCCGACACTATCTGCGAGCGATTGAAGCAGCCGGTACTGATGAGGCGAAGGCGGTGATGGCCAAGATGCGCGAGATCCCCGTCAACGATTTTTACGCGAAGAACGGGAGGGTACGCGAAGACGGCCGCATGGTGCACGACATGTACTTCGTGCAGGTCAAAACGCCGGAGGAATCGAACGGCCCGTGGGAATATTATGAGAATCCTGTCGACCATTCCGGGCGATCAAGCTTTTCGTCCTTGGACGAAGGCGGATGTCCGCTGGTCAAACAGCGATAGGCGGTTATGCCGCTAGTACTGGTGTCCACCCATCCTTGATGAAGGAGGTAATAACCCATGCCGAACTTAACGATCAATGGTCAAAGTTATTTTGCAGACGCACCACCGGACACTCCGCTGCTGTGGGTGATCCGGGAGGATCTAAGGCTCACTGGGACAAAATACGGCTGCGGAGTCGGCCTTTGCGGTAGCTGCACTGTCCACATCGATGGGCAGGCGGTTCGTTCCTGCTCCGTCACCGTAGGCTCGGTTGAGGGCTCGATGATCACCACGATCGAGGGCCTGAACCCGGCCAACGCTCACCCAGTGCAGCTGGCCTGGATCGAGCATCAGGTGCCGCAATGCGGATACTGCCAGTCCGGTCAGATCATGCAGGCTGCAGCGTTACTTTCGAAGAACCCGAACCCGAGCGAGCAACAGATCGTGGTCGGCATGAACGGCAATCTCTGTCGCTGCGCCACCTACTCGCGCATCGTCAGCGCCGTGAAGCGGGCCGCCGAGATCATGAACCGGGCCGCTGAGATGACGAATGAGGGAGCCAGCCATGCTTAGGTCCACACAGTCCGCAACGAGCCGGCGCGAATTTCTGGTCCGTTCCGCGGCGACCGCCGCTGGCACGTTCCTGAGCATTGGCCTGCCCGCCCTAGGTAGCCGCACCGCGATGGCCCAAGCCATGTCGAGCTTCACGCCTTCGATCTGGTTCACACTGACGCCTGACGGCAAAGTCACTATGCATATCGTGAAGGCGGAGATGGGCCAGCACGTTGGCACCGGGCTTGCCCAAATCATCGCCGAGGAGCTCGAGGTCAAATGGGACGACGTTCGTCTCGACTCGCCGCTTGAGAGCGTCGAGAACTTTGCCATCTACGGCCTCGCCTACACGGTCAACAGCGGCAGCATCACCACGGAGTTCGACCGCCTGTCGCGAGCGGGCGCTGCCGGCCGCATGGCTTTGATCGAAGCCGGAGCCAAAGTTCTCGGCACGAACGAAACTGACTGCACGGCATCAAACTCGCGCGTCACCGACCACGTCTCGGGCCGCTCTGTCAGTTATGGCGAGATCATCCAGAAGGTGAAGATCGACCGCAAGTTTGCCTACCCTGAAGACTTCAAGGCGATCAAGCTCAAAGTACCGGGAACCTACAACATCATCGGTAAATCGATCCCGGCCCTCGATATCCCGTCCAAGACCAACGGGCAGGCCAAGTACGGCATCGACGTGTTCCTGCCGAACACGGTGTATGGGGCGCTGGTTATACCGCGAACACGCTACGGCTCAAAAGTGAAGAGCATCGACGATTCCGAAGCTCGCAAGATCCCGGGTTTCGTCAAGGCGGTGAAGGTGGACGACAGCATGGGCAAGTGCACCGGCTGGGTTGTAGCGCTGGCCGAGAAGTTCCCTGCTGCCATCAGAGCGGCGCAAGCCCTGAAGGTTGACGTCGATCCGGGACCTTATGGCGGCCTCAACACCGCTGAGCTATTCGCGGAATATGCGCACACAACCAAAAACGCCGCGGCCGGTGCGAACTGGGTGCTTGAGGGTGATGTCGACAAAGCTCTAGCCGAGGCCGAGAAGGTCCTGGAGATGGAATACACCACCGACATGGTGTGCCACGCCACCATGGAGCCGCTCAACGCAATGGTGCACTTCGTAGACGGCGCTTGGCACGTCTACAGTGGCACGCAAAGCACATCCTTCGCGCGAATGACGCTAACTGCGTATCTGTCGAAAGTGCTGGGTCAGAAGCCGGAGGACATTAAAATCTACGTGCACGAGAGCATCCTCGGCGGCGGATTCGGCGGCAAGCAGGATTACGACGAGATCCTTGCGGCGGCGTACTGCGCCAAGGAAGCTGGTCGGCCGGTCAAGTTGATCCAAACTCGCGAGTCGACATTCGCAACCAGCTTCGCCCGCACGCCGACCTACCACAAGCTCAAGGCCGGTCTGAAGAACGGTCAACTTGTGGCCATGGATCACAACATCTGCTGCGGTTGGATGGGTTCGCGCTTCTCCGTCGGTAAGAAATATGGGACCGACTGGCTGCAGCTCGACTCCTGGGACGCCAAGAAAGAAGACATTGATCAGTGGTCGATCGGCGGCAGCGACCACTGGTACGATGTCGAAAACCATCGCGTCCGCGCTTTCGATAGCGACCGTACTACCTGGGCGGTGCAAGCCAGCGCGCTGCGCACGGTCTCAAACTCGTACAACATGTTCGTGGTCGAGTCTTTCATGGACGAGGTGGCGCACGGGCTTAACCGGGATCCGCTGGAATTCCGATTAGCCCTGCTCAACGGCAAAGGCAGCGCCCGAGGCATTCCCAATGCCGGTTACCAGCCGGGCACGTCCTCGGACTACTACATGGACAGGCTGTGGATCTCGCTGCCGTGGCCGAACGACAACTCTTGGCAAAATTACGAGTCCACCACCGTCGGTGGGGCGTTGCGGCTTGCCAACTGCCTACGGGTCGCAGCGGGAAGAGCCGGCTGGGGCGCGAAGAAGCTCCCGCCTAACACCGGAATGGGCATTGCTGTCTCCTCAGCCGAGGAGCGGCAAAGCCCGACCTGGGTTGCCGGCATTGCGGAGGTTACGGTCGATCCCAAAAACGGTCAGTACAAGATCAACCGGCTCACAATCGCCATGGATCCGGGCACCGTGATCAATCCGCTCAATGCCAAGGCGCAAATCCAGGGCGCAGCGCTCTGGGGTACGAGCCAAGTCATGGGCGAGCGGCTGACGCTCAAGGACGGCGCGTTCGAGCAGAGCAACTTCCATGACTATACGCCAATCCGCCTGGCGGATGTGCCGCCGATCGATGTGGAGCTCATCGATTCAGGGCATCACCCGAGCGGCGTCGGCGAACCTGCGTCCACAGTGGTGGCGCCGGCCGTCGCCAACGCGATCTACAATGCCGTTGGCGTCCGTGTGCGGCACATGCCAATCATGGCGGAAGCAGTTCTGGCGGGGCTGAAAAAGAAGGCGTAATCCCTGATACAATACAGAGAGCACGCATGCGTTACGGGCGAGGCCTAACCGCCTCGCCTCCTCTTTGCGGGAGATCCGCGTCGGCAGACGCTATCCTCCCGCTCTCAGCCGCCGACATCATCGCGCTCTAGCGGTCGCGGAGGAATTTCGCCCGTCGAGGTCCTGACTGGGTGCGATTAGCCAACGCCCGAACTGTGACCCCCGGGGCTCACGACCACACGCATGTGCAGTTGCGGTCGAGCCGACCGACTTTGAACGATGAAGATTGCTCGCGTTGGGGTTTTAGTTGCGTATCCGGGCGAGCGCCATCGTGGCCAGTCGAGGATTGGCGAAAGAGACAAGGATTCCGGCAGGGCGAGGCTGCTTTCGGATTTCTGCTAACGCCCGCCATCGTAAATCCTGAATCGAAAGTAGGGTCTTTGCCATTCAGGTCGTCGGCCTCACTTCGAAGCGCTGACGATCTTGTGTTCCAAGTGCCCGGTCTCATGATCGCGGCGGAGCTGGCTCAGCGACGTCTCGTTTAGCTCATGTAGAACCTCGCTCAGCTTCTCGGTCTCAGGATAGCCAGCTGCGAAACTCTGCCCGTAAACCTTACGCAACGTTCGGATGAGGGTGTTTCCGTGTTTGCCGCTGATTTCGCCGTCCTTGCTGCGGTGGCGATTGTCGAGACTTGCCTTGCTCATGCTGCTCTCCGTTGTGCCCGCGGCCGACAGCATCCACCCGCCGAGACCAAATGGCAACTAACGCCCGCTCGGCAAATTGCTCTTTGCTCTGCATGGGTTTTAGATGGCAGCGATGATGGGCTCGTTGGTGCCGCAGAAAAGGTGGCCGAAAACTTGTTAGCGACCTGATGCATTCAACCCACCTCCGTTCAATGCGACGACGGATACTCAATGGATATTTGGGGACATTAGGTCAACCTCGCTGACGCGCTCCTGCGCACTCTGTAGACGGTCTAACGCATCACTTAATCGCTTTCACTGCCCATGCTGGAAGGGCAACAGGGTGCATTGCATCACAGCACGGTCTACGCTAGAGCAGCCGTAAGTTTTAGAGGTAGACACATGTCATATGCCTATAAGCTGGATGAAGACGTTCTTCACCAGCCCCAAGGACCACAAGGTCGTACCGCAACTGATCCACCAATGATTTATACCATCGTTCAACGTATGCCCATTGAGGCAGACGGACGTCTTAGATATCGCATCAAGAGCAAATCAGAGAATATTGAGCGAGTAGTTACCGAAGATCAGCTTTCGTATACTCAGTAGTTTAGCGCGCTTGGTGACGGTAGGAGTCTAATCGTGCTGAATGATCGAGAAAATATCTTGAGCGCGCTCCGCGAGAAGCCGCTCAAAGTCTACGAGGTCATGAAACGCGCCAATGTCGTGAATGAGGAAGCTTGCCAATCCCTCCTGCTGAAAATGCGAGACGAAGGCTTGGTGAAGTTCGATATCCACAAAGGGCGATGGCTCATCGGATGATTCGCGAATTGCGGCGACAGTCTAGCGCTGATCATCGAAGACTTGCTGCGCATCCTAGCTGTGGTTTGCTTTTGGCTTTCGTCCAATAGCTCGAAAGTGGCCAGCCATTCCAGGAGGCGCAGGGAGAGCGTATGGTGCTCGGATGATCCGCTGAACCTGGGAGGCAATCATGCAATTCAGGACAACCGGACTACCGTTGCTCGGCGCGATGGCGCTTCCCGTCTCCGGGACCGCACAAACCACGCCCGCTCCACCGGCAACTACACGAACAGTGGTCGCCGCAGCCAAACTGCCGACTGTCACCGACGTGCCGCTGTATTTCAAAGCGGTGAGCATCACCCTTCAACGGTACGAGAAGAGCGGGGTATCGGCGGCCAACGGCATCCTCTACCAGATGTCAGGATCGGCCGCGGTCGCGCTCGAACGCCGGAGAGGGGCTGTTCATCGCCGGCGGAAAGACCGCCGCGCTAACGGCGGGCAGCGGAGGGCCATCTACCTTCCTCCGCTTCTTCCTCGCTTCCGCTGTGGAGTTGGGTCGGCCTGCCGAAACGGCTCCTGCCGCCGTGCGAGAATTATATCGCACAGCGAATCCGATCCCCGACCTGAAGCCAGGCGGCTATGATCTCAATCTCACGCGAGTCACATTTCCGGCGCGGATGCCGTCCAACCCGCCACACCATCGGTCAGGCGCGGCTCTATACTGTATCATCTCCAGCACCGGGGCCAACACGGTCGACGGTAAGACGGAAGCAAAGGGACCAGGTTCCTTGATCTATGAACCATACGCCCTTGTGCACCAATGGGGAAACCCAGGCAACGAGCCGTTGATATTCTTGGCCTTCAACATCAATCCGGAAGGTGTGGCAGCCGTGCTACCGGGCGCACCAGCAAAGAATCAATAGTTAACGGCGGGCGGCCCACCGCAGAACCGCTATGAAAGACTTGATCATAGCGAATGGTTGCTCGATCGAAACGGGTGTACGCACTACGTCCGCCTGCATTCAGCCACCTGATGTCCGAGATGGGTGTGCGCCGTGAAAAGGCGGCGCGACATGGCCTTTGGCGCGGCCGATGCGCCCAATGAACGGCGTTGCGGCTAGACTCAATAAACGAGACCGATGCCGGGCGGTTTTTCGAGCGCAGCCGCCAGTGATCGATACTCCTCACAGTCGGTCCCGCAAATCGCAGCTATCCGGCTCAGATGATATTGCGCCTGATCGCGGTTGCCCTGCTCAATCTGCCACAGACCGTAATACTGCCACGTCAGCACATGGTTCGGATCGGCTTTCAGCGCGCGCTCGTACCAGACTTGCGAGAGCTTGTAGTCACCAAGCTTGCGGTAGGAATAACCGATCAGATTGGCAACATTCGGATGATCGTCGTGGCCGAGCGCCTTCAACTGCTCGATGGCGGCAGCATAGTCATTGCGGTCGTAGATCGTTGCGTAGGCCGCGCGGTAACCCTGCGCAAATGCGGGGTCGTCGATGCTGGACTGTTTGGCGGGCTTCTTTTTGCCCTTGTGAGTGGTGCGGATGGCCTTGGTATCCGGCGAAGCCGGTGTAGTGGAAGTATGAGAACCAAAAGGATCTTCACCACCACCACCACCGCCACCACCGCCTCCGCCTCCGGCGGCAAAAGCCGGGATGACGGGGGGCGCGGCAACCACCGCCGCCAGAAACATGGCCAGTGTCACAAACCTGATCGCAGAGTTCATCATGCGTGTCTCCTGCTTGTCCAAAGGGGGCGGTTTTTCCTGCCGCAGATGTAAACCCCAGTTTGCTTGAAACATTCCCGGAAAGTTTTTAGGGAAATGAGATTTGGTTTGTGACAGGGATCTGTCTTGTATGGAAAATTGAAAACCGGATGCCAGTGACGGAAGTCAAGCAAACCTGGTCGACGACTTCTTCGGCTGCGGTGAGAAGCGCTTGTGGGATGCTGATACCGAGCGTCTTCGCGGTTGTCGGCACCCACACCGTGCCCTTGCAGCACCCGCATCCGCTCCACGGATAACCCTTCTGCCTCAAGCCGGGAGATCGGCGCGTGTCTGCCATGTTCGCGCATCAAAGCGCGACCGGACACGGCACTGGCGGCGGTCGTGGCATCTTGCCGCGCTTAGGCATCCCAACCCGTGCCACCAAAGTCCCGACCGATTAAGCAGGACGGATACCGCCTGTTCGTGCGGCGCGAGCGCTCACATGCCACTGCCTCCGCCTCCGCCGCCACCGCCACCTTGTCTCACACTGTCGAGAAAACGACTGCGTTCGTCAGGTGCGTAACCGGAAGCTCCCGGATCGCCCGTCTTCGAGCCCTTGGCTTGCATCTCACGCAGCGCGGCGTAGCCGCGCGAGTGATGTTTCTTAGAGACCTTATGCAGACCCGGTGCTTTGCTTGTTACACCCTGCGCAAGCACGGCCGGTGCGGCGGCGATGAGAGCGGCGGCAGAAAGTGCGATGATCGTTGTCTTCACTTTTCGGTTTTCCCTCCTTGGAATGAAATGCCCGCCCGGCAAACTGAAATTAGACCCGTTCCGTGAACGGGCCACATCACGCTACAGTGAGGGCGTAGAACCCACCTTTAAAACCGGCTAATCGCGCTGTGTTTGGGGCTATCGGCCGATGTCGCATATGGGTCAAACTGAGAAGAACTCAATGTGAGCAACGGCCCGCCAATCACACAATCCTCGTAATATAAATCGAGGTTGTCGATATCCATCGTCGAATAGGACGGCTCTTTCACCATGATCGGCAGGCCGTTGATGGTGATACCTTTCTCCAAGGCCGCGGCGCGCGCGAAGGGTACCGGGG
>WNFW01003562.1_pt1 | contig 10827 bp, 7 predicted proteins | sample 5400131 | NCBI WGS metagenome assembly WNFW01 (sample SAMN13153362, study PRJNA577476) | soil metagenome | isolation source: 20 cm soil or saprolite under grassland replicate 1 | place: USA:California | collected 2016-06-15
GCTAGCTAGTAGACGGGCGACTCCAGGCTCACCGCTTCCAGCCACTTGCGCGCCGAGGTCAAGAAACGCGCGGCCTGCAGACCGTCGAGCACGCGATGGTCGAACGAGAAGCAGAGGTACATCATCGGCTTGATCCCGATCATGCCGTTGACCGCCACCGGCCGCTCGACGATCGCCTCCATCGTGAGGATCCCTGACTGACCCGGGTTGATCACCGAGTAGCTGAACAGCGTCCCGAACGTCCCCGAGTTGTTCACGGTGAACGTGCCACCGCTAAGGTCGTCGGCCTTCAGTTGCTTGTTGCGTGCGCGGCCGGCCAGGTCGTTGACCGCGCGCGCAAGGCCCGCGATGGAGAGGCTGTCGGCTTTGCGCACGACCGGCACCACCAGCGTGTCCTCGAGACCGACCGAGATACCGAGGTTGATGTCGCGGTGGACGATCAGCTCCGTCTCGTTGAAGGTCGCGTTGACTTGCGGGTGCTCGCGCAGCGCGCTGATCGCCGCAGCCATCACATATGGCAGGTAGGTGAGCGAGAAGCCCTCTTGCTTCTGGAAGGCCGCCTTGTTCGCGCTGCGGTTGGCGACCACGCCCGACATGTCGGCTTCCTGCGTCTGCCACGCGTGGGGGATCGTGGACTTGGAGCGGACCATGTTCTCCGCGATCAGCTTCCGGACGCGTGTGAGCTGGATCACCTCGTCGCCCTCGGCGGGCGCGGATTTCGACGGGGGCGTGGCAGGGGCGGCGGGGGCCTGCCTGGCCTTCGCAGCGAACTCCTGCACGTCCTTCTTGGTCACCCGCCCGCCCAGGCCCGAGCCGTGGATTCCGGACAGGTCGACCTTCAGCTCATCCGCGACCATCTGCACGGCGGGCGAATATCTGTGCTCGCCAGATTCGAAAACCTCTGGCGCGGCGGGCGCAGGAGGTGGCGCCGGTGCAGGTGGCGCCGCGCCGGCGGCCGGCGCGGGCTTGTCCGCAGCCACCTTCGGGGCAGGCGCTGGAGCTTCGGGCGTGGCGGTCACCTTGCCGTCGCCGCCTAGTTCCACCACTGCGATCTCGGCCCCGGCCTGGACTGTTTGACCTTCCTTGGCCAGGATCTCCTTGAGGATGCCGGTCACGGGCGCCGGCACCTCGGCGCTCACCTTGTCGGTGTCGACCTCGAGCATCGGCTCGAACTCGACGACCTTGTCGCCAGGCTTCACAAGCCACTTGGAGATCGTGCCTTCGTGCACCGACTCTCCGAGCTGGGGCATCACGACACGAGTGGTCGCCACTACTTCAGGCACCCTCCCCACTGGTGGGGAGGGATCAGGGGTGGGGCGTGAATCATCAGTAGGCCGCCAGTTCCTTCAAAGCCTGCGTGATTTTCTCGGGGGTCGGCATGAACGCCTCCTCCATGGCGGGCGCGTAAGGCATCGAGGTCACATCGAGCCCACCAAGTCGCTTCACCGGCGCGTCGAGCCAGCGCCACGCCTCGTCGGCGATCAGCGCCACCACCTCTGACCCGATCGCCACGCTGAAGTTGTCCTCGTAAAGGACGAGGCACTTGCCAGTCTTTCGCGCCGAGGCGATGATCGCCTCCTTGTCCAGGGGGTAGACCGTGCGCAGATCGACGATCTCGACGCTGACGCCGCTCTCCTCGAGTGCCTTCGCCGCCTCCTGCGCGTACTGGACCATCAGGCCGTAGCAGAAGACGGAGATGTCAGAGCCCTCACGCGCGATGCGTGCCTTCTGCAGCGGGATCAGGTACTCGCCTACAGGCACCTTCTCCTTGAACATGCGGTAGAGCCGCTTGTGCTCGAAGAAGAGCACCGGGTCCGGGTCGCGGATGGCGGCCAGCAAGAGGCCCTTCGCCTCGTACGGGCCCGAGGGGATGACGATCTTCAACCCCGGCGTCGCGAATCGCGCCTCGATCGACTGCGAGTGGTAGAGCGCGCCGTGCGCATGGCCTCCCATCGGAGCGCGCACGACCATCGGCACCGACCAGTCGCCGTCGGTTCGGTAGCGGTACTTCGCGGCCTCGTTGACGATCGAGTTGAACGCGTAGTGGGCGAAGTCTGTGAACTGCATCTCGGCCACCGGCCTTTTGCCGGCGACCGCAAGGCCCAGCGCCACACCGGCGATCGACGACTCCGCCAGCGGCGTGTCGATGACGCGGGCTTCGCCGAATTTCTTGTACAGACCGTCGGTGACGAGGAACACGCCGCCTTTCGCACCGACGTCCTCGCCGAGCACCATCACGCGCTCGTCGCGCTCCATCTCCTCGGTGAGGCAGGAGCGGAGGGCTGCGACCATGTTCATCTCTTCGACTTCAACGCCGGCCGCGGGTTCGATCGCCTTCGGCGCATCCACCCCGTAGACATTCGTGTACGCGCTCTCGGCCGGAGCGTCGGGCGACTCGATGCCTTCCTTGGTCGCCTTCGAAACCTCGTCCTTGACGCGCTCCTCGTACTCCGCGACCTCTTTTGCGGTGAGGATGCCCTCGTCGAGCAGCCGCTTCTTGAACCGCTCGAGGCAGTCGTTCTGGGCGAGCTGGTCGATCTCCTCCTGCGACCGGTAGCGACGCTGGTCGTCCTCGGACGAGTGCGCGCCGAGGCGGTCGACCACGCACTCGATGAGGGTTGGCCCCTGACCTGCCCGGGCGCGGGCGACCGCCTCTTTGGCGACGTGGTAGCACGTGACCGGGTCGCGACCGTCCACGGTCACGCCTGGAAAGCCGTAGCCGGCAGCCCGCTGGGCGACGTGCTCGATCGCGTACTCCTTGCGCATCGGGGTCGAGATCGCGAACCCGTTGTTCTCGCACACGAAGATCTCTGGCAGCTTGTAGATCGACGCGAAGTTGAATGCCTCGTGCGCGTCGCCCTCAGAGCCGGCGCCTTCGCCGTAGCAGGTCATCAGCACCTTGTCGGTGCCGTTCATCTTCAGCGCGTATGCGACGCCCGCCCCGCGCACCATCTGCGCCGCAACCGGCGATCCGCCCGAGGTGATGTTCAGGCGCGAGTCGGAGAAGTGGCCAGGAGTCTGCTTGCCTCCTGATGCAGGGTCGGCGGGCTTCGCCAGCACCGCAAGCATCAGGTCCAGGGGCGTCATGCCCATCCGCATGCAGAGCACGACGTCGCGGTAGTAAGGAGCGAGCCAGTCTTGCTTCGGCTTCAGCGGCCAGCTGACGCCGATCTGCGCTGCCTCGTGGCCCGCGCACGAGATGATGAAGGGCGCCCGTCCCTGGCGGTTCAGCACCTGGAACCGGTAGTCGATCTGCCTGCCCAGCAGCATGTAGTTGAACCACTGCTTGAGCGCCGCTTCGTCAATGTCGGTGTCGCGCCAGTCGACCGGCTGCTGGAAACGCCAGTCCGGCGCGAACTCCGAGCCTTTTGTCTTGACGGTCTGGGCCATCGCTGAGCTAGATGTGGATGGCGTGCCCGTCCACAGCGAGCGCCGCCTCCATCACCGCCTCACTCAGGGTTGGATGCGGATGAATGTTCCGTCCGAGCTCCCACGCGTCGCCCTGGAACAGCTGCGTGAGCGCGGGCTCGGCGATGAGCTCGGTGGCGCTCGGCCCGACGACGTGCGCGCCGATGAGTGACCCGCTCTTCGCGTCAGCGACCAACTTCACGAAGCCGGCTGTCTCGCCGTGGATGATCGCGCGGCCAAGTGCGGTGAAGGGAAACTTGCCGACCTTGACCTCGCGGCCCGCGTCGCGCGCCTGCTTCTCGGTGAGGCCTACCGACGCGATCTGCGGGTGCGAGTACGTGCAGCGTGTCACCAACGTCTGGTCCATCGGCGCCACGCGCTGACCCGCGATGTCCTCAGCCGCGGTCATGCCCTCATGCGACGCGGCGTGCGCAAGCAGGTAGCCGCCGATCACGTCGCCGATGGCATGGACGCCCTCGGCCGTCGTTCGCATCCACTCGTCCACCTTGATGAATCCGTTCGGATGCGTCGTGACTCCGACCTGCTCGAGCCCGATCTCCTTCGACCGCGGGGCGCGTCCGACCGCTACCAGCAGCTGCCGCGCCCAAACTTCGCCCTGCTCGGTGTCGACGCTGACGCCGTCGCGGGCTTTCTTGGCGCCTCTCACCTTCACGCCCACGCGGCAGTCGATGCCGGCCTTCTTGAAGGCGGTCAGCATCTCCTTCGACACGTCCTCGTCCTCGAGCGGCACGAGCCGGTCGAGCGCCTCGAGCAGCGTGACCTTGACGCCGAGCTGGTTGAACAGCGTCGCGAACTCAACGCCCACCGCTCCCGCTCCGATGATGCAGATCGACTCGGGGACCTTGTCCGAAAGGGTGAGGTGGTCGGACGAGACGATGTACTGGCCGTCGAACTCGATGCCCGGCAGCGACTTCACAGTGGAGCCCGTGGCGACGATCAGGTTCTTGGCCTTGATCTGCTGGGCGCCGACCTCGATGGTGCCGCGGTCGCGCACGCGGCCATTCCCAGCGATGACCTCGACCTTGTTCTTCTTCATCAGGTACTGCACGCCCTTGAACAGCTGGTTCACGACGGCGTCGCGCCGGGCCGCGATCCGGGGGTAGTCGAACGCGACGCTCTCCGCCGCGATGCCGAACTCCTGGCCGCGGACCGCCACGCGGTGGTACAGCTCCGACGACTCCAGCAGCGCCTTGGTCGGGATGCAACCGACGTGGAGGCAGGTGCCTCCGAGCTTGTCCGACTCGACCAGGGCCACCTTGAGGCCGAGCTGGGAGGCCCGGATCGCGGCGGGGTACCCGCCCATGCCCCCGCCGAGGATCGCGACGTCGAAGTCTGCAGCCATTCCTAATGAATGTTAGGAGTCGTCAACACGGCCTCGTCGGGATAGCGAGGTCACCGATCGTGGTATAGCCGTCGGCGGCCAGGTTTCTGAAATAGACGACGGGGGCCACGACGTCTCCCTTGGGCCGGCCGAAGAAGAGCCACCCGTCGTACGAGTGGCCTGGCGCGAACGCCAGGGGGAAGGGGGTCGAGCGGTTGAAGTCGGAGGTCGCCACGTGCACGGCGCCGTCGCGCAACTCGCCGGTCTGGGTCCACTCGACCGGCTCGGTCCCGGCGTTGTAGAAGCGCACCAGGACCAGGCGGTCGCCCGCGGCGTCCACGCCGCACGCCACCAGCGACACGTCGAGGTCCTGGAATGTCCCCGCCTGGCCGGACGACACCTGGCGGACGACAGCCGGGACGCCGGTGGCGGGGGGAGGCAGCGCCCCGCTGTAGACGGTGAGCGCGAGGCCGCCGAGCGAGAGCCCGGCGAACGTGCCGACAGTGCCCCAGCGCAGCCGGGGCGAGGGCAGCTCAACCCAGAGTCCCGCCGCGACCAGCGCCATCGCGGCCGCCAGGCCGGCATAGGCAAGGCGGCCGGGAGCGTTGAACGCCGCCAGGACCGGCGAGGTGACGCTTGCAAGGGCGGCACCGGCTCCGGCCGCGGCGAGGATGCCCAGCACACGGAGCGACATCCCCCGCCGGTGGTGCCGCCAGGCGCGCCATAGACCGGCGACGGCCAACGCGCAGATGAAGGCGGCCACGATGGCCAGGGCCACCGCGCCAGGCATCGACAGAAATGGATCGCCGGTCCAGAAGGTGACGAAGGCGTGGAGGGTCGACACGCTCCAGAAGCCTGGATCGATGGTGCGCGGAGGGAACGCCGCCATGGCGAGCTGCTCGCGCGTGGTGATGAGCTCGCCGTAGATCGCGACGTTGGAAGCCAGCCAGGAGAGCACGCAGGCCGCAGCCACGGCGCCGGCGATGAGCAGCGGTCGCAAGCCACCGGCTCGCCGCGTCTGTAGAAGCGCGATGCCCAGTGCCGGCGCGACCCCGACTGCCGACGTCTTGGTCAGCAGCGCGGCTCCGAACAACGCGCCGAGCAGCACGGCTCGACGCCATGACCACTTGCCGGTGACCGCGACCAGGATGCACAGCGCTCCGAGCACCGTGACCAGGACGTCGTTGGTGACGCTGCTCAGATTGAGTGCCACGCCGGGAAGCACGGCGGTAAGCGCTGCCGCCGCCCACGCCGCGCTTTGATGGCCCGGCCACAGCGCCAGCAGGATCATCATCGCCAGCGGCGCCAGCAACGCAGCAAGCAGCGCGTCGAAGATGCGGACCGCGTAAAGCGAGCCGAGCGCGCCGCCGATCGCGTGGCCGGCGAACCAGGCCGGTAGGGCGAGCGCGTAGTACAGCGGCGGCTGGAACGCCTCGTACGAGTACTGCCAGCCGTGACGGCGGATCCAGAGCACCTGCGCGTTTGGCGTGAGCCCCGAGGGCATCGGCTGCAAGCCGGGGTCGGGCTTGACGTACTCGTTGTCGACGACGAATCCGTACACGCCCGATCGCTGCATGATCTCGAGCGTCTCGGGCCGGATGGTGGTGCTCGCGTCACGCGGATAGACGCCCGCCGCGTACTGAGCGATCACGTCGTAGTGAGCGGCCTCGTCGACTCGCGACCAGACAGGCTGCCCGATCGCAACGGCCAGCGCCGGCACCAACGCCATCGCGTAGGCGATGGCGAACTGCCTCCGTGTGATCAACGGCAGGAGGTGAACACCAGGCTCTGGCGCGCGCGGTCGTAGTCGGTGCGGTCTGTCACTGGTCCCTTCGGCGCCGGATCGCCGTATTTGTCGACCGCGCGGTAGTAGAGGGCCGGCGAATTAACCTGCGGCATAACGAGCGCGTCGGCGTAGCCGCTCGGTTTCAGGCACGGATCGCCGCGCAGGCTGTTCAGCGCCTGGAGGTCCGCGCCCTCCCGCTGCATCTGCACCGTCTTGGCCGTGCCGTACTCGAACAGCAGCGCCGCGCTGTTGAAGCACGCGAGAAAGACGCACGCAGCGAGCACGGGCCGCCAGGTTCCGCGCCACGGGAGCGCCGCGGCGGCGTCGGAAAGAAGCAGCAGCCAGAAGATGGCGCCCTCGTACACGTACCGGCCCGATGCGGCCTGGTCGTAGCCGAACTGGCCACGCGTCAGCGCCGTCACTGCATACAGGCTCAGCATCGCAGTCGCGATCGCCAGCGCGAACGCGTCGGGCGTGCGCCGCCACCAGCTCCATCCGATGGCCGCGAGGGCCGGCACCAGGGCGACCGCGCTCCACCAGCCGCCTTCGCCGATGAGCGCGGCCACAGCGGCGCCGAGTCCCCACAGCACATAGACGGGAGCGATGGTGAGGTTCAACACGGAAGGCGGCGGGTTGGTCGGGGTGCCGGTCCTGCCGAGCGTGACGTACCAGATCACAAGCGCGACGGCGATGGGGGCGAGCCACACCAGGTCGCGGCGGCGGTCCTTGTCGATGGCCATCTGCGCGGCCACCGCCACCGCGAAGAAAAGGCCGATTCCGGAGAAAAGAATCGAGGCGGTCGTGAGCGCCACCACGGCCGCGATGCCGCGCTGTCCAGACATGCGTTGCAGGGCCAGCAGCGCGCCCAGCCCGCATGCGACGGAGCCGACGAAGGTCATCTGGAAGGCCCACAAGAGGTTCTCCCAGCCCGCGCCCAGGAACAGCATGAGCGCGGCCGCGGCCACGCCGATGAGGTCGCCGCTGCGGCGCCGCACCAGCTCGAACAGCAAGAAGGCGTTGGTCGCATGCAGCGCCAGCAGAACCGCCATGTATGGCCAGTACGCGTGCAGGCCGAACGTGTTCAGCAGCGCCGCGTAGATGAGCTTCGGAATCACCACCGGGTGCTCGTTGTGCGGCTGCAGGAAGCTGAGCCACGTCCAGTCGGGCGCGGCGAGGATGAAGTCCCACTCGTCGAAGTAGAAGTTGAAGTTGCGCGACAGCAGCAGGATCGCCAGCGCCGCGATCGCCGCTCCGGCGGCGACGATGATCCGAGCGTGGCGGATCCTCACCGCCCCCGCCTTCACGCCGGCGCCGGCACCGCCCTGTTTGCCGGGTAGACCAGGAACCCGAGCCAGACCGCTGTCGCGATGAGGAGGGGCAGGGGAGTCAGCGGCCAGGCGAGCTCGATCGTCACCGCCGTCGCCACCATCCATATGCGTTGCCATGCCGGCGGATTGTCGCGCCAGAAGAGCCAGACCGCACCTATCAGGATCGTGAAATCCTGCAGATGCCAGTACGTCGCCCCCACTGCGCCGGCCAGAATTCCGAGCGCCAGGAGGCGCCCGGTCGAGGCGTGCCGGTTCAGATATGCCCCTGCCGCCGCGGCGAGCAGGATCACGGCCTGGGCCAGGTAGCTGAGCGCGCCAGGGCCAAGGACGTAGGCCCAGGTGAAGTAGCGGTTGTTCGGCAGCGCCTGCGCTTCGGCCAGCAGGCTCCGGTAGTCGTCGAGGCCGGTGGCGCCGAGCGCCAGCAACGAGAGGGCCGCAAGCGCGCCGGCGGCCACGAACCAGGCCGCGACGATCCGCCATCTTCCGCCGAGCAGCAGCACCAGCGGGACGGCCAGGACGAGCTGCGGCTTGAAGCTGGTGCCCACGGCAAGCGCCAGCCCGGCGAGGTATGGCTTGCCACCCTCGGCGAGGCGCCAGCAAGCGATCGCGGCGAGCAGGACCACCAGCGCGGGCTGTCCGTACTGCAGCGCGTACAGGACCGGGTACCACGCGATCGCGCCGATGAGCCACACCGCCTTCTCCAGCCCGCCGCCGGGAGCGCCGAGCCACCAGGCAGCCACGAGCGCGGCGATCGACAGGGCAGTCCATGCGTAGAAGGCGCCGGCCGCGCCGAGCCCGGTCAGCGGCAGCGTGACCCAGGCCAGCGGTGGCGGGGCGATGAAGCGCTGCCCGTCGTTGAAAAAGACCCCAGGCCTCAGCTCGCTGAAGAGCTGATGCTGCAGCGGCAGCGAGTAAATGTGGCTCCAGCCGTGCTGGGTGCCGATGCGGACGGCGATGAAGACGAGCGTGAAATCACTGGCGAGCGGGTCGCGTAGGACGGGCTGCAGAACCCAGTAGCCGGTGACGGCCGCGACCAGGACGAGGAACCAGGCGAGGCCTGCCAGCGCCAGGTTGCGCTGCAGAGGCGTCAGCCTCTTTCGGCGAGCGGGACCGGTTTTCTGGGTTGGGGTCCGACGTACTCCGATTGCGGCCGGATGAGCCGGTTGTGCCCGGCCTGCTCGAGAACGTGCGCAGACCATCCGGCGACGCGCGACACCGCGAAGGTGGGCGGGAAGAAGTCCTTGGGCAGGCCGATCGCCTGCAGCACTCCGGCGGAGTAGAACTCGACGTTCGTGGCCTGCGGCCGCTCCGGGTGCTCCTCGTGGAGGATCGCGAGCGCAGTCTCCTCGACCTTCGACGCGAGGTCGTAGAACTTCGGGTTCAGCCGCTGGCACATCGCCTTGAGAATCTTCGCGCGAGGGTCATACGTGCGGTAGACGCGGTGCCCGAAGCCCATGAATCGTTCCTTGCGTTTGCGCGCCTCGCGCATCCAGGGCTCGGCGTTCTCGGCCGTGCCGATCTGCTCCAGCTGGTCCATCACAGCCGACGGCGCGCCTCCGTGCGCCGGACCTTTCAGCGCGCCGATGGCGCCGACCAGGCACGAGATCAGGTCTGAATCGGTGGAGGCGATGACGCGCGCGGTGAACGTGGAGGCGTTCATGCCGTGATCGGCGAGCAGAACGAGGTAGGTGTTGAGCGCTCGCACAAGCTCAGGCTTGGCCTCCTCGCCGTTGAGCATGTACAGGTAGTTGGCGGCGTGGCCGAGGTCCGGCCGCGGCTTCACACGGTCGAGACCTTTGCGGCGCCGGTGGAACGCGGCGAGGATCGTGGGCAGCGCGGCGGTCGCGTGGATCGCATGCTCGATGGTCGGCTTTTGCAGGTGAGGCAGCACTCCCTGCATCGACAGCACACTGCGCAGGACATCCATCGGGTCGGAGTTCGTCGGCAGCGCGTCGAGGGCGGTCATCGCCGGCGGAGTGAGCGTGCGCACCGACGACAGCTGCGCGGCCAGACCATCGAGCTGAGCTCTGGACGGAAGGCTGCCGTACCAGAAGAGGTGCGCAACCTCTTCGAAGGAGATGTCCTCGGCGAGGTCGGCGATCACATAACCGCGATAGACGAGCTGGCCGTTCGCGCCGTCAACGAGGGATATCTCGGTCTGCGCCGCCACTATGCCTTCGAGGCCGGGGACGTACTCAGCGGGCATCAGCGCTTTTCCATCGGGACCGGCTTCTTCCCCGGCTCTGGGCCCACCCATTGCGAGGCCGGCCGGATGATGCGCAGATCCGCCAGCGACTCGAGCACGTGTGATGTCCAGCCCGCGATGCGGGACATGGCGAACACGCATGTGAAGAGCTCCTTTGGAATGCCGGCACCGGTCAGCACGACCGACGCCCAGAAGTCGACGTTGGTCGCATTGGGGCGCTCGGGGTGCGCGTCGTGGAGGATCTTGAGCGCGACCTCCTCTGTGTGCGCCGCCAGCTGGTGCAGCTTCGGGTCCGCGGTTTTCGCCATCTCGCGCAGGATCTTGGCGCGCGGGTCGTACGTCCTGTAGACGCGGTGGCCGAAGCCGGGGAACCGCGCGTGCTTGGCGTGCGCGTCAGCAAGCCATTTATCGACGTTCTCGACTGGCCCGATGGAGTCGAGCATCGCCCGCGCCGCGGCGGTCGCGCCGCCGTGCGCGGGGCCCTTCAGCGCTGCGATCGCGCCCACCACGCACGACGTGAGGTCGCTTCCCGTCGAAGCGACGACGCGTGCAGTGAACGTCGAGGCGTTGAGGCCATGGTCGGCGAGCAGCACGAGGTACTGGTCGAGCCAGTGGACGCGCTCCTTGGCGGGCTCCTGGGCGTCCATCATCCAGAGGAGATTGGCGGCATGGCTGAGCTCGGCACGCGGCTCGACTAGGTCGCGCTTGTGGCGGCGCCGGTACGCCGCGGCGACGATCGTCGGCACCACGGCCGTCA
>WNFW01003563.1_pt1 | contig 10827 bp, 8 predicted proteins | sample 5400131 | NCBI WGS metagenome assembly WNFW01 (sample SAMN13153362, study PRJNA577476) | soil metagenome | isolation source: 20 cm soil or saprolite under grassland replicate 1 | place: USA:California | collected 2016-06-15
ACTTCCTTCACGTCTTGCGGAAAAGCAAGGTCCTGCGGTAGCCGTACGGCCTGATTGCGACCGTTGCGGAAGATCGCCGCACGTCGCGGCGCGGCAGCGTCAGCCGCCCTCGTCACGGTCTTCTGCGATGACCTGGAAGGGCTGCGCTTACGCGCACGATGACGCGCGTTCACCATCCACCTCCAGTCTATCTAGCATAGGCAGAAGCATATGCTAAGCATATGCCGATGTCAATGCCCTGCCGAGCGCCGCTCAGCCCCGCCCTGAGCTCGAGGTCAATCGCCTTGCCCGCGCTCCCCGCCGTGCCACCCTTCGGGACGTAGGAGTCGCAGGTTCAAATCCTGTCACCCCGACCACTGAATTTACTAGAGTTTTTTAGCCGTCGTTCGCTTACGGTTCCAGGTCCAAGAAGCTCGCGGTTCCAAAAACGGTTCCTGTTTCAGCGCAGGAAAATCACGCGAGATTTCGGCTCTCCTTGGACCCTGCGGACGAATGCGAAAGCAAATGTGGAATCCAAGGAGGCCAACACCAACAATTAGCATAGTGACGTAGTTTGTTTAGGACGAAACCGTGGGAATGTTCGACGAGGTCTACTGTTACGCAGCACTGCCCGACGGTCGCGACCCTCGGGGTACGTGTTTTCAGACGAAGTCTTTCCCCGATCCCTGTATGTGTCGCTACCGCATCACCAGTGCTGGACGGCTGATCGATTCTGCTACTAATCACCTGGAGCCGGACGGATACATCACGTTTTACACGGTCGACCGGAAAAACAGCGACAACGAAGCGCCGAGAAGAACTTCGGAGCTGCGCGAGTATCGCGCTCGATTCCTGTCCGGACAGCTTCAAGATATTGTGCGGGTCGACGAAGACGGCTCTGACAGCACCCGTTACGGGTTGGCTTCGTTTCGATGGTTCGAACCGCGCTCGTATCTCTTTGGCGATCCGGATGAAGCCGACACCAGCAAGGATGACGTGGGATTGGCGAAATAGAAGTCGCGCAGCAGCCACTCGGCACGTGCGTCTGCCTGCGTTCCTTCGCGACCGAACGTTCGGTGTCATCGAGCATTGCCCGATTTCTTGCGCGCCGACTGCTTGCCAACGCGGTTCGCGGACTTGTCCGCACGAGGAGCCAGCGACTTCCTTTTCTTGGCGTGGGCTGGCTTCGGATCCGCGCCGCCGAAGTCGATGTCGAACACGTCCGCCAGTTTCGAGGAGTCCAGAATCCGCCCGGCGCCTGGCAATGTTTGAACCGCTGGGCCGCTCTCCCCTGCGCCTGCGATCAGTTCCTTTGCGTCGACCTTGCGCAAGCCGAACAGGAGTTCTGGCTCTGCATCGAGCCGAGCGCCGATTCCATAGAGCGTCGCGGCAACATGCTTGCACATCGCGGCGGAATCCGGACAGCTGCAGCTGAAGGAAATCTCCTTCGGTGACGGGAAGAGGCCGGTTCCAGGCCGGGTGATGAGATCCATGACCGAGGTGGACAGTTGTCCCTGGAGCAGTTCTACCAGCGTATCGATGGACCGAGCGCAGTCACGCGCAATAGCTTGCCAATGCCTATCAGTCACTTTCGCAATTCTGACAGTGATTCGGTACAGACTCGATCCCATAACCTGGGCGCTCACCTCGCCCGGACCGATCTTGAGATCGATCACCGAGCCGTTTCGCAAATAGCTGCGTCCGCGCGGCAGACGGTTCGAATAATCGCTGTAGCTCTCCAGGTTGCGGCACCACGCCTTGCCCCAGAACGATTTCGCAATCGCGCCTCGGTTTGCGGTTACCGGCGAGAGTACTTGGCCCTTCTTTTTCATTTTTGCCACGGTACGTTCCGTCTTCAGGCGACGCATCACCGCCGGGAAATACGGCTTCCAACGAAAGTACATCAGTGTTTCTCAGTTGATGGATGCACGTCAGACATCCGCCCGGGCCGAATGAATGTCGAGCGCCACCAGCTTCAGCAACTCGGTGTCGCTGAGCTCCGTCAGCTGCAGCTCACGTCCTCCTTCGAGCACGTCCTTGACGAGTGTTTGCTTCGATTCTATCAACTGATCGATCTTATCCTCGACCGTGCCGCGACAAACAAACTTGTGAACGAGAACATTGCGCGACTGCCCGATCCGAAACGCCCGATCGGTTGCCTGATTCTCAACGGCCGGATTCCACCAGCGATCGAAATGCACCACATGCGAGGCGGCTGTGAGATTGAGGCCGGCGCCGCCCGCCTTCAAAGACAGAACGAAGAAGGGAGTCAACTCGTCGTCCTGGAAGCGTCGAACCAGTTCCCTGCGCTTCGATACCGGCGTGCCGCCATGCAAAACCAACCCTTCACGCCCGAATATGTTGCCGAGGAACGCGGCAATCGGCTGGGTCGCCTCCCGGAACTGGGTGAACACAAGCATCTTCTCCTGTTTGGCGGCGATCACGTCCGCGAGCTCGCGCAGACGCGCGAACTTCCCGCTATCGGTTTCAGCCCATGCACCGTCGCCGAGCCACTGCGACGGATGATTGCAGATCTGCTTGAAGCGCATCAGGAATGAAAGCACGATCCCTTTTCGCCCCATGCCCTCCGCCTGATCGAGTGCATCCGCGAGTTCCTCGACCGCTTTCTGATAGAGCGCCGCTTGCGCGCCGCTCAAGTAGCAGAATGCTTTCATCTCCGTCTTGTCAGGCAGGTCGGCGATCACCGACTTGTCGGTCTTCAGGCGCCGCAAAATATAGGGTCGCACGAGCTCACGCAGCGGCCCGTAGGTTCTCGCCTCGGCGAGACGCCGAACGTAGCGCCCAAACGCCTGACCGGAGCCCAACAGACCCGGATGGGTAAAATCGAAGACCGACCACAGATCGGAGAGGCGGTTCTCGACCGGCGTACCAGTAAGCGCAATCCGCGTATGGGCAATGAGCTTCTTGACGGCGCGCGTCTGCTTGGAACCTGGATTCTTGATTGCCTGCGCCTCGTCGATGACGGCGATCCGCCACTTGGCGCTCGAAAGCCAATCATAGCGCACCAGGCCGCCGTAGCTCGTGATCACGAGATCGACGTCCGCGAGTGTCTCCAACGTCATCGCCTTGAGGTCCGCAGGACTGGCTACCGAGGGATGAGCGGTGAGGAATCTCAGCGTTGGTGCGAAGCGTTCGATCTCGGCCGCCCAATTCGCCAGCAGCGAGGCCGGCGCTACGAGCAGGCTCGGGGCTCGCATCGGCGTTGCCGTCCGGTGTGCCTTCGATTCGTGCTTGAGAATCAGGAGAAGCGACAGCACCTGGATGGTCTTGCCCAATCCCATGTCATCCGCAAGACAGGCGCCGAGCCCGAGGCGGTGCAGCAGGTAGAGCCAACGGACACCGGCCTGCTGATAGGGCCGCAGCGTCGCCTTGAGCGCTGCACCGGGATCGATGCGGACGAGCCCGTCGGGGCTGCGGAGTCCCCTGAGAGTCTCTGCGAGCCAGGGCCCGGCGCTCACTGTCGACCAGTCTGGATCCGGCTGGTCGCCCAATTCTTCCTCTTCTACTTCAACGCCGGCCACAAGTCGCATGGCATCGGCGAACGGCAATCCGCCAGCCGTGGACGCCGATTCGACCTTTCGGAATTTCTCGAGAAGTTGCATCAGCTTCGCCCGATCCACTTCGACCCAGCGACCGCGCAAAAACTGCAGCCCGTCGGACCCTTTGAGAAGAGCGCGGATTTCGGTTGCCGTGAGGCGCTCCTCGCCAAGCGCGATCTCCACCTGAAAATCGAGCAGCGCATCTTTGCCGAGGACCGAGGGTACCCGGCCGCCGACTGTCGCCCGCACCTTCGGGCGAAGCGGTCGGCCCGAGGCCCACGTGCTCGGCGCGCGCACGACGATCCCGGCGGCCTCGAGCTTCGGCACGTCGGTCAGGAACTGGAACGCTTCGCCGGCGGACCACCTCAGCGGATGGTAGATCTCCCCGGACTCGACCATGGCATGCAACCACGGGCATTGCGCAGCGCCTTCTTGGACCGGCTTCAGGAGCGAGAGCAGACGAGCTTTGTTCTTCGCGCCCGCGTACTCCCGCAGGGCCTCGGCGAGGGGCAGGTGCTGTGCCCGAGCCTGAGCCGAGAGACGCGTCGTGTAGGTCGCGATGAATGCGAAAGGTGCTTCCTCGTCGGACCGGTTCTCGGCCAGATTGAAATGCACGCGGCCGACGAGATGCCACGCCGGATTTCGCTCCTTCAAGAACTCCTGCAGCGTCTGCTTCGCAGTGGCGCGTTCGCTACGACAAGCCGCGTCAATCTGCTCCCACAGCGCAGCGAGCACCTCGGCATTCAGGTATTCCCCGCCCGGCATCGGCGGTGCAGCGCCCGCCAGCTCCGCCAGCATTTCCGCCGGTGGGGTTGCGATGGTGCTCAACGCTCCGGGGCGCGCATCGCTCACGGGTTCTGCGGACGTACACAGCGTAGTGACGTAGCGGCCCGCAAAATCGCGCCAATACGCAAATTCCGAAGGCAGACCCGTGCAGACTTCGCGAATCCCAAGCTCCAGCAGCCCGTATCCGGCACCGCGCTCAAACGCCGACTCTAAACGGTCCCGCAGATTGACCGGCAACGCACGCGCTTCATCCGCCGGAGCGAGCACGAGGTGTCCCTGCGGCGTGAGAACGGGAATTCGACTCGAAGTCGTCACTTCATCCGAAGGTCTTCGCCGATCGCGCTCTGTGTTGCTCTATCCGTACTGCCACGGACCGAGCGGCTCCCAGCGAACGGGATAGTCAGCCGACGTCGCCGCCGCCTTGGCAGCCGGCATCAAAAACTGAGCCAAGTCGGCAACGACTTGCGAGAATTCGTTCGATAGAGCGGCCTCGCCGATTCTACGAACAAACGCAGCCCACTGGCGGAGATGAACGGGCTGAGAGTAGAACTCGGCAGTCAACGCTGCCGGCGGCACAATAGGCACACTGGTCTGGCGACGATCGAAGGTCGCACGGATCGCCTGGCTCAATGCGGGACCGGAAAAGGCCAGAGTCCGCGATAAGATCCAGAGGTCATAGAAATCCTTCATTCGACTGTTCTGCAGATCAAGATGAACCATGGCCTGGAATTTCTCGGCAATCGCCGCCTCCACCGGGTACGCGTTGAGCCGCACTGGCGGACCCGTCAGGAGCACTGGATAGTCGATTACCTGCGGCTGCGGATGAACGGCGTCGCCGACGCCAAAGTCGATCTGCACGGTCTGGCGCACGTTGTCGAGGCGCGCCTGTAGGCGAATGCGAGTACCGACGTACTCTGGCGCATCGCGAATCGGCTCCACGGAGATCGTCGTCGGCTCGAAGGTCACACCGTCAGAAGGATCGCCGATTGCCGCGCACTGTTGGACGAGTCGTACCAGAGCGGCCTGATCGGCAATACCACGACGCAGCAGATCGATATCCATCGTCGGCCGTGCGCGTGGCACGCCCCATACCCGAAGCATCAGCGCACCTTTGAGTAGGACCGTGTCGACGTGGGGCGATCGCGCGAGCCGCGCCAGAAATCGCTCAATCACATAGGCTTGAAGAATGTCGTTGAAGCTTAAGCCCGCGCCTTGGGCGACGTTGCGCAGTCGCGCGAGCACTGAGGCCACGAGATTCCTCGGTGGCTGTGTCACGCAACGCTCTCCAGGTATGGCGCCATGACCCGATCCTGTCGCAGCAGGCGTGCGAAATGGAGGACTTCCCGATTGCTGGTTCGCTTGCGGTCACGTGCAAAGCGCAGCGCCTCGATGGCGATATCCAGCCCAAGCTTGTTTCGATACTTGAAACAATCAACTAGCGTGCGCGCGACGCCGTAGATACGAATGGGAACACCATCGATACGGTGCACTTCGATTCCCTGATCGAAGGTCGGAACATCAAAACGATAGATCTTCACCGGAGGCGTGCGGAGGCGCAGCCGCGCGTATCGTCCTCGCGGAACCGCCAGGTGTACGGCGCGCGGAACCTGCGTCGTGATGCCATGAAAAGCCACCGCCGAAATCAGGCACACGACCGCATCCGGAGCCTTGGCCGCGACAACTGCGAGGTCGGGATTGCTGAACTCGTGCGCGGAGGAGAGCCGATACAGCCCGCGCGCGAGTCGCGTAAGCTGGCCGTCCTCGACGAGCCTGTATAGCGCCGCGGGATGAATACCCTGCAGCAGGGCCTGACTCGTTCTCATCACGCCGCCGTGCTGACGGAAGGTTTCGAGGGCGGTTTGGATGTCGCGTGTCTGAGTCATGATGGATATTATTAGCACCATTTATTAATTTTTGGTACTTTTTCTATCCACGATCCTCCTGATAGTCAAGATTCTGGTTCGTTCGGGACGTAGGAGTCGCAGGTTCAAATCCTGTCACCCCGACCAATGAATTCATGAAGAAAATCTCTGCGATTTGCCCCGGGGTGCCATCAAATTTTCGCTCGGGGTACCGTCGGGGGTGTCAGTGCAAACAGTCATGGATTTGCTGAAGCGGAACCCGGCATCGATTTTCTCGACGCCTAGGTTGCTCGTTTTCGACCTTGATCGGCGTGCGGACAGTACGGGTGGTTTACTCGGCGACGGCCAGGTTCGGAATCCCGGGGGCGAGACCAGCTAGCCGTTGCCTGATTCCCATCTAGCCGCTACTCGACTTGCTGCGCTCAGAAGCAACGGCAACGTCCCACTCTTCAAACCCGTGAGAGCCAACACCCCCGGCTCCAACATGGAATCTGCCCTGCAGCCTTCATGCTTCTACCGCATGCTCAAACGTTACGGCAAACTGGTGGGAATCTCGGTGGACCGGATCGGCCCCCGCGCCGCCAGGGCCACCGCTGCGACGAACGCCCTCGATCAAGGCGCCGACATTGCGAAGGTCCAGGAGTGGCTCCGCCATGCAAATGTGAGCACATCGCGCGTGTACGATCATCGGAAGACCAAGCCGGAGGATTCACCGACGTTCGGGGTAAGTTACTAGTGCTGGCACCGCACACTACGTCCTAAATGACTGCACAGTGTCTCCAATTGAGCACCGGTTCCGTGTGTTCGTTGATCGTCAATGTTACTTGCTGTCGGCCCGACGCTGGATAAGGAGAGTCCGTGAGCACAAAGCTGATAGTCACACTCATCGGGTTGTTCGCGCTAGCGGCTGCCGGCTACGGCGTCTGGATTGCCTGGGACGCCGGACTGGTGGGTGGCAGTGCGCGTGCGCCGGTAGCGAGCGCGATGGAAGAGGCCGTGCGCCGACAAGCAGTTGTGAACGCGCTGATTGACCGCGATGATCCGTGCGCCACCGTAGAATTGGCCCTGCCGCCACCGGATGTCGTCGGATTCGCGGGAATTACTCCAAATGCCGCCGCGGGCCAGTATGCAATAACGCTCCTGTTGGAAACCGAGTCGCGCTACCAGCCGTCGCGCGAGGTACAGATCGCGCAACTCGACTATCTTGCCGCTCACGGACTACTCAAGCGAAGCGACGTCGAGGTTGAAACCAGCAATGGACCGCGACTCGCCAGGAACTACGCCCTCACCTGGGAAGGATATGAAAACGCCCAGCACGCGATGCCGCAATCCATTTGTATCGACTATGGACGGCGCGAATTCGCCGGCATCGTGCAGATCGAAAAAACGCCTGAAAAGGTGATGGATTTTGAAGTGTATGATGTGACCTACCGCACGCGGGTAGGTGATGTGCCGACCTGGGCAACCACACCGGAAGCAGCAAGAGCGTTTCCCAAGCTCCCTGAGTTGATCGCCGAGCGCACCAGCCACGCCAAGCTGGTCCGCACCCGGCAAGGCTGGCGCGCGTCCTACGAGATAGCATTTGAAGCCGCCGCTGCGGCCAATGGCCCAAAAGCGGCCGATGCCGCGAGACTCATGGCGAAAGCGCTCGTCTCTAAGGCGCCCACGCTCAAGCAAGTGACGACGATGGTCAACGAGAAGCTTAGCGACCCGATCTGGGTGGCTCGAAGCGGCGTTGCTTGTCTGCCATTGAGATTGCAACGAGGTGGCGATGACCAAGCCGCCCGGCGTGATGCGGGCAGCTCGTTCACCGTTGCGTACTACGATCGCCCCGATCGAAATCAATACGAGTACGCACAAATGGCGACGGCCCTGCAGGTGCTGTCCGCACTCGAATCAGCCGGCTTGGCGACCATGGAACACGTAGAGTCCGTGGCGTCCGGACCCGCAACGCACCCACCCGGAGTGCGCTTCCGCGTATCCGATGAAGCGCTCGCGGCACTTGGCCTGCCCGGTGGCGGCGGCTGCGTGCCGGCCGGCCGGATTGCCGTGGAGGTAATCAAGATGCGCAGTGCTCCCGGTGAGACGTGGGTCATGGCGCGCGCGACCGTCACAGAGACGCCGGCCTGGGTCCTCAAGCTTGCCGCGCGATTGCCAGCTCTCCAGGCACTGATCACGACCGGCATGCCCATGACGGGCACGATCCGTTTCGCGCCTGATGAAGGTGGCGCCGCGCAATGGATTGGCAACGGCCTGGAGCCCATGTACCCCACGGTCAGCTACGCCACACTGCCGGCGCATTTGACTCCAGTCATGCCAAGAACGGCAGCTGCTTTCCCCTCGCCACCCGTCAGGGCGCCGGCCTTCAGTTCGCTGGGCTTCGCGGGGGCCAGCAACCGACTGTCAGAAACCGCTGCGCCGCCAGCGCCTGAACCCGTGCAACCCGCCTCTGCAGCCTCGACGCTGTATCCGGCCAACAATTCGCACGTACATGTGGTGTCCATCTATGACGCCCCACTACCCGGCGGTGGCCAACGCGGATTCGACCGACATCCGGACGGTATGGTGAGTATCGCGGTCAGCGAACCGGATGCGACCTTGCTGCTGTTTGCCTACGAGCCGATCGAATGGCGAATCACGGCCGCAAACGGCATAGAACTCCGGCGTGTCGTTGCGATTGGATTCTACGATCAGCGCGTGAAACTGATCGGCGGTGGCAAGCCGGAGGTTGCGACCGGAAAACCCGGTGTAGTGCTAAAGGACACTGGTATTGATCTGAACAACGGGTTTCCGACTCAGTCGGATGCCAACAGTCTCGTTACTATTGCCAAAATCACGCGAGTGCTGACCGGCACCATTCCGCAAACCTTCCAGGGAAGGGCGACGGCGCCCGCCGAGGGTTTTGTCGTTGGACCGACCACGCCCCGTTTTGCAATGCCCGAGCGCCGCGGTCATGGCCAGACCGGCGGCTCGGTTACACTGAAGGGCGAAAGTGTCCGTGGCGACCTCGCACTGCGCGGGATGAGCGGCGCCTACACGGAGGCCTATGCCGATCGCAGCTACTCGGCGAGCAAGGTCTACTTCGAGGGCACGATGCGGGTGACGGGCTCCCTCGCCGGCCACGGCTGGGCCAATATTGGCGTGTGTTTGGCGCGTTTTCGCGGGATTGATACGCCTGGTCATGAAACCATGGCGATCGCGGCCGGAGAGCAGCGCCTACACGCCGATGGTGAAGTGTTTGGCATCGCCGCTGACTTCGATCAACACCGTATGTACCGTCGGGTCAATGGCGCGTGGATCGGCGGTGCGCCCGGCAGTAGCGGTGGTTTGCCACTGGAAAACAGCAAGGAATACCGTGCGTGCGTCTTCGCATCCGGCACCACGACAGGCGAGGTGGGGCGCGGACAACCGCGCTCTGACACAACGTGGCAGGTCAATTTCGGCGCCCGGCCCTTTGCCCAGCCAATCCCGCCGGGATACGTTTCGTATCAGTAAGAGTTCAGGAAACGTCAGGCCATTGGATCGAGATCTCCTACGAAAATCGGGCTGCGTCATCGCTCCCTCCTTGCCTCACTCAGCACGTGTTGCACGGGTGAGAGCAGGTCTTTTGGCCGCGGGAGTCGCCAATAGTTAGGCGCTCTGCTGCTCGACTTACCTACTCTTGACCGTTGGCTTGTCCGCATGTTTGTCTGATTTCGGCATCTGCTCGCGGTCATGAGTGTCCTGCCGACGCAGCATCCATAATAGTGAAAGCGGTACATGGCGATGCTCGATGCCACGGAACTGCCTTGGCGTCGCATTGGCTGCCACACAGAGGTATTTCTTTCGCTTGCTTCCTGGGTGTCACTCTGATGAATGACTGGGTGTCAGATTGGGTGTCAGCATCCCAAGACCTCAGATTCGGGGCCGGGCAGCCTGAAGCACACCGACGCCCAGGTGCAAGTAAGAAGCATCGAGATCCTGGGCGCTTCTTGGTCCGAGGGCAGCGATCTATCGAACTCGTCCAGATCTCAGCAACCCGATGGCGAGAGTGACGACCGCGACTGCGAGAATCAGTGCGCCCACATAGATCAGAACGACCGCTCCGCCTGCCCGAGTGGCATTCGGCGGCAGCAACGAAAAGAAGAATCCCGCCGACATGAGAACTGCGGCGAGCGGCAGCCCGATGCGGACGAACCAGAGCAGGGGCATCGGAAGAACGGCGGCGTCCGCGAGCACCTGGCAGATCAGCGAGAGGATAACGATCACGCCCGCATGGGCGTGTCCGGCGCGGAAGAAATTCTGGCGTAACGGATTGTCCATATAGCCGCTGCTCGCGTTCATCAGGGAGGTCAGCAGAAAGTACCCTCCGTACTGGATCGTTGGCACGATGATGAGGATGATCCCGGACATCAATCTGGCTGCGGGGGACATAAATTCTCCGGGAACTGACGGCCGTCCGAACGCCGGGCAACCTCACTTCCATTCCTCGACCTTGAGCCCGGGCACCGATGCGAAGTGCCGCACATTGTTCGTTACAACGGTCGCTTCCACCGCCACGGCATGCGAGGCGATCATGAGATCGAGATTACCGATCGGCTTGCCTGCGCGCTCGAGCGCCGCGCGGATGCGCGCATAGTGGAAAGTCACCGCATCCGTCC
>WNFW01003566.1_pt1 | contig 10825 bp, 6 predicted proteins | sample 5400131 | NCBI WGS metagenome assembly WNFW01 (sample SAMN13153362, study PRJNA577476) | soil metagenome | isolation source: 20 cm soil or saprolite under grassland replicate 1 | place: USA:California | collected 2016-06-15
CGCCGTCTGGAAGCGAATCATCCGGGCCTTACGAAATTCATACAACTTTTCCGCGAAAATCCGCGTCGAGTTCTAAACGTCCTGCTGCTCGGCGACGGATTGGTGAATGTCATCCTGATCGTGTTGTGTCTTTTCTTCTTATGGGAGGGACCGCTGGCAGGACGCGTTCCGCAGTGGCTGGCTGGCATTACGATCTTTGCCGTTGTGGTGCTACTCTGTGATTTAATTCCAAAACTCCTCGCGCTCTCTGCACCGTACAGACTTTCAGCGATAAGCACTTTCGCATTGCAAATTGCCATGCCGCTGCTCGACCGCATCGGCCGTGGGCTGGAGAAGGTCAGCGCTTATATCGTCGACCTCCTCACGCCCAGGCATCTGCGCACTCGAGCGCGTTTGAGCGATGAGGAATTGGGAACCCTGCTCGAAATGGGTGAAGAAGAGGGCGCCTTGTATGAAGGCGAAGCCGAAATGATCAACGAAATCATCAAGCTCGGGGACAAAACGGCAAAGGACTGCATGACACCGCGCGTCGATAGTTTCATGCTGCCAGACGATCTGACGAACCAGGATGCGATCGCGCAGTTGAAGGAGAAACGTCATCGGCGCGTTCCGGTTTATGTCGATACTCCTGATCAAGTTCTCGGGATTATCGACGTGAAACTGTTCCTGCTCGATCCGTCGGAACATTACACCGAAAAACTCATCGCTCCCTCATTTATGCCCGAGACGATGGCTGCGCTCGAGTTGCTCAAGCTTTTTCTGACTCATCCTCAGGGAATGGCAGTGGTCGTTGACGAATTTGGCGGCACCGAAGGGATCATCACCATGGACGACATCGTCGAAGAGATCCTTAGCGACGCGCTGCCTCGGGATGATGTCGCCCTTTACATCGAGCCGCTCGGAAACGGCAGATTTCTTGTGAGCGGTAACGCGCGTCTGGACGATTTGAGCGAACATCTCGGCTTTCGGATCGACGCGGACGGAATAGACACCATCGGAGGACTCGTCTTTACGCGGCTCGGGTATTTGCCGCCGTCGGGCACGAAACTCGAAATTCCGCGTCTTGCCATTACCGTGCGCCGCTCCGGGCGCAAACGGATTGAGGAAGTTCTGCTGGAGAAAACGACTGCATTCGAGGCCGCAGCATGATCGTGTGGTTCATCATTTCCTGTTGCTGGATTGTTTCGTTTTTCTTTAACGGAATTGAGAGCGGCCTGCTCTCGATTGATCCGGTACGCTTGCGGCAGAACGTCAAGCGCCGCGTACCGGCCGCCTTGCGGTTGAATCGTCTGCTCAAACACCCGGAGCGATTGCTGGCGACCGTTCTGCTTATCACAAACGCGGCCGATGTGATCGGTCTGCTGTTGCTGACCCACCAGCTGGTTCGATTATGTGGCTACGCCGGTTTCTTCTTCTCGTTGGCAATGGCGCTTCCGGTTTATCTATTCCTGCTTCTGGTGTTGCCCAAATCGCTGTTCAGGCGATTTCCATTTCGCGCGTTAGCACGGCTTGCCGGTGTGCTCGAACTGGCGTCGATGTTGTTTTCACCTCTGCTCGAACTCGGTGCAAGGCTTGGTAAGCTGCTTCTGCCGGCGCGTGCGGCAAAACACGCCCGGCTTTTTGCCGCACGCGAAGAGCTAAAGCAGATCACCACAGATAGCGAGCGCGAGGGATCACTCACTGCGACCGAGCGCGCAATGATTCATAGCGTCGTCGATTTTCGCGGCGTCAAAGTTCGCGACGTGATGCTGCCCTCAGCAAAGGTCGTCGCGTTACATCCGAGCGCGTCAACTCAGGAGGCACTCAAGCTCGGCGCCGATTCCGATCTCGATCGTTTGCCAGTGGTTCCGCCAGAAGGAGAGCCGGCTGGTTTAATTAATGTCCTCGAGATCCTTCTAGACCAAAACGGAAACAAACCGCTCGGCAATTATGTCCGGCGCATTGTCACGATTACGGAGGAGGAACCCGCCTACAGGGTTGTGCAGCAATTGCGCGCTGCTCGGCTTGGTCTAGCGGCCGTCGTGGACAAAAAGAAAAATTTTCGCGGGATCGTCTCTATCGAGGATTTGATTCGACGGCTCGTTTCTTCGGCTGGTGCTTAGCGCCAAAAGGCGCTGTTTCATGCTATTAGCGTAGCTTTCTTCGAGCGTAGCGCAGGTTTAGTCGCGTCCAATCGGCAAAGCGTCCTCATCGGCGAGAATTCGCGCACAACTTACCAGCGCGACATGCGAGAAAGCCTGAGGAAAATTGCCAAGCTGACGCTTATGGCGTGGATCGTATTCTTCCGAGAGCAATCCGAGATCGTTGCGAAGATCGAGGAGGCGCTCAAATAATTCTCGCGCTTCTTTTTTCCGGCCGAGAAGGTACCAACAATCGGCCAGCCAAAACGAGCAGGGCAGAAATACTCCTTCGGTGCCCGGCAATCCATCGATGCCTTCTTCCTGTGGCCTATACCGGAGCACCAGGCCGTCTTGCATTAGCTCGCGTTCAATCGCTTCAACTGTACTCTTGACCCGCTCATCACTGACCGGGAGAAATCCAGTAAGCGGCATTGTAAGCAGGCTCGCATCCAAAGCATCGGACCCATAAACCTGTGTGAACGCTTTCTTCTTCGCATTGTAGCCGTGTTCGCAAACTTGGGCATGAATTTGATCGCGAATTTTTTGCCAGCGACCAAAGTGCTCAAATGCCGCGCACTCGCAGTTCTCAACCATTTTAATCGCGCGGTCGAATGCCAGCCACGCCATCATTTTCGAGTGCGTAAATTGCTGGCGACCGCCACGGACCTCCCAGATGCCTTCGTCGGGCTTCTGCCAGTGCGATTCCAGGAATTTCATTATCGAGACCATGAGTGCCCAATCAGGTTCGGTCATTTTGATTCCGGCAAGATGACCCTGCCATGCCGCTGCCAGCACCTCGCCATACACGTCGAGCTGAAATTGGTTCGATGCTGCGTTGCCGATGCGCACCGGTCGAGAGTTTTCATATCCTGACAGCCACGGAATCTCATGTTCATCGAGGCGGCGCTCGCCGCTCACGCCGTAAATCGTTTGCATTTGCGCCGGGCTCCCTGCGATGGCACGCAGCAGCCATTGTCGCCACGACGTGGCTTCGTCGCGATACCCTGCCCCGAGTAACACGAGTAAAATCAGCGCCGCATCTCGCAACCAGCAGAAGCGATAATCCCAGTTGCGAACGCCTCCGATTTGCTCTGGCAACGAAGTGGTAAGCGCCGCAACCAGGCCGCCAGTTGGCGCATAGGTCAATCCTTTGAGCGTAATGAGTGAGCGCACTATCGCGTCGCGCCACTTCCCTTTAGTTTCAAATCGTTTGGCCCAATCTCCCCAAAATACTTCGGTATCGCGCAACGCGTGCTCAGGATTGATCTTTCTCGGCGGATCTGTGTGAGACGCGAACCATGTAAGCACAAATGGGATCCGGTCGCCTTTGGCCACGGTAAACTCGGCTACCGTGGTTAAATCTTTCCCGTGAGTTTCAACCGGTGTTCGTAAGATCAAGGCATCAGGACCGGCGACTGCTTCGAGTCCGTCGGAACGCTTACGCAGCCGCACCCACGGCACGATGTGTCCGTAATCGAAGCGGATGATCAGTTCCATCTGCATCGAGACTTTTCCGCGCAAGCCTTCGATGATGCGGATAATGTCTGGGTTCTCACCGCGCGGCGGCATGAAATCGATCAGGCGCACCGCCCCATTTTTCGTTTCCAGTTCCGTTTCCAGGATAAGCGTTTCGCCACGGTAACGGCGACGCACCGCCGTTACCTCTTCGTCGGGAAAGAACCGCCAGTGCCCGTTTTCTTTCTCGCCAAGAAGCGACGCAAAACACGCCGGCGAATCGAATCGAGGAAAGCAAAGCCAATCAACGCAACCATCGCGACTCACCAGCGCGCCGGTCTGCGTGTCGCTGAGAAACCCGTAGTCCTCAATTTTTGTATTTTCCTTCGCCATTTAACTCCGACTCCTGCTCGTGCTCGTGCTCCTGCTCACTACAGCAACATCATTATTCGTGTACTCACATCGAAGTGAAAGCGATGCGAGGACTCATCGCACTCCGAAAGCACTTCGTGCAAAATTCACCCGATGGCGTCATCTGTTTCGCGGAGCTTTTGGAGTACGCGCAGCCTGCCCGCCCGTGTGCGGGCGTCCTCGCGTCGCTTTTCGGAGCGGTCACAATGTTCCAAGATTAATGACCTTTTTCTTCTTGTGTAGTGGCAGCCGTGTCGGCTGCGTCCGCAAGTTTCGCGATCTCCTCAGGCGTCAATCGGAACACGGTCCATTCGTCCATTGGCTTGGCGCCTAGCGCGCGATAGAACTTGATGGCCGGTTCATTCCAATTGAGCACAGCCCATTCCATCCGGCCGCAGCCGCGATCGCGCGCGATCTTTGCAAGCTCGAGAAGCAACGCGCGACCATAACCTTTGCCGCGCTTCTCCGGCTTCACGAACAAATCTTCGAGATACAGCCCGGCACGCCCCAGCCAGGTGGAAAAATTATGGAAGAAAACTGCAAACCCCACAGCCGATTCGCCTTCAAGCGCAAGAAGCACTTCCGCCGCAGGCCGTTCTCCGAACAAAACATCGACCAGCTGTTCTTCGGTCGCCGTGACTTCATTTGGCGCTCGCTCGTACGTAGCCAAATCCCGAATCAGTTCCAGGATAATGGGCACGTCCTCCACTCCCGCTGGACGAATCTGGAAATTTTCAGGCGTTTTCACTTTGCTAGCTGATTGTCCATCACGCATCGACGGACGCAACACCTGTAGGTTTCCAAATTCAGGAAAGCAACAAACGGAGATGTAATCCACAGATTCCCGTCGTCCCGATTTTCACAGATTCGGAATCAGGAACGCAGGAGACGGAATTTCGCAAGCCACGAAAATGGTAGAGCGTCGGTTCGGCCGGATCTAGGTAGCTTCCGGGCGTGCCATTTCTCGGGAATTCCTGGCTTCATGGCTTCCAGATAAAAAAGAATCAATCTGTCTGAATCTGCGTCATCTGTGGAACACCTTCGGCTTCGGCGCGCCGGGTCATCCGCCTTTCTCCAAAAAAGAACAGAAAAAGTCTCGACGTTTTCTTGCCATCCCAGGTAAGATCGGTGCCCGCAATCCGAGTTATGAAAAGGCGCATTAAACCCCCGGTTGAAGCGCATCTTATTCGAGGCGCGGTTTACCTGCTTTTCCTGCTCGCCCTGTGCGCGATCCCATTCTCGCTCGCACAGAGAACCACAGCTAAGCAAAACACGGTCGGAAGCACCATGCAGCTTTCCATCAATTCTAGCGACAGCGATCGCGACGCGAGCGCTTTGCAAATGCCAGAATTTCCGACGGGCGGCCCCGTGTGGGACCAGTATAACAACCCGGCAACGCAACCGCCTCTCGGCATCGGCTCGCAGAAGTTCGAACCGGCGATGGCCGCGTTCGACGACCAGACGGCTGATGACTTCGTCGTAAATGTTCCCCCACCACCGTCGTTCCTGTACGTCTCTGGAGTGCGCGTGATGGGAGAATATTCCGCAGGGGGCGGACCGGCGTCGTCGTTTAACGTTTATTTTTACACAAATCGCGCGGGGCACCTGCCCGGGACAGGGGTTGCCGCATTTCTCAACCGACCCTATACCGGAACGCCTCCTGACTTTGAGATCCGCTGGTCGCCCGTCAGCATATTCCCTTCTTCGGGAACCTATTGGGTTTCGGTGCAGGCTGTGCAGGATTTCAATCCAAATGGTCAGTGGTTCTGGCACAATCGGACTGTTCAAACGAACGCCGGCGCTGTCTGGCAAAACCCGGGTGATGGCTACGGCACAGGCTGCATCACTTGGAACCGAAAGAACGCCTGCATGCCCGACCAGGTATGGCCCGACCAGGTTTTTCAAATCCTCGGGTTCGCTGAGGGCCCCACGCCTACCTCGACTCCCACGCCACCATCAAGCCCCAGTCCGACGCCGACCGCAACGCCAACGCCCACTCCGATTGCGTGCTCTCTGTCCCAGAACTTCGACGGCGTAACTCCGCCAGCGCTTCCTCCCGGTTGGACTGCCACGAACGCAATCAACCCTGACGGCGTGTTATGGCAAACGTCCAATTCCGGGTTGCCATCGCCGCCGGCCGATTCACCGCCAAACGCAGCGTGGGTTAATGATCCAGCTACGGTCAGCGACAAGCGACTCGATTCGCCGCAGGTGACAATCCCTGTCCTCCAGAACAGCATTCTTACTTTCCGCCACAATTACGACTTTGAGAACGGCTTTGACGGCGGCGTGCTCGAGATCAGCATCGACGGCGGCGCGTTCCAGGACGCCGCCTTCTTCATTCTCCAAGGCGGTTACAACGGCGTAATCAGCACGTGTTGCGGCAACCCGCTGGCAGGACGCCAGGCGTGGACGGGCAGTTCTGGCGGATTTATCGCGACAAGCGTGACGCTTCCCCAGGGACACACCATCGCCTTGCGCTGGCGAATGGGCAGCGACAACGGCGGTTCCGGTCAGGGCTGGCGAATCGATACTGCCCAGGGATTTTGCGAAGGGCCCACGCCGACGTCGACACCCACAGTGACGGCTAGCCCGACGCCAACAGCAACCGCAACATTTACCCCAACCACAACCCCTACAGCTACTCACAGTCCGACCGCGACTCCAACAGCTACACCTACTTTGACACCGAGACCTTCACCGACGCCAAGAGTTGCGCCAACGCCCAGGGTTCGTCCTACTCCGCCGCCGCGCCCGTAACTTATCCCTATGAAAACAAAACACACTGCTCAATCGGCATTCTTCAGAGCGCGCGTGTTAGTTGCTCTTGTAATTTGTGGAATGGCCGTCGGCTCAATATTAAGCGGAACGCTGTCAGGGGTACGTCCCGATTCCACTAAGGCTTCCCATCGACTACTGACATCGCCTACGCCTACTGCTACCGCTACGGCAACGCCGACCCCAACCGCTAGCCCAACCCCTCCTCTGGTGCATGAAGCGTGGGTCGCTCGCTATAACGGATACGCAGACTTTCTCGATGAGGCTAAGGCCATTGCTGTTGACAGCTCGGGCAACGTGTATGTGACCGGATTTAGCGACGGAAACGGCGGCTCGGATTATGCTACGATAAAATACAGTCAATCGGGGCAGCAAGAATGGGTGGCCCGCTACCGTGGCCCGGGTAATGAAGGGCAGGGTAATGCCATTGCTGTTGACGCCGTCGGAAACGTTTATGTCACGGGAGGGGTCGCGATGTGCCTGAATCCCGCTTACGGGACGATTAAGTACGATTCGGCCGGGCACCAACAATGGGTTGCCACTTACGGTAACGGCGAAGCTACTGCTATTGCCGTTGATGGCTCCGGGAACGTTTACGTCAGTGGACACAGCGCTGGCGTCTACACCACGATCAAGTACAACCCAGTGGGAGAAGAGCAATGGGTCGCCGTTGGGCCGCCTGATGGGCTGTTCCCGAATGGCCTGGAAGCCATTGCCATTGATGACTTCGGCAATGTTTATGTGACCGGTACGACCAACGGTCACGATCCTCTAGGAGGCGATTACGACTACGGTACTGTTAAATATAACTCAGCCGGGCAACAGCAATGGCTTGCCACTTACAACGGCCCTATGGATGGTTGGGATCAAGCGAGAGGCATTGCGGTTGATGGGTCAGGCAACGTTTACGTCACCGGGCGGAGCGCAGGCATCGGAACCGGTCGTTTTGATTATGCCACAGTGAAGTATAACCCATCAGGGCAGGAACAGTGGGTTGCCCGGTACAACGGACCGGGGAATGATTGGGATGGTGCTGAGGCCATTGCCGTTGACGGTTCGGGAAATGTCTATGTGACGGGAGAGAGCGTCGGCTCAAACCTTTTTGATTACACCACCATCAAATACAACTCCTCCGGACAGCAACAATGGGTTGCCCGCTACAATGGCCCTGGCAACAGCATCGACGACATTGCCAGAGCCATTGCCCTTGACGCTTCAAACAACGTTTATGTCACCGGCTCTAGCGACGGTGACTACACTACGATCAAATATGACGGCATAGGACGGGAAGAATGGGTCGTCCGCTATGCCGGATCTAAACAGGGAAGGGACGACGCCTTTGCCATCGCCGTTGATAGCTCAGGCAACGTCTACGTAACGGGAGAGAGCGGAACTAATAATATTGACTACGCCACGATCAAGTATGTGGAGGGCCCACCTCCAAGCCCGACACCCACGGCGACTGCAAGCCCGACAGCAACGGCGACATCAACGCCGACTCCATCAGCCACAGCGAGCCCTACACCTACGCCAATGTGCTCGCCACCGCCACCAACCCCGACGGCTACGTTCACTCCTGCGCCGACACCTACAGCGACCCATACGCCAACAGCGACAGCGACGCCCACGGCGACCGCGACAGCAACAGCTACACCTACTTTGACACCGAGACCTTCACCGACGCCAAGAGTTGCGCCAACGCCCAGGGTTCGTCCTACTCCGCCGCCGCGCCTGTAACTTATCCCTATGAAAACAAAACACACTGCTCAATCCGCTTTTTTGAATCTGTACTTTTTCCTTGGCCTGCTTGTCTTCTTCGCCAGCGCTCTGGTGGCACTCTTCGCCACATCCGCTACGGAGCGGAGTCGCCCTCGCGAGGCAAAGCCGCCAGCGTTGACCCAAGCTGCGCCTGGCGCGATAGACGGCGACGGCGCGAATTGCCAGTACACGATAACATCCGGAACTGACGCGATCGTGCCAGGAATGACCGACACGGGCAATCACTGCGTCTGGTGCGAGACACCGATCACGTTGCCTTTCCCATTCGTGTTATATGACCAGACCTTTAATGCTGTAAACGTCAGCGCCAGTGGCAGACTTGATTTTGTATGCGCGAACGACCCCGCCAACTATCTGGAAACCTGCCTGCCAGCGCCACCGAATAATTGCCCGTTTGACTATACGATCTTCCCGCTATGGGCTGAGTGGAGTACCAGTACAGGTCAGCAGGGTTGCTCGACCTGGGCAAATGGGTGCGGCATCTTCACTTCGATTTCCGGCAGCGCGCCAAACCGGATCTTTAACATCGAATGGCACGTGACGAACCGTGAGAACTCCCCAGAGGCGGGGAATTTCGAGGTGCGGCTATATGAGAACGATCCCAACAAGCGCTTTGATGTGATCTACGGCTCGATTACCCAGGGATTGAATACCGGTTTCGATGTAGGGGGCGTGCAGGGGCCGACCGGCTTTTTCACCCAAAACTTCTGCAGAACCTTCGCGCCGCAGAACGTTTCCCGCACCTACGCGATCATGACACCCTGCCCAACCCCAACGGCAACGCCCACACCGACTCCAACGCCGACTGGAGCCATCACCGTCACCACTACGAACAACAGCGGGCCAGGCTCACTGCGTCAGGCGCTCGCGGATGCAAGCGATGGTGACACGATCAACTTTGATCCAGCGTTGACTGGCCAGACCATAACGCTGACCACCGCCGAGCTTGCGATTAACCATGATGTTACGATTTTAGGGCCGGGACCAAGCTCGCTCACGGTGGCGCCGTCTTCACAAACTCAGTTCCGCATCTTCCATGTGATGCCCGGTCATGATGCAACAATAGAAGGCCTCCATATCGCCGGCGGCAGCGTCAACTTGGGTTCGTCTGGGGGCGGCGTGCTAAATGACCACGCCAGCCTGATTATTTCCAACTGTTCCCTAACGACCAACGGCGCTACCTATGGCGGTGCGATCTATAGCGATGGTAGCGGCGGCAGCGCCACTCTAGCAGTTCTCAACAGTAGTATCAGCGGCAACCATGCCGTTTCTGCTGGAGGAGGCATCTACAACAATGGCAGCACGGCGACCGTGTCGCTGACGAACAGCAGCGTGAGCAGTAACAGCGCGTTCTACAGCGACAACCAATTTGCTGTTGGCGATGGCGGGGGCATCTACAACGGCGGCGGGACGCTGACGATCACCAACAGCGCAGTGAACAACAACCTCGCTGGTGTGACTGATCCGTTCCCCGCGGGTACTGGCGGCGGAATCTATAGCTTTGGAACCCTGACCATTACGAATAGCACGATTCGCGGCAACAGCGGCTATCTCACTGGGGGCGGCATCGCCTGCGGCGGGGCGGTAACGATCACCAGCAGCGCCGTCAACGGCAACGCAGCTAATGCCCAACATGATGGCCAACCATATGGGCGCGGCGGCGGGATCTCAGGTAGCGTAACGCTTACTAACAGCACGCTCAGCGGTAACCAAGCCAGCCTGTCTGGCGGCGGTATCAATGGCGGAGGCAGCATTACGAATACCACCATTAGCGGCAACAACGGCGGCGGCATTGTCGTCAGTGGGGCGCTCGCGATCGGGAATACCGTCCTGAAAGCGGGCACGCGGGGCGCCAACATCTCGAACAACGGAGGCATGGTCACCTCGCACGGCTACAACGTCTGTAGCGACAATGGCGGCGGTTTCTTAAACGGCCCCGGCGACCAAATCAACACCGATCCGATGCTAGGCCCGCTCCAAGACAATGGAGGACCCACATTCACTCATGAGCTGTTGACAGGCAGTCCTGCAATCGATGCTGGCGATCCAAACTTTACTCCGCCGCCTTACTACGATCAGCGCGGCCCTGTTTTTTGGCGTATGCGCAACGGCCGTATAGACGTGGGTTCGTTCGAAGTCCAGGTAGGAACCACACCGACTCCGACACCTACGCCTACCGCGACTCCAACACCGACAGCCACGCCCACACCGACAGCAACACCGACTCTCAGAGCGACACCGATTCCGAGGATTCGGCCCAGCCCAGCACCGCGCCCGTAGCG